>ERZ506966.566-NODE-566-length-16114-cov-5.716608_pt1 | contig 16114 bp, 10 predicted proteins | sample MGYA00512892_ERZ506966 | MGnify/ENA metagenome assembly ERZ506966 | reverse complement strand
TTTCTGCTTCCGCAGCCTGCGGATAAAAGAACCGATATAAGCCCTATCAAACATATTTTTTTCTTCACAAACTGGTACCCCCTGCCTTATAACTTAAAAGAAGGCGCTGGTATAACCAGCGCCCGCCGGCCGCTATAACTGATTTTCAGCCCATTGCCGGACCTCACCGCAGGTATTTGTTTAACACATTCATCAATACCCTAAAGTCCAAAGGCTTCGCAATATGCTCATTCATTCCAGCGGCCAGCACTGCCTTTACATCCTCCGCCATGGCATTGGCGGTCATGGCAAAAATGGGAATTGTCTTTGCGTCAGGATGAGGTAAGTCCCGTATGGCCTTGGCCGCATCCAACCCATTCATCACAGGCATTTGTACATCCATAAAAACGCAGTCATAATAACCGGAAGGCGAGGTCTTCATACAGTCTACGGCTTCTTTACCGTCATGCGCCCACTCCGCAGCAAGCCCCAGCATGCTCAAAACCTCCATGGCAATCTCAGCGTTAATCTCGTTGTCCTCGGCCAAGAGCACCCGTCTTCCCGAAAAATCCGTCTGTTCTGTCAATTCCCTGAGCCCGGGACCGTTCTCTTCCATCTCATGATTCAGTAATTGGCCAAAGAGATGAACAAGACGGGACTTAAACAAGGGCTTTCCTATAAATCCGTTGGCTCCCGCCATTCTTGCTTCTTTCTCTATCGCCGACCAGTCATAGGCGGATATAATGATGATAGGCACATGATCGCCTACACGCCTGCGGATTTCCCTGGTGGTTGCAATGCCATCCATATCAGGCATCTTCCAGTCCAGAAGTACGGCAAAATAATCCCTGCCGCTGTTATAACGAAGTTCCACCTGGTCCACGGCCGCCCTGCCGGAGACGACCCACTCTCCCTTCATCCCCAGTTCGGATAAGAGGATACAGGTTGATTCACAGATAACCTGGTCGTCATCAACCACCAGAATATTTAAATCCACAAAATCCTCATAAGGGATATCCTCCGTGTCCTGCAGCTTCATGAATAATGTCACCGTAAATTTCGAGCCCTGTCCCAATGTGCTCTCCACGGTTATATCCCCATTCATCATATGTACAATATTGTGGACAATGGCCAGCCCCAGGCCGGTTCCCTGTATATGGGCCACAGATGCATTATCCGCGCGGGTAAAGGCCTCAAAGACATGGGGCAGATAGTCCTCGCTCATGCCAATTCCATTATCCTGGACCATAAACTCAAAGCGCCCCAGCTTAGGACTGCCGGATGGCTTTTCCGATAGTGTTATCTCGATTTCTCCTCCCGCCGGAGTATACTTGATGGCATTGCTTACTAAATTAGTAAAAACCTGCTGAAGACGCAGGCAGTCTCCGATTACCTTTTCATGTGAAATATTCAAAATATGTACCACCATATTCTGCTGCTTTGCGTCCGACTGGGGTTTGTTCATGGTAATCAGGTCGTCTACCAACGCTGATAAATCTAATAACTCCTCATTCAGATGGATTTCCCCGGATTCAATTTTTGCCATATCCAGTACTTCGTTAATTAAAGCCAGCAGATGCTTACCGGAAGACGTAATTTTCATCAGACAGTCCTGCACCCGTGAAGGGTCGTCCATGTGGGCCCCGGCAATGGCGGTCATCCCAATGATGCCGTTTAAGGGCGTACGGATATCGTGGCTCATGCTGGACAAAAAAGAGGTCTTTGCGTCACTGGCCGCATTGGCTGCTCTTAAAGCGTCCTCCAGGGCAGCGCGTGTCTTCGCCTGCTCTTCATTGAAAAATTTTGTCTTGCGCCGGAAGCTTATATACATTCGCAGGAGAATGGAAAAAAAGACACACAAAACAGCGATTACACCAATGGAATAGTGCCGGATAAACTCAATAAATGTATAGGATACTTCCACATTTGAATATTGAACCATTGCACTTGTGAGGACCGTATTATCCATTTGACGGATTGCCTTATTTAATATTCCCACCAGGATACTCTCTCCCCGGCTCACGGCGATGCCAAAATTCTCCGAAATATCCAGATACGCGATCTTTAAATCCCCATATCCTGCATGCTCCATAAAATACCGCTGGAAAATACTGGAGCAGCCAATCATACAGTTTACCTCGCCTCTTTTAATCGCCGCAATCGAGTCCGCCTTGGTCGCATAGTAAGTAGTCTCAGAGTTGGGATAATAGATGGAAACATAGTAACGCTGCCCTACCCCAGTCTCAGTGAGGGCGATCTTATCCATTAAATCCCCTCTATAGTCCCCCTCATATACAATCATGACCCTGTCGCTGAGAAAGGCGTCTGTTTGGAAAAAGCCTTTGTTTTCCGTAATCCAGAAGTCCGAGTATATAGGGAACGCCGCGTCAATCTCACCGTCACGCAGCCCAGCCTCCATGAGCGCCACGTTATCATAGCATATGGGATTCAATGGGATCTTTATATAGGCAGACAACAGAGACACTAATTCCCTGATGACCCCTGTGGGTGTTCCGTCCTCCGTCTGATCGGACAACGGCAGAATGCCCTTTACATACCCAATATTCAGGGAACCCTTGTCCTTCAGCCAGGTCTTTTCCCGGTTGGTCAATACCTGAAGTCCCGAATTGCTGCCATAGTATTTCTGCCGCAGCAATGTCATGAAATCGGGCATCGAAGCCAGGAGCGTATCCTGCGCGTCATTTAATTCGTCCAACAGGTCCGCCCGGTTTATATTGACCGCAAAATAGCGTTCCTCTCCTTCCAGACCCATATCATGTTTTGAAAATAACGCCTGTCCGGAACGCTTATCGGTCTGATAGACTCCTGCGACAATGTCTACTTCGCCTGTCAGGAGCTGACTCATGACTTCCTCCCTGGAGCCATAAATATATTCATAATTCCAGTTGGTCAGTGCGGAAAGCGCCTGGTAATACTCATAGGCATACCCGGACTTTCTCTCTTCATTGGAAAAGCCGTCCTGAAAATCATCATCCCCTTTATAATAGCCTACGCGGACTGTTTTAGCAGGCTCTTGCGCAGCCAGTGCCGGAAAGGCAGACGCCGCTCCCATAACAGCCAAGTGCAGGAGAAGAAAGAAACACCAAATTTTTCTTACATGTTTTCGCATAAAGCTATCCCCATTTCCAATCCTTATCATAACTTACAATCACGAAGAAATCTCTTGAAGCCATGAGCCGCCTCCAGTCAGGCCGTCACTGCCCAAGAAGGTAAACAGGCTCCTGCCTCCTTCCGTAAACAACAGCCTCATCGTGGGTATCAAAGTAAATATCTAACCTGTTTCCTTTTATTTCTTTCCCTGTATCCTCCACAATATAGATACAGCCTCCCACTTCTATCTCTGACCCCAACGGAATGATATCCGGGTCGGCCGCGACTGTGCGGCCAGCCCTTGGTTCGGCGCCTGTATACGTCATATCACCATTGTCCTCGCCACAGCATATATTACAGCTGCAATACCCTGTCAAAAGAAACTCCCCTATATATTCCCCCTCATGCTCTGATTCCTCTCTTGGGAAACGGTATACTTCCACTTCCCTGATACCAAAGCTGAGAGCCTCTTTATGTGAATCAAAATAGATAGATAAGGATTCACTTCGGTTATCAGCTGTTTTATCTTCTACCACATAATTATTCCCCTCAATTGCCAGCTTCTCACCCAAATCAAATTCTGACAAATCTGCGGCTATGGTATATCCTGCTTTCGGCGAAGTTCCTGAATAAGTCAGCTTTCTGCGGTTTTCCCCCAGGCACTGACTGCAGCCGCAATAGGCAGAAACGGTGAAAACACCCATGTATTCAGGCTCCTTCGCAGCGGAGGCAGAGGGCTTATCAAGTTCTATATAGATGACGGGACCTTCCGTTTTAAGCCCATCTGCATCTTCCTCCAGCACCGGGACGGTTTCCGCGGCAGATTGCATGCCTTTACATCCTGTCACGATTAAGCATAGGTACAATATTATGTGGAATGTTATATCTCTTTTCATTTTATGTTTTCTTTAGCCTCCCCCCTCTATTTAAATATCGGCACATTTCCTCAAAAGATAAGGGAAAATAAATAAGCTGTCAGCTATTGTACTTCCGGAGAGGACGCCTGGCCCGCGGATATAGCGGCATACTGAGCCCCATGGCAGTCATCCCTCTCCTGCAGGCCGGCATACTGCCTGTCCAATCATCTCCATTCCCTGTCCGGCTGCCTCCTCTCCCTGGGACATCCAATCCAGTACATCGAAAGGCATCAGGATATAAGCCCCTTGCCTGACCTGCGAAATGAACTGCTCCATTTCTTCCGAATATACATTTGTTTCCACAAAGCCAGTATCCGACCTCCCCGGTTTTCAGACCCTGATTTAACTGCTTCTATCATATAATATCGGCAGATTCGCTTGAAAAATTAGGTTCCAGAAAGCAGAAAAACCACCTTTCTTCTGTAGGCAGATTTGAGAAGTGGACAGAACAAATCTGCAGACAAAAGTCAGGTGGATTCTCCCTATTTAACTATGTAAGATAAAATCGCCGGAGAGGAAATCAATATTTATCTTCTCCTGCCGGTATGTAAGAGTGTGGTTCATCTGAGTACGCCGGTGATGGGGTATGCATCCCCCTGCCCTCTCCCGGCAGCCTGAACTGCCCCACAAGGTTCTTAAGAATCTGAGCCTGGCCGGAAAGTTCCTCACTGGCTGCTGCGCTTTCCTCGGCTGTAGCGGAATTGGTCTGCACGACACTGGAAATCTGGTCAATTCCCAAGGTGACCTGTCTAACAGCATCCGACTGGTCCTTGCTTGCCGATGAAATCTGGTCAATGGTTGCCGCCACATCTCCGACTCCGGACACTACATCATTTAAAGCGGAAGCCGTCTCATTCGCAATCTTGGTTCCCCTCTCCACGGCCTGGAGAGCGCCCTCAATCAGGGCAGAAGTATTCTTTGAGGCATCCGCCGATTTGGCTGCCAGATTCCTTACTTCATCGGCCACCACGGCAAATCCCTTGCCTGCGGCTCCGGCTCTCGCAGCCTCCACTGCCGCATTTAAAGACAGCATATTGGTCTGGAATGCGATATCCTCGATGGTTTTAATGATTTTACCAATCTCACCTGAGGTATTGCTTATGTCTTCCATGGCTGAAAGCATTTCCTGCATACGCTTGCCGCTCTCTTCCGCCTGTTCCTTAACATGTTCAGAGTTGGTGCTGGCGAGTTCTGCATTCTTTGCGTTCTGCTCAATGTTGTTCGATATCTCGTTGATGGTCGCTGCCAGTTCCTCCACAGAGGAAGCCTGCTCGGTAGCACCCTGTGAAAGAGCCTGCGCACCGGAGGATACCTGGTCGGAGCCTGCGGAAACCTGATCCGCGGACTGATTAATCTGGGAAAGGGTCCCGCTCAGGTGTTCCTTCAGCTTACTCATGGATGTCAGCAGGGACTTATAATCCCCTACGTATTTTTCCCGAATCCTTGTGGAAACAGTAAAATCACCATTGCCAAACCCTGTCAGAAGATAATCCACATCCCCAATCACATCCTGTAAGAACTTTAAGGTGGCGCGTATACTGTTGGCCAGCATTCCCAGCTCATCCCTGGACTCGTATTTGGCCACCACATCGAGGTGCCCTTCCTCCATGTCCTGCATCAGCTGCTGCATTTCCTGTACCGGGGCAACCACAGCGCGTATCAGCATCACGGCCATGACAACTGCAAACGCTACCGCAATCGCTGAGATTGTGATTGCAAGGGTCATTTGAATACGCTGGGAATTCATTGCGCTATTAAAGTTGCCTTCTGCAATATCATTCTGCTGGTTTGTAAACTGAAGCACAATCTGACCGGCCTCTACTGCAACAGGATTATAATTATCAACCAGGATTCTCTGCGCTTCATCTCTGGACGCATCTGTATTCTGTCTGGACAGCTCTATGATTTTTTCCCTATATCCGGCGGCCGTATCCAGCTTTGATTTGAAGGTCTCAAGCAGGCTGATATCGCCGTCAAAATCATGTTCAAACCATGATATTTCCGTCTGAATCGCGTCAAAGTTTGTCTGGGCCTCTGTAATCAGCTCAATGGTTTTGACAGGATCGTCCTCCACGGTGGAAAGCGTGATATTCTTTACTCCTGACTGCAGCTGGACACGCATGTTCCGCGCCCGCATGGTCGCCTCATGTCTTACATGATAGAATGTCTCATACTTGCTGCTGATTGTTCTCATACCCATGATGCAGAAGATAACAGCAATGAAGAAGCATGCGATTACAACACCAAAGGCAAGTGTAATCTTTTTGTTCATTTTTAAATTTTTCATTTTTACCCATCCTCATTCAATAAAAATTTTCTTCCGGTTTACAATGCAGTTTCCTATGCGTATACATCCAATACATGGAAGCTGGGGGACGATAGTTCCATCATCTCCTGCACGGCCTCCCCCTGCACCTCGGCCAAATCCAACGCCTTACCCATCAATGCCATATTCACGTCCGTCATAATACGCGAAGTGTGCATGGCCAGTCCGGCCGAAGCTATGCTCATAACCATATCCATCCTTTCCCCTCCTGTATTTTAGGTTCTAGTTTTGTGAGGCACTGCCCTTTTCATTGTCCTCGGAATTTTACCCCACTATTATTCTATCGACAAGTTTGGTCTTAATTGTAAGGGCTGAAATGAAATTTTTTAAAAAATTTCTTTTGATAACACTTTAGCTTTCCAATCATGTTCCGCCGCTTTATCTTGCAAACCCGTTATAATATCTTGATTGTGTGCCCTCCTTAAAGCGGTTCTGATATTATCAATTACATCGGCAACAGAATCACTTCTGTATATGCCCTCAAGCCTTGGAAGGTTTGGCATGTCCGATGCAACCACCTGTTTTCCCACAGCCATATACTGAAACAGTTCTGTTGGAACCGTCTGCTGATGCCGTCCAAAAAAAGGCAGTATGGCCACTTCAAACGACTGTATTATCTGCGGCAGTTCCTGGTAGGATGCCTCAATATAATGCAGGTTCGCAAACCCGTCCAGCCAAATCGGATAGCTCCTGTAAATATGGCCCGCAAACACCACATCATAATCCGGGAACGTCTCACAGATGCACTGCACCATGGAAAAATATATCCGGTTGTCAATCGTACCGGCAAAACCAATCCGCTTTTTTGCACCGCTCCCATTTGCCGATAAACAGCTGCTTGATTTTCCGGCAGCCGCAGCGAACAATGCGTAATCCACCCCGCCCTGCACAAAAACAACCTTACCGTTTTCCAAATGCTTTATTTTCTCATAAAAATCTATGTCTGCAATTTCAGCTGAGGATTGCCCTGTCAGCCTCCTGTACGGATTCGGAATTTCAGAAGAAATATAGAAAATCTTTTTCTCAGAATGCAGGAACACGTTCTTTTCATCGTCACTATATCTCTTCGTACTGTCAACCACACAGCTCCCCTCCGGTAAAAATGACATCAGATGTTCTGCGGCAGACGGCATTCTGGTTCGTTCATCCTCATGGAACTCGTCCATTTCCTCCTCTTCCTTTTGATAGTTCAGTATCGCTTCCAGGCACCTTTTGGATGACTGATTATCCCGGTAATCAAATCTTTGTGACAGGACAAATCCCCGGGCCTCCTGATATCCATCCGCCCCATCAAATACCCTTTGCAGCGCGTCTAACATCTGCCGGAAATCAAATGCCTTATCGCCAGGCATATAGGAATCTATATTGCGAAAAACAAATCCCCTCTGGTTCCTATATTCCTCATAGTCCGGTATAAGATAAATAACCGGCCGGTCTAAGAGAAGATAGTCAAATACAATGCTGGAATAATCGCTGATCATGACATCAAATGCATTTAGGATTTCCGTGTATCTCACATCCGCATCAAAAAGCATATTGTCCGTCAGTTCAAAACATCGTTCATTGACGGAAAACCGTCTTCCTTTAAATGCAGTCTGCTCAATGGGGTGAAGCTTATATACCAAAGCAGCATGATTCTTTTCTAAGAACTCGTTCAATTGGTCATCGTGATAATCATTCAGCCGAAACACATTCTCCGAAAATATCTGTCCGGAATGGCTGCTCATGTTTGCCCGAAACGATGGGACATACAAAATAAGCCTGTCAAAACCGTCCAGTGCATTTCCATACAGTTTCTTCAGATTCTCACTTCCATTCGAGGACATGACACAATCCAACCTGGGCTGTCCGGTTACAAATGCCTTTCTCATATCAAAATGAAGCTGCGCGGACAGGCGGAACCGGTCATCCAGGCTATGTACACACATCATGTCGATTTTCTCAAAATATGTTTGCAGCTTACGTGCCTGTCCTGGGCTCATGTCATGATTATAATAATCATGCGCTTTGATACCGCTCCCGTGCCAAAGATTCACAAATATTTGGTTTTCTCTCTTTTCCACCTCAAGGAAGGTATAGGAATTCATGATTACATAATCTGCTTTGTCAATCAGATTCCTGCCTTCGATGGTATTATAAACAGCACATTCTATCCTTCTCTCCCGAAGAGCCTCATATCTCTCCGGTCTTTTTACAACCCAGGCGGTTTCATGCTCTGTATTTTCATAGATGTATTTCCACAGAGCATACGGATTACATGAAAAATCCGGCTGCGACATAAATACAAATAACATATCATTTCACCTTCATACTAACTTATTTAATCCGTCTACGCTCAAATAGTCAGTCCCCACAAGGGCGGCGCCCATTTGAAGAAAACGCTGAATCTCTGTTAAGGAGTTGCAGGAAAATATACATAGTTTCTTCTGATACCTCTGCACCCATAACAGAAGCTCTCTGCTTGCCAGATTCCTGCGTATCGATAGGTAGTTTATACATGGATTGCTGCAGATCCTATCCATCTCGGTTCCAAATACCCCCCCCCCCCACTCAACGAATACCTGCCTGACGGGTCAGGAACATCATACATCAGTTCCAGGTTTTCATTTGATTCAGACAAGCCTGACAGGCACTCCACATCATACGCAGATGAAACTCTGACCACAAAGTGGTTGTGGCTGCCCGGATTATCGCATATTTTTTCTTTCATAATATCTGTTATCTCTCTGATGGCTGCCGGAGTATTACTTCTCGCATCCAGAATGAGTTTCGTGTCTGGATAATGGGAAAAGATTGAAATAAGCATGTCAAAATCCATCACCGGATAATGACCGTCATAATAGCTGCCCTTCATAAATTCAGAATAACTGATGCCAATACCCACGTGTGAATCATCGCAATCTTTATACCCCAGCTTCTGAAAGGCAGCTTTCGTCCATCCGTTCACACATACCAGCTTCCAGTCTGTTGTCAGTTTTATATCTGCCTCAAACCACCGGTATCCATCCTGATATTTCCCTGCAACCGTCTCCGGGCAATTCATTCCCCAGTATTGAAACTTCTTCCCTCCCAGCGCACTTGCCACCAGATGTGCTTCCCAGCCTTTAATGTCAGAGTCTTTCTTTTTTTCCTTCTTTTTTTGAAGTGCAGCCGTTCCGTACTTCCAGGCAAACTCTGCCAATGGCCGTTCCAGTCTGTCCTTATCACATTCCCCATAAGGCCTGCATCCTTCAGCCATGGCCTGCTTAAGCTTCACTATTACCTTCTCGGGAACAAACGAGTCCACTTCCATAAACCGGTCAGGATGCCCTATCCTCTTTCCCCCCCAAAGCATTTTCTCGTTCCATACCAAACCAATGCTTGGTACTCCAACGGAATACGCTACAATATTTGCATGAAGCCTGCTGGCAATAATCCCTTTGTACCCGGATATCGTGTCCGCCAATTCCCTGCCTTCCACCGGGCGGCCTGCAAGATAGCGGCTTACCTCCTTCGCTTTCCCAACGTATTCCAGCACTTCTAATTCAAAGAGATAATCCTGATACAGGCCATTTCCAAAAATCTGCCATTCATATCCCGATGCTTCAATCATTTGAATGGTCTCTTTCCAGAAATCAAGCCAGAATTGTTTTGTAGCAGATGTCAGGCCATAATCCGGATAGAGGCCGTCCCGCGCTATCCCAAGACCAATGACCGAAGAGCCGCTGCCACCTTCACATCCATACACATGTGCACAAAACGCTGCCGGATCTAAAACCCGCTCCAGCCACTCTTTCTCATCATCAAGATAATGTCTCACAAGCAAATCGAAATCATCCCTTACCGTGATTCCTTTCACACATGGTTGATTCAGGGCGCCCTTAAGTTTCAGACACCGCTCGTCACTTTCATCAAATCCTTCCACGCCAACTGCATTTAAAAATACCGGTATATCCTGCTCCTGCGCCACATCGATAATTTCCGGAACATACTGCCAGAAGTTCTCTCTTCTGAATTTTATAAGACCGCCGCCGGCCATGACAATTAAATCGGCCTTACGAATAAACGCAAGGTCACGCTGATACATATTGTACTCATGAATCGTATACCCGCAGATACCCTTGCGGTTTAATGCCTCCTCAAGTAAAAAGCGTGCGCATTCCGCTATTACGGTATCTCCCAGATTGCGGTTAATATATTCCACAAGCACTATATTCAAACTTTCACCACCCATTATCAGACCTCCAGGCCATAATACTGCATCATTCTCTGGCAGGCCTTTGTAAACGTGACCTTACTCTCCCAACCCAGTCCCCTTAATTTTTGCGAGCTTGGGCAGACTGTGGAAACTACCTGGCGCACTGCCGGGTCGCTGTGACGGGTCTCCATATTATATACAATCTTTATTTTCCTGTCTTTTACCAGTCCTGCAAGCTTCTCAGCCAGTACTCTTACGGTGGCTTCTCCCAGTTCGGTGCAGATATTATAAATAGCTCCCTTATCTGCCTTCGTCAGCACGGCCAGCATACCGGTAATCGCATCCGTAATATAGATGAAGGATCTTCTGGGGGTACCGTCACCTTTTAAAACAATCTGATTCCCCCTCATCATCTGTGAAATCATATTGATATGCAGCCTTTCATCATGGAGCGCTATCCCCGGTCCCATAATCTGAGATGGGCGGACAATGACAGTATCTGCTCCCTTTTGCTCAAAACACATGCACAGGGTTTCCGCCGCCCGTTTGGATGCGGCATAGATGCTGCGCAGCCCCACATGATTCAACGTCCCGATATCTTCTTCTGAAATCCACCGTTTTTCATCTAACATGCCATAGACATCGACACTGGACATATATAAAAATCTGGCCCCGTTCTCTGCCGCCATCTTAAGCAGGTTCTCAGCCCCTGTAACATTGGCCCGAAATACTTCCTCCGGATGCTCCATGGTCACTTTGATTCCAGCCGGGCTTGCCGCATGAATGATAAAATCCGGTTTTCTGTTAATGTCAATTGGCGCGCATACATCCTGCTGTAACAATTGAAAATCTTCTCTTTTAATGTATGCTCCAAACCGCTCTTCTGCCTTCTGTCCGTCTCTGCATAATGCGATTACCCTGATTCCATCCCCGCGGATTTCATTCCGTTTTAATAAGCCATGCACAAAAAACTGGGGAACATAGCCATTCGCACCTGCTATCAATACCGTTTTTCCTCTCAGCTTTCTCCAATCCACATAATTGGAGGATGCGATTTGTAAAGCATCTTCCTTTATTATCTTGTCCATCACATTCTCTCCCCGATTTTAGTTTCCTGCTTTATAAAAAGCGGGTACAGCGCCTCCACGATTGCCAAATCCTCCGGATAGGTTACCTTAACACAAAAACGGTCGCCCATAACCATGCCGCATTCTACTCCTATGTTCAAAACAAGCTCACTGTCCTCATTGACCTCTGTACGGTTCTCATCTGACAGATATGCTTTGTATGCCTGCTCCAGGATACCGTAGCGAAACAGCTGCGGCCCTTGTTGGATAAAGAGTTTCTTTTTTTGCAATGTGCGGAGAACGCTTTCCCCATTGTTACTGAAGGTAATGGCATCGGTCGCCTTTACCACAGTGATACATGCATCCTTTGTTTCCATGGCTTTGTATAATTTATCGACTGTCAGCTGGGAGACAAATGGGCACACAGCCGTCATGATAATGACCGTGTCGTCTGCCCGTGCAGGAAGCGATTTAAGGCCGCTGTGTACTGACTGATACCGCTCCCTGCCGGCCTCCGCTACAAATAGCAGCTTCGTAATATGATATTTATCAGCCCACATCCTCACCCAATCATAATATTCCTTGGACGACACGACACATATGGCATCTACATTGTCATTTTCCTGGGCTGTCTTCATGGAATGCACCAGAAGCGGCTCTCCCATCAATTCCACAAATTGCTTTGGGATATTTCCTTCAAACCGCACGCCTTTTCCACCTGCAAGTATGATTGCATAGTTCATGTACAACACTCCTTACTCTTCTTTAGTCAGTCCGACAATACGCGGTATATTTTGCGCCCTGCACCTTTCCCAAGTCCATCAGCCATGAGGGAATCATGGAATCTTTGGCGTTGATAGACTTTCAAGTCTTCAATATTCTCCAGAAAAAGGTTCAGGGAATTTATGTTCTTTTCGTTATAATAAGTACGATGCCTCATGGAAAGCTTTAATTTCTCAAGCGTGGTGGGTTTCAAAGAGATTTCGTTTGGATAATGGTAATCCGTAACCATCATTGGCTTTCCTGTAACAAAATACATCGCAGCCAGAGAGCCTCCTGCCCCAAAGTAGCCATCCGACACCGCCATGGCCGTATGCGCCTGTGCAAGCGTATCCAGAATCACCCATTCTTTACTGCAAAATCCTGATTTAAATGCGAGATAGTCACGCTGCAAATCCGGATGCATGGATTTCAGTGCTTCATTCGTCAGGGGGTGCTCTCTCCAAATTACTGTAAAACGCTCTCTGTAGCTCTCCATAATGCACGCGATGCGCCGAAGGTTGTCTATAAATCGTTCCTGGTTATTCAGCATCAGGCTAACATTCGTGTTAAAGAAAATCACTTTCTTCCGTTCGTTATCCTTTGTAACCATCTTGCTTTGCCAGTCATCCGGAATCTCTGCATCTAAGGAACCGGCTATTTTTTCCAGTTTCGGAGAACCCAGGCCGAGAATCTTCTGGTTCAGAAGGTCTCTGTCAACGTGCCTGCCTGACAGACCTGCCGCCATGGCTCCCTTGCTATATTCATTCACATAAATCTGCTTCATCTTCTCAGACTGTACAATCACCTTATCCGCCCAGACAGTTCCGGGAATAAAACAAAAGTGTTTCATCTTATCTATCCTGGCCTGGTCCTCCGGCTCAATCTCGCTCAGAACAAAGTATGGGATATAGATAAGCTTTTCCGTGTACTTTTTCAGGTTCTCCGCATAAAACCTCGGATGCACGCTTGTGACCAGATTCCACGAGTCATAAGGGTTGTGGATATATATCGCATCCGGTTTCCGTTTCTCAAAATGGTAGCTCTGCCAGTCCATGACCTCAATGTTCTTCGGATATTCCCTGCCTTCGTAATGCATCTGCCCAAAGCTGCGGTCCGGGTTTAAGTCATAGTATGGTATAGGAACGACAAAAGCATCACATTCCGGATCTTCCCTTGCTGCCAGATACACACTCTCAAGGCTGTCCCACATGGATGCCTTATAGGGGAAAAATGCGATTTCCTTTTTTACCTTTATGTCATTTTGGACACTGTTCTCAATCCTGCTTAACTGCTCTCCTAACAATTTATGTATTTGGGGTTCATTGGCATGGCCATTACAGACATCCTCATAAACACGGAACAGGACTTCACAGTAGTCTTCCACATACGAAACCGTGATATGTCCCTCGCCTTCCAGCTTCTCTATGTTCTCCCCAAAGGAAATGGCAAACTGCTGGCATTCGCCGAGCATGTTCTGTGCCAATATTAAGTTTTTCCGGCCCACTGCGTTTTCTATTTCCCCATGTGCCTGGTGCAGGCTTTCAATAAAATCCAGCGCCTGCTGCTTCTGCGCTTTCCTCATAAAACTCCTCCTATGCCCTGCCCGTTCCTTTATTCTGTTCCATATTTCGTTACTTCCTATATCTACATATCGGCAGTTTTCCATTTTTCATAATATAGCAAAAAAAATTTGTCGTAATTTGCTGTTGCTGTCCCTTATGATTTCGATTTTTATGCCGATAAATAATATAGCATTGAATAATCTAAAAAGGCGGTGTAAATAGAATGGATAACGGTATGGAAAGCATGCTTGACACGTACCTGTATGAAACCAATTCCCTTTTGGACCAGTTGGACGAGATGCTGGTTGCGGATGAGAAAATCGGGGACTTTTCATCAGATGATGTGAATGAAATCTTTCGGATTATGCATACAATTAAAGGGTCCTCGGCAATGATGGAGTTCGGCTCCCTGTCTACCATTGCACATCATATAGAGGATTTGTTCTTCTATATCCGGGATAAGGGCATTGAATCCCTGAACCCGGAACACAAAAGGGCGCTCTTTAACCTGATGTTCCGCTCCGAGGATTACCTGCGCGGAGAGATTTCAAAGGTTGAGGGCGGCGCGCCCCTGTCCGATCATGTTGAATCCTTTGGCCGGGAAATCAATGATTTCCTGAAGAAAATCAGCGGCCTTTCCCAGGACGAACCCCCTTCCTCCGGCCAGGATCCGGATGCGGCGGCAGCCACCGGTGATACAAAGGACAGTACCGCTCCCCTTCCCGAGGACCCCAGCGCCCTGTTTTATCTTCACATCTTCCTTGATGACGGTGTTGGCATGGAAAACCTCCGTGCGTTCATGATTGTCAACTCCTTAAAGGAATGTGAGGTGGACTTCCGTTACTATCCCGGAGATATGGACAGCAATCCGGAAACCTGTCAGGAAATTGTGGACAACGGCTTTTTCCTGGCGTTTGACTCAAGGGATATGGCGTCCCATGCGGAGGAACTCATCAAATCCCAGAACCATATCCGCTCCTATGAGCTGGTAAACAATCCCGCTAGCGCACCAGGGCCGGAGGAGGCGCCTGAGGGACAGTCCCCTTCCCTGGATGTACCCGCGCCGGACAGCGCACCTATGGCTAAGGCGGCTCCTCCTGCCGCTCCCGCTTCCCAGCAGATACATACACCGGTCAAACAGAGCCTGATTAGCGTGAACCTGATGAAGCTGGACAGCCTGATGGATATTGTAGGCGAGATTGTTATCACGGAATCCATGGTTACATCGGCTCCGGAGCTTCAGCTTCTGCCCCGGGACAGCTTTGATAATTTTATGAAATCCGGCCGCCAGCTGCGCAAGCTGACGGATGACCTCCAGGATATTGCCATGTCGCTCCGCATGGTGCCCATCTCCGGCGTTTTCCAGAAAATGAACCGTATTGTACGGGATATGAACCAAAAGCTGAATAAGGATGTGCGCCTCACCATCATTGGGGAGGATACGGAAGTCGATAAGACCATTGTGGACAGCATTCAAGATCCCATTATGCACCTTGTGAGAAACAGCATGGACCATGGTATTGAGGAAACGGCCCAGGAGCGCATTGACGCGGGCAAGAAAAGCCAGGGCGAAATCATCCTGTCCGCTTCCCATACCAGCAGCGAGGTCGTCATTTCTGTATCCGATGACGGATATGGAATGTCCCCAGGCAAGCTGCTTGCCAAAGCCAGGGAAAAGGGGCTGCTGACCAAGCCTGAAAGCGAGTATTCCCGAAAGGAAGCCTTAGGCCTTATCATGCTTCCCGGTTTTTCCACGAACCAGGCTGTTACCGAATACTCCGGCCGCGGCGTGGGAATGGATGTGGTAAAGAAAAATGTGGAATCAGTAGGCGGTACCATCTCCATTTCCAGTGAAGACGGAAAGGGGACCACTGTGACCATGAATATCCCCCTCACCCTTGCCATCGTGGACGGCATGAAGGTGACGGTTGGAAATTCCATCTTTACCATCCCGATTTCCAACATCCGTCAGTCCTTCAAGGTCGATGCAGGGCAGATTGTCCTGGACGAATATGGGAATGAAATGGTAAAGCGCATGGAGCACTTCTACCCCATCGTCCGTCTCCACAGTTTTTATAATCTTGAAACAGAGGTAACCTCGATTGAAGACGGAATCCTTATGTGGGTGGAGGCAAGCGACCGCTCCTGCTGCCTGTTTGTAGACGATTTGATTGGAGAACAGCAGGTAGTGGTAAAGCCCCTGCCGGTGTTCC
>ERZ506966.553-NODE-553-length-16401-cov-6.778111_pt1 | contig 16401 bp, 10 predicted proteins | sample MGYA00512892_ERZ506966 | MGnify/ENA metagenome assembly ERZ506966 | reverse complement strand
TGGATGAAGTAGGTGCCGGTGCTGTTGTGCTTGGCCAGGTCCACATCATAGGTCCAGCGGCCGCTGCCCACGGACTTGGCAGTGTACCAGGCCAGATCGTCCTGACCGCCTGCGCTGCTCCACACGGCAAAGCGGATGCTGCTGTAGCTGCAAGCAGTATCCAGCTGCACAGACATGGTGCGGTAATCGGCGGACACCTGGGCAGTGACACTGTCAGGAGCCGGGAGCCTGGCCACCTGGGCGGTGGTATTGCCGATGAGCCGGTTCTGGCCGGAGTCGGAGGAATAGGCGTGAATGAAGTAGGTGCCGGTGCTGTTGTGGTTCACCAGGGGCACCGTATAGGTCCACTGACCACTGCCGTTCTTCCTGGCAGTGTACCAGGTCAGATCATCCTGTCCGTTCGCGCTGCTCCACACCGCGAAACGCACGTCGGAGTGGGCGTGGCCGTTGCCTGCGTCCATGGTCACCGTCATGGTGCGGCACTCACTGTCCACCACAGCGGATACGGAGTGGCGCTTGGCAGGGGTGCTGGAGCTATGGGCCGCGCCGCAGTAGCGGCAGACGTATCGTACCTGGCCGGCGCTGACGCAGGTGCTGGAGTCGCTCTTGACCACATCCGTATGGCCCACGGTGTGGGTATTCTGGAAGGTCAGGCCGCCCAGCAGCTGGCCGTGGATGCCGTGGTTGTACACATGGACCAGGTAGCGGCCCACCACATTGTACTTGCACATAGGCACCCGGATGGTGTAGGTGCCGTCGCCGTTGGCGGTGGCATTGTACCACACCAGGTCGTCCTGGCCGTCCTGCTGGCTCCAGGCAGCGGCCATGATGTTGCCGTAATTCCTGCCCTGGCCGGAGGGCGGCGTGATGGTGACCACGATCTCCTTCTCGTCGGCGGACAGACGGCCCCGGACCAACTCATACAGACGGCCATCCGCACCGAACTCGTACCAGGTTCTGCCGATCAGGCGGCGGCCGGTGTACATAACGCCGAAGTCATCACCCATATCGGAGGTCTCGAAGTAGTAGGTAGCGTTGCCGATGTCCTTCCAGCCGGAAGCAATGCGGCCGTTTTCAAAGTACAGAGTCTTGCCGTCGTCGCGCTTGACAAAGCCCGTGGGGCCGCTGACCACCACGCCGTCGTCAAAGACGAACTGCTTGCCGTACAGGGTGACCCGGCCATCGTAGGCGATGCCGTTGCTGTCGAAGCAATACACCTCGGGGTCGATGACGAACCAGCCGGTGTGCCAGGCGTTGTTATAGCTGTACATCCGCAGGCCGGTGGCCTCATCCCGGGCCCAGCCGGTGTAGCCAGAGTCCTTCAGCTCCACGGTCTGGCCGCAGAAGGAGCAGACCAGCTTGCCGTCACGGACGTACACGGTGTCGCCGGAGAAGTCGTGGCCCTTGTCGCGGCACACGCTGGCAGGGACCCGCATGGTGTAGGTATCCATCAGGGACTGGGCGCCCTCGGCGCTGACAGAGTAGGTGCGGACGGTCATAGCGTCCGCGGTGGCCTCCACGGCCAGGTACAGAGAGTCGTACTCCTGGGACACCTGGGCAAAGTGGAAGTCAGGATTATTGACGGCCTTGTACTCGGTGCTGCGGGACTTTTCACCCAGGTCGCCGCAGATGTAGTACAGCACGCCCTTGCCGTAGGTGGCGGGCAGACGGCCGTTCTGAGTGGTCTCGGACACAGGCTGGCCATCCTTCAGCACCATGGTGCGGGCATAGCTGTGGTCGTGGCCGGAGAACACCACGTTGATCCCGGCGGCCTCGGCGGCTGCGGGAATATAACGGTTAAAGGCCTCGCTGCTGCCGTTGGGATTGGTATAGTATGCGGGCTGGTGAACGGCCAGCACCTTCCAGGTGCAGCTGGACTTGGCCGCATCCTGGATCAGCCACTGGCAGGCGTCCTCCAGGTTGGCGGCAAAGTTGATGACCGCCACATACACATCGCCGTACTCCACGGAGTAATACAGCTTGTCGGGCAGCGTCCACAGGCTGGAGGCGTTGCCGCCGGACAGGTCGCCGTAATATTCATGGTTGCCCATGACCTGCACCACGGGAATGTCGGCGTAATTCTTGGAGAATACATCCAGAATTTCGTTCCACTGGACCAGGTTGCCGCCGTTGTCCACAAAGTCGCCGGTCTGGATACCGAAGTTCATGGGCTGGCTGTTGATGTTGGCGGCGATGGCGTTCATCAGGCGGATCTCCTCCTGATCGCTCTCCGCGATGCCGGAGAGTTGGGTATCGCCGATGACAAAGAAACGGGTGGTGGCCGCGCCGGGCTGGCTGGTGGTGAAGGTCATGTTTTCAGACCACCTGCTGCCGTCGCCCACACGGTAAACGTAGGTGGTGCCGGACTTCAGCCCGGTCAGGGACACGGTACTGACATAGGCGGCGTCGCCGGAGGTGGTGAACTCACGCAGAGTGACCTGGCCCTGGGCCCTGGAGGAGAAGGTGCCCTTGAAGCTGTTCTTTTCGCTGTACTGAACCACGGCCTTGGCCTGCGCGGTCAGGGGGTTGGACACCCAGGTGATGTTCTGGCAGCTCTGGGCATTGGGGGTGGCGTTGAGCTGCACGAATGCGGGCATACCGTCGCTGCTGCCGCCGGCGCGGCGGGTGACGATGATCGTCTCGAAGGAGCGATGGCTGTCCTTCCGGGCGATGACACCGGTGCGGGAGCCGGCAGCCAGCTTGTTGAAATAGTCTGTGCTGATCTGGCCAGAGCCGTCGGTGGTTCCGATGCGGGTGTCGCCCACATACAGGTCCACGCCGGAGGCAGCCTTGCCGTTGATGTCCTTCACATACAGCCGGGCCGCTGCCGCACCCTCCACCATGATGTCGGAGGTGACGGTGTAGTAGCCCTGCATGGGCAGCCGCAGGCTGCCGGTGGAGGTGGTATAGGTGACACCGTCACAGGTGTAGGACACAGTGACGGAAATGGGCAGGCTGTCCAGTGCCGTGACCCCGACGGGCATGGGCATAGTGAAGGTGAACAGGTCCTTCCCGGCAGAGCCGGTACGGTTCATGTTCACGGTGACGGTCTTTTCCGTGGTGGTGCGGCGTGCAGCAGAGCTGGTGCCCTCAAAGCCCTCGCCGTAGCCCAGGGAAGCGCAGGTGTTGAACGCGCCCTTGCCGCCGTTTTCGTCGGTGTCAAACAGGTCCACGTTGCCGTACACGATGTGCGCGGTGACGGAATCGATCTTCCCTGCATTGGGGGAGGTCACGTTGACCACATAGTTCTCGCCCACCAGCGCATAGGACGGCGCGTCCAGAGTCAGCGTGGGGATGGCGGCACGACCCTTGACGGTAAAGGTACGGGTGACGCTGGCGCGGTTGCCGAAGCCGTCCATGATCTCCACCTTGATGCTGTGGCGGCCATTGGGCAGGGTCACGGAGCCGGTAACGGCCTGGTCGGTGTTGGCAAAGTTCTTGATGTCCTGGCCGTCGATGGTGATGACCGTGTTTTCGGCGGACACACCGGTGCGGTTCTCGCCCTGGGGATCATAATACCCGGTAAAGAATTGCAGCTCATTGTCCGTCAGCACGGTGGAACCGTCCTCAGCCAGCTCCGTCAGATCCGTGTAGCCGGTGACGGAGGCGCTGCCGCCGCGGACAGAGGTGATGACGGGGTTCTCCAGGTCGTCAGCCGTGGTGCCATACACCGCGCGGATGTTGTCCACATACAGGCTTCCGGCAGCCCGGGAGCCGCAGGTGATCTTGTTGCCGTCCACGTCGCCGGTGCCGCCCTCGATGATGATGGTCCACAGCAGCACCTGGCCGGCGGTGATCTTCAGGGGATGGTTTTCCACGTCCTGGGCCTTGTCATACACGCTGCTCAGATCGGCCTCCACATACTTCCAGCCGGACCAGTTGATGCCGGTGTACTGGGTGGTGGTGTCCACGGTCTCGCCTGCGGCGTTGACGGTGGTAGTCTTCAGGTGCAGCAAGCTGGTGGAAACGTACTTCTCCCCGTTCCAATAGGACACGCTGGTGCTGAGCCAGTAGTTGGGCGTGCCCTCCGGGGCGTAGACCCACATGCCCAGGGCGGTGGGACGGCCCTCGATGACCACGTCCTCGCCGCTGTAGCGCAGGTATTCGTTGGTGTTGTTGGTGCCGGAGATCTTCGTATAATCGTAATGATACTCCAGAGACTTCTGGCCGAAGCGCACGGGACCCTCGTCGGAAGCTACGCGGCGGGCATACATATCCCACGCGCCCTCCTGGGCGGTAGAGATGGCGCCCACATAGTACTCATAGCCCATGGAGCGGAACAGGGTAGCGGGGTCCTGGGCGCAGTCCCAGCTATAGGGTGCGCCAGCGGAGTTGCAGTCCCATTCCGCGTTGCTGCTGATAAAGTCGGGGCATGCCAGGCCGAAATCGGTAATGGGCCCGTAGGGGATGTCCAGACCGTTGGGATCCTTGCTGACCTGACCGGCCACGCCGAAGCCCGCGTCGCTGACGCCGGGCAGATTATGGGCGCTGTGACCGGAAAAGCTATTCAGGTTGCCCCACACGGCGTTGGCACCCACGTTCACGCCGGACTTGGAGCTCTCGTCCTCAAAGTCCAGAAGGACGGTGGGCATCTTGCCGATCTCCACGGTGACGGTATCGGTAAGCTCCTGGCCGTTTGCCTTGGTATAGGTGACAGTGATCTCTGCTTTACGGGTCTGGCTGGCCTTGGCGGCAGTATGGAGCTGATTGTCCACAATGGTGCCGATGTCGGCGGCGGTGGTGCCCTCGGTCAGAGGCCGGATGGTCCAGGTAAAGTCGCCGTCGTGATAGTGGATATCCCGCAGGCTGCTTTTGACGGTGAGGCCCAGGTCGCTGGTCTTGTCATAGTCCAGGGACAGGGTCTTGCCGGCGAAGGACACCTGATCGGGCTCGGCGATGGTGATGGAGGCGGAGCCCACATTCTGACCCTGATAGGTCAGGCGGACCCGCACATCGCCCACATAGCCCTTGGCGGCGGTAAACACACCGGTGGCGGCGTCGATCCGTCCGGCAGCGGGAGTATCCAGCACCCAGGTCAGGCCGCTTTCAGGCAGGTCGGCCACGCCGCCTGCGGAGTCAGCGCCCAGGGCCGTGAAGGGCACCCGACTGCCGGGGGTATAAAGCTCGTTCTGGGGGCTGACGGACGCGTGGTCAAAATCGCCGTCAAAGCGGGCGGTGGACACCACCAGCAGGGCGTCGGACACGGTGCGCTCCAGGCCGTCACTGGGGCTGTTGCGAACCACCAGCTCGTCGGTGCCCTCATAACAGGCTGCCACGGTGGCGGAGCCGCCGCCGTCCAGATAAATAGCGGTGACGCAGCCGGCATCCTTCAGGAAACTGGCCACTTCATACATGCTCATACCGATGGACATGGGCTCCTGTCGGCCGTCGGCCTCAAAGAATACCACGGAGCCGTCGGCCCGTATGCCCACGCTGTTGCGGGGCATGCGGTCGCCCTGGTCCAGGCCGGGAACAATCTGGCCGTTCTCCACCAGCATATAGGGACCGGAGACGGCCTCCACCACGTCGGAGGTGTCGCTGCCCGCCTTGCGGATCACGGCGGAGCCGTCCTTCAGGATGGCAAAGAAGGGCTCATTACCGGTTTTTACCAGGTTGCCCTCCATAATGAGGTAGCCGGTGGGCGCGCCGGTCTGCATGTTGTAGTAGTCGGCGTTGGTGGCCAGTACCACGCGGCCCTCGGTATCCGAGGCCCGTCCGTAGGCGGCGGCCTGGGCGGTGGTCTGGGACATCTCCCACTTGAGCCGGCCGCTGCTGACCATAGCCTTGCGCTGGGCAGCGGTGCTGCCGTCGTAGTAATAGCCGGTGTAGCTGGCCTTCAGGGTCACATCCTTGCTCAGGTCGATCTCCGAAAGGTAGCCCACCACCTGGCTGCCGTTGACGTTGCGCATGACCACCTTTTCCAGGGTCACGCCGCTGGCCACGGCATTCTTGGTGCGGGTGATGGGAGTAAGCCCGGCGGAATTGCCGGACATGGTATCCGCCTGGGGCGGCTGTGCGTCAGGTTCTGCGGTGTCGCCGGGCTGCGTCTCCGTAATGGCAGTGTCCGGCTCCGTCTCCTGGAGCCCGGTGGCCCAGGTCTGGGGCATGACCAGACCCACCACCATCATCAGCGCCAGAAGCAGAGATAATGCCTTCTTCATATTTTTCCTCCGTTACAGTTTTTGATTTCCTACTCGTCGCAGGGGATCTCCATCAGGTGTTCCGGGCTGCTCGTTCCTCCTTTCAGATCACATAGGCGGTGGTATGAGCCACCAGATTCTGCTTGCTATTGCCATAGACATGGATGAAATACGTACCCGCTCCCTTGTGCCGGGCCAGCGTCACCGTATACGTCCAGTCACCGTTGGACTGCTTTTTCGCCTCGTACCACTGCAGGTCGTCCTGGCCGTTGACAGCGCTCCAGACGGGGAACCACACCCGGCTCAGATCGCTGCGGCCTGTCAGTGTCACAGTCATGTACCGCCCATCGGCGGACAGCTGGGTCCACACCTGGGGAGACACGGCCTGAGCGACGGAAACAGTGGTGTGGGCCACCAGATTGCGCTTATCATTGCCGTAGGCGTGGAGGAAATAGCCCCCCGCGTTCTTGTGGTTGGCCAAGGGCACCCGGCAGGTCCAGCTGCCGTCTGCCTGCTTCACCGCCTCGTACCACCGCAGGTCGTCCTGACCGTTCACGGCGCTCCAGGTGGGGAACCATACCCGGCTCAGATCGCCCCGGCCCGTCAGAGTCACGTCCAGATATCTTCCGTCGGCAGACAGCACCGCCGTCATGGCGGGCTTTTCCGGCTGCACCAGCTTCTCCACATAAGCGGTGGTGTGAGCTACCAGGTTCTTCTTGTCATTGCCGTAGGCGTGGATGAAATACGTACCCGTGCTGCCGTGGTTGGACAGAGGCACCCGGCAGGTCCAGCTGCCGTCTGTCTGCTTCACCGCCTCGTACCACCGCAGGTCGTCCTGACCGTTGTCCTGGCTCCAGGTGGGGAACCACACCCGGCTTAGATCACTGCGGCCCGTCAGCGTTACGTCCAGATACCGCCCGTCAGCGGACACGGCGGCCTTCATCTCCGGCCCGGGAATCTTCTCCACATAGGCGGTGGTATGGGCCACCAGATTCTGCTTGCTATTGCCGTAGGCATGAATGAAATAGGCGCCGGTGGTGTTGTGGCGGCTCAGGAGCACGGAATATGTCCAGCTGCCGTCCGCCTGCTTCCGGGCCTCGTACCATTGCAGGTCATCCTGACCGTTTTTCTGGCTCCAGGTGGGGAACCACACCTTTGCCAGGTCGCTGCCGCCGGTAAGCGTCAGGTTCAGATACCGTCCGTCAGCGGACAGCGCCGCCTTCAGGGCGGGCTTTTCCGGCTGGACCAGGTTGTCCACCACCACGGTGCCGTGATCCAGAAGTCCCTGGGGCAGGCCGTTCTGGTTGTAAATGTGGACCATATAGGTGCCGGTCTCCTGGTGGTTGATCAGAGGCACCTCGGCCACCCAGCGGCCATTCTGTTTCTTGGCCTGATACCAGTGCAGGTCGTTCTGCCCGTCCTGCTCACCCCACACAGCGAAACGCAGGGCCGTCTGCTGGGGGGCGGAATAGGTCAGATACATCACTGTGCGGGCGGTGTTGAAGTAATAGCCCAGCTGCTGGGGACGCACGGCAGGCGTGAACGCCCCTGCGCGGCCATTGAGCCAGGTACGCACCCGGTCCAGTGCCTCGTCATAGGTGGGAGCAAAGGGCATACCGCCGGGCTTGGGGTTTGCAGTGCCCAGGGTGTTCCAGCGGAGGTAATTCAGGTCGGCGGAGACGCCGATCTCGGCCTTCCGGCCGTCAATTTGCCCGGCCATGCCGGTAAGCACCGGCTTATACCGGGTGTACAGCTCCTGCACCCGCTGATAAAAGGCCGGGATGTTCAGCATCTTCTTCATCAGCACGGAGGTATCGCAGGCGTTGTAGTCCGTGACCTTCTCCTGCTTGTTGCCCATGCAGGTGTCAAAGTCCCACAGAGGACCCACATGGAGCACGTCGGACGCGCCGTCCTGATACCAGAAGAAGCTGGTGAAGAAGGACTCGCCGTTGAGAACGTACTCGTTCATCAGATAGTAGCGGGCCAGGGAGTCCACGTCGATCATGGCGTTGAGCTGGGCCAAGGACAGATTTTCCCAACCCTCTGAGGTCAGCGCCGTAGTAAAGCGGGTCATGGCGGTCTGGAAATTGCTCATGGCCTGGGCAATATGCGCGTCATCCTCCTCCACGATCTCCTTCAGAGCAAAGTAGCTGTTCAGCCGCCCCTCGAAGAAATAGTGGTCCTCGTCGGTGGCAAAGCCGTCATCCAGCTCAAACATGGCCCCGGCAGGATCCTGCAGATTCAGGCGGTTTTTGCCGATCTCGGCCTTCTCGCCGATGAGATACACACCCAGATACTCGCCGTCCACCCACAGGTCCACATATTCATATTCCGTCACATAGGGAAAGCCCATCTGCTCCGCCGCATCATACACCAGGCGGGTGCGGATCATGCTGTCGTCAGAAGCATTGGCCAGGAGGATCCACTTCTTGGCCGCAGGCATGCCCAGCACGGAGGTTTTCTTGCTGAACTTGATCTGATAGGGCTTCTTGGCATATTCCCTCCAGGTGGAATTGCCGCGGCCCTTGAACTCCACGGTGCCGGTGAGAACGTCGTCGCCGTCCGTCAGCACCAGGTCGTTGCCGGGATATTTCACGTTCTTGTCCCGGTGCACCTGCTCCAGCGTGGTACCGTTAAGGGTCAGGCGCAAGCTGGGCAGACTGCTCTGCTTCGCGCAGATCTGCACCGTTTTACCGCCGTCCAGCGTCAGGGTCACCCGGTCGCTGGCGGCAAACGCGCCGGTAAGGGTGCCATGCTCCCGGTCCAGTGTCCCGGCAGAAGCTGCCGTCACGCTGCCGCTGAAGGACAGCACCGTGTCCGCCAGGCTCTCGTCGGCAGGCAGAAACAGATACCACACCCCATCCTTTTCGGAACGGTATCCCTGGTTGGTCCACTGCCAGGCGTCCACGGTCCAGCAGCGGAAATCGTTGCCTCCGGCAAAGGCTGTGGCCGTCAGCAGCGCCGTCAGTATTGCGGCTGCCAGCAGTGCCCACAGCCAGGTGCCGGTTTTTCTTGTTGCTTTCATGCATCTTTCTCCCATCTGAAAAGGTGGCGCGAACGCGAGATTCTCCCGGGGCAAAATGCCGCTGTTCCGCCAATTACACTGTATTATATCAGATACACCGTGGAATTTCAAGCGTAATCTTCCGTAAAATCGCCAAAAATCACACGCATTTTTGGTGGAAACGTATAAAAAGAGAGTCTCCGACCCCTGTCGAAGACCCTCTTTTTATGCTGTTTACCGACGAATGATGTGATCCGCTCAGTCCTCGCGGCTGGCCAGCACGTTCATGGAGACGGGCTCGTCATTGGCAATGGGAGCGGACAGGTTGACGCTGGAGTAGCCGCCCCGGAGCTCGGAGCTGTCCTCAAACGTCTTGGTGCAGCGGTCATACTCCACCTGCATCACGGAGGAGATGGTGTGGCGTCCGTAATCGTCCAGCTTGGCATACTGATCCAGGATCCGCTGGGTATCCTCGGTCAGGTGGATGTTCTCCTCGCCCAGAGCGCAGATGCCCAGGGTGCGGCAGATCTGGACCACCGTGTCAAAGGAGGAACCGCCGATGCCGTTGTGCAGCGCGCTGTTGATGGTGGACAGAGGAATGCCAACCGCAAAAGCGAACTGCCGAACGCTCTTGTACTGGCGGGAAATTTCGTCCCGTACGATGTTGGTAAGTTTGTCCATAATTCGACCCTCTTTACTGTAGATTCCAGAAACGACTTTCTCTCTGGATGAAATGATTATATCAAAGCAAACGAGAACTCGCAAGAGGGAAATACAAAAAAACATATAAAATTTTTACAAAAATCTGATAAACAGGACCGTCGAAAGCCAACAGGACAAATTTCTCTTTTCATTTTGGCCGCTATGTGGTACACTGTATGGGAATTAGGAGGGATGACTCCTGTGAAAAAGGCATGGTTGCCCCGCACCGCAGCGGGGCAAGTGGCGGTGCAGCTGGTGCGCCGGTATTATCTGCATGACGTGGGGCGCGACAGCGCAGCGCTGACGTATTATCTGCTGTTCGCCCTGTTTCCGCTGATGGTGTTTGTCAGCACGCTGCTGGGCATTCTGAAGCTGGATGTGGACAACATTTCTCAGTTTCTGTCCCAGCTGGTCCCGGCGGACGTGGTTTCGGTGCTGGAGGCGTATTTAATATATGTATCCGCCAACGCCAGCCGCCAGCTGCTGTGGTTCAGTCTGGTCTTTTCCATCTGGTTCCCCATGCGTGCCACCAGCTGCCTGCTGCACTCCCTGCGCAAGGCCTTCAACGTGGGTCCGCCCCGGAAGATGCTTTTGAACCAGCTGGCCATTCTGCTGTTTACCATCTGGCTGATCCTCTCCATCGGGCTGACACTGCTGTTGGTAACGGTGGGCCGCCGGGCCCTGGAGTTCGTGTCCGGGCTCATTGCCCTGCCGCAGGGCTTCATTGACCTGTGGAGCTATCTGCGCTTCATCGTTCTGGGCGTGGTGATGTTCCTGATGCTGACGGTGCTGTATATGCTGGCCCAAGGCCAGCGCCGTCCCCTGAAGGAAGTTGCTCCCGGGGTAGGCATCTCTCTGGCGGCATGGATGGTCCTGTCCCTGGCATTTTCTTATTATGTGGAGCATTTTGCCAATTACTCCGTGCTGTACGGCTCCATCGCCACGATAGTCGTGGTGCTGCTGTGGCTGTATATGAGCGGCACGGTGCTGATCATGGGCGCGGAATACAGCGCCGTTATCCTGCGCCGCAGGCGCAGCCGGCTGCCGTCGGGCAGCGGAGAGGAGCAAGCATGAAAATCATCATCGTAGGCAACGGCAAGGTCGGCTATGCCATTGCGCGGCAGCTGGCGGTAGAGGATCACGACATCACCATCGTGGATGACGACGCCGCAGCCCTGCACCGGGCCGACAGCACCCTGGACGTCATGTGCGTGGAGGGCAATGGAGCCAGCATCAGCGTGCTGGACACTGCCGGGGTCCGCAGCGCGGACCTGGTCATAGCCGTCACCAATCTGGACGAGACAAACCTGGTGTGCTGCCTCATCGCCAAGAAGCTGGGGGCCAAGCACACCATCGCCCGGGTACGCAACCCCGAGTATCGCCGGGATGACACCATGCTCAAGCGGGAGATCGGCCTGGACATGCTCATCAACCCCGATCTGGGGGCGGCCCAGGAGATCGCCCGGATCCTGAGCTTCCCGGCGGCCTTTTCCGTGGAGCCCTTTGCCGGAGGCCGCATCGATATGATCGGTTTTCAGGTAACGGAGCAGGACACCCTGGCCGGGGTGTCCCTCAACGATTTCCACCGCAATCGCCTGGCGGAGGTGCTGATCTGCGCCGCCCACCGGGGGGACAATTTTATCATCCCCGACGGCTCCTTCGTGCCCCGCAGCGGGGACAAGCTCTATATGGTGGGCACCAAGGCAGAGCTGCAAAAAATGCTCCGGGGCATCGGCCGCACCCTGCAAAGAGTGAAGAACGTATCCATTCTGGGGGGCAGCCGCATCACCATGTACCTGACCTGGGAGCTGGCCCGCAGCAATACCAAGGTCCGCATTGTCGAGATGAAGCACGACAAGTGCCTGCGTCTGTCGGCCTCCCTGCCCGGCGCCATGATCATTGAGGGCGACGGCACCGACGCAGACCTGATCGACAGCGAGAACATCTTTGAGACCGACGCCTTCGTGGCCCTGACGGACCGGGACGAGGAGAACCTGCTGATGGCCCTGACGGCTCAGCGGGCGGGAGTCCCCAAGGTGCTGGCCAAAATGACCCGGCCCAACTACATGGACCTGGTGCAGGAGACAAAGCTGGGCAGTATCATCAGTCCCAAGGATCTGACCTCCAACCAGATCACCCGCTATGTCCGGGCTCTGGCCAATTCCCAGGGCAGCACTGTGGAGAGCCTGTATAAAATGCTGGACGGCTCCGTGGAGGCTCTGGAGTTCACCGCCACCGCCTCCAGCCGCTCGGTGCTGGACAAGCCTCTGAAGGACCTGGCCCTGAAAAAGGGCGTTCTGCTGGCCGCCATTGCCCGGGAAAACAAGATCATCATTCCCGGCGGCCTCACCACGATTCAGGAGGGAGACCATGTGGTGGTGGTCACCAAGTCCCAGGTATTCGACGACCTGACGGACATTCTTGCATAAAGCTGCCCATAAAAATCCGCCGGAGCCGAATGCCGGGTGGGCGTAAAGCAGTAAAATCCAAGAATGAGGAAAGCCTTGTGTTTTTAAGGGGCGGCGTGACTTCGGTCACGCCGCCCCTTCAGCTTGTCAAAAAAGTGCAGTGCCCTTTTTCGGCACGAAAAATCCGGTCATATCGGTATGTTCCAATTCCAGCAGCTTCCTCTTTTTGTCAATGCCCCCGGCGTATCCGGTCAGGCTGCCGTTTGTGCCGACCACACGGTGACAGGGAATGATGATGGATATCTCATTATGACCCACCGCACCGCCGACCGCCTGCGCAGACATCCGGGGAAGCTTCTGCTTTTCAGCAAGCTGCCGTGCGATCTCGCCGTAGGTCGTAGTCCTTCCGTAGGGAATCTGCAAAAGGATTTCCCACACGGACTGCCGGAACGCGGTGCCGACGGGGTGCAGCGGCGGCAGAAAATCCGGCTGGCTGCCAGCAAAATAAATGTCCAGCCAACGCCTGGCTTCTGCAAGGGCGGGTGTATCCTGCCCGATACGCTCTGCGGGCAGATCACGGGCAAGGTATTTCTGTCCGTCGAACCACAGACCTCTCAGTCCGATTCCGTCCGCTGCCAGCAGGATGCCGCCCAGCGGTGAATCGTAATGCTGCACAAATAGCATGATCTGCACCTCGCTTCAAAAGCTGCCTCTGTTTTTATTACTCGGCTTGTAGTCCTTCATCTCCGGGATTGCGCCGCCTGCCACAGCCCAGAGATACAGACTTGCCACGCTGCAATAGGGGTGAAAGCGACGGCGGTATTTTTCAAACAGCCTGCGGTCAATGCTGCGATGGTGATATACCATGCGCAGCCCGCGCTGGATGGCAAGGTCATCATAGCTGAAAATATCCGGGCGCTGCATACAAAAAAGCAGAATCATCTCTGCCGTCCAGACGCCGATGCCCTTCAGGCTGCTTAATTCCCGGATCGCATCCTCGTCGCTCATGTGCTCCACAGCATGCAGATCAAATGCGCCCGTATGGACTTTTTCGGCAAAATCCGTAATATACTCTGCCTTGCGGAAGGTCATACCCAGTCCCTGCAGCTTGGGAACACCTGCTGTCAGGATGGTCTCGGCATTGACGGTGCCCAGTGCATCCTGCATCCGCTGCCAGATGGTCGCCTGTGCCTTGGTGGAGATCTGCTGCCCGATGATGTGGTGAACGACGGATGAAAACAAGTCCGTATCCACTGGGCGGTCGATATGCCCGATGCGGTCAATGACCTGGCAAAGCCGCTTATCCTTTTGCCGCAAATAGGAAGCTTCGGCTTCTCCGTATGCAAAATACACGCTTTTCACCTTCTAACGTTTCCATAAGCGTTTTTTATCGCAGCTGCGCCGTAAAGGCAATGGTCCTGTCCGTTGTGGACGGCGTCTGCCGAAAAATGATTTTTCTCAAAAAAACGGTCAGTGCCTCCGCCAGGTCTGCCTCATCCTCCGCGATCAGCAGACGCATGGTCATCCCTCCTTGCTGTATACCAGCGGCTGCTCCCGGAGCAGTGCGTCCACCGCGGCCTGATATTCCGATAAATTCTTCGCCTTGCGCATCCGCTTGAGATACGGCTCCGCCCCGTCGAACCCGGCGGCCAGGTACGTCCACAGCTCCCACATCCGGTGCATCACCGGCAGATCGCCGGAGAGCCGCTGCCGGTAGGCGTCCAGCAGCCGGTCATGGTACGTCCGGACTTCCCGGACCGAGGCGGCGGGGCCGCCCCGCAGCTGCCGCAGCAGGCTGGGGTCCCGCATGAGTCCGCGGCCCAGCATTACCGCATCTGTCCCGGGAAAGTCCCGGGACAGTGCCGCAGCGTCCTCCGCCGTCCATATATCACCGTTATACACCACCGGCCAGGGGCCGGAGACGGTGGAAAAAGCCTCCCGATGGGGCGTTCCCTTGTAAAATTCCTTCTGGAGCCTGGGATGAACGATCAGCTCCGCCAGAGGGTACCTCCGATAGATCTCCAGCAGCCCCGGCCATTCGCCGGGGTCGTTTTTCCCGATCCGGGTCTTGACGGACACCGTCATTCCCCGGGGCAATCCCGCAAAGATCTCCTCCAGGCACCGGTCCAGCTCCTGGGGATAGGCCAGCAGGCCCGCCCCCTTCCGCTTGGCGGCCACGGTACCTGCCGGACAGCCCAGGTTGAAGTTCACCTCCCGAAAGCCCCGGTCATGCAGCTCCCGGGCAGCCCACAGGAAATGCTCTGCCCGGTTGGTCAGCAGCTGGGGCACTACGTTGAGTCCCCGGTTGTGCTCCGGGTCGATCTCATCCAGCTCTTTCCGCTGGAAGGTACAGGTGGCGTTGGGGGAGAGAAACGGCGTAAAATATTTGTCCGCCGGACCGAACAGCTCCGCGTGGACCTGCCGCCACAAATACCCGGTAAGCCCCTCCATAGGGGCGGCGTAAAGCTTATCCATGAAACGTTCCCTCCAGGCACATATCCAGCGTCACCCCCGGCACCGGCTCAAACACGGCCCCGCCGGAAACCAGCTCCGCCGCCGTATCCGGACGCTGCAGGAGGGCCAGCTTTTCCCGCCGGGTCAGCTGCTTCACGGCGTATTCCAGCCGCAGAGCGTCCCCCTGCCCCTCCGTGCGCCATACCCCGGCCAGTTCCCGGGGCGGATGGGCCCGGGTATACCGGGCGCAGGCAGAGCCTCCCCCCGCGTGCTGCCGCATCCGCCGGCACAGGTCCGCCGCTGTGCCGGTATACAGACTCCCGTCCCGGCACCGCAGCATATAGACGTAGTACATGCCCTCACCTCACTGCCCCCAGCATACCACAAACCGATGCCGGGCGCAACGGTGTCATGTTCCAGCGCTGTCCGTTAATTCGATAAATTTCAGGGCATACAGGTCGCACCCGGTGCGGGCGCTCCCCTGCCGCAGCACCAGATAGTCCGTCCCCACCTCCTCCAGAACGCCCTCCTGCCGCACCAGGCGACAGGAGCCCACCAGAAAGCTGGCTGCGGCGTACTGACCCACGTTCCGGCTCAGCAGCTCCCGCAGGGAGCCGCCGGATGAATTATGTATGCAGTTCATAGCGCACCTCACGATCCGGATTCCCCCGCCGCACTCCGGCGCGGGTATCCCATCCTATGCCGCTCCTCCCCTGTCGGAAACGGTGCACGGCGGATTTTGCCCAAAAGGCAATACGGGAGTAGAGTCGCAATCGCCGTTTCAGAACAAATCGACGGGAGGAGCAGATGCGGGACTTTGTATAGTCTCCGACTTGTACACGTCTCAATTTTCTTGCTTTTATTCACAATTTCGTCCCTCGCAATATGTTTAATTCAACAAAATTTTAGAAAGTTTATGGAAACTCTGTTGCAAATTGCCGTTTCAGGCGTTTAAGTATTAGAGGGGTTTCTTCTGGGCCGTGCGCATGCAGCCATTTCCCGCGGACAGAAGCCGGCCCCACGCCATAAGGAGGGATGCCATGGTCCACCACCTGTACCCACAAACACACCGTGAAAAGACTGGAGGTCAAACATGAAAATCAAACGAATTCTCAGCGCGACCCTCGCAGCCGCCATGCTCCTGTGCTGCTGCATCCTCACCGCATTTGCCGAAAGCGAAACCTACATGGGCAGCCTTAATGGCTATAGCTATGTCTGCAGCGCAAGCTGCAGAAGTGATGAAGCAAAGGCAACTTTGTCATCGCAATCCTCTGAAACACTGATAATCGGCGGCTCTCTGAAGTACGTCTCAACGAATGGCTCATTATCGACTCACAATATTTGGGTAAATAGCACAAAACTCGTTCAGTCCACTATTCCGAAATCTGTCAAGTATTTCGTGTCCTTAACTGCCAGATTCAAAATCGGATCCGTAACTGTGCAGTCGATTTCGGTTGATGCGTGAATCTTCATAGCGTGTAACCCCACATAGGTCTTTAGGCAGCGAGGGAACAATCTGTGGGACAGGACAGATTGTTCCCTCCTGCCGATTTGCCAGCCACATATTTTCTCGAAAGGAGTCCCATATGAAGAAACGCATCTTACTTCTTTTTATTTCTCTGGCCCTCGCTCTCCCTCTCACCGCCTGCGCCACCAAACCCGCCGCACCCACTGCCGCAGACTTTGAGGTCCA
>ERZ506966.548-NODE-548-length-16468-cov-7.224883_pt1 | contig 16468 bp, 10 predicted proteins | sample MGYA00512892_ERZ506966 | MGnify/ENA metagenome assembly ERZ506966 | reverse complement strand
CCTGAGTGGCGAGACGACCGAGCACCACGTCGGTGGCGTCGATGACGTACCAGTCGTGAGTCAGATCAGCTGGCTTCGGAGTGAAAGTTTTCACGATGTACCTTTTCTATATATTGTGTTCCGGACCATCCATCAGCATTACACGCGTTGGTTGGGCGCGGAATAATGCCGTTTTTCAGGTCTCATTATCCGTGGGCTCCCTGAAAGTCCTCGATGGCGAGTGGGAAAAGCGCTTTGAAGGACCCCGTAGGGAAACACAACAGTCTACTAGTATATCGCCTGCCTTGACATTCGGCAACACGGGAACAGGGGTGCCTGCGGACTTTTGAATCCGCGGCACCCCTGAAAAATGGCTTCACAAACGATCAGCCACGCATGATGGCGGTGATCTCCTGCAGACGCGGCTCGTCGAAAAGCTTTTCGAGCGGCACCACGTTGCCGTCGCCGTCCGCCAGCGGAATACGCCAATTCGGATACTCGTTATTGGTGCCCGGCTGGTTCTGCGTGCGCTTCTCACCGACCGCGTCGACGATGGAGGCGGCCATGAGCTTGCAGGGCGAACCTTTCAGACCACGGTACAGCGCGTCGACAATCTCGTTTTCGTTGGCGGCTTCGTCATCCAGAGCAGCCTTGTCGAGATAGCCCTCCTCGACCAGCATGTTCAGCATGGCATTGTGCTCGGCGGTTGCGGACTTCTGGAATTCCTCCACCGGACCGGACAGCAGGCCGAGCTGCTCACGCAACTTGACGTGGCCATATTCGAGGTAACCGGCCGCCGGAGGCATGTCATGCGTATTGACGGACGCCAGTGCGTACGGACGCCAATCCTTCGGAGTGCGGAACACACCGTCCATCTGTTCGAACCATTCCACGGCACAACCGAGAATGCCATGTTCGGACAGCGACTTGGACACATAGGCCGGCACGACACCCAGATCCTCGCCGACAACCACGCCACCAGCGCGGGAAGCCTCAAGCGCGAGAATGCCGAGCATGACATCGGAATCGTAATGCACATATGTGCCATCAGTGGCGGGCTTGCCTTCCGGAATCCACCATAGGCGGAACAGACCAAGGATATGATCGATACGCACCGCACCGGCATTGGCGAACATGTCATGCACCATATCCCGGTACACCTTGAATCCGGTCTGTTCGAGGGCGATCGGGTTAAGCGGCGGCTGGCTCCAATCCTGGCCCTGCTGGTTGAACATGTCCGGCGGGGCACCGACCGTGGCGCCCTTGGCGAAGCGTTCCGGATTCCACCACACATCGGATCCTGCCGGATGCACGCCGACGGCCATATCCGCGACGATGCCGATCTTCATACCGGCCTTGCGGGCGGCCTGCTGCGCCGCGTGCAACTGATCGGTGGCGACCCACTCAAGCCAGCGGTAGAACTCAAGGGTGTCCGGGAACTTCTCACGCAACTGCGCGACTTCTTCGGAATCACGGTTGTATTTGCGCACCCAATTATCGGCGTCGTCGGAGGGAGCTCCCCACTTGTCGTAGCACAGGCACCAGGTGGCGTAGGATTCGATCTCGTCTCCGCATTCGGCGAGGTAACGGTCGAATTCGGCCTGGCGAGCCTTGGTTCGGCCGGCCTTGTAGATGACCCACAGCGCATGCTTCTTGACGCGCCACATGGCGTCGCGATCGATCAGCCGCGCGTCGTCATTCAGCGATTCGACCTGCTCGTGCAGCGCATCGACTTCAGCCCTGTCCTCGTGGGACAGCGTGAGATATTCCGGCATGGACTCCGGACGGATGTAGCTGAAATTGATGAAACGGCGGGAAATCGGCAGATACGGCGATGGCGTCAGCGGAGGCACCGGCTCCGCGGCGTGCATCGGGTTGATAAGCATGAAGTCGGAGCCGGTCTTCTTTTTGGCCTCGACCAGCATGGTCTTCAGATCTTCGAAGTCTCCCACGCCCCAGGATCCCTTGGAACGGATGGAGTACAGCTGGCTCATCCACCCCCACAGGGAGCCGTTCTTCATATCATCGAGCAGTTCGATTTTCTCAGGAGCGCTGATAACGGTTGCAGTCTCCGCCTCGTTGCCGACAGTGACCTCGAGGGTGTGATAGCCTTCGGGCAGATCGGCGGGCAGGACGAGATACGACGTGAAGAAGAAGCTGCCATCAATCTCATGGGCGATTTTCTCACCGCCCTCATGGGAGATTTTGCCCGTGAATTGCTTGCCGTTTTCCAGCGTGATGGAGGCTTCCGGCACATCGAACATGCCGCCGTGCACCTCCACCTTGCTTTCCTTGCCCACGATATGCAGCACGGTGGGAGCCACCACGCGCGTTTCGCGTTCGGACTTGATGGATGTGATGGACTGGTTGATCGCCTCATCGTTGGAAGCGTCAATACCAAGCGCCTTGAGCACCGCCACTAGAACATCGTCTTCGATTTCGTGGTAATCATGGCTCATACCGACGTAGCTGGTGGCGACACCCACCAGCTTTGCCAGACGAATGAGCGGACGGGCGAGACGCGTTGCGTTTTCGGTCTGTTCTGTCATGGTTCCCAGTCTAGGACCAAAACATGCGCACCACGCGCAGGAATCTCATAAAAATGACAACGTATGCAATTATTTTTCCGCAAGCTGCCGTTGAGCGGCCTTCTGCACGTCGCTTGAAGCGTCCTGCGCCAACTGCTGGAGCATCCGATCGGAAACATTCGGATTCAAGGCGACGGCCCTGCGCACCATGGTCGCAAGCACCACCGGAGCGTCCGGTTCGACCTGCGTTCCCAACGAGCCCAGGAAATCAAGCGTGTCGGAATCCATGGTGGAATCTTCGGCGCCTTCAAGACGCATTTTCCAAGACGTACGTTTGTTGCGCAGCGCGGTGGCACGCACTTCGGGCGACTCATCCTTGGTCAGTCGGCCCACCAGCCAGTTCTTGTCATCGGCGTTTCCCGCAACGGCTTTGCGTACTTCAGGAGACTCGTCGGTGGAAAGCTTGACCAGAATGTTCGGGAACGGCATGGTTTCGGCAAGGAAGACGCGGTCCTCCACCGGCGTATGCGCGTTGCCGGCCACAGCCTCAAGCAATGCGGTGGCACGGGAGAACGCCGCCTGGTCGCTCCGGTCCGGCAGCGGACGTCTGGCGAACTCGCTTAATGCGGCGGAATCAGTGGAATGCCGGAGCCGCTCGTATGTGGCGGTCAACGGCTCGAAATCCACGGTCTCATCGGCGTTCGAGGCGTCAGCCTGCGAATCATTCTCATGCTGCTCGTTCTCATCACTCATATTTTCACCTTACGACACTATATGCATGCGGCTCACAACGTGAACTCATACTTTGACCGGACGGTTGGACGTGCCCACCAGTCGCGGAACGACCGTGGCGTTGAAAGTTTCCACAACTCGGGATTCGAAGGCATTCGCCTGTTCCTGCGGAACCACCACAGTCAAGGCGATGCGGTCAGTGTACTGCGCGTCGGTCTGCTCGCCTTCCACCGTTGACAACAGATTCTGGAAGCTGCCCAACTGCGGATAATCAAGAGTTACCTGATATTCGCCGCACGGTACGATTTTCGCCTTGGAAGCAGCCTTGACCGCAATTGACGCACCTGTGGAATACGCACGGATCAGGCCGCCGGAACCAAGCAGGATACCGCCGAAATACCGTGTGACCGCGACCACGCAATCAGTCATTTCGTTTGCCCGCAGCACGTCGAGAATGGGCTTGCCGGCGGTTCCGGACGGCTCGCCATCATCGCTCATGCGTTCCGCAAGACGTCCATCGGATCCACCACACACCGCGGCATAGGCGACATGCCGGGCTTTCGGATGCTGGTCACGGATCGTCTGAACGAAAGCGAGCGCCTCATCCAACGAGCTGATATGACAGGCGTCTCCGATGAATTCCGATTTCTTTTCGACGAAGGCGTCGTGCGCCGGCCGATCGGCGGAATCGAGTATGGTCTGCATGCTGTTCAACCTACCTAACCTCACCGACCGCGCGCATATGCTGCTTCCCGGTTATTTTTTCAGACGACGACGTTGAATTCCTCCCCCTTGAAGAAGGCGGCGATGGATTGGACCACCTGCTTGGTCATGCCGATATACGCGCCGTCGGTGCGCCATGCGATGTGCGGGGTGAGCACGATGCCGGGAATCTTGCACAAAGGATCGTCGGCGGCAAGCGGCTCATGATCGAACACGTCCAAGGCTGCCGGAATGTCTCCGCGTTGAAGTCTTGCGAGCAGTGCGCCGGGTTCGATGACTTCGGCGCGGGCGGTGTTGACGAACAGGGTTCCCGGACGCAACGCGTCGAGGTTCTTCGCCGTGATGATGCCACGGGTGGAGTCAAGCAACGGCATATGCACGCTGACCACGTCTGAATTCGAGATCAACTCGTTCATGTCTTCCACCGGAGTGACATTCAGGTTCTCGAACACCTGTGCCGGCACGTGGGAGTTCCACGCGGATACTTTCATGCCGAAAGCGTTGGCGATGCCGGCCACGGTCTGCCCGATGCCGCCGAGTCCGATGATGCCGAGCTTCTTGCCGAACAGTTCGAAACCGTCGGCACCGTCCCAATCGCCTTGCTTGACCTGCATATCAAGCGCTCCGGCGTGCCTGGTCAGTTCCATGAGCAACGCCATGGCGTGCTCGGCGACGGCGTGATCGCCGTAATGCAGCACGTTGCAGACGCGGATGCCGCGTTCCTTGGTTTTCTCAAGATTGATGTAGCTGGCGACGCCGGTGCCTCCGAACGCATAGCACTTGGCGTCGAGCCTGTCGAGGATGGCATCGGCGCAGTGGAATCCGATGACCATGACGGCGTCGGCATCCTTGCAGCGTTCCACGATGGTGTCCTCGTCCAGTGTGAAATCCTCGTACATGCGCACGCGGGCCACGTTTTCGAGCATCGTGAAGTTCTGTTTGAACGGTCCGATCATCGATTCGATGACCACCGGCATGACCACCAGCGGCAAGTCGGTGCGGTCCGGCTGGGTCTCGAAAACTCCATCCATATCTTTACCTCACATCACGAGCGGAAACGCTCCATACAGGTCGATTAACGAATACGAGGCATATTCTGCCACGGGAAACTACTTTCCAGATGAACCAGCTTGTTCTGCGGTGATGTTCCACTCTCGAACCACGTTCTGGTCCGCGCCCATGGAATAGATCACGTTCCAGATACGTTGTCTCTGATTGGCATCTTCTGTTTCGTTCCAACAGGCTCCATCCGGATGGTCGTCCGAAATCGGACACCACTGGTATTGGCCTTGACGCACATTGGCCGTCGGCACCCAATCGATGCGATTGACCCGCCATGAGCCGGCCACGCCTTTCTTGCCGGCGAATTGGACGCGGGCCGTCACGCCTTGGTTGTTGACCTCGTTGCCTGGAATGTAGGACGTGACCGTCACCGCGTTGCCCAGACCGTAGATGATCCATGTGCCGTTGTAGTTCTCAACGGGCTGCGCGCAGTGGCATCCGGCACCGTAGATGACGTCGAATGCACCGGTGTCGGCCAGCTCATGCGCTTCGGACTGCTGCCACGAGTCGGCGTAGTCAAGATATTCCTGCACGGAATGCATGGCGATGGCCACCACGTCGGCGCCTTGTTTACGGGCCTCTTTGGCTTTGGCCACGGCTTTGTCGATGTCGGCCTGATGGTTCGGATCGCCGCTCTCGCGCAGACGGTCGACGCGCCAATCATAATCGGGGGTTTGCGCGTTCAGGGACACGGTACCGGCGATCAGGCCCAGTTTGCCGCCACCGGTCGGGGAATCGATGACCAGCGGTTTGGTAGAGTCTTCCTCGGTCTTGTAGGAGCCCGTCTGTGCGATGCCGTCCTGGTCGAGGGTATCCCACAGGCGTGTGATGCCATCCGCGCCTTGATCCCACGAATGGTTCGACGCATGCGTGCATGCGCGATACCCCACCTTGGCGGCCGCGTCGGCGACCTCCGAGGGAATGTTGAACACCGGATACCCGGTGTAGGGGCCACCGCGAGGCGCGATCGGCGTTTCGAATTCGCACACCGCGATATCGGAGGCATCGATGTACTTGCGCATCGGTTCGAACAGACTGGTGAAGTCATAGGCCGTACCGTCCGTCGCCGCGGTATTGGGACCGGCGAAGTTGTCCCACAGACCAGGGTGGAACAGCAGATCGCCATTGACCATCATGGCGATGCAATCGGTATCCGGACAGTCCGGCGAATTGCCGTGATGTTCCTTCGGCTCGGCCTTTTTCACCACATGCTTTTTCTGCTTGGCCACGTCCATCTGCGTTGCGGCCCCCTGCCCGGCTTGGGACTGTGATGAATGCAAGCACCGCGTCAGGAACCACCCACCTACCGCCAGCAATACAACAAGCACGACGGCTGCGACGATGGCCAGCCTGCGACGCCCTGCAACCAGCACTTCCGGGTTGCGGGCATGCACCGCCTTGTCCCTGTATCTCATGGCACTCCCCCTGTTTCTTCTCATGCTCCACATCACTCTCAATGTTCAAGATTACCTGATGGCCCCGTACGCCATATGCCAAGACGCACGCTTCCTTTACCGTATTTGAGCCGTACCGCGTCTAATGCCGCTTCCGCACCGCGTAGCCGTTCCGATTGGGTCGACGGTTCGGTATCCGTTCCACGACCCCGCTGCGCCTCGTTCTGCTCTTCAAGCATGTCATCAAGCGAAAGCTGAACCGCCGCATCCGCCGCTTCGACCAAACCGCCCGCGCTCATGCCGGCAAGTCGCACCGGTCTGGTCAAGGAAATGGCGTCGATAGAGCTTTCCGGCATGCCCATCATGGCCAGCAATAATGCGACACATTGCGGATACAGCATGCTTGCCGCATCCGTCGGACAGTCCAGCGTATGTCCTTTCGTCGCATAGCTCAAATCCGGGAATCGCAGCTTCACCATGACCTTACGCGCCATCAACCCTCGTCTGCGCAGCGTGCCGGCCACATCATCGCAACACCAGCGGAGCATGGATGTCACCTGCCGCATGTCTTGGGTGTCCTTGTCGAACGTGCGTTCCGCGCCGACGGATTTCTCCTGCGCACGCGGTGCGACAGGGCGGTCATCCAATCCGCGTGCCGCCATGTACAACCCGCGCGCGCTGATGGCTGACCCCGTCGCCTGCTCAAGCGATTCCATGCTCATCTTCGCCAAGTCAGCCACGGAATCAACGCCCCATGCGTTCAGTCGTTTCTCCAAGGACGGACCGATGCCAGGTATGCCACGCAACGGCATCATCTGCACGAATTCGGCATGTCTGGCCACGGGGATCATGAGCATGCCATCCGGTTTGGCATTGGTCGAAGCCATTTTGGCGACAAGCTTGTTCGCCGCGATGCCGACGGAACAGGTGATGTGGTACCGTCTGGCGACCTGATCGCGTATCCAAGCTCCGATGGCGCGGGGACTCTTCCACCGCAGCAGCGCGCCGGAGACGTCCATATAGCATTCATCCACGGAAACCTGTTCGATGCGATCGGTGACGCGGGAGAACACCTCTGTGAAGATACGTCGGGACATCTCACGGTAGTAGTGGATGTCCACCGGCAGAAAGACGCCGTTCGGGCATAGTTTTCTTGCCCGGGAGCTTGCCATCGCCGAATTGATGCCGTATTTGCGTGCCTCATAGTTCGCCGCGGACACCACGGAACGGTTGCCGATGCCGATGATTACCGGTTTGTCGGCGTATTCCGGATGCCGCGCCACTTCGAGGGATGCGAAAAAAGCGTCCATGTCGATATGCAGCACCGTGCATCCGACCTCATCGTGACCCCAGTCACGTTTGGCCGCTGCGATTCTTGGTGCCGTGCTCATGATTCCATGATAGACAACGATTCGGCAGTTTTGGAACAAATGTTCGAATATGGCGAAACCTGCGGGCATACCGGCGTGTCGCATATCGATGAGACCGCTCGACACGGCTTGCGCGTTCGAGTCCCACTGACATCACCACACGTTTTTCTCTCATTTTTTCACAATATGGTGTTTCGCACGCGGATAGATGCTATAGTTACATGCTGTTGCGTCGTAACGCAACAGTGGAGTCATGCCTGAGTGGCCGATAGGGGCACCCTGCTAAGGTGTTAGTCGTGTTTAGCGGCTCGAGGGTTCGAATCCCTCTGACTCCGCCTTGAGGGTTTTCGGAGAAATCCGGAAGCCCTTTTTTCATGCCAAAACGGCGGAATACCAACGATTTCAAGACATACGGCGCAAACAGAGAATGTACGGAAATGTACGCCAATGCCAACATTTCCGGTACCCAGCAAGGTACCCGAGTTGGGTACCCAACAAGACAGCCGACGACTGCACTGCAAATAGGCCATCGTGTCGGCAATGGTCATGAGCGGGGGTTCAGTCTTCCTCATAATCACCCCCGTTCACGCTCACCGCAACGTCCAACAATTGAGACGCCACATCCGACGGAATCCACGCAGACACGCCCCTATACGGCGAAACGTCCGGCCTAGAACACTTCAAACAGCTCCTAGCCTGCACAACGCCGAACAGGGTCTTTAATGGCCCGAGCCTCCGCGAGACGCCACCGACGAACCAGACAACAGAAACGGTGAAAAGTCGGATAATCAGTCTCGAAATCCTCCTGCACGCGCAACGGCAAATCATTATGCGGCAGGGACGATCCGCAAAGACCGTCCCTGTTTACATATCAGTATTTATACATCAACGGCATGCCGTCACAAGCCAAATGCTTTTCGATCCGTTTCGGTAAGCCAATCCGTCCGCATGCCCGGTTCTTGGCACAAATGCATGGCGGGGCATTCCTCACCGATGCAAGGATCCCATACAGGAAGCGGCGTTCCGTCACGGTCCGTTCCGTTGGGATCGCCATTGGCGGCGAAATTGGTCCAGTACAGCCCCATTCGCCTTGCCAGATCGTAATGCCATCCAACGAACGGACGCCAGCATTTCGCAAGGCTTCCAAAGGAGAACCACAGATCGGACGAGTGGAAGGCTCCGGCATCATCCCCCGGCATAGCGACATCGAAATGATAGTAGTATGGCGCGGTCCCACCGCTTGCGGTCCATTTGCGGATCAGCGTGAGATTGCCGAGCTGGCCGACATGCACAGGCTTCCCATCTTCAGTCGAAGCGATGAACTCATTGGTCGTGTTGCCGACCAGCATGTCGACGTTGTTAGCCTTGCAGCCCTCGACGATACGCTCCTCCTGATCGGGAAGGAACAGGCCGTCCACGCATGGCACCCAATTGACGATCATCGACCAGTCATCTTCACGTCCGCTGTCCGGTGGAACAGGCAGGGACTCGGCGGCTTCCAATACCGTTCGGGCCGGGATTGCACGGGCCTGCTCCAGCGTGGAGACACCCAATGCTTCGAACAGACGGATTCCGTTGGCCTGCGCATGCTCCAGCGTGTCCTGCCGCGCATTGAAATACCCTAAGCCTGCGCCGGATTGCATGATGGCTTTCTGAAACAGGCCATGATTCATCGGCGAGCAGATCTGGGCCAAGACGCTGGCGGCACCGGCCGATTGGCCGAAAACCGTGATGTTTTCCGGATCTCCGCCGAACTTCGCGATGTTTTCCTTCACCCATTGGATTCCGGCACGCTGATCCAGGAATCCGAAATTCGCATATGGTTCGCCGTCGCCGCGTTCTACGGCCTCCTCATGAAGCAAAGGGTGCGTCATAAACCCAAATGCATTCAGACGATAGGCCACACTGACCACAACGACGCCGTTCGCGGCGAGACGTGTGCCGTCGAATTCCTTTTCAAATGTGCCGCCGCATTGATAGGCTCCGCCGTAGATCCAGACCATGACCGGCAGCTTTTCGGAGGCTACCATGCTATCCGCGCCATATCCGCGTAATGCCGGAGTCCAAATATTCAGGTAGAGGCAATCCTCGCTCATCGGCACGGCCGGATCGGTGCCCCATTCACGATCATAGAAATCATCGGAGGCGCCCGGCGTCGGCTGCATCGCGGTAGGCCCGAAATCGAAGGCTTGCAGCACACCATCCCATGGCAGGGCCGGCTGCGGCGCACGCCAGCGCAGACCGCCGACGGGAGGCTGGGCGAACGGGACCCCTCGGAACACGGTGATGCCCTGATCTTCAGCCGCCAAGCCTTCGACAGTTCCTTGCGCCACTATGACCTGTCGCTTCATTGCTCTCTTTCCTTCGTATCCGGCGTCGAATACGCAAAGTCGTAAAAATCGGCGATTCCACCAGTCTCTTTTGTCGAATACAGGAACAATCCGATACGGCAACCTGTGAAATGATCCATTTTGAAGACCATCCGGTGCGCTGTCCCCAATGGACACCATTCGGATTCCGGCGTATCCGCATCGCGGTAGAAGAACGTCACTTCATCCTTGCAATCGGTGAAATCATATACCGCGCGCAGGCGCATGCAATCCGCATCCGCCATGATTTCCGCATCCGTTACGGCTGGACTGTCCCAATCATCGTCGGAGAAGATGGAATCGTCATTCGCCGGCTTGTATTGGACGGTCAGCATCGTGCGGCCGTTCCTTCGCGTAAGCGCGATGTAGGAATAGCATCCTTGGAACGCCGCCAATCCGGCGAAGTCGCCATCATGCAATGTCGACGCGTCGACGGTGACTTCGGCCACCGTCACCGGCCCCATCGTGCGCTGCGTCAGCGTGTTCCATGCATGATTGAGATTCGAGCTGATGCGTCCGGAATGCAGGCGGAATGCTCCCGGACGTTCCGTCAGTGACCAGTATTCGTTATGTGGGATGTGATTGAACTGCCAGTATGGCTGCAGACAGTTGGCATCGACTCCGCCTTCGGCGTTATGCCGGGCTATGAATTCGCTGCCGTTGATGGGCGTGACAGGTTCGGCACAGCTTGCAGCCGGCACGCTGACCGACTGCGGCACTTTGCCGTTCTCGCCGATGACGGGGAATCCGTCCTCGCCGAACCGCATCGGCATCAGTATCGGCACGCGTCCCACACCGCCGCGGTCCTGCATCATGAATGCATACCAGTCGCCGTCCGGAGTGTCCACCATACCGCCTTGCGCGACTCCGTAACCGTGGAAGGACAGGTCGTCTTCGATAATTTCACGCACTTCGAAAGCGCCATCCAAGGATTCGGCCATCAAGCAGGCTTCTGTTTTGCCCTTGCCTTGCGGGAAGTGACAGGTGAAGACGTAATAGCGTCCATCATGCTTGTATAGGTGACTGCCCTCATAACCAAGGTCAGCCTGCGGATCGTCCTGTGCGATGACCCGGTCGAGCCCACCCGGCATCGGCCCGCTTAATTCAGGATTCAACTCCGTGATGCGCAATGTCGACTGCCCATATACGACATAGGCTCGATCATCGTCGTCAAAGAACAGTCCGCTGTCGTGATAGAAGCCGTCAAGCTCACGCTTTTGCCATGGGCCGCATGGATCGTCCGCCGTCAGCAGATAGCTGGCATGCGTATCGTTGGCGGCGAACAACACATACCAGGTGCCCCGATGGTAACGCAGTGACGGCGCCCACATGCCTCGACCGTAGGCGTTGGCACCTTCACATTCCAAACGTTCTTCAGGGGTATCCGCCACGATATTCAATGCGTGCGCAATGAATTCCCAATGCACTAGGTCATAGCTGCGCAGAATATCGCACCCGGGTGTGAAATGCATAGTCGTAGTGGCCATGTAATACACGTCTCCGACCCGGATGATGTCCGGATCAGGAAAATCCGTGTAGACCATAGGATTAGTTGAAGTAATCATCATTCATACCGATACTTTCCGCTCAACGCCAGCATGGCGAAAGCATAGAGGAAATTGTCATAATAACGACGCGTGCCGGTTCGCATCGGCGTATTCCACAGCATGCGCACCCATTCACGGGCATTATGCTCCGCGTCGGGCTGGGCCGAATGCACCGCCGCAAGTGAGCCTTGCGCGGTCGCGGCCAGGAATCCGACCGGATGAAGCACGACCTCATCCACGGCGGTGCCGTCGATGGCGTAGACGCTAGTACGGTCGTGGGTCAGGAAGAATCGCTGCAGCGCGGCGACGCGGTCGCACAGCACTTCCTGCAGACCGTTCCAGGCTACATCCAGTCCGATATTCGCCGCGGTACGGTAGGCGTCGGAATAGAAATGCCAATGATTGGACTCGTCGACATGCGGCTTTCCGTCATAATCCGCGTATTCAGCGTTCATGCCGGTCCGCTCGTCGCAGGCCGCCTGCAGATAGCGACGGCTTGCGGCGGCTGCCTCATGCCAAAATGGACGGTCTTCTTCGTCGGCTTCTTCGGCGAATACTTCATAGAAGTGCGGCAGATGGTAGGACGGATCGCTCCACTCGGTTTCCGGAATGAACTTGATGAGCTTGTTGTCGGGATTCCACATGGGCTCGCCGTCGTAGCGTTCGCCCTTATGAACGCAATATCTCAAGATCTCGCGTCCCCATGCGGAATATTCGTAGATATCCTCGCCATCACCCCAGCGACGGGAGGCGAGGAACAGGTCCATCGCGAAATATTCCTCGCCGTCAGGTGCAGGACCATTCGAGTTCGGCGTACCGTCCGGCGCGACCGACCATGCGAAATAATGCGCATGATGACCGTCCTTCATGTACATGTGACGCATTACCCAGCCCCACAGCTTGTCGAACACGTCCTTACGGTCGTATTGCAGGGCGATCATCATCGCATAGCTCATACCCTCGGTACGTACATCGTTGTTGCCGGTGTCCATCACATAGGCAAGACCTTCGTCGTTCTCCCAATAGAATTTGTTCGGACCTTCGAAAATTTCATGCCAGACCTGTGACACGCGCTTATCGATGGCGTCCTGGGCATATCCGCACTGTGCGAACATGGACTCGCCCAATGTCTTGCTGGTATCGGTTGCATTTGTCATATCAGTTGTTCCATTCCCAGATTCGGATGCGATTCTCTCCGGAGACAAGACCATTCAACGCCCCGGCTTTGCGTTCCGTTGCGGTCAAGGCTTGTCCCAGCAAGTCGGTGTCCAGCACATAGTCACTGCCATCGGGCTGTTCATAGCGTTCCTCCACGATGCGAGGCACGCCGAGCATATCGCTGGTGACGACCTGCATCCTGGTATCGGCGACGGCCTGTGGCACAGTGCACTGCAGGTACAGTCCATCGGGTTCTTCGACCAATGTCACCGGCATGGGCTCATCACACGCAACGCTCGTGGAGACGGTGCCGCCGAAGAACGGGGCGTCCTCCTGCATGCGCTCCGAATCGTCGGCCGCACCTTCCTGCTTGTTCAGCCCCTGTGCGCCGGACAGATAGATGTTGCCGCCCGCGTATAGAGACTGCAGAGGATTGTGCTCGTCACCACCCTGCGAAGAATCTGCCCACATGGCCCGCTGGCGTTCCAAGTATTCATGCATCGACATCGGGCAATCGCTGTAGGCGGACAAACCATATTCACCGACGGTCGGTTTCACCGGTTGCGGCGCGAACATGTTGTTCAGCCAACGCTCATCGCCGCCGGATACCACAGCGCACCCGGCCACCTCGGTGGTGTGCGGATAGTGATACGGCGTGGAACGGTCGGGGACGGTATGCGGTTCAATGCCGCCGCAAATCAGATTGTTGACGAAGGCACCACCTTGCGACCAGTTCTGGAACATCACCGGCGAGGCGAAAACGTTATTGTCCACCAGATACGGCCCATGACTCACTTCAATCATGAGGTCACGGACGTTATCGTGGAACACATTGCGCGAGATGCGCGTGCCCTGCGTCTGCCAATCCATCCACATGCCCAGCGAGCAGTCGTGGATGTTGTTGTTGGCAATGACCGTATCCAATGCGGCATGGAATTTGATGCCAGCGACCTCCCATCCGAAGAATTCACGCTTCAACGCAATGTGATGGACATGGTTATGCTCGATACGGCAGAATGCGCTGCCCATATGTCCGACGATGGCATTCTGTCCGCACTCGTAGATGTCGTTGTTGCGTACGATATGACCGCCGATCAGCCCCTTTTCCCAGCCGATGCGACGGGCCTTGAACACGGCCTCCAACTGGTACTGGTAACCGGTCTTGCGCTCGGTTTTCGCCCACTCGTTGTCGCCGGATGAGATTTCCTTGCCCAATGACACCGCGGAGAATTTGGCGTCATGCAGCACGTTGTCTTCGATGATCCAGCCATACGACCAGTTCGGGCCGATCATGCCCCACTGCTGCGAGGTAGGCGGCGCCCAATCTCCAGTGGCCTGCGCCATTTCAAAGCCACGCACGGTGATGTAGTTGACATGGTTGCGGGAAGGGAAGAAGCATGTGCGACGAACACTGACCTCCACCAGTTCCTCATTCGGATCGGCACCTTGGAAATTCGCCCAGATCGTTGTGGTGCCGGCATTTTCGTCCACTTCGGCATGCCATACATAACGTGTACGGTCCACATCCGGCACGGGGCAGGGAATCTTCAACGCGAAATCCTCATCCGTATCACGCGGCTGCGGATCGTATACGCCTTCCAACGTCGTCGATTCGAAGAAGGAAACACCGTTGAGATACACATCGCCAAGATGTTTGTCCGGATCCTTGCCGAACTTGGGCATTTCCAGCCAGTCACCGAAAATCGGGGTCGCGAATGGATTGAAATCCCCGAACATCGTATTATCAAGCACCACCGTCCACACATGCGGATGATCGGCCAATTCCGTCCAGCCCTGCACGCATTCCGAGCCTTTGATAACCGGCCGTGCTTCGCCTTCGGCTCCGCAGTAGGTGATGCGCTCATGTTCACTCAGACCGCCGCGTTTCGGATCGACTTGTTCGCGGTATACGCCTTCATGCACGATTACCGTATCACCCGGAGAGGCCATCTGCGCGGCCTTGGAAATCGTGGCGAACGGATGCTCCGCGTCGCCGCACGCAGCATCGTTGCCGGTTGGTTTGACATGGTATTCAAACTTCATTGCTGCATCTCCTTATCCAATATCGGATGTGGGAATACAAAGTCTTTCTCCCTTGGCGACATGCACGAACACACATCTTCATGTTTCGTAAATGCTTTAGCATTTCAGTCAAAGCACTGTTTGATTATATGGTTTAACTTTCAAGAAAGTCAAATCGCTTAACTAAATACTTAGAATTTTTGTTACGAAAGTTCTATATGCAAATATTTATGAAACTTTCGAATAGATTTAAGTATTCCACAAGCAGGAAATTACAGACTTCCGACCAAACACGATTAACTGCGAAAACTATTTACGCTGTCCCCGCCAACCGAACACGCCGAACAACAGCGCAAATATATCTTCAAAACAAGACCTCAGACTACTGTGACAAGTGTCAGCAAAACATCATAGATGGCAAGAAGCTCGATATCATAATTCAGAAGCGACGCATCGTTGCGCCCATTCCGAATCACATAAGCCATGTGTCCTAGGGTCAACGACACAGCTTTCACCCCACCGAGAGGATTCCGTTATGGAACATATTCTCAACAGACGAACCGCCACCATCCTCACCTATATAAACCAGGGACGACTCCCTGCGGCGCCTTCCCCGTTTTCCCTGCCCGTCCGCCCCGCCGCCGGGCCCGTGCAGACCCGTTTCCCGCGGCCTGCCCGGGCGCGGCGGGCCGTCCGGCGGGCGCGCCCCCGGTCCCGATGGGATCCGGCGCCTCGCGCCGGGGCCCGTCCTCATGGCGTCCCCCCCCGATTCCCCGCATGCGAGAGGACCGCGCCCCCGATCATCGAATCCGGATCCCCCCGGTCCGGCGATCGGGACGCGGCTCAACGGATACGAATGGACATGGGGAGGGAAGGGAGGAGGGAGGGGAAGGAACGGATGGATGTCCGAATGGATGAATAAATATAAAGATATGAGGAAGGGATGGCCCGGCGTCCGCGGGGTCCGGGCTGCGTCGTCCGGCCGGCCCGCGCGTGCGTGCGTGGCGGGGGGAAAAACGAGGAACCCCCCGGGAGCCCAGGAGGGGCTCGACCGGGGGGAACCGTATCGTGTGGAGCGGCGGCGCGCTACTCTCCCACACCCTCTCGGGTGCAGTACCATCGCCGTGCAGGGCCTTAGCTTCCGGGTTCGGAATGGGACCGGGCGTCTCACCCTGGCCATGGCCGCCGCAAATCTTGTCGACCTTCCCCGGAAGGACCCCGGGGGGATCGGACCGTGACGGTCCGGGAACCGGACAATGGACGCGAAAAAGGTCTTGTGACGCATTCCGGACGCTCCCTGCCGCGGGGAACCATCCGAAGGACGCAATACGGGCCACCACCCGGAACCCGGATGATGGAGTATGATTGCCTTTCCCCCGTTAGTACCGGTCAGCTCCACCCCTTGCGGGGCTTCCACGTCCGGCCTATCGACCACGTGTTCTACATGGGGGGTCGCGCGGCCCGAGGCCGCGAGGAATCCTAATCTCGGAGCAGGCTTCCCGCTTAGATGCTTTCAGCGGTTATCCCTTCCGAACGTAGCCAACCGGCCGTGCCGCTGGCGCGACAACCGGCATACCAGAGGTT
>ERZ506966.547-NODE-547-length-16503-cov-5.742643_pt1 | contig 16503 bp, 18 predicted proteins | sample MGYA00512892_ERZ506966 | MGnify/ENA metagenome assembly ERZ506966 | reverse complement strand
TCCTCAAACAGCTGATATTCCGGGTACTGGAACACCAGACCCACCTTGAAGCGACCCTCCCGGATCTTTTTCGGCTCCGCCCAGATATTCTTCCCCCGCAGCAGGATCTCTCCTGCCGTTGGCTGGAGCAGACCGTTCAGATGCTGGATCAGGGTGGATTTGCCGGAGCCGGTATGGCCGATGATCCCTAAGAATTCTCCCTCGTTCACATCAAAGCTCATGTGCTCCACGGCACTGCGCTGGAACGGCGTTCCGGCGCCATAGGTATGTGTCAGGTCTTTTACCTGTAGAATCGGTTCCAATCCTTCTGTCCTCCGTCAATTCTTCGCCAGAGCCGCAGTAATGGCAGCCGCACATTCGTCCACCGTTAAAGCGTCCAGGGGTACGTCCAGCCCGTCCTTCCGCAGACGGTCCAGCAGGTCCACCGTGTCTGGCACCGTCAGGCCCATGGTCCGCAGCGGCTCCACTTGGGTAAAGACCTCCTTGGGGGTGCCGTCCAGCGCGATGCGGCCGTCATCCATGACGATGACCCGGTCCGCCTCCTCCGCCTCGTTCATGTGGTGGGTGATGAGCACCACGGTGATACCCTTCTCCCGGTTCAGCTTATGAACGGCGGAAAGCACCTCCTGCCGCCCGATGGGGTCCAGCATGGCGGTGGCCTCGTCCAGCACGATGCACTCCGGCTCCATGGCAATGACGCCGGCAATAGCCACCCGCTGCTTCTGTCCGCCGGAGAGCAGATGCGGCGCATGGCGGGCAAAATCGCTCATACCCACCGCCTCCAGCGCATCGTCCACCCGCCGGCGAATTTCCTGCGGCGGAACGCCCAGATTTTCCGGGGCAAAGGCCACGTCCTCCTCCACTACGTTGGCGACGATCTGGTTATCCGGATTCTGGAACACCATGCCGACCCGCCGCCGGATCTCCAGCAGCACCGCCTGGTCACGGGTATCCATCCCCTCTACATACACCGCCCCGCCAGATGGCAGCAGCACGGCGTTCATGTGCTTAGCCAGAGTAGATTTTCCGGAGCCGTTATGCCCCAGCACCACCACGAAGCTGCCCTTCTCGATGCCGAGGCTCACGCCCCGCAGCGCCGGCTCGCTCCGCTTGCCCTCCTCCGCCGGATAGGCGAAGGTCAGGTCCTTTGTTTCGATCATGGTCATATTCTGCGTTCTCTTTTCACTCGTTCTCAGATGGCATGGCTGACCTTCAGCATCTGCCACAGCCAGACGGAGGCCACCGCCACGCCCAGCACCACGGACCAGCCCACCGGCTGTCCGTCCCGCCGCAGCTGCACCACCCGCAGCGTCTGTCCCAGTAGGAACAGCACCAGCGCCACACAGTACACCATCAGCGTCACCCACACCGGCGGCACCAGCTGTGCCGTCAGCAGCACCGCCAGCCACCCCACCTGCAGAAGGGCCATGAGGCCGTAGCAGATGCAGCTGCCCACCTCGGCGCTGCCCAGCCTGTTTTTCTTCATTGCACTCTCCTCTTGCAACCGGCTGTTTCTCTCTTAGCTCTTATAAGTCTTGTTATTCCGCCGTCCACCGGCCGGTAGCGCCGCAGGGCAGCGCCATACCGGACTGCGTACACGGCAGGCCCAGCTCGTCCCACGTCACCCTGCCGCCGAAGCGCTTGCCCACCAGCATCTGCAGAATGTATCCCAGCACCGACGGAGCCAGCCCTGTGGTGTAGGAGTTGAGGATCACGAACAGGGGCTTATCCGACAGCACACGGGCGCAGAGCTTCACAAAGGGGAACAGGTTCTCCTCCAGCTTCCACACCTCGCCGCCGGGTCCCCGGCCATAGCTGGGCGGATCCATGATCATGGCGTCATAGGTCTTGCCCCGGCGAATTTCCCGCTCCACGAACTTGGCGCAGTCATCCACGATCCAGCGGATGGGGGCCTCCTGCAGGCCCGTCAGCCGGGCGTTCTCCTTGGCCCACGCCACCATTCCCTTGGCGGCATCCACGTGGCACACACTGGCCCCCGCCTTGGCACAGGCCACCGTGGCCCCACCGGTGTAGGCGAACAGGTTCAGCACCCGGATAGGCCGTCCCGCCCGGCGGATCTGCTCCATGGCAAAGTCCCAGTTGGCCGCCTGCTCCGGGAACAATCCCGTATGCTTGAAATTCATGGGCTTGACCTGAAAGGTCAGTTCCTTATAGTGGATGGGCCAGCTCTCCGGCAGCTTCCCCTTGTCCCAGTGGCCGCCGCCGCTGGAGGAACGGCTGTACCGCCCGTTGGCCCTCCGCCAGCCGGGATGGCTGTGATCCGTCTCCCAGATGGCCTGAGGGTCCGGCCGCACCAGTATCTGTTTATCCCAGCGCTCCAGCTTCTCTCCGCCGCCGCAGTCCAGCAGCTCATAGTCCTTCCAGCCATCTGCGATCCACATAATAGGGTATACCTCCGCACATTAAATCAGTTTATTATACAATATCCCAGCCCCCAGCGTCAAGTGCGGCTTTGACATTCGGGGTGACGGCGTTTTGCCGGACAAAAAAAGGAGCCGCCCGCCTATGCGGGCAACTCCCTTTTTACAATTTACGGAATCAGCGCTCAGCCGTTCTCACGCATCTTGGCGAAGCAGTCGCTGCAATAAACAGGACGGTCGCTCTTGGGCTCGAAGGGCACACGGGCCTCGCCGCCGCAGGCAGCGCAGGTAGCGGTGAAGAACTCCCGGGGGCCGCGGGCGGCGTTCTTGCGAGCGTCGCGGCAAGCCTTGCAGCGCTGGGGCTCGTTCTGGAAGCCGCGCTCAGCATAGAACTCCTGCTCACCGGCGGTGAACACGAACTCCTTACCGCACTCCTTGCAAACCAAAGTCTTGTCTTCGTACATGATTTTACCCTCTCTTTGAGATGAAATATATTGCGTTCAGCTGTTGCTGATATCGCCGGATGAAAGCTGCCGCGCCACTTTGCGGCGGATCCGCTGCACGGCGTTGTCCACCGATTTGATGGGCCTGCCAACAGTTTCCGCGATCTCACAGTATGCGAGACCGTCTAAAAATAACCCTAAAATCTTTTCCTCGAAAGCGGACAACTGTTTGCGGGTATTCTCCAGCAGACTGGCAGCCTTTTCTCTGTCGATCAACAACAGCTCGGGATCGACCTGTGCGAAGGTGGGACTTGCGTTCAGAAGCGAGGGATTCAAGGGGACGGATTGATTGAGCGGTGCGTTTTTCTGGCTGGCGTCGCGCTTGAGCGCGGAGCACACCTGTTGATGGATGCATAGACCCGCAAAGGGACGAAACAGAGAAGAACGGGCGGGGTCAAACTCCCGCATGGCCTTGATGAGACCAAACATTCCTTCCTGCATCAGGTCCTCAGTGTCGCCGCCGATGAGAAAATACGGACGGGCACAGGCACGGACCAGCCAATGATACCGGGTGGCCAAAACATCCTCCGCCTGACGCCGGCCCGCACGACCCAGAGCACAAAGCTCTTCATCGGACAGGTTTTCTAATTGGTCATAGCGAAGTCCAGTATCCAAAACCATAGACATTATACCTTTTCACTAAATAATTTGTCAAGCCTTCTGGGGAAATTTGTGTATCCTGTGATGAAAATCACAGTTTTTTTATGAAATCAGCCAAAACAGAGGCCACCTGATGGGCGATTTCCGTGGTTTTCGCCTCTACCATGACCCGAATCAGGGCCTCGGTGCCGGAGGGACGGATGAGAATGCGGCCCTGGCCGTTCAGCTTTTCCTCCCAGCGGCGGGTCTCCTGCCGGAGACCTTCGTCGGCCATGATGCGCTCCTTGACACCGGGAGTGTGGGGCACATCCACGTTGATGAGCTCCTGGGGATACTGGGGGCAGCGGGCAGCCAGCCGGGAGGCCGGAACGCCGCTGCGGCGCAGAGTTTGCAGGAACTGCAGGGCCGTCAGCTCACCGTCGCCGGTGGTGGCATATTCCCGGAAAATGGTGTGGCCCGACTGTTCGCCGCCGATGGCAAAGCCGTCGGCGAGCATCTTCTCCAGCACATGGCGGTCGCCCACGGCGGTGCAGACCAGGTCCAGGCCGTTCTCCCGGCAATATTCGTGCAGACCCAGGTTGGACATCACTGTGGCAACAACGGTGTTGCCGGAGAGCTTCCCCTGACGCTTTAGCTCGGAGGCGCACACGGCCATGACCTTGTCGCCGTCGATGGTCTGGCCTTTTTCGTCCACCAGCAGGCAGCGGTCGGCGTCGCCGTCGAAGGCAATGCCCAGATCATAGCCGCCGGAGACGACGCCCTGGGCCAGGGACTCCAGGTGGGTAGAGCCGCAGCCGTTGTTGATATTGACGCCGTCGGGCTCCGTATGGATGAAGTCGGCGTGGAGGGGCAGCGCACGGAACAGGTCCGGGGCCGTGGCGCTGGCGGCGCCGTTGGCGCAGTCCACCAGCACCCGCAGGCCGGTAAGATCGCAGTCGATGCTGCCCAGCAGGTGCCGGATATAGGCGCTTCGCAGGGCGTGCATGCCGTGGTGACGGCGGCCCACCGTGCTGTCCGCAGCAGGCTGGAGCCGGACATGATCCAGGATCAGACGCTCCACCTGCTCCTCCATCTCGTCGGACAGCTTGTAGCCCCGCCCGTTAAAGACCTTGATGCCGTTGTAGGCATAGGGGTTGTGGGAGGCGGAGATGACAATGCCGGCATCGGCACGCTGCTGCACCGTCAGGAAAGCCACCGCCGGGGTGGGAATGGTGCCCAGAGGCATCACGTCGCCGCCGACGGAGCAGATACCGGCCATGAGAGCCGCCTCCAGCATGTCGGAGGAAATGCGGGTGTCCTTACCGATGGTAACCAGAGGGCGGCTGCCCTTCTTTTCCGTCAGGACAGCAGCTACCGCCTGCCCAACGTGAAATGCCAGCTCTGCCGTCAGAGTCTGCCCCGCAATGCCGCGGATGCCATCGGTGCCAAAGAGTTTTCCCATATTCCAATTCTCCTATTCGTTAGATTTCCAGCTGTTCCTGCCCCACGAAGTCCATGTGCAGGTGCTCGTATGCCTTACGGGTGACGCAGCGGCCCCGGGGGGTGCGGGTCAGAAAGCCCAGCTGCATCAGATACGGCTCGTACACGTCCTCCAGAGTCACGGATTCCTCGCCGATGGTGGCGGCCAGGGTGTCCAGTCCCACAGGGCCGCCGCCGTAGTTCTCAATGATGGCCCGGAGCATCCGGCGGTCCACCGGGTCCAGACCCAGATAGTCGATCTCCAGGGCCTGGAGGGCGTGGTCCGCCATGCTGCGGGTAATGGTGCCGTCGCCCTTCACCTGGGCAAAGTCCCGGACCCGCCGCAGCATCCGATTGGCGATGCGGGGCGTGCCCCGGGACCGGCGGGCGATCTCCATGGCGCCCTCCGGCTGGATGGGAACACCCAGGATACCGGCGCTGCGGGTGACGATCAGGGCCAGCTCCTCCGGCGTGTACAGCTCCAGCCGCAGGGTAACACCGAAGCGGTCCCGCAGGGGGGCGGACAGCTGTCCGGCCCGGGTGGTGGCCCCGATGAGGGTGAATTTCGGCAGGTCCAGCCGGATGGAGTTGGCCGACGGGCCCTTGCCGATGATGATGTCGATGGCGTAATCCTCCATGGCCGGGTATAGGATCTCCTCCACGGAGCGGTTCAGCCGGTGGATCTCGTCCACAAACAGAATGTCGTTTTCGCTGAGATTGGTCAGCAGCGCCGCCAGGTCCCCGGGCTTTTCAATGGCGGGGCCGGAGGTGATGCGGATGTTCACCCCCATCTCGGCGGCGATGATGCCTGCCAGCGTGGTCTTGCCCAGGCCCGGAGGGCCATGGAGCAGCACATGGTCCAGAGGCTCCGTCCGGCGGCGGGCCGCCTCGATGAAGATGGACAGGTTCTCCTTGGCCTTCTGCTGGCCGATGTACTCCCGCAGGGTGTGGGGCCGCAGGGACAGCTCGCCGCTGTCCTCCGGCAGGAAGCTCTTGGATACAAGAGGCTCCTCGTAGATGTCCGTTCCAAAGTCAATGCTCATGCATCCACCTCCTTACCGCACCATTTTTTTCAGAGCCTGACGGATGATCTCCTCCAGGGGCAGGGCGTCCATGTCGATGCCCTTCAGGGCCAGGCCGATCTCCTGAGAGCCGTAGCCCAGCACCGCCAACGCGGCGGCGGCCTCGCCGCCCTTGTCGCCGGGAAGGACCACGGGAATCGCGCCGCCGCTCTGGGCGGAGAAGCTGCTCTGATCCTTGGCCAGCTTGTCCTTCAGCTCCAGAATGATGCGCTGGGCGATCTTTTTTCCGATGCCCGGGGCGGCGGTCAGGGCCTTTTCGTCGCCGGTAACGATGGACAGGGCCAGATTCTGGGGCGACGTGGACGACAGCACCGCCAGCGCCGCCTTGGGGCCCACGCCGGAGACGCCGATGAGCATCTTGAAGCTATTGAGTTCCGCCTGGGAGGAAAAGCCATACAGTTCGAAAATTTCCTCCCGGACATGAAGATAGGTATACAGCTTGGCGCGCTCACCCTTTTTCAGCTGGGACAGGGTATAGTTGGTGGTGGCGCAGGCATAGCCCACGCCGCCGCAGTCGATGACGGCCAGATTGGGGCCGGTTTCGGCCACGGTGCCGTTTACATAGTAAAACATATCAGACGGTCTCCTTTACATCCGGGTCCTTCTGCCGCAGGAGGCTGGTGGCGCTGCGGGCGCGGCACATGGCGATGGCCAGCGCATCGGCGGCGTCGTCGGGCCGGGGAATGGACTTGAGCTTCAAAAGCCGCCGGGTCATGTCCATGACCTGGTGCTTGTCGGCCAGGCCATAGCCCACTACCGCCTGCTTGATCTGCATGGGGGTGTATTCATATACCGGCAGGTGCATCCGCTGGGCGGTATACAGGATAACGCCCCGGGCGTGGGCCACGGCGATGCCGGTGGTGATGTTCTTGCTGAAAAACAGCTCCTCGATGGACATTTCGTCGGGCCGGAACTGGTTGATGAGCGTCTCCATATCCTGGGCGATCTGCACCAGACGGGCAGCCAGCGGCTGGCCCGCCGGCGTGGTAATGGCCCCGTATTGGATCATCTGCTGCCGGCCCCCCTGGGTCTCGATGACGCCGAAGCCCACCGTGGCCACACCGGGGTCGATGCCTAATATGCGCATAGCCGCTCCTCCACCGTGTAATCGTCTTATTATAACAAATGTTCGTGTAAAAAGCAACACAGCACAGTAAAAAACTGCGCTGTGCTGATTCAGACGTCAGGCCAGAGGATGCGCCTTGTGATAGACATCTTGCAGACGCTGCTTGACAATCTGCGCATAGATCTGGGTGGAGGAGATGTCCGCATGGCCCAGCATTTCCTGAATGGAGCGCAGATCCGCCCCGTTTTCCAGCAAATGCACCGCAAAGGAATGGCGCAGGGTGTGGGGCGTGATGTCCTTGGTGATCTCCGCCTTCCCCTGGTAATATTTCACGATTTTCCAGAAGCCCTGGCGGGTCATGCGCTGGCCGTTCATGTTGACGAACAGTGCCGGCTCCTCCTGGCCTGCCAGCCGGGGACGCACAGTCTGGATATAGTCACGCAGAGCCTTCACCGCCCGGGGATACAGCGGGATGATCCGTTCTCGTTTTTCGCCGCCGCAGCGCAGAAACGCCGCCTGCAGATTTACATCCTCCCGATTCAGCGCAATCAGCTCCGACACCCGGATGCCGGTGGCGTACAGCAGCTCCAGCATGGCCCGGTCCCGGAACCCTTTTTCGTCCACGCACTTGGGCTGCTCCAGGAGCAGCTCCACTTCCCTGCCCGTCAGGATCTGAGGGCACTTCCGCTCCGCCTTTGCGGCGGCAATGCCCTTAGCAGGGTTGGCCTTCATGGCGTCGGAAACCACCAGGTAATTGTAGAACGATTTGATGGACGCTGCGCTTCGGATAACGGTGGCCGCCGATCGGCCCCGGTCCGTCAGGTAGGTCAGATAATCGGACACGGCGGCAGGCTTGACCCGGCGCAGGTCACTGCCCTCCGGCAGCCAGGCGCAAAACTGTGTGACGTCCCGGATATAGGAGCTGACCGTGTTGGCGGAGGCGTGCTTTTCCTGTTCCAGATAGATGCGGTATTGAGCGATATAGTCAGGCATGCGCGTTTCCTCCTCTCTCTTTTTACAGTACACGGGCGATGACCCATTGCAGCAGCCGGGGGGCCAGCGTCAGCTCCAGGGCCGTTCCCAGCAGCAGTATCAGGCAGCACAGCCCTGCCCGCCGCCAATAGGCGGCATCCGGCAGGCCGGTGCGCTGTCCGCTGCGGCGGTGCGCGGCGGCGGATAAACCCTGCACCGTCAGAAGCAGGGTGCAGGGCAGAACGAACAAGCAGCGGGGGCCAAAGGCCGCCAGGGCCAGATACACGCCGCCGCGGCCCAATGCCCGGGCGAAGCAGCCCACGGAAAACGACAGAAAAAAGCCCTGTACCACGGACAGAACCGGCAGCAGAACCAATCCCGCCGCCGTAAGGCCCAGAAGCAGCGCAGCCGCCGGATATCGGAAATAGGCCGCGCCCACGCTGAGCGCCGAGGCCGAAGGCCCTTGGCCATTCGCTGTGGCCTGGGCGTATTCATGCAGATAATCGCTGAGCTCCTGGCGATCCTGCTGGGGCACAGCCCGGCAGACGGCAAAGCCCAGTGCAGCACCCAGGCACAGCAGCAGGCACACCAGTACCAGCGCCGGAAGCCTCGGGGCCTGCGTCCTTACGGGAAACAGCTTCATTTGCGCACTCACCTCATCTGATTCTATGAGACAAGCAGGGCAAATAGAAGCCATTAGCTCAGCAAAAGGGACGCTCTCTAATATAGGCCAAAAACACCGCCGACGCAAGGCTTTTTTAGGCAGTGAAAGCAAGTTTGTGAGTTATGTTAAATTGTTATGTAAACAGGATTATGTAAACCGCCTGAGTGGGAGACGCCGAATAGCCCTGCGTGGGCGGAAAAGGGCAAGATATGGGATGCGGAGCATTCACCGTGTCCCATATCTTGCCCTCACAGATGATCACGATCTGTATAGTCCGGAGTCAAGTGTTTTTTCGCCGCCGGTGCATTTTCGTGATTTTCACCATGGCCTATTTCCGCCTCGCGGGCTTCCGGATCGGTGCGCGGGGGTCCCGGCGCTTTTTCCGGGGCCTCCCGCTGCCCAGCAGCCCCGCCGCCGCGGCGCCCGCAAACAGGGCGGCAGTCAGATACAGGCCGCCCTCCCGGAAGGACGGGTCTCCCAGAGCGATGCCTGCCAGCCATGCCAGCGGGTACGCAGCCAGAGCCGCTGCCAACGCCGCCGGCAGGGTCCCCTCTCCCCTGCCCCGGATGGCCAGACGCGCCCCTGCGAAGGATGCCAGCACCCAGCAGCCGCAGCTCCAGGCCAATGTCCCGGTTTCCGGCAGCACCCCCTTCACCACCAGCAGCGCCCCCAGAGCGCAGCCACCTGCCGCCGACAGCAAAATAGCGCCTGCTCCCAGCCAGGTCCGTTTTCCCAGGATAGCCCCCAGCACAGACATAAAAAGACCTCCCCTTGCCGCTTTTTCTAAGCGTATGCAGGGGAGGTCTGCTTATGACGGAGAAATTACTCCTGATTGTCTTTTTCCTCGGCCTCAGTTTCGGCGGGAGTCTCCTCCACGGGGGTCTCGGCAGGCTTCTCGGCCTTCTTGGACTTGCGGCTGCCGCGCTGAGCAGCAGCGGCCTGCTCGTCCAGGGTGCCCACAGAGCCGATGGCGGACTTCAGGAACTCGATGCGGACCCGGTCCTCGCTGGTCTCGATGACCACGGTGCGGTCGGTGATGGCCACGATGCGCCCATACACGCCGCCGATGGTGGTCAGCCAGTCGCCCTTCTGCAGAGAGCTGCGCATTTCCTCGGCCTGCTTTTTCCGCTTGCTCTCCGGACGGATGAGCATGAAGTAGAAAATGGCGACCATCAGGACGATCATCAGGATAGACATACCGCCGCCGGAGGGGTTGGCAGCGCCGGACGTGGCGGCATAGGCAAATTCAATCATGGGACAAAAACTCCTTCTTTACGAATATAGCGTTATTATACAATAACTCTCTCCCCTTTTGCAAGGGGGACAGGCGAGTTTTTTCGGAAATCTTGCTCAGAGAGAACCGTCAGATCCTTCCGCTGAGCTTTTCGCTGTACTCCCGGCGGAAGTCCGCGAAGCACCCGGCGTCCAGACTGTCGCGGATGCGCTGGGCCAGCTTGTTGTAAAAGTACAGATTATGCATCACCGCCAGGCGCATGGCCAGCATCTCCTCCGCCGCGAACAGGTGGCGGATGTAGGCCCGGCTGAACCGGCGGCACACCGGACAGTCGCATTCGGGATCGATGGGCCGGTCATCCAGCTTGTACTTGGCGTTCTTGATGTTCATGGCTCCCTGCCAGGTAAAGAGCTTCCCGTGCCGGGCATTCCGGGCAGGCATGACGCAGTCGAAAAAGTCCACGCCCCGGGCCACGCCCTCGATGATGTTGCTGGGAGTGCCCACGCCCATGAGATACCGGGGCTTGTGGGCGGGCATATAGGGCTCCACCGCCTCGATGATCTGATACATGACCTCCGTGGGCTCCCCTACCGCCAGTCCGCCGATGGCGAAGCCGTCGCAGTCGATTTTGGCGATCTGCTGCATGTGCCAGACCCGCAGGTCCTCATAGGTCGCTCCCTGGTTGATGCCGAACAGCATTTGCCGGGGGTTCACGGTATCGGGCAAAGCATTGAGCCGGTCGTGCTCCGCCTTGCACCGCTCCAGCCACCGGAGCGTGCGCTCACAGCTGGCCTTGGCATAATCGTACTCTGCCGGGTTCTCCACGCACTCGTCGAAGGCCATAGCGATATCCGAGCCCAGGTTGGACTGGATGCGCATACTCTCCTCCGGGCCCATGAAGATCCGGTGACCGTCCAGGTGACTGGCGAAGGTGACGCCCTCCTCCGTGATCTTCCGCAGGCTGGCCAGGGAAAACACCTGGAATCCGCCGGAATCCGTGAGAATGGGGCCGTCCCAGCGCATGAACCGGTGCAGGCCGCCCATCTGACGCACCACATCGTCGCCGGGACGCAGGTGCAGATGATAGGTGTTGGACAGCTCGATCTGACAGCCCAGGTCCCGCAAATCGAAGGCATCTACGCCGCCCTTGATGGCGGCCTGGGTGCCTACGTTCATAAACACCGGAGTCTGTACCACGCCGCCGTGGGCGCACTGGAACTCGCCACGCCGGGCGTGTCCCTCTTTTTTGATGACTTTGAACATAGATTCTCCTTATTGAATGAACATCGCATCGCCAAAGCTGAAGAAACGATACTTTTCCCGGACCGCCTCACGGTACGCCGCCAGGATATGCTCCCGGCCCGCCAGGGCGGACACCAGCATGATCAGGGTGGATTCCGGCAGGTGGAAATTGGTGATCAGCGCATCCATGACCTTGAATCGGTAGCCGGGATAGATGAAAATATCCGTCCACCCGGCGCTGGCCGTCATGGTCCCATCCTCGGCAGCCCAGCTCTCGATGGTGCGGCAGGAGGTGGTGCCCACGCAGATGACCCGCCCGCCGTTTTTCCTTGTCTCGTTGATCAGGTCCGCCGTTTCCTGGGGAATGATGCAGTATTCGCTGTGCATCTCGTGGCCCTCGATCTCGTCCTCCTTCACCGGCCGGAAGGTGCCAAGGCCCACATGCAGTGTAACGTAACCTATCTTTACACCCATTGCAGTCACACGGTCCAGCAGCTCCTGGGTGAAGTGCAGGCCCGCCGTGGGGGCCGCTGCGGAGCCGTTGACCCTGGAGTATACGGTCTGGTAGCGCTCCTGGTCCTGAAGCTCCTCCTTGATGTAGGGCGGCAGGGGCATTTTGCCCAGCTTCTCCAGCACCTCCAGGAAAATCCCCTCATAGTCGAACCGCACCAGGCGGTTGCCGCCGGGCAGCTCCTCCACCACCTCCGCCGTCAGCTCTCCATCGCCGAAGGACAGCTTGGCCCCGGTACGCATACGCTTGCCGGGACGCACCAAGCACTCCCAGGTCTTTTGGCCCCGGTCAATGAGCAGCAGTACCTCGCAGGCGCCGCCGCCGGGCAGCCGGTGCCCCAGCAGCCGGGCCGGGAGCACCCGGGAATTATTGAGAATCAGGCAGTCGCCGGGCCGAAGATACTCCGGCAGATCGTAAAAATGCCGGTGCTGCCATGCGCCTGTATTCTTATCCAGCACCAGCAGCCGGGAAGCGTCCCGACGCTGAATAGGCGTCTGTGCGATCAGCTCCGGCGGCAATTCGTAATTAAAATCACTTGTTTTCATATTGTTCGTCCTGTTTCCGGTAAATTGTGCCAACGGCACCGTCAAACAAACAGTATAGTATATTTTCCTCGTTCCGGCAACCGTTTTTCGGAAAAAAGGAGAGAAAAACCGGATGTGGGGTACAGCACATCCCGGGCAGCACCGGAAAAATGCGGCCAAGGTCCGTTTGAAGTGCTTGACAACGGCGCGATCTGTGGTAAAATACAAGCGATAAAGGCAATGATGAGAAGAATCTGCCGCAAAATGCGCCGCAAGCGAGACGGGGATGGTGTGAGCCCGCCGGACGCCTGGCAGAGGGCCGTCTCTGAGCCGGCGGCGACGAGCCGCACGCCCCATCCCCGTTACCGGATGACTGAGATGACGGCTCCGGCCGTTAATTAGGGTGGTACCGTGAAGCATCGCTTCGCCCCTATGTGGGGCGGGGCGTTTTTGTGTTTTAGGAGGCGTATATGGAGCGACGTGTGATCTCTATGGACCGTGACCCCCGCCGGGAGCAGTTTCAGCTGTTCAGCGGCTACACCTTCCCCTACGCCGGGGTAACGGTGCAGCTGGATGTGACGGCTCTGGAGCTGCGGCTGCGGGCGGAGCACAAGCCCATCTTCCTGACCATGCTGTATGTCATTCACCGGGCGGTGAACCGGGTGCCGGAGCTGCGGCGGCGCATTGAGGACGGCCAGGTGGTGGAGTACGACGAATGCCCGGTGTCCTTCACCGAGCTGAAGCCAGACGGCAGCTATGCATACTGCCGTATGGAGACGGCCCGTATCCCCTACGAAGACTATATCGCCATGGGCCGCCAGCAGCAGGCGGCGGCCCGGCAGGGCGGCACCATCGAAACGGACCGGCAGGCAGAAAGCCCCTGCATCTTTGCTTCGTGCCTGCCGTGGCTGAACTATACGGCTCTGACCCACCCGGCCTGCACTCCGGCGGACAGCAACGTCCGGGTCAGCTGGGGGCAGCTGTTCATGCGCTGTGGCATGACCCAGCTGTCTGTATCCATCCAGGTCCACCACGCCCTGGCGGATGGGTGGCACATTGCCCGGTTTTACCGGGCCCTGGAGGAGGAGATCGCCGCCCTGTGCCCCACAGAAGAAAATCAGTAAAATACATTTGAAATAAAGGAGTAATGAACCATGTCCCATCCCTATCACGGCCTGAATGAACTGCGGGAGATGTTCCTGAGGTTCTTTGAAACCAAGGGCCATCTGCGGCTGCCCAGCTTTTCCCTGGTGCCCCAGAACGACAAATCCATCCTGCTCATCAATGCCGGCATGACCCCCATGAAGCCCTGGTTCAAGGGCGAGGAGGAGCCCCCCTGCCACCGGGTATGCACCTGCCAGAAGTGCATCCGCACCGGCGACATCGACAACGTGGGCAAGACCGCCCGCCACGGCACCTATTTTGAGATGCTGGGCAACTTCTCCTTCGGCGACTATTTCAAGCACGAGGCCATCGCCTGGAGCTGGGAATTCCTGACCAGCCCCCAGTGGGTGGGCCTGGAGGCCGACCGGCTGTACCCCTCCATCTATCTGGACGATGACGAGGCCTTCGACATCTGGAACAAGGAGATCGGCATTCCCAAGGAGCGCATTTTCCGCTTCGGCAAGGAGGACAACTTCTGGGAGCACGGCTCCGGCCCCTGCGGCCCCTGCTCCGAGATCTACTATGACCGCGGCCCCGAGTACGGCTGCGGCAAGCCCGGGTGCACCGTGGGCTGCGACTGCGACCGGTACATTGAGATCTGGAACAACGTGTTCTCCCAGTTTGACAACGACGGCCAGGGCCACTATACCGAGCTGAAGCAGAAGAACATCGACACCGGCATGGGGCTGGAGCGTCTGGCCTGCGTGTGCCAGAATGTGGAGAGCCTGTTCGACGTGGACACCGTGATGAACATCACCCACAAGGTGTCCCAGCTCACCGGCGCTCACTACGGCGAGACGGAAAAGCGGGATGTGTCCCTGCGGGTCATCACCGACCACATCCGCTCTGCCACGTTTATGATCTGCGACGGCATCCTCCCCTCCAACGAGGGGCGGGGCTATGTGCTGCGGCGGCTGCTGCGCCGGGCCGCCCGCCATGGGAAGCTCCTGGGCGTCAATGAGCCGTTCCTGTATCAGGTGGTGGACACCGTGATCCATGAAAACCAGGGACAGTATCCTGATCTGCGGGAAAAGCAGACGTATATCACCAAGGTCATCCGCACCGAGGAGGAGAATTTCGGCCGCACCATCGACGGCGGCATGAAGATCTTCTCCGACCTGCTGGCGGAGCACCAGGCCAAGGGCGAGAAGGTGTTTTCCGGTGCGGACGCCTTCCGGCTGTATGACACCTTTGGCTTCCCCATCGACCTGACGGCGGAGATGGTGGCCGAGCAGGGCATGACCGTGGACGAGGAGAGCTTCCGGCAGCTGATGCAGGAGCAGAAGCAGCGGGCCCGGGAGGCCCGGAAGGCCCTGGGCGACCTGGGCTGGGCCGGCGTGGAGTTCGGCAAGGACATCCCGGCCACAGAGTTCGTGGGCTATGACCACGATGAGCTCGACGCCACGGTGGTGGCTCTGGTGGCCGAGGACGAGCTGCGGGGCGAGATCCCCGCCGGGTCCGACGCCGTGGTGGTGCTGGACAAGTCTCCCTTCTATGCGGAGATGGGCGGCCAGGTGGCCGACCACGGCACCATCAGCGCCCCGGGCATGCTGTTCACCGTGACGGACGTGCAGAAGAATAAGGGCGGCAAATTCATGCACTACGGGCAGCTGACAGAGGGCGCGCTCCATGTGGGCGACACCGTACACGCCGCCATCGACACCCAGCGCCGCAAGGCCATCCGCCGGGCACACAGCACCACTCATCTGCTGGATGCGGCCCTGAAAAAGGTGCTGGGCGACCACGTGCACCAGGCAGGCTCCCTGGTGGAGCCGGACCGGCTGCGCTTCGACTTCACCCACTTTGAGGCCATCACCCCGGACCAGCTGCATCAGGTGGAGGAGCTGGTCAACGACGCCATCCTGGAGGGCTATCCCGTGGTGACGGAGGTGCTGCCCATTGAGGAGGCCAAGAAAAAGGGCGCCGTGGCTATGTTCGGCGAAAAATACGGCGACACCGTCCGGGTGGTGGAGATGGGTGATGTGTCCATCGAGTTCTGCGGCGGCACCCATGTGGACAACACCGCCAAGGCCGGTCCCTTCCGGGTGAAGTCCGAGACCAGCGTGGCCTCCGGCGTGCGCCGGATCGAGGCCACCTGCGGCAAGCTGAGCCTGCAGGGCATGGAGCGCAGCCAGGGCGTTCTGCACAAGGCGGCGCAGTTCCTGAAAACCGCACCTGCCGGACTGCTGGATCGCATGGAGCAGCAGGCCAACGAGATGAAGCAGCTGCGTCAGGCGCTGGATAAGCTGAAGGCCGAGGCGTCCCTGGGCGAGGCCAAGCAGTTCCTGGCCTCCGCCAAGACCGTGAGAGGCCTGCATGTGATCACCACCACCCGTACCGGCATGGACGTGGCCGCCATGCGTACCATGGGCGACTTCCTGCGGGATAAGGACCCGGGCGTGGTGGCCGTTATCGCCAGCATCAACGGCGAAAAGGTGTCCTTCCTGGCCGTGTGCGGCAAGGAGGCCGTGGCCCGGGGCATCAAGGCCGGCGACCTGGTCCGGTCCGTGTCCGCCGTGTGCGGCGGCAAGGGCGGAGGCAAGCCCGATTCCGCCATGGGCGGCGGCACGGAGCTGCTGAAGGTGGACGACGCCCTGGCAGCCGTGGACGATTTTGTTTCCGAAAAAATCTCCTGAATCCGGGAGAGAGATCATAGAGAAAGGAGCATGACCATGCGAGACGACAACTGCCTGTTCTGCAAGATCGTTGGCGGGGACATTCCCTCCAACAAGCTGTATGAAGATGAGCTGTGCTATGCCTTTTACGACATCGCCCCCCAGGCTCCCACCCACTTTCTGGTGATCCCCAAGGATCACATTGGCTCCGTGGCGGAGGTAAACGGCGGCAACAGCGCCGTGGTGGCCCACATTTTTGAGGTCATCGCCCGGCTGTGCCGGGAGCTGGGCCTGGAGAGCTACCGGGTGGTGTCCAACATCGGCGAGCAGGCCGGTCAGAGTGTGCACCATCTGCACTTCCATGTACTCTCCGGCCGCGACATGACCTGGCCTCCGGGCTAAGGGCACGAAGCAGGCGTACATTCTTCTGGCCAGTCCCCTGAATACGCGAAGCGGCGGGACCCCATATGGGGTCCCGCCGCTTCAG
>ERZ506966.471-NODE-471-length-19529-cov-4.478125_pt1 | contig 19529 bp, 9 predicted proteins | sample MGYA00512892_ERZ506966 | MGnify/ENA metagenome assembly ERZ506966 | reverse complement strand
ACAACCAGATAAGCACAGTGGCGCGAAGTGCCGCTGTCCTCCGGCATGGGAATGGTTTTTGCCCAGGCTTTATTGTCCTGAGAGATACGCCCGTCATGGTTCTTGTGCTGGATGGTGTTGGCAAGAATAAACTGTACCCGTTCCGTCCCGAATTTTTCCAGCACATCTTTGACCGCCGCCTCCGTATCCAGCCGATTCTCTGCATAGTGGGCGCTGATGGTCTGCTCAATGGCTTCTTTGCAGGCGCTGTTCGCCTGATATGAGAGGTTGTACTGTGCCATTTCCCCATGCTCGGACGCATAGGCAGCAGAATGGGGATAGACCGGTGTTGTTCGCAGTTCCTCTTTGGCTCTGCACACATCGTCAGCACGGTTCTCAATGCTGTCCCGGATCACATCCATGTGGCCGGTCTCCAGCTTTTCAAAATAGCGGTACACATCCGCCAACGGAGAGGGAGATTCCAAAAGTGCCTGTGCCTGGGTGTCGGTCAACTCCAGTTCCTCCATTGCCATCACGATGTCCTCGCGGATGGTGTACTCATAGGCATGGTTTAAGACTTCTTCCGGGGGCTGGCTTTTCAGCCAGTCCCGGAACTTGTCCTGTTCAGCAGTCATCTTTTCATAAAGGGCTGTATTCAGATTGTTGGTATTCATGTTATCGCACCTCCTCATGCTGTTTTGGTTTCTTGTCTGTACTGCAGGCCGGCACCGGGCGCTTCAGGCTGTCCAACACCGAAGTCCGTGTGCTTTTGGCAACAACAGCCTCTGCGTGCGCCTGTCCCTTTCCGTCGATGTTGAGCAAAGTATCCAGCTCCACCAGACGGGCATTTTTGCTTCGCAGTTCTTCTTCATAAAGGAATGGCTTTCCGACTTCCTCCTTTGCGGCAGCCTGCTGCTGATAGAGGTTATCCAGCTGGGCCTTTGCCGCCTCCAGACGCTGGGGCATCTGGGCGAGGGCATTGTCGATACGGGTAAGATTTCCGCGAGTGTCTGTACCAAGGGTTGCCCGGTGGGTCATCTGTCCTTTCAGCAGGAGCGTATACTCCTGTTTCCATGCGGAAAATTCCACGGATATGGCATAGCCCCGGTAGCTGCCAATCTGCACCGGATCGGAGGTTTTGACCTCCTTGCAGGCATCCAAAAGGGCTGCGCCGGCGTTCTCCTTATCGGTCAGCAGATCGCCGCGGATTTCCATACCAGCAAAACCGTCCTCCGGGTGCGGGTGCGCTGCCAAAACCTCCAGATCGGATTCAAAGCCCTTGATAAAGCCTTTGTGCTTTTCAATCTCCTCCGGGAAGTATTTGAGCAGCTGGTCCTCCAGACGATATTGCTTGCTCTGGTGGTCGGCTTTCATCAGCTTCAGGCGGGATACCTCCACATCTAAATCCATACGCTCCTTGATGCGGGGATCTCCGGCGCACAGGGCTTTGATCTCGGCAAAGGAAAGCGCCGTTTCGTCCACATCATCGCAGGAACGCACTGGTGATTTAGAAGTCATGATCTGACTGATGAATTTTTGCTTATTCTCCACCGTCTGCCAGAGGTATGCGTCAAAGGTTCCTTCGGTCACATAGCGGTACACATGGACAAGAGGATTCTGGTTACCCTGGCGCTCGATACGGCCCTTGCGCTGGGCAAGGTCTCCCGGTCTCCACGGACAGTCCAGGTCATGAAGTGCCACCAGACGGTCCTGCACATTGGTGCCTGCGCCCATCTTGGCGGTGCTGCCCAAAAGGACACGCACCTGGCCGGTACGGACTTTAGAGAACAACTCCTTTTTCCGCACTTCGGTGTTGGCTTCATGGATAAAAGCGATCTGGTCGGCAGGCATTCCCTGAGCAATGAGTTTCTGACGAATATCGTCATATACCGTAAAGACCGGTTCCTGCTCCGGCAGAGGCACAGCGCCTTCCAATGCGTGAAGCAGTGGATTATCCAGCGTTTTCGCCGCCTTGCTTGCAGGAGCTTTTGCCTGCGGTGTAGAAATGTCGCAGAACACCAGCTGGGTCAGCTTGTCAGCTTTGCCATCCCGCCAGATCTGCATGATGTTGTCCACGCACTGATTGACCTTTGTGCCAGGTTCATCCGGCAGCATCTGGTTGACAATTCTCTGGTCCAGGCCCAGCTTACGGCCATCCGAGGTAATCTTGAGCATATTGTCCTGGGATGGGTCAACGGTTCCGCTGTGTACCAGCGATGCCCGTTCCGAAAGAGCCTTGACCATTTCCTGCTGATGTTCGGTAGGCTGCGCCACGATGTTGTGGTATTCCACCTCCGGGGTGGGCAGGTTCAGTTGGTCGGCAGTCTTGATGTCCGCCACTTCTTTGAACAGGTTCATCAGCTCTGGCAGGTTAAAGAACTTGGAAAACCTTGTTCTTGCCCGGTAGCCGGTTCCCTCCGGTGCCAGCTCCAATGCTGTGACGGTCTCCCCAAATCGGGAAGCCCAGCAGTCGAAGTGGGTCATGTTCAGTTCTTGCAGGCGTTCATACTGAAGGTAACGCTGCATGGTGTAAAGCTCGGTCATGGAGTTGCTGACCGGGGTGCCGGTGGCAAAAATCACGCCACGGTTTCCGGTGATCTCATCCATATAGCGGCACTTGGCAAACATATCGGAGGATTTCTGCGCGTCCGATGTGGAAAGACCAGCCACATTCCGCATTTTTGTGTATAGAAACAGGTTTTTATAGTTGTGGGCCTCGTCCACAAACAAACGGTCCACACCCAGCTGCTCGAAGGTTACCACATCGTCTTTTCGCCCTTCGGCTTGCAGCTTTTCCAGTCTGGCTTCCAGAGACTTTCTGGTACGCTCCAGCTGCTTGACGGTAAAACGCTCGCCGCCGCTGGCCTGTACCTCTGCAATCCCCTCAGTGATCTCGTCGATCTGTTCATAGAGAAGCCGTTCCTGACGCTCCCGGCTGATGGGGATACGCTCAAACTGACTGTGTCCCATGATAATGGCATCATAATCACCCGTCGCAATACGAGCGCAGAACTTCTTTCGGTTATGGGTCTCAAAGTCCTTTTTGGTGGTGACTAAGATATTGGCGGAAGGATAGAGGCGCAGAAACTCCGACGCCCACTGCTCGGTCAGATGGTTTGGAACCACAAAGAGAGATTTCTGGCACAAGCCCAGGCGTTTGGCTTCCATCGAAGCAGCTACCATCTCAAAAGTTTTGCCTGCGCCTACTTCATGTGCCAACAGGGTATTTCCTCCATACAGCACATGGGCGATGGCGCTTTTCTGGTGTTCCCGCAGGGTAATGGCCGGGTTCATGCCCCCAAAAGTGATATGGCTGCCATCATACTCGCGGGGACGGGTAGAGTTCATTTCTTCGTTGTACTGGCGCACCAAAGTCTGGCGGCGCTCCGGGTCTCTCCAGATCCAGTCCCTAAAGGCTTCCCGGATCGCCTGCTGTTTTTGAGCTGCCAGGGTGGTCTCCTTGGCGTTCAGAACCCGGCGCTCTTTTCCGTCTGCGTCCTCTATGGTGTCATAGATGCGGACATCCCGCAGGTTCAGGCTGTCCTCTAAAATCTTGTAGGCATTGGCACGACTGGTCCCATAGGTGGTATAAGCTGCCACATCGTTGTAGGATACAGAAGATTTCCCCTTGATCTGCCATTCAGCGGTAAAGGACGAATAGTTGACCCCGATACTGCGCTGGAGATAAAACGGGGTATTAAAGGTCTCATACATAAACTGCTGGATATATTCCTTGTCAATCCAGGTAGCGCCCAGACGCACCTCAATCTCCGACGCATCCAGGTCTTTGGGCTGGGCGGCGGTAAGAGCTTCCACATTGACTGCATAAACCGGGTCCTGCTGTGCGGCCCGCTGCGCCTGACGCAGTTTGCGGCGTACATTGCCGGAGAGGTATTCATCAGCAGTCACATAATGGGGTGTGCCGTCTTTCTCCAGCTGTCCCGGTACACGGAAGATTACGCCTTGCAGCTCTCCGGCCAGTTCTTCTTTTGTTTTTCCGGTAAGCTGGCTCATATAGTCCATATCCACGCAGGCTTTTTCCGAGATGGACACCGCCAGTGCTTCACTTGCCGTATCCACCACAGCCACCGCCTGATGGGGCTTGATGGTCCGCTTGGTGAACATATCTGCCTTGCGTTCCAGCTTTCCGTCCTCGTCGATGACTTCCAGCGCACAGAGCAGGTAATAGGAAGAATCGTCTGCATAGGCCAGACGGTTTGCACGGTCATTGATGAGACCGTATTTGGAAGAAAAGCTGTCATAGAGACTGTTCAGTTCCGCCTGCTTCTCCCGAATGGTGCTGTCCGGAACCGCTGCATCCATCTGAAGGTCGATCAGTTCCTGCACACAATCACGCAGTCCCACAAGACCTTTTACACGGGCTTCGGCGGTGGCGTTGAGGTCAGGGCGCACCATACGGCTGTTTTCCCGGTAGTACACCTGCCCGTCTACAATGGCATAGGAATAGTTCTTCACATTGGGGTCGGCAGGAATGGAGGTGTCAATAGCTTCGCCTTCGCCCAGCTCCGGCAGCTCTGCCTCCTGATAAGTGCCATGAATGTACTTCACAGCATCATGCAGCTGGTCGGAAAGCTCCAGTCCCTCAATAGGGTTCACGGTGTAGTCCATACCATGAGCAGTGCTTACCGGCTCCTGTCTGCCCAGCACCATTTCTGGGTGGTCGATAAAATACCGGTTGATGGCAAACCCGTCCTCCGTCTGTCCGGTCTGGGTCCATTCCGGCACGATGTCCAACGGGCGGTCCCGCTTTTGGAGGAAGATGATGTCCGATACCACCTCGGCACCGGCATTCTTTTTGAACGCGTCATTAGGCAGACGGATCGCTCCCAGCAGCTCGGCACGCTGGGCAAGATAGCGGCGCACGGTGGAATCCTTGGCGTCCATGGTATATCGAGAGGTCACAAAAGCTACCACACCGCCGGGACGCACCTGATCCAGTGCTTTGGCAAAAAAATAGTTATGAATACTGAAATTCAGCTTGTTGTAGGCTTTGTCGTTGACCTGATACTGACCGAACGGCACATTGCCGATGGCAAGGTCAAAGAAGTCACGCCTATCGGTGGTCTCAAAGCCTCCTACTGTGATGTCCGCCTTGGGATAGAGCTGCTTTGCGATGCGCCCGGAAACAGGGTCCAGCTCCACGCCGTACAGACGGCTGTTTCGCATTTTCTCCGGCAGCATACCAAAGAAATTGCCCACACCCATAGACGGCTCCAGAATATTTCCGGTCTCAAATCCCATACGGTCCACCGCTTCATAGATGGCCTGAATGACCGTAGGGCTGGTGTAATGGGCGTTGAGGGTAGAGCTTCTGGCGGCGGCATATTCCTCCGGGGTCAGCAGTTCTTTTAGCTGGGCATACTCTAAAGCCCATGCCGGTTTCTCCGGGTCAAACGCATCAGAGAGACCGCCCCAGCCCACATATCGAGAAAGAACCTCCTGCTGTTCGGGGCTTGCCTGCTGTCCGGCAGCTTCCAGCTCTTTCAGCAAACGAATCGCATTGACATTTGCCTGGAACTTGGCTTTCGGACCACCTTCGCCCAAATGCTCATCGGTAATGCGGAAGTTTTTTGCATTGCGGCGCAGGTTAGCCTTGTATTCCTCATAAGATGCTTCCTCGGCAGCTTTGGCATTGGGGAAGGTCTGCCACTGGCCATTGACCTGAATGGAAACAGGGTGTTCATCCAACACTTCCTCAAAGGTTTTCTCCGGCTCAGTCACAGGGGCTGGTGGCTCCGGCTCCTCGATATGCAGTCGTTCCACCACCACATCATAAGGCAGATTGTTCTTATCGCCCGGATAGACGGCCATGGTCTCGGAATGGAAGGTCGGGGATTCGGTAGCCGGTTGGGGCTGTTCCTGTCCAAAACCGTCCTGCTGACGGGCATACATCCCGCGCAGCAAAGACGCAACCTCATCCCAGCGGAAATACAGCATAGCCAGACGCTTTTCCTCTGCATCCATGACTTCCAGTTCTATGCCCTGTGCCGTGGTACGGTAATCGGCAATATCGCCGGTCTCCAGATTCAGTGTCTCAATCTCACCGGAATAGGCTCTGCTCAGCCAGTAGGCGATCTCGCTGTTGCTCCTGCCGGATTGCAGCAGCGTGGAAATCTGCTTTTTATCCGCTTCATCCATCAGTCCATGAGCCAATACATCCCGCAAGTCCTGATCTGCCTTGTCCGGGTCAATAGGAAGAAACTCGGTATAGTAAGCATTGCGGCGGTCTGCCCGAAGCAGCTGCTCGAACTGTTCTTTGCGCTCTGCCCGGTAGATGGGATATACCATCCCGGTGGGCAGAAGCTGTACGGTGTCCTCCCGCAGCTCGGTGATCTGATAGGCGTCATCCTCGATATACACGGTATCGCCCACGGCATAGACCGGGGCGGCTGGGTCATAGGAGGTTCTTTGCGGAATTGGGCGGCGAACTGCGTCATATTCCTCATCGGAAATGGAAACTTCGGAAGTCTGCTCTGTCTCGGCATCTGCGATCTGCTCTGCATCTGACATCACCTGTTGGATAAACGGGGCATTGTCCAGTTTTTCCGGGTCTGTCACCTGTCCGTTGACGATCCCTCTTTCTTCCAGAGTTTCCCGGATGGCGATTGGGTCGATGTCGTCAAAACGGTTCTGTTCTTCTTCGGTATAGAACCGGTCCTCCTGAATGAGCTGGGCAATCCGGCGCTGTACCTTCGGCCAGGGCAGCTGCGTTTCCTCCGGGCTGCCGGCACGGACAACGAACAGGCTGTTGCTGTTACTGCCGCCGTATTCCTGAGCCAGCCATGCGGCGGTATCTTTTTCTCTTGCATGGTCTTTCATATAGCGGATAACAGCGTGTTTACTCTCGATATTGCCGTTCCATGCACAAAGGGCAGTATCAATATCTTCCTGAGAAAGAGGGCGCAAAAGTTCATGGAGCTTTGGATAGGTCTCGTCGATCACTTCCCGGTGCAGACGCTGACGGAACTCCGGCACATCCGAATAGAGTCGGATCAGCTCCATATCCTTAGAACCAAGAACCGCACGGCGCACAGCGGCATTGCCCTCGATGACAGCATTTTCACGGTCAGAATGCCCGCAGGCATTGCGGTATGCGGCATCCTCGGAAATGGCGGCAGTCACCACAGGCTTATACTGCTCAAACTGCTCCCCAAGGGTAGGCTTTAGCGTTTCTTCCTCCATCTCCGGCTGCTGGGCTTGAATGGCATCTTCTTCAGCCAGTTCCTTTTCAGACTGGATTTTGTCATACTGCGCCTGTTCCTGTTCGGTAAGATAGCGGTCTTTCTGGACAAGTGAGGTAATGCGCTTGGCAACCTTTTCCCAGTTCAAGTGAACATCCGGGCAGTCCTGCTTTTTATAGTGCAGTCCTTTCCCATCGTGATCTTCGCCGCTGTGTGTTGCACCGGACAAGGCATGAGAGCGTCCGCCAATGCCATACTCGTCTTTGAGGAATCTCACTTTCTCCTTATCCGTATGGTTTGCCATGAAGAACGCATAGATACGGCCTTTTCCTCCGGCGAAACTGCTTCCGCCGGTCATGGCGGCGTCGATCTCATCCTCGGTAATAAAGTGCTGGACGGTTGGCACTTTGGAAAGCTCTGAAGAAAAGGTCCTGCGGGGCAGGTCAAGGTCCTTCAGGTTCTCCCAGATCTCCCTCGGTCTATGATAGTGAAAACGCAACAGGTCACGGTCCTGCTGATAGGCAGTCCAGAAGGCAGCGTATTCTTCCTTGAGGGTCTGGCGGAAAGCCGGGTCACTCAGCTGCTCCGTCAGGCGGCGGGTCTCCTCCGGGAAACCATTGCCTTTGATCTCTGACAGGCAGGACAAATATCCGGCTTCTCTGGCACCCTCACTGAGATCGTGATACAGATACCAGAGCTTTTCTGCAAGGAGGGAGCGTTCATAGCCTGCCACTTCTGCAAGCTCCACATTGGAGGCAAACTGGCCGCTCTCCAAAAGCTCCCCGATACGCTCTGCGGCGCTCTCCCAGGAAATGACCTGGGCAGACCTGTCATAACGGACAGACTTCCCATGTGAAAGATGGATACCATCCTCGGCATACCATGCGCTCACACTGCCAAGGCCATTGCCGCCGTGGTACAGCGTTTTCAGTATCTCGGCAATCTCAGCGGTGGTTTTCTGCTTTTCAAAGGCTGCAACCACACGCTCCCTTTGACGGTCTGTATTGCCGCCCAAACGCAGCACATGGTCGATGTCATTTTGGGCAAAAGAAAAAGCAGAGGATGTATGCGCTACATTCTCTGCTTCATCTATGGATTGGATCTGTTCCGCTTCGGAGAGGAACAGGTTTAGAGTCAGCTGTTGATAAGCTCCGCCATCAGGATCTCCTCGGCCTGAGCTTTGCAGGTGTTCATCAGCCCCACCCACTTCATGGGATCGCTGGCTTTCAGTTCCTCGGTGGCTCCCGCTTCCTTCGCCAGCTGGGGCATCATCTGCTCCAGTCTGCTCTGGGCGGTCTCGTCGATCTCCAGAAGGTGCGAGTACAACTTCTCGCTCAGCAACATCTGGTTGTAGAGGATGGGACGATGTTCCTTCAGGTAGGTTTTCCTCATCCTGCCGTACTTGCCCAGGGGTTTCTCCGGCTGCTGGCTCAGCTTCAGGTCGGGAATCAGATAGTCTCCGTTCTGGATATAGGTCATGGGATTGTTCATCTTGTTTGCTCCTTTCTTGGTTGGCTTCGCGCTCTGCATTTCGGACGGTAACGCCGATCTGCCGCAGCACCTGCTGGTTGATCTGGCTGACCGCTGTTCCCAGCGCCCCGATGGTGGACGGGGTATTGAAATCAAAGATCGCCATGAAATCTTCGTGGTCGAAGTAGCGTTCCGGCTCCAGTCCGCAGCGGGACATCAAAGCGTAAGTGATACTGACGGTGGCTGCTGCCTTGAACTGCACTCCGATGTTATACTCATCATATTCTTCCAAAAAGGAACCGTCAACGATATAGAAGAAGTCCTGCTGATGCTCCGTCCAGTATTCCTCAGCCAGTTTTCCGGCTACCTCCGTGAGCTGTCCGGCAAGGTCATCACCGGAAACCTCATAGGTGCGCTCAAGCATGGCCTGCACCGAATCCAAATGGCGCTCCTCCAACTGCCACAGCCAGGGAGTTCGGGAATGTTCACGGGTTCCGGTATCGGAAATATCAAAAACATAGCGCAGGCGGGGCCTGTCCCCGGAATCGTCCACCAGAGCGATCCCCTTGGAGCCGCGTCTTACATACCGGCCCATCTTTTCATTCCACAAATCGTACTCTGCACAGGCGGTGGCGTCCGGACGCTGGGCGTAGATCATCAACTGCTCATGGAACGGGTACTTGTAAAGGCGGGAAGCAGTGGTGAGAAACCCTGCCCATTCCTGCCAGCTCCCCGTGAGCTGCGTTGTCACCTTCTCCGCCATCTGTGCATATAGTTCAGCTTTGGTTGGCATAGTGTTCTGTCCTCCTTTCAGTCTTGGGGTAAAAAGGTGGGGTGGCATATTGCCACCCCATCCCTGCGACTATGGTGTTTACTGGTCAAAATCCGGGTACAACTCCAGCTCGGCAAACTCGGCATCACTCATGGCCTGGAGCTTGCCCAGTACGCTGTCTGTCAACTCCCGCAGCTCGGTTTCCTCCGGGGCCAGTTCACCGCACATCTCAGTCAGAGCTTCGATCAGTCCGGTGCGGCTACCGGTATTGTAAATGCACATCAGGTTCATTTCCTCAAAAGTAAAGTTTCCCATATCAAATCTCCCTTTCCGCACTCTTTTTGGGCGCTGTCTTTTTGTGTTCTGCCTTGGGCTGGCTTTTCAGCTGCTCCATGACGGACTTTTTCTTTTCCCGTTCCTCCCGATGGGCAGCGGCAGCCAGATCCATCAGGGAAATGGGCTGACCGCTGCGGGCCTGCTGTTCCAGCTCTTCCACCGTAGGCTCTTTTGCGCCATTGTTGATGATACCGTCGATCATGCCGTAATCGTCCTCCACGGCCATCTCCGCATTTTTCAGCGGATTTTCCGGCAGGAATCCGGGGATCTGGGTAAATCCAACACTGTCACAGTAATGATAGGATACCTTACCATCCTGCTTGATCGCAACGATGTCACTGACACTCATAGAAGGGCTGTGAAAATCCGCCGGCTTTTGCAGATTAAACTGCTCATATAGTTTTTCCAGCTGCTCCGGTACCGTGCCAGACTCCCTCAGCGGAGCTGTGTAAATGAGGTCATAATTGCTGCGGTCTATGGAAATGTCATGGGACTTTAACCAATCCAGATTCATAAAGCGCACATTCTGCGGATCGTCACGGCTCACCTGATAGATGGCAAAGCAATCTCTGTTCTGAGCAAGAAATGCCTGTTCCCGTTCCTGCTGATGTTCCTGACGCTCCATGACCTTTTCGTGGAACTGAGGGCTTTTCTCCCATTCCTCACGGTCCACGCCAAAAAGACCGCCATGATCCATGATTTCCTGCGGGTCAAACACCATGCTCTCCGTATTGTCCTCATGCAGCACATAGACAGTCAAACCAGCGGCATCCAGTTCCAGCGCCCGTTCTCTGGTGACAGGGAGCATCCCATCATAGGAGTAGCCGTATTCCTGCATATCTGGTGTGGAGACCTGCTCATCCGGCATGGGGTATTCATCCAGTGCCTGCTCTTGTGCTTCCGGCAGCTGAGAAGAAGCAGTCATCTGACTGACCTCTGCCTGCATCTGCTGATAGGCAGCGTCCTGCAAGGTTTCAATCATAGACAGGGGCGCATACTTTACTGAATTGCTGCTCAAATCGTTATCATCACAAATCTGGAGAACTGCCTTCATGCGGGAAATCTCCGGCATATCCAGCTGACCACCATCCAGCTCTTTCATGGATGCGGCATCGTAAAGGGTATAGTCCCAGCCGCTGTCACAGGACTGGATATGAAGATAGGTGGCATTGTCGATCAGAAACAAAGCCTCCTGCTGATTGGCGTCCGCCCCCAGCACTTCCATTTCCGGCATTGCCGCAGCCAGTTCCTTTACCGCTTTTTGCACCAGAGGATTATCACGGTAATAGTCGATTGCCTGGATGGTGTCCAGGTCAATGGTCTGGCCGGTCAAAATCGGAAAAGGTCCTTCATAGTCGCTTCCGTCTTTCAGCTCAAAACCAATGCCCTTGATCCCGTTCATTCGTTCTGCCGGAATCTCCTGATAAATGCGGATTGCTTCCTCCAAAGACAGGTTATCGTGGTATTCTCCGAGGTTTGGAAATTCCATGCACTCTGCTACATAGTAGGTCAGATCGCCGGTCGGCAGCCTATCAGATACCTTAATTGCGTCTGCTGGCTGCTCTATCGGGGCGGGTTCCGGCTCTACCTTTGCATGAGGGTCGATTCCGCGCTCTTTGCAGATTTCCTTATAGTGGCGCTCAATGTCGGAGATCAAAGTGCCGGAGGTTTTGTTGATGGTCTCCAAACTGACTCTCAGCTCTTTCAGCTCTTTGCCCTGGCTCCAGCTTGCAATATAGCCGAAGCTGTTTTCTCCGGTCTCGATGCCAAAATACTTGCAGACCGCATAGGAGATGCTTTCAGCCTCCACTTCCTCCGTGTGGCGGTTTTTGATTGCCTGTTTTTCTGCGGTTGGATCTTCCTCAACTGCAAGACGCCATTCAAACTGATTTTCGTCCACATAACGCCAATCCATATCAGAAGCAAACTGTTCGGCTTCTTTTTCTGTGGCAAAATCCAACTTGAAATCATGTTTGGTTCCACCTTCACTCTCCTGCACAACCTTCCATGACGGTAGCATTTCATATTTTTTAGGGTCATGGAGCTTGCTGTGGGCAATCTCGTGTACTGTGGCTGAAACCGTCTGAACCTCACTCATGCCCTGACGAATGGCAATTTTCTGATGATCAGCAGAAAAATAGCCGTCCGTATCAGCGGCCATTGCTTCAAAAGTAATCGGCACCGGTGCGCTGCGGCGCAGGGCCTCCATGAATGCCTCATAATTTGGCACATTGCCGGAAAGGGAGGAAGCAAGCTCCGGCAAAGGTTTCCCGTCGGTCTGACTCACATCAAAGACCTTGACAGGGCGAAACATGGGAATCTCGATTTCTTTTTCCTCTGTGACGATCTTTCCGTCTTTATCCAGAATCGGAGCCTTGGTATCCGGGTCCAGCTTCTGCTCCTCGATTTTCTTCTTATACGGTGTGGGAGCGATGATGGTAATGCCATGCTCGCCCTTTTTTACATGACGCTCAAACTGGTCTTTCCACTTATTGTATCCGGCTACCAATGTGGCGTCCGGCTTCTGCATATAGATGAGCATGGTGTTGTTTACCGAATAGCGGTGGAAGCGGGACATGACGGACAGATAGCGCATATACTTTTCACTCTCAAACAGTTCTTTGATGCCCTGCTCGATGCCATCTGTGATTTCCCTTAGCCGCTCTCGGTTGGTGGGTTTGTTCTCAGCCATGATTTTCAATCTCCTTTCCAAGTGTGTGATTTCTGCTGTGTGTTCTGCAATCCATGCCTTTTGTTCTTCTTCACTTTCATAAAGAAAAAGGTCCAGCAGGTACTCTACATAGGCTTTCTTCTGGATTGCTTCCACAAAACGGGGGTGCGGTTCTTCCTCCGGTGTCCTGGGAGAACGGTCGGCTTCCCATTTTTTCAGCAGATAGTAGTAATCGGACAGTACGCGATAACAGCGCTGTCGATTCTCCCGAAACTTCTGTGCCTCGGTTTTTTGCCGGACATATCTCCTGCGGGGCGGGGCCTGACTGTCATAGATCAGGCCAAAGTCCTGTGCCAGTTTCTCCGCCGCTTCTTTTGGGGAGAGGTTAAAGAGCTTTGCGGTAAAGTCGATCACATCCCCATCTGCACCGCAACCAAAGCAGTGGAACCGCTGGTCTACCTTCATGCTGGGGTTCTTATCATCGTGAAAGGGACAGCAGGCCATACCATTTCGTTTGACCTCGATCCCATAAAACGCTGCCGCTTCTCTGGTGCTGACCGACTGCTTGACCGCTTCAAATACATTCTCTGCCATGTGCCTTTAACTGCCGGACTTTTTCACAGGGGGCTGGTATCCGGCGGCTTTCGCACGCTCACTGGCAGCTTTGCGACGCTCGGCGCTGTATGGCTCCCGGACTGATACACACCGCTTGGGGACGGTAAAGTTATGGGCGTCCTTTCGGGTGATCTGGTCGGGGTGCTTTTTTGCCAGCAGTTCCAGCTTCTCCATCAGACGGGGATCGTGGGTATAGACCTCAGCCATTGGTTCTGCCTGGTTATAGAGGAGAATGGTTTCCCGTTCCACTAAAGAGAGCTTCATCGGCTGCCTCCTTTCCGCTGGTCAAATTCCAGCTTGAAATTGGCATACTGTCCATCGTCCTCCAAAACCACAGTGGCATCGTAGGTCTTGCCGGTTTTCTCCGAATATAGCCCCGTCACACGGACACAGCCATCGTTCAGCAGCGCAGACACCACAGCCTTGGTCGGCTGTTTTTTCTTGGCAGTCCACCATTTGTTGTTTTTCCAGATTGCAAATTTGCAAGAATCATTCTGACAGAAGAAGCCTTTTTGCAGTTCTGCAACTTCACCGCCGCAGCGAGGGCATTTGCCCACCACCTCACGGGGCGGAGTGAACAGATACTCAGTTCCCTTGATGACCTGATAAGTCCCCACCAGATCTTTCAGCATGGTGCTAATCCCGTCTAAAAACTCCTCCGGGGCAAGCTGCCCGCGCTCGATCTCGCCCAGGCGGTACTCCCACTCGGCAGTCAGAAGCGGCGATTGCAGTTGTTCCGGCAGCACTGTGATCAGGGAAACTGCATCGTGGGAAGGGAGAAGCTGCACCGTTTTCCTGCTCTTTTTTCGTTCCAGAAAACCGGCAGATACCAGCTTTTCCAAAATACCGGCACGGGTGGCCGGTGTACCCAGACCTTTTCGCTCGGCATCCTCCGGCATATCCTCTTTTCCGGCAGTCTCCATCGCGGACAATAGGGTGTCCTCCGTAAAGTGCTGAGGCGGACTGCTTTTGCCTTCTTTGACGATTGCCGCAGCAACCGAAAGGGTCTGTCCTTCGGTCAGCTCCGGCAGGGCTTTCTCTGCGCCCTCTTTTTTCGGCTCTGCATCCTTCATTTTGGCACGGTAAGCGTCCTCCAGTGCTTTCCATCCGGGATGCTTCACCGTTTTTCCTTTGGCGGTAAACTCCCCACCGGCACACGCTGCAATCACAACAGTTTCCGAATAGATATGGGGCTGGGCTACGGCGCACATCAGACGCAGGGCCACCAGCTCCAGCACCGCTTTTTCTCCCGCTGGAAGTGAAGAAAGGTCTGCTTCCTTGAGATTTCTGGTAGGGATTACTGCGTGGTGGTCGGTTACTTTCTTATCGTTGATTACCGTCTGCGGATCACAGGTAATAGCGATTCCTTTGCGAAACGGCATAGCATTGGCAACCAGATTCACCAACACCGGCAGGCTGTCTGCCATATCGCCGGTCAGATAGCGGCTGTCAGTACGGGGATAGGTGCAGAGCTTCTTTTCATACAGGCTTTGCAGATAGTCCAGGGTCTGCTGGGCTGTAAATCCAAGCAGGCGGTTGGCATCTCTTTGCAGAGTAGTCAGGTCATAGAGGGCAGGCGGCTTTTCGGACTTTTCCTTGCACTCCACCTTTTTGATTGTGACATTTGCACCCTGACAGGCTTCTTTCAGCTGCTCAGCAGCAGCCTTATCCGCCATGCGCTCCCCGGATACGGTAAGACCGGGTAGCTCCAGCGCCACGGTATAAAAGGGAATCGACTGAAAGGTGTCGATCTCAGCTTCTCGCTGGACAATAAGCGCCAGCGTCGGGGACATCACGCGCCCGATGTTGAGGGTTCGGTGATACAGCACGGAAAAAAGCCTTGTCGCATTGATCCCCACCAGCCAGTCGGCCTTGGCACGGCAGAGGGCAGCATCCCGAAGTCCGTCATAATCCGCACCAGGGCGCAGGTTTGCAAAGCCTTCCCTTATGGCAGAGTCCTCCATCGAAGAAATCCAGAGCCTTTTCATCGGCTTCTTGCAACCTGCCAGCTCATAGACGCTGCGGAAGATCATCTCGCCCTCGCGTCCGGCATCGCAGGCATTTACCACCTCCGAAACATCCGGGGCATTCATCAGCTTTTTGAGAATATCAAACTGCTTTTTCTTATCCTTTCCCACCACCATCTGCCAATACTCCGGCAAAATAGGCAGGTCATCATATCGCCACTTGGCATACTTGGGGTCATAGCTGTCTGCATCCGCAAGACCGGCCAGGTGGCCCACGCACCAGCTGACACGCCAGCCGTTGCCCTCCAGATACCCGTCCTTACGGACGGTTGCACCGATCACCGCCGCCAGACTTTGTGCAACCGATGGTTTTTCAGCGATTACCAGTTTATATCTCATCATCTTCAGCCTCCCATTCTTCCCGCACAGGCGTGTGCAGTTTTTTCTCTATGCTGTTTTCCTCATCCAGTAGCAGGTTATAGCCAAACCGGTAGTCATAGCGGTACAGTTTCCCCAGCAGGTCATTGATGATGATACGACAAGCCAAAATGACACGGGTTTTATCCACTTGCATCAGCTGGTAGCGTTGATAATTGCTGTAATATTCTTCGTGACGGCGGGTATTGCAGGCGGCATCTTCAAGTAAACTATCTACTGCATCCTGACAACCATCTTCTTTTTCCCCTTCCATGCAGTTCAGAAGTTCCATCATCAAAGGAAAGCTCTGTTCATCCATAGGAGCTTCTGCTGCAAGAAAACCGATCAAAGCGGATAAGAGCAGACGAGCCGCCGTCTGTTCTTGTTCCGTCAGCACGGCCATTGTTTTCTCCGCATTTGGCAGGATCTTTTCTTCCACAAAATCTGCCGCATCGTCGGAACAAAGCTGACGGATAGAATCTATGGACAATGAAACTGTCACGGTATCTAAGGAGAAATCAAAGGGGTAATCTTGCTTTGGCTTTCTCCGAAGTTTGTTTAACATGGTAGAAAGAATGTCGCCGCCAAAATACACGGCGATCACCAGCAGGTCAAAAACAGCAATCAGCTTGATAAATATAATCAGAACACTCATTTTTTTCGTTTCCTTTCTTTGAACCAGCGTTCCATCTCACGGTGGCAAACGCCTACGCAGGGACTTCCATAATTCCCGCAGCCATAGTAGGGGTGGCTTTGGGGCAAAGAGGGAGGACGGGAAGTTTCCTTCCCGCCCTCCGGCCTGCGTGTCATCATGCGTTCATAGGGACTGTCTGTGAAACGGGTCATTTCACGCTGTCCTCGTCATCTTCTTCTGTGCTGCCCCCGTCAGCGTCAGGCTCATCTGACTCCTCATTTTCGGTTTCCCATTCCTCGGAATCTTCCTCGCCATAATCATAATCGTCCAGACTGTCATTGCCCTTGGTCTTAGGCTTGTTCTTAACGAGCTTCAAGTAGGCAAATACGCCACCGCCACCAAGCAGAGCCAGCAAAAGGACCAGCGCAGCCGGGTTCAATCCGGCAGGCTTCTCTTTTTCCGGCTCCGATGTTTCTGCCGGAGGTTCCGGTGCTTTGCCCGTACATTTACTCTTATCAGTTGCGCAGACCGGGCAGGCCGTATTGACTGCCCCTGCTTCACATTTTGTCGTGCAGCTGCATACCGCAGGCGGCTCCTCTTTTGCTTTTCCATCTTCCATCAGTGCCATCAAATCCGCTTCATCCACCTGGTTCAGAAAATGAACAGCAGTCTTTTTATCCTCATTCGCCCTGTCGATCAAAATGTAAAAATAGTTGCCAGCCTTGGTGGTAACGGTAATGAGCTGCTTATTGCCACCAAAATCATCCACCAATGCCGCATTCCCCTCCGGTGTAAGTGCCGGTGCCGGTTCTGTTTCTTCCACAATCACATTGCTGTCATTGGTAGAATCCTCTGCCGGTGCCGCCGGAGCCTGTTCTGACCCCTGTGCAAAAGCAGGGATCGTAAAGCCAAATGCCACAACCATTGTCAGGCAAAGGACGGAAAGTGTTCGGAGCAATCGTTTATTCCTCATAGCTGTTTTCCTCCTGTTCGTTGTTGTCATCAGCCAAACTGCCGGGAACTGTACCGCCGGACAGCATGGCGCTCAACTGGGTCGGGGTCATACGCAGGGCGCGCACCATCTGGACGATCTCCAGATTTTCTGCCTCGGTTTTCTGTGCTTCCAGCGCCTTGAGCTTTTCCTGATACTCTGCGATCTTCTCGCGGGTTTTCTCAATTTCCTGGTCGATACGTTCAATTTTGTTTTTTGCCATAACCGTTCACTCCTTTCCACAAAGTCTGTTACCAGTTCATCAGGCCGTAGCCCTTAATACTTTGATAATTCAGGTCATAACTTTTGATCTTGCAGGCATCGCCGGAATTTCCCTCCACGGTATAAACACGGCTGCCATCCGTACCGATCACGATACCCACATGGTCTGCTGTCCCATCCAAATCCCAGTCAAAGAAAATTGCATCTCCGGGAGCCAGATTGTTATAGCCTCTTGCACCCCATTGTCCATGAGACTGGAACCACGGAACGCCCTGCCACTCACAGCCTGCAAAGCGCGGTTCACTTTTTCCTGCCTGGTTATAGCACCAGGATACGAAGCAGGCGCACCATTCCACACGGGAGTCAAAGCCGTACCAGCTCCAGTAGGGATAACCGCCCACATTGCCCACCTGACGCTTGGCCAGTTCCACCAGCTGAGGATTGCCGGGGCGGGTACCGTTAATGAACTGCACACCGGACAGATCTTCCGAGCCGCTGGTATCAGGGGAGCCGCCGCCAAACAACAGCGGCTTATTGCCCATGGTCTGCCGGTAAACCTGATACATTTTCATCTGCTCCGGGGTCAGAAGCTCCGACGCCACAGCGGAAATGGGCTTGCTGGTGAGTTTCACATTCAAAATGTAATACTCATAGGGGACTTCTTCTGAGGTGGTCTCGCCGGTCTCCGGGTCGGTGGAGGTCTCCGTGCGGTAGCGAATCTCCACTTTCTCAGTAAGCGTCAGCTGATACTGTGCTGCAAACACACGCGCCAGCTCTGCCTGAGCGCTCTGCCGGGTGTAACCTTGCAAGACAGCAGACAGAAATGCTGCCAGTTCATGAGGGTCATGGCCAATCATACCAAGGTCATAGCGATACTCGTCATACCCTGGGTGGCTGCTTTCAATGTTGTCGATTTCCTCCTGCAACTGGGCTTCTCTGGCTGCATAATCTGCCTCCACCGCCAGCATTTCCGGGTCATCCGACGGATAGGTGGTGCCGGAGAGAACGGAACCGATGCTCTGCGCCATCATGGAGCAGGAGGACATGGTATTCATCAGCATACAGGTAATGAGGAACAAAACCCCTGCCATCAGGAAACCCTTCTTGTGGCGCATGACGAATGCCCCTGCCTGCTGTACCTTTTCTTTTACCGTCCTTGCGGCTTTTCCGGTTTTGGATGCAGCCTGGGCGGTATTTCCGGCAGTCTGACCGGCGTGTTTGGCGGCGGCATACTGCTTTTTGATGGCCTGTTTTTGCTGCCAGCGGGAAAGAGGGTTGCTGGCAAACTGGGGATTTTCCTGCAAAGATTTCTGGTACAGAACATTTACATTTGCCTTTTCCAGTTGACGCTCTGCCTGGGCTGCTTTGCGGTACGGCTTCAGCTTGTGGCTGCGATAGCCCTCCCGCACCAGATAAGCGCCGGTCTCCACCGCTTCCTCGGACTTGTGGGCGCTTTCCACGCCCACATTGTCCTGCTCTGTTTCCCGGATCTCTTTGTGGAGCTTGCCTGCGACCAGATGGACGGGGGCTTCCCTGACTCCCTGAGAAACTTTGGAAGGTGGCTTTTTCTTGTCCTCAAAGGTCAGCTTCGAGGTCTTTTTTCCGGTATCCGGGTCAATGACCGTCTGCCTGACCTTTTTCTTTGGGATATTGGCCTGCGCCTTATCTGCTCTGGCCGCAGCTTTCTCCGCTTTACGGATCGGCTTTTCCAGTGCAGGGTCCGACCGTTCCTCATCAGTAAAGCGCAGGCGCGGCTCCTTATTCAAACCATTCTCCCAGCATGAGGGAGGACATCATGTAGTGCAGCTCTGCATAAATGGCCATTCCCACAGGATCGTTGAACATACAGCCAGACAGGTAGGCGTAAAACTGTGCCACCACATCGGACAGGATCTTCGCTTCGGTTCCTTCCAGAACCAGACCGCCCATACCTTCTTTAGCACGAATGGCGCTCCAGACCTCTGCCAGACGGAGAAGCCCCACCTGACCGGTCTCATTCAGTTCGGCTGCCTGATCTGCCGCCGTGCGGCACTCACTTACCGCATCGGCCATGACCGTAAGCAGCTGGCTGCGCTGGGCATTTACCGCCCTGTCAAAAAACATCAGCGGATTTTTATTCAAAACGTTGGGATTCATCATCATTCATCCTCCTTCTTTTTCAGTTCCTGGGGTTTGGTGGTCATAATGCGGTAAAGCTCGGTGTTTTTCGGGAAGTGGTCAACGAAGGGCAGGATCGTGGCGCCATAGAACAGC
>ERZ506966.294-NODE-294-length-30669-cov-5.054877_pt1 | contig 30669 bp, 30 predicted proteins | sample MGYA00512892_ERZ506966 | MGnify/ENA metagenome assembly ERZ506966 | reverse complement strand
ACTAAAAAAGAGATGCATTTCTGCATGTACCAACATACAGATTTACATCTCTTTTTAATCATTAAAAACAAATCTAGGGGTCTATAGGTTCATGCCGATATGGCATCAGTCCCCTAAATTGACCCCTAGATATTTCTTGGAAACCCCTAGATTATTTGGTTACCCTCTTTTTCTATATGATTTCAAAATGTTTTAATGCACTGACTATTCCATCTTCTTGTACAGAATCGGTAATGTAGTCGGCTATAGCTTTTACACTGTCTTTGGCATTACCCATCGCAACACCAGTACCAACATATTTAAGCATAGAAATATCATTTCCACCATCACCAAAGGCCATGGCTTCATCTTTATTGAAATTGTAGAAATCCAATACTTTTTGAATGGCAACATCTTTTCCGCCGTTACAAGGAATAATGTCACATGCTTTATCCCACCAACGAGCCACTTTTAATGTGGTTGTGTTTTTTAAAATCAATTCATCTCGATCTTGTGTAGTCGCAACCATCATTTGATAAATTTCTTCTTTCATAAATTCATTAAACTCATCAATTACATGAACATGTTGGTTGGCAATCATGAAATATTCTTCTAAGATTTCATCATCAAAATTACATCCCATCTTATTGATTCCAGCTAAAGTGACTGCTTTGTTTAATTTTTTTGCATTATCTACAAACATTTTAATATCCTTTTTATCCATTGGATTTTTGTAGATTAATTCGTTATTCGTGTAACAATATGAACCATTGAAAGCTAGAATCCCATCAAATTCAATTTCATGGAATTTAGGGATGACAAATGGTGGTCTTCCTGTAGCTAAAAAGATTTTGATGCCTTTTTCCTTAACTAAGTTTAACGCATCAACTAGTTCTTGGTGCATTTCCTTTTTGCCAAGTTCTAAAAGTGTTCCATCAATATCAAAAAACAATATTTTAATCATAATCATTTCTCCATTCTTTTTATATTTTAGCATTGCTTTGGAAATAATTTTGAATTTCTTGTATAATACAGAAATTAGGAGGGTATATATGAGTACATTTAAACGATTTTTACAATATTATAAACCATATAAAGGAATTTTCTTTATGGATCTATTTTGCGCGTTTATTATGTGTATTGTCGATCTTTCTTTTCCTTTGATTCTGAGTTATTGTACAGGACATTTCTTTTTAAAATCTTCAAATGAAATTTTAAAAGGAATAATTGTCTTAGGAATAGGTCTGTTTGTGATGTATGTAATACGAGCATTGTGTCGTTATTATGTGAGTTGTCAAGGCCATGTGATGGGAGCCAACATGGAAAGTGACATGCGTCAGGATTTATTCAATCAATATCAAAGATTATCTTTTTCTTATTATGACAAACACAATACAGGTGTCATGATGTCTAGAGTTGTTTCAGACTTGTTTGATATTTGTGAGTTTGCACATCATGGACCGGAAAATTTATTTATTTCTCTATTTAAAATTATTGGATCTTTTATTATTTTGGCAACAATCTATTGGCCATTGGCATTGATTTTATTAGCTGTCACCGTTGTAATGATGGTATTTAGCTATTCACAAAATAAAAAGATGCGAAGGACCTTTATGGAAAACAGAAAGAAGATAGGTACAGTCAATGCAAGTCTTCAAGATTCCTTAGGTGGTATTCGTGTTGTACAGTCTTTTGCGAATGAGGATATTGAAATTGATAAATTTAATCATTCAAATATGGAATTCTTGGAATCGAAAAAAGATAACTATCGTGTTATGGGAACGTTCCAAGGAGGCAATAATTTCTTTCAAGGATTATTATATGTCACAATTATTGTGTTTGGTGGCTTATTTATCGCCAATGGTGATTTGAATCCAATTGTATTAGCTACTTTTGCCTTATATATTAACGTTTTTGTTTCGCCAATCGAAGTATTGGTTGAATTTACAGAAATGTTCCAAAAAGGATTCTCTGGCTTTAGACGTTTTGAGGAAGTTATGAATGAAATTCCTGAAATTCAAGATTCTAAAGATGCGAAGGATCTAGATAACGTATCTGGTAACATTGATTTTGATCATGTGTCATTCCAGTATAATGATAATGAGAAGGTTATAGATGATGTAGATTTGCATATCAAGGCTGGTGAAAAGATTGCGTTGGTAGGACCTAGTGGTTCTGGTAAGACTACGCTTTGTTCATTGCTATCTCGTTTTTATGATGTTACAACTGGTTCCATTTGTATTGATGGTCAAAATATTAAAGATGTAACCTTGAAGTCACTTCGTTCTAATATTGGTTTAGTTCAGCAGGATGTATATTTGTTTACAGGAACAATTGAACAAAACATCGCGTATGGTAGACCAAACGCAACTCATGAAGAAATTGTAGAGGCAGCTAAAAAGGCCAATATCCATGATTTTATTATGTCTTTACCGGAAGGCTATGATACATATTGTGGTGAAAGAGGTACACGATTATCAGGTGGACAGAAACAGCGTATTTCGATTGCTCGTGTATTCTTGAAAAATCCTAAGATATTGATTTTAGATGAGGCAACAAGTGCTTTGGACAATGAGAGTGAGCGTATTATTCAAAAAAGCTTAGAAGATTTAAGTAAGAATCGTACTTGTATCACAATTGCCCATCGTTTATCAACGATTCGTAATGCGGATGAGATTGTCGTAATCGATGCGACTGGTATGCATGAGCGTGGAACACACGATGAATTGATGAAATTAAATGGTACTTATGCAAAATATTATAAGCTTCAATTTGAAGGTTTAAACTAGCATGCAGCAAATGCCTACTTTTCTTGTATCTTTGAAAAAAAAGTGTTAAAATTTTATTTGTAAATGAAAGCGTTTTTCGCTTGTTTTAGGAGGAATTTATCATGTTAAAAGGGATAGCAGCAAGTGCTGGTGTATCAGTAGCAAAAGTCTACAAATTAGAAACACCAAAAGTTGTTATTGAAAAAAAAGCAGGAGTAGCTGAAGAAGAAGTTAAAAAATTCGAAGATGCTCTAGAACAAACTAAAAAAGATATCGAAGGAGTAAAAGAAAGAGCAGCTAAACGTTTAAGTGACGAAGAATTAGCTGTATTTGATGCTCACTTGATGATGGCTGGTGACCCTGAATTAGCTGGTCAAATTAAAGCTATGATTGAAAACGATGGTGTGAATGCTGAATATGCAACTGAACAAGTCGCTAACCAAATGGTTGAAATGTTCGAAAGCATGGACAATGATTATTTCCGTGAAAGAGCAGCTGACATCAAAGACGTTACTTTCCGTTTAAAATGTAATTTATTAGGATTAACAATTCCTGATTTAACAAGTATTGCTGAAGATTCAATTATCGTTGCGCACGATTTGACTCCAAGTGATACAGCTCAGTTAAATGAATTCGTTAAAGGTTTCGCTACTGAAATCGGTGGTAAAACATCTCACTCAGCTATCATGGCTAACTCATTGGAAATCCCTGCAGTTGTAGGATGCCCAGGTGTATGTGATGCATGTAAGACTGGTGATACTTTGGCATTAGATGCATTAGATGGTGTTGTTGAAATCAATCCGGATGCAGAAACAGTTGCTAAATATGAAGCTAAGGCTGAAGCGTTCTTAAAAGAAAAAGAAGAATTAAAAGTATTGAAAAATGAAAAATCAGTTACTACTGATGGACACGAAGTAGAACTTGCTGGTAACATCGGTGGATTCAAAGATGTTGAAGGTGTATTAACTAACGGTGGTGAAGGTGTCGGATTATTCCGTACAGAATTCTTATACATGGATTCAGATCACTTCCCAACAGAAGATGAACAATTTGAAGCATACAAACAAGTATTAGAAGGTATGCAAGGTAAAAAAGTTGTTGTTCGTACATTAGATATTGGTGGAGATAAACACTTATCTTACTATGAGTTCCCTCAAGAAATGAACCCATTCTTAGGATATCGTGCAATTCGTCTTTGCTTAAAAGAAACAGATATCTTCAAAACTCAATTACGTGCATTATGCCGTGCATCAGTTTACGGAAGACTTTGCATTATGTTCCCAATGATCGCTACAGTTAAAGAATTCCGTGATGCAAAGGCAATCTTTGAAGAAGTTAAGGCTGAATTAGTTGCTGAAGGTGTTGCAGTTAGTGACAGTATTGAAGTTGGTATGATGGTTGAAATTCCAGCTGCTGCAGTTCTTGCTGATCAATTTGCTAAATATGCAGACTTCTTCTCAATTGGAACAAACGATTTGATCCAATACTCAATGGCTGCTGACCGTATGTCTGAACACGTTTCTTACTTGTATCAACCATACAATCCAAGTGTATTACGTTTAGTTGCTAACACAATTAAAGGTGCTCACGAACACGGTAAATGGGTTGGTATGTGTGGAGCCATGGCTGGTGAACCACATGCAGTTCCTATCTTGTTAGGTCTAGGTCTTGACGAATTCTCAATGAGTGCTACTCAAATCTTAAAGGCTCGTAAGGTTGTTAAATCTTTAAGCTATGAAGAAATGCAAGGATTAGCTCAAGAATGCTTAAACAAAGACACTGCTGATGAAGTTTTAGAAACAGTTAAAACTAAATTAGGTGAATAATTGATTCGGGGTTCAAATGAACCCCTTTTATTTTGTAGGGGGAATATATGAAGCTTATATGGAAATATTTAATGAAATATAAGAAATGGTTCTTGTTGGATTTTATAAGTGTATTTGGTTTTGCCCTTGTAGAACTAGGTATTCCAACCATCATTTCAGATATGATTGATCATGGTATTGAAACACATGATACAGCTTATTTATATGGTCGTTTTGGAATTATGGCTTTAATTAGTGTAATCGGTGTAAGTGGAGTTGTATTACTTGGCTATTGCTGCTCCAAGATTTCATCTAATATTACACGTGATATTCGTAATGATGTATTTAAGCATTCACAATCTTTTTCGGCAGCTGAAATGGAAAAATTTGGTGTGTCCAGTATGATTACTCGTACAAATAATGACGCCTATCAAATTATGTTATTTTTAAATGTCATATTAAAATCTGCATTATTAACACCGGTTATGATGTGTGTTTCGGTCATGTTGATATTAAAAATATCTTTACAACTCTCTTATGTAGTTTTAGCTACGATTCCAGTTGTTATTATAGGTGTAATCATTGTTGCTAAGGTAAGCGAACCATTGAGTGAAAATCAACAAAAGTCGATTGACCACATTAATCAAATATTGCGTGAAAATATTACTGGAATTCGTGTTATTCGCTCTTTTAATAAACAAGATTATGAAAAGAAGCGTTTTTCTAATGAAAATGATTTCTATCGTGACCAGAGTGCAAAACTATTTAAATTGATGTCTTGTACGGAACCATCTTTTTTCTTTTTGATGAATATCGCAACGGTGATCGTATATTATTTAAGTTGTACTTTACTAAATACGGATGCGATTACATTAGGAAATGTAGTGGCTTTTGTCGAATACTTATTCCACGTTATGATGTCTGTACTGATTTTCTGTATGGTATTTATGATGTATCCTAGAGCCAATGTATCGGCTAAACGTATCATGGAAGTGTTAGATACAAAGCCGAGTATTGTTAATGAAAATGATTGTGTTTCATTAGATTCAATTCAAACACTAAGCTTTAAGGATGTAAGCTTCTCTTATCCAAATGGAGAAGAAGCCGTATTAAAGGATATTGATTTTACTTGTCATAAAGGACAAAAGATTGCCGTGATTGGAAGTACAGGATCGGGTAAGAGTACATTAGTAAAATTAATGAATCGTTTTTATGACGTAAGTCGAGGTTCAATTGAAATCAATGGTGTTGATATTCGTAAATATGATTTAGAGAGCTTACATGCACAAATTGGATATGTTGCACAAAAAGCACATATGTTTAAGGGAAGTATTCAATCGAATATTTGTTTTGGAAAACCTGATGCAAGTGAAGAAGAAATGGTTCATGCCGCAACGATTGCGCAAGCAAGTGACTTTATTTTGAAAAGAGAACATGGGTATGAAGATGAAATTGCGGAAGATGGAACGAATATTTCGGGTGGACAGAAACAAAGGTTATCAATTGCGCGTGTCATCTTAAAAAAGCCGTCACTCTATATTTATGATGATAGCTTTAGTGCGTTAGATTTTAAAACAGATGCAACATTAAGAAAGGCATTGAAACCAGAGGTAAAGGATGCAATCTTTTTTGTTGTTGCCCAAAGGATATCTACAATCATGGATTCAGATATGATTATTGTTTTGGATGAAGGTCAGATAATTGGAATGGGAACGCATGCACAGTTGTTAAAGGATTGTAGTGTGTATCAAGAGATTGCTCATTCACAATTAACACAAAAGGAGTTAGATGATTATGAAAGAAACTAAGAAAATGAAGTTTACTGAATGTTTATCTCATCTTTTTGTGTTTATTAAGCCCTATCGTTTTAAGCTGTTGTTTGGTATTTTAATGGTTATTACAGCCCAAGTAACCTTTGCATTAAATCCGACTGTAGAAGGTATGATCACAACACAGCTAGCATCGGATATTGCGGCACATCAACCAGTCCAGGTAGATAAAGTTATACATATCTTATGTATCTTATTTTCCATCTATATTGTGAAGACAATATCTCAATTTTTAATGGCCATCTTTATGACGGATGCCATTCAAAAAACGATGTTTGATGTGCGTAATGCGATTGAAGATAAAATCCATCATTTACCTGTATCTTATTTTGATAAGGAAAAGACGGGTGAATTGTTATCGCGTATCACAAATGATGTGGATACATTATCGAATGCTTTGCAGCAAACTTTATCACGTGTGATTTCAGCTGTATGTACATTTACTTTTGTATTATTTATGATGTTTAGAATCAATGTACTTATGACATGCATTATTTTAGTGGCTTTACCTCTCATTGCGTTTTTATCAAAGTATGTTGTGAAGAAATCACAGCCACTATTTGATGATCAACAAAATACATTGGCTGATTTAAATGGTACAATCAATGAGCTATATGATGGATATAGTGAGATTCTTTCATATAATCAACAAAAACATGCTTTAGAGAGATTTCAAAAGGACAATGAAAGAATGCGTGGAGCTAGTTTTAAAGCACAATTTGTATCAAGTTTAATCAATCCATTGTGTTCTTTAATTACTTATTTAAGCATTGGCTGTGCAAGCCTTGTTGGATGTCTTCAAGTATTAAATGGAACGATTGCTCTAGGTCAGTTACAAGCATTTATTCGTTATATCTGGCAAATCAATGATCCGATTTCTCAAATATCCCAGTTATCAAGTGCTGTACAATCGGCTTTTAGTGCAATGTCACGTTTATTTACTTTCTTAAATCAACCAATTGAAGAGGATGTTGTATCTAAATGTCAAATTGATGAAGTACGTACCATTGAATTTGAACATGTACAATTTGGATATGATGACAATCTACTTATGAAAGATGTAAATATCGATGTACATCAAGGTCAAACCATCGCAATCGTAGGTCCTACAGGAGCAGGTAAGACAACATTGACAAACTTATTGTTACGCTTCTATGATGTAAAGGGTGGAAGTATTAAAATCAATGGTATCGATATTCGTGAATTGTCGTATCATGATTTAAGAAAACTATTTGCGTTAGTACTACAAGATACATGGTTGTTTGAAGGTAGTATTGAACAAAATATTGCGTATGGAAATGAGAAGGCGTTAAAGAATGAAATTGTAGAAGCCGCAAAACAAGCCAATGTTCACCATTTTATTCGTACTTTAACCGACGGCTATGATACTTTGATCAATGAAGAGGGAAGTAATGTGAGTCAAGGTGAAAAACAATTATTGACGATTGCACGTGCTCTATTAAAGAATCCGGAAGTCTTAATTTTGGATGAGGCTACAAGTAGTGTAGATACAAGACTTGAAAGACGTCTTCAAGGTGCAATGGATCGTGTCATGGAAAATCGTACTTGTTTTGTGATTGCACACCGTTTATCTACAATTATCAATGCAGACAAGATATTAGTGCTTGAACATGGAGATATTGTTGAACAAGGTACGCATGAAGAATTGTTGAATATGAATGGAGTATACGCAAGATTGTATAATGCTCAATTCGCAAAGTAAAAGTCTGATTTAATTCAGACTTTTTTTTGCCTTTGGCAATGGCCGTGGCAACATTGTTTGTATAATTTTTAAGATAATATAAATCGGAGTCATCCGATATAAAGCCAGCTTCAATTAATATCGCATCGACCTTATTATTGGCAATGACATACAATGGTGTTTCATTAGTATCTAATAAACCTCGATTGGTTGAATAATCGAGTTTATCGAGTTGCTTAAGAATTAAATTGGATAATTTGACTGTATTCTTATTGTTGAAATCAGAATAAATTTCATATCCATCGGCTTCATATTCACTTGAATTTAAATGTATCGATACAAAGAAATCGGCATTCCTTTTTTTGGCTAAATCACAACGCGTTTGTAGATCTTCTACATTATCTTCCGACCAAGATACAGAATCGTTTGTACGAGTGTATACAACATTATAGCCATAGGATTTGAGTTGTTTTCCAACAAGTAGTGCGATATCTAAATTGATATCTTTTTCATAATTTCCATAGTTACTTACAGCGCCTACATCATATCCTCCATGGCCTGCATCAATCATTATAGTTTCTTTCGTACTTTTGGCAGAAACGTTTATATTTGTTTCATTGAGTAAAGTAAAGGTGCATCCTATACAAAAAATCAATAAGAGTGACATTAATAATTTTTTCATGGACTTATTAAAACATAGATTTCTTAAACATCTCTTTAAATTTACTGTCCCTTAAAATTAAGTTAAAACTGTACGTTTTAAAGAATACAGTGAAATGCTAATATAGGGATAAGTTTTAAAAAGGAGAAATTGATTATGACAAATGAAACAACAAGAAGAATTGCGAGAGTGGCATTGATGATTGCCTTGATCTTTGTGTGTACGTTCACGATTAAACTTCCAAATCCAGCAACAGGCGGATATACACATATGGGAGATTGTATGGCATTTCTTGCAGTGCTAGTCTTAGGTAAAAAAGATGGGGCTTTAGCTGCAGGTCTTGGAGCCGCATTAAGTGATTTATTAACAGGAGCTATGATTTGGGTACTTCCAACATTTATATTTAAATTCATCATGGGATATATTATGGGTGTTGTACTTGAAAAGGGGAACAACGAAAAACTAGATTGGATTGTTGGAGCTAGCCTTGGTGGTTTGTTTCAATGTTTCGCGTATACATTATTTAAGATTCCTTTATTTACGGCAGCAGTCGCATTTGCATCTGTACCTAGACTTTTAGCTCAAACGATTATGGGACTAGTTATTTATGCGATTGTTGCGAATATCTTAGCTAAATCTAAAGTGCTATCTTTACAAGGAGTTGTCGCATGAAAAAAATCGATGCACATGCACATTTAGGCTATATTGGCGGATGGGCCAATGTTGGAATGGATGCAGATGAATTAATTTCATTGATGGATACCTATGAAATTGAAACGACAATGATTTGTGTTTTGGATAATGAAGTAGCTTATAAGGCTATGCAGAAATATCCAGGACGTATTGAAGGATGTGTCTATGTAAATCCTTTAGATTCAGATTGTTTAGATTTGATTGATAAATACGTAAAGTTTGGTTTTAAAGCCATTAAATTGCAACCATTACGTCACGCGTATTGTGCGGATAGTGAAATTGTAGATCCTATATTAGATAAGGCCGAAGAATATGGAATTCCTATTTGTATTCATTCAGGCCATCCACCATATTCACTTCCTTGGCAAATTGGATTACTTGCTGAAAGACATCCCAAATGTAAAGTATTAATGATTCATATGGGACATGGTCATGGAGTTTATATTGATGCAGCATTAAAAATGGCTCGACGGTATCCAAATATTTACTTGGAAATGTCGGGTATGCCTATGCATACAAAAATTAAAGAAGCGTATGATACGGTTGGACATGATCGTATCCTATTTGGAACGGATGGTCCTTTCCATCATCCTACAGTTGAAATGCAGAAGGTGTTAATGTGTGGCGTTGATGAACAGGGCTTAGAAGATATTTTCTATAATAACGCAAAGAAATTTTTTGAATTAGGATAGTTTTATCCTAATTTTTTTCTTTACAAGTGATATATACTGTTATACACTGTTATATAGAAGGTGATACAATGATTATTATCAATAATAGTTCAATGATTCCTATTTATGAACAGATTGTGAATCAAGTGAAACAAAATATTGTGGATGGTAAGTTAAAAGAAGGAGATGCTTTACCGAGTGTTCGTGGTCTATCAAAAGAATTAAAAATATCGGCTTTAACTGTCAAAAAAGCATATGACATTTTAGAAGCGGATGGCTTATGTAGAACGGTTCAAGGTAAGGGTTCGTTTGTGTTGGGGGTAAATCCTGGCTTGGTACATGAGCAGCGTGTAGTTGAAATTCAAAAGGATTTAGAGAAGGTACTTGATAAAGCGAAATCTTATGATTTATCAAAGGATGAAATTAGAGATTTATTTGATATCTTGATGGAGGAATAATAGTATGCGGTTTGTAAAGACATATAATGATTTTAAATTGGATTGTAAACTTGAATTAAAGCCAGGAACAATAACGGCTTTGATTGGTCGTAATGGTTCGGGTAAGACAACTTTGTTTAAATTGTATCTTGGTTTGATTGAAGATGATGATAAACATACAAATCAAGTGAATAAAGAAGAAATTGGGGTTGTATGGAATGATTCGAGTTTTAGTTTGGTTTTAAATGTTCTTGAAATTAAAAAGATTCTAATGTATTCCTATAAACATTTTGATTGTGATTATTTTGATTCTATGATTTCTCGATTTGAATTGGATACAAAGAAACCATTAAAAGAATATTCTACGGGTATGCTTTCAAAATTGAAGATTATTATTGCGACAAGTCTTCATGCGAAAACTTTATTGTTGGATGAACCAACGAGTGGTTTAGATGTGATTGCACGAAACGAAGTATTAGATTTGTTGCGTGATTATATGGAACAAAATGAAGAAGCTTCCATATTGATTAGTTCACATATCGCAAGTGATTTGGAGGGTTTGTGTGATGAATTTTATTTTGTTGAAAAAGGAAAAATCATTCTGCAAGAACAGGATTTAGAATCTTATGCATTATTAAAGGGTGTTAATGAAACAGTGGATTTGAGTTATGCGTTAAAAAGAATAGGTTCGACTTATCTTACAAATGAAAGACAATTTTATGTAGAAAACTATTCGAATCTAGTCATTGAAAAAGCACATATTGATGATTTGATGGAATATATGATCAAGGGGGAAACAGTATGAAGGGATTGTTAGTCAAAGATTTCTTGTTGATGATAAAAAGTAAGAAAGTCATATTGTTTATGTTGTTCATTGGAATCGTTGGTGGGATAAATGATATTTCATTTGCGACAGGTTATATCTTGATGGTTCTTGCGATATTAAGCTTATCTACAATTTCGTATGATGAAGCCAATCACGGCTTAAAGACTTTGTTTACGTTACCCATTTCGAAATCGGATTATGTGAAAGAAAAATATTTGTTTTCTTTGATTATTACAGGAATTGGTTTTGTGTTTGTCACAATATTAGGTTGTTTTAGTAAAAGTGGCTTCATGGAAACACTTATAATCTTATCAACAGCTTTGTTGTTGTTAGCTCTATCTTTGCCATTTCAATTAAAGGAAGGCAACGAAAAAGGAAGAATTGTATTATTTGTGGTTGTGTTTGGATGTACCTTCTTATTCGCTTTCTTAAATCAATTCATTCCTAAATTCTTTGAATCTATAGAATCGGTATTAAATACAATGGATCCAACTATGTTTAGTGTAGGTTTATTGATTAGTAGCTTAATTTTATATTTTATTTCCATGATGATTTCAATTCGAGTATATAGAAACCGTGTTCTTGATTAATTCACCAGTTTATCTACAATACTGTTGATGATATTCGCAATTTCTTCACAAGATTCAATACATCCTGCATTGATCCATTGTTGAATGGTTGCTAAGGATCCAAAAAGAATATAGTTTTTGATATATGGATTGTTTTGTGAAACTTGTTCAAGTTGATTGTTGATGGAATTGAGTGCTAGAACTTGTTTAGGAAATTCATTGTCGACATTGCATTCAAAAAAGATTTTGATGGTTTCTTTATTGGATTTTAAAAATTGGAGTAATTGGATAAAAGAAGTTTCTTTTGGTTGATCATTTAATTGTTCATTGATCAATTGAATGACTTCTTGTTCCATTTCTTTAATGACATCATATTGACTGCCATAATACTTATAAAAGGTGGAACGATTGATATCGGCCTTTTCACATAAGCTAGAAATGGTAATCTTATTGATGTCTTTTTCTTTTAGACATTCGAATAAAGCTAGACGAATGAATCTTTTCGTCATTTGTATTTTTCTATTCATAATCAACACCTGTTGCTTTCGTAACAATATGTTAAAATCAGTCGATTGAAAAATCAAGAGATAATTTTCTATAATTAAGAAAATATGGAGGGCTTTTTATGCTTCAATGTAAAAATATAATGAAAGATTATGTTTCAGGAGATGAAATTGTACATGCATTAAAAGGTGTATCACTTTCTTTTCGTGAACATGAATTTGTTTCGATACTTGGACAGAGTGGATGTGGTAAGACTACATTTCTAAATATTATTGGTGGTTTAGATCATTATACTTCTGGTGATTTAATTATTAATGGAAAGAGTACAAAGGATTATTGTGATAAAGACTGGGATACGTATCGTAATCATCAGGTTGGTTTTGTGTTTCAATCGTATAATCTGATCATGCATCAAAGTGTTTTAAGTAATGTAGAATTGGCTTTAACACTCACGGGAGTAAATAAAGAGGAAAGAAGAAAAAGAGCTATAGAGGCTTTAAATAAGGTTGGACTTTCGGATCAAATTCATAAAAAGCCAACCCAGATGTCGGGTGGACAAATGCAACGTGTTGCGATCGCCCGTGCCATTGTCAATAATCCCGATATTATTTTGGCCGATGAGCCAACCGGTGCTTTGGATAGTGCAACAAGTGTGCAAATTATGGAGATCTTAAAGGAAATCTCAAAAGATAAACTTGTCATTATGGTCACACATAATCCGCAATTGGCAGATGAATATTCGAGCCGTATTATACGTTTAAAGGATGGGTCTTTAGTATCGGATTCCAATCCTTTTAATGAACAAGAAGTGAATGTGGATACAAGTGTATTAAAAAGACCGGGCATGTCTTTTAAAATGGCTTGCTCATTAAGTTTAAATAATTTAATGACAAAAAAGGCACGTACATTTTTAACCTCTTTTGCCGGAAGCATTGGCATTATTGGAATTGCTTTAATCATGTCATTATCGCATGGTATGCAGTCGTATATTGATCAAATGGAAAATGATACCATGGCCAGTTATCCGATTGAAATTCAATCCAATTCGAGTGATATGTCTACATTAATGACAACGATGATGGGCATGAAGAAAGAAAGCAAGGAACACAACGATTCTAAGATTTATTCTCGTCCTTATGTGGAGGATGTATTAGAATCTTTATCGAGTTCAAAAAAGAATAACTTATCGGCTTTTAAATCGTATATTGAAAGTAATAAGGGAAAAGAATTTAGAAAGACAGCGAAAGCGATTGAGTATGACTATAATTTAAATCTTCAGGTTTATAATGAAAATACAGATTCTGGCTTAGTGCAAGTATCGCCAAATGGTTTGTTAGATAAATTAGGCATGTCGGACATGATGTCGATTCAATCACAATTCATGGATTCAAGTGCTATGACCAATGATCAAGTGTGGCTTTCTTTACCCGAATCGAAAAAGCTTCGTGATGATGAGTATCAGCTTGTCGAAGGTAAGTGGCCAGCAAACTATAACGAAGTTGTTTTAGAGGTTGATGAAAATAACGAAATAACGGATTATGCACTTTATTCTTTAGGATTATTGGATCAGGATGAATTGGTTAAAAATTATCAAAAGATTTTAAATGGAGAGACGGATAAGATTTCAAAGACAAATCTAAAATCTTATAGTGTGGATGATATCTTAAATTTGAAGTTTAGATTGGTTCTAAATAGCGATTTATATCAAAAGGTAAATGGTTTATGGATCAACCAAAGTGAAAATGAATCGTATATGAAGGATGTTGTTTCTAAAAGTCCTGAAATTAAGGTGGTTGGAATTATTAAGCCAAGTGAATCCACAGTTTCACAACCAACAATGGGTGGTGTGTATTATACAAAGGCTATGGAAGAGTATGTAACTTCTAAGACGGAGAATGCTCAAATTGTTCAGGAACAAAAGACAAATCCAAATATCAATATTTTTACGCAGACCGAATTTGCTTCAGGTCAAAAGATGAGCATGTCAAATCTTACAAATGAACAGATGATGCAGCTTTCTAGTATGTCCCAAGAAGAATTGATGAATTACATGAATACGTATAATGAAAATATCAATGCGACATATGATTCAAATTTGACTAAACTTGGTGTTGTAGATTATTCAAATCCGACAAAGATTTCTTTGTATGCGTCAAGTTTTGATGGGAAAGAAAAGCTGAGTGATTTGATTACTTCTTATAATAAGAAGCAGACAAAGAGCAATGTGATCACATATAATGATTTTATTGGTACTATGTTAAGTTCAGTAACAAGTGTTGTAAATATCATTAGTTATGTCTTGATTGCCTTTGTATCTGTATCACTCATTGTATCAAGCATCATGATTGGTATCATTACGTATATTTCTGTATTGGAGCGTACAAAAGAGATTGGTATCTTACGCTCCATTGGTGCCAGTAAGAAAGATATTACGCGTGTATTCAATGCAGAAACATTTATTATTGGTTTGATTAGTGGTGTATTAGGTATCTTAATTACACTTGTATTAAATGTACCAATCAGTATGGTAGTTGAAAATATGACTGGTGTTGCTCATATTGCCAAGTTACCAGTCAATGGAGCTGTATTCTTGATTTTAATTGATTTAGTATTAACGATTCTTGCAGGTTTGATTCCATCCAAGATTGCAAGTAAAAAAGATCCTGTAGAGGCATTAAGAAGTGAGTAATCACTTCTTTTTTGGTATAATACCTGCGAGGTGATTTCATGATTCGAAAAGGAACGATTGAAGATGCAGAAATATTATCTAAGGTAGAGGCGACTTGTTTTCCACCGAATGAAGCAGCAACTTCAAAAGAGATTCAAGAACGATTAAATGTATATGCGAATCATTTTTTGTTATTGTTTGAAGAAGATAGATTGATTAGTTTTATCGATGGTTTTTGTACAAACCAAAGAGATTTAACGGATGAAATGTATAGTGATGCTTCGATGCATGATGAAGATGGTGACTGGCAAATGATATTTGGATTAAATACATTGCCGGATTATCAAAGAAAGGGTTATGCAGCAAAGATCATGAATTCGATGATTGATTTGGCTAGACAAGAAAAAAGAAAAGGGTTAGTGTTAACTTGTAAAGATAGATTGGTGCCTTACTATAGTAAATTTGGCTTTAAAAATGAGGGTGTATCCTCAAGTGTTCATGGTGGTGTAGTTTGGTATCAGATGCGATTGGAGTTAAAAAAATGAATATAATAAATATGGTGAAGAAATATCAGAAGAAAAAAGCGAAAAAAGCTGCAAAAGAAGAGTTGAAACAGATGATTCCAACATTAAGAGGTGCATTGAATGAAGTGACTTCTGGTTTGGATGAATTAAATGGTCTTCTTAAAAAGATTACGCGTTCATGAAGTCAAAGATTTATTTGGCAATCGATTTAAAGTCTTTCTATGCTTCTTGTGAATGTGTATCTAGAGGATTGGATCCTTTAACTACAAATTTAGTTGTTGCGGATGCTTCTAGAACAGAAAAGACAATATGTTTGGCTGTATCGCCTTCTTTAAAACAGTATGGAATTGGTGGAAGGTGTCGTTTGTTTGAAGTGAATCAAAAGGTAAGAGAAGTGAATGCCAAAAGAAAAAAGGGGTTTTTGCGTTTTGATGGTAAAACGGCAGATGATGAAATCTTAAAGCAGAATCCTAGATATGAAGTCGATTTTTTAATTGCGCCTCCTAGAATGAAATACTATTTGGATATCAGTACGCAAATCTATAATATTTATTTGAAGTATGTTTCAAGTCAGGATATTCATGTGTATTCCATTGATGAAGTGTTTATTGATGCGACTCCATATTTAAATACGTATCATTTAACACCAAAAGAATTCGCAATGAAAATGATTCTAGATATTTATGAAACAACTGGCATCACGGCTACGGCAGGTATTGGTACCAATTTATATCTTGCCAAGGTGGCAATGGATATTGTGGCCAAACATAAAGATCCAGATGAAAATGGGGTTCGTGTTGCGGCTTTAAATGAATATAGGTATCGTAAATTGTTGTGGAATCATAAGCCTTTGACTGATTTTTGGCGTGTGGGTAAAGGGTATGAGAAAAAATTGCATAAACTAGGTATTGATACAATGGGCAAGCTTTGTGCCTTTAGCTTGGAACATGAGGATGTTTTGTTTAAGACATTTGGTGTAAATGCCGAACTATTGATTGATCATGCCTGGGGATACGAGCCTTGTACAATGGAAGATATCAAGGCATATAAACCAGAAAAGAATAGTATAGGTTCGGGTCAAGTCTTATCTTGTGGCTATGAAAAAGAGAAGGCCAAGATTTTAGTCAAGGAAATGGTGGAATCTTTAGCTTTAGATTTGGTGGATAAGCATTTGGTGACAAATAAAGTAGTACTTACAATTGGTTATGAAGCGAATGAATCTTATACTGGAGAAACAATGGTTGATTTTTATGGTCGTGTTTTACCAAAGAGTATAAATAAAATTGTTCGTTTGCCTCAAAAGACAAATGCGAATTCAATCATGATTCAAAGTATATTGGATGTTTATGATTGGTATGTGGATTCTAGTTTATTGGTGCGAAAAATCAATGTGGCAGCTATTGAAGTGGTTGATGAAAAAAATCGTGGCTTTGAACAGATGGATTTATTTTCTAATGTGGATGAAGAAGATTTAAAGAAGGAAAATGATCTTCAGAAGGTGACTTTAAAAATAAAGAACAAATATGGAAAGAATTCAATCCTAAAAGGAACGGATTTTGAAAAGGGAGCTAAGACAAAAGAGCGAAATGAGCAGATTGGAGGGCATAAGGCATAATGGATGAAAGATGGTATACGATGGATCGCCCAAAGAATAAATATCCAAAGATGTCCATGTCGGATCGTGCCGCTCAATTTGCACCTTTTGCAGCTTTAACAGGTCATAAAGAGGCGATATTGGAACAACAAAGAATAACTCAGACAAAACGTATTTTATCGAATGAAGAAAAGCTTGAAATCAATGAGAAAATCATTGAATTGATGAATTTGAAATCGAAATGCAGAATCGCTTATTTTGAAAAGGATAAGACAAAAAGTGGTGGCCAGTACATGGAGAGTGTTTTATCTTTTAAGCGTATGGATGAATTAAATAAGACTCTATTTTTTAAAGAGAATATGCAAATACAAATAGAGGATATTGTAGATATTGAAATATTGGAACATTGACTTGTTCCTTTTTCTTTTGTAAACTAGTACACAAGTAAACAATATGAAAGAAGGTAAATTATGAATATACTACTTGTTGTTTTAGTAACGTTTTTTGCAGGTATGGGAGCTGGATTAGGTACTGGTTTTGCGGGTATGAGTGCTGCTGCAGTCATCAGTCCTATGTTGATCACATTTTTAAATATGGATCCTTATATGGCTGTAGGAATTGCTTTATCGAGTGATGTCTTGGCAAGTGCAGTGAGTGCTTATACGTATAAGAAGAATGGAAATCTAGATGTAAAAAATGGTGTTATTATGATGATTACCGTTTTGATTTTCACTGTAGTTGGAAGCTATATCTCGAGTCTAATCCCTTCACAGACAATGGGTTCCTTTTCGGTCTTTATGACATTCTTGTTGGGAATTAAATTTATCGTGCGCCCTATCATGACAACGAAGGAGAGCATGGAGGCTATAGATTCAAAGAAAAGAGTAAGACAATCTATTTTATGTGGTATGTTGGTTGGCTTTATTTGTGGCTTTATAGGCGCTGGCGGAGGCATGATGATGCTTCTTATTTTAACGACTGTTTTAGGATATGAATTAAAAACAGCTGTAGGAACAAGTGTGTTTATCATGACTTTTACAGCCTTAACAGGTGCGATTTCGCATTTTTCAATTGGTGGAAGTCCAGATTACGTTGTGATGGCATTATGCATTTTATTTACTTTCATTTGGGCTAGAATTGCCGCTAAATTTGCGAATAAGGCAACGCCAAAGACATTGAATCGTTTGACTGGAGTTGTGCTTGTTGTATTAGGTGTAGTGGTAATGGGCTTTAATATGTTATAAAAAAAACAGCCAACGGCTGATTGTTAGAGATTGCGTTCAAATTTAAAACAATAGCTATTGTTGTCTGTCTTGTGAAGTTTATGCCTGACTATTTTTTTAAATCGAACACTTTGTACTGGAAAGATGATATCATTTGGATTATGCGATATCGAACATGAGTATCAGATACAAAATCTTCTGAATACATTTATTCAGGCATTTAAAAAAGTATATGGCATATCACCAAAGAAATATAGAATGATGGAGGATCAAAATGAAAAGGGCAGTTGAAGAAATCTTAAAGTTTAATGAGGAAAGAGATTGGGATCAGTTTCATAATCCAGAAAACTTGGCTAAATCCATTAGTATTGAGGCCGGAGAGTTGTTGGAATGTTTTCAGTGGAACAATGAATATGATCAACAGCATGTTTGTGAAGAATTGGCGGATGTGATGAATTATTGTATTTTAATGGCGAATAAACTGGGAGTGGATATGGAAGAAATATTGTTGATGAAATTAGAACAAAATAAGAAGAAATATCCGGTAGAAAAGTGCAAAGCATCTTCTAAAAAGTACACAGAACTGATAAAATAAGGGTATGTTAGATGTCGAGCGATTACAATTCTTAGATTTATACAGCTTTGAACTGCGATTGGATTATTTTGAGAAGATTCTAGAATTCACGAGTTCTTCTTATTCTTTCTATTGGTTAGAGGCTATATTAAATTTAATGATTTATAAAGATACAATTGAATTTGATGAAATTTTAGATGAAATGATTTCTTTATCCTATGATGATGTTGTAGAAAAAGGATATCATTTGGGTCCGTTAATTCATCAAAAGCGTACAAACGCATTGGAAAATGCGATTTTAAGCATCCAAAAGTATTTGCCTGAAAATTGCTCGAAACAAGAAATTATTATTTGTGTAAAGCAACACGATGAAGCTTTAAAAGAATACAAGAAGCTATTGATTATGCAGACACCATATCGTTTATTATCGAGCTTTTTGGTGGATGTAGGTGGCAATGATCCAATTTGGAATCGCCCAAAGGATATTATAGAAACAATCAAAGATTATAATGAAAAATATAGACTTCCGTATATTATAGAAAATGACAGGGGTCTTAAAAGAAGAGTTGTTGTTCAACCAGAATGGAGAGATTTCTTAATGACTAATTATCGTGTCATTATGGAATGGGTTCATGATGAAAAGATCAAGTATCTAGAAAAGCGAAAGATTGAAGAGAGTGCATCCGAGTGATGTGCTTTTTCTTTTGGTTAAAATAAAAAAGCCTATTGCTAGACTTACTTTTGTTTGTGTTTTAGATACATCGCATAAATAAATTTTGTGATTCCAATCGCAATAAAAAATATTCCTAATTTTAGTAGCATTATAAAAGTTCTATCCTTTCTGTTTTTAATATATGTTACATAATTTTGTATATAAAGAATATAATTCGAATACAAAAAAATAAAAACTCCTTTATGTAAAGGAGTAATTGTCAGATGGTAGCGCGTACGGGATTCGAACCCGTGATACAGCCTTGAGAGGGCTGTGGCTTAACCGCTTGCCGAACGCGCCGTGTACTTAATAAGTATAGCACAAACAAAAAGAGAAGTTCAAGACCTCTCTTACAATTCAGCAATTAAATCACATAGATTTTTATAGGCTTTTTTAAAAGATTCTAGGTTTAGCTTTTCTTCAGGAGTATGACAACCTTGGGCAATAGGTCCGTATGTGATGATATCTAAATCTGGAAGCAAGCCTTTTAGAATACCTGTTTCCATTCCTCCGTGAGATGCTTCCGTTTCCATTTTTATGCCTTGTCTTTCTAAGACTTCTTTTAATTTTTCTCTTAATGGACTGTTCGCTTCATAGTTCCAACCACAGAAGTTTGTATCTTCATGTTCAGTTGCATGACATAATTGTGCAATCATTTTGATTTTATTTCCTAATTCATCCTTCATAGATTCTAATGGGGAACGAATGCAGAAAGCACATTTCACAACATTGTTTTCTGTTCTTAGCTTACCTAAGTTAAGGGAAGCTAGAGTTAATCCTTTAATAGCCATAGATTTATGTTGTAAACCATTTGGTAATAAATAGTATAGTGTAATCAATTCGTTTGAATCTTTTGAAGTAAAGGCTTGAGTGGCTTTGTCTGTTTCTTCCAATTGAATATCAAGTTTACTATCACTGAATTCAAATTCTGTTTTTAAATCGGCTGTGATTTGTTCAATATTTGGTTTAATATCTGAAACGAAAGTTGCTTCAGCTTCTCTAGGAATCGCATTTTCTTTTAGACCACCATTTACAGATACGATTTGAATATTTTTTAATGTTTGTAGTACTCTAAATAAAATTTTAATTGAGTTACCCTTTTCTTTATCGATACAAGAACCTGAATGACCACCATCTAATCCTTTTACAGTAAGTTTGTAGGTTGGTTTGTCAACTTCTTCAAAAGCACATGTTTTATCGACATAGGCATAGCGACCACCACTTGTTGTGGTGCAAGTGCTGACTTCACCACCACCATCAAGTCCAATCATCTTTTTGGCATTGAAGTATTCTTTCTTTAAATTAATAGATCCTAATAGACCTACTTCTTCTTGTACAGTAAATACACATTCTAGATTTGGATGCTTTAATGTATCATCGCTTAGAATTGACAACATGTAGCTGACTCCAAATCCATCATCGGCACCTAATGTTGTTCCTTTGGCTTTTAACCATCCATCTTCAACATATAAATGTAAAGCATCGGTTTCAAAGTCAAAATCGACATCCTTGTTTTTTTCACATACCATATCCATATGTGCTTGCAACATTACAGTATCGTGATTTTCATAGCCTGGTGTAGCACCTTTATAAATAATCACATTATTCATGTCATCACGAACATATTTAAACTGATGTTCTTTCGCAAAGCTTTCTACATAGTCTGCAATTTTTTCTTCATGAAAAGATCCATGTGGAATTTTTGATATTTCTTCAAAATATTTGAAGATCGCAACATTTTCATCTAATACACTCATTGTTTGTACCTCCACTTGATTAACAATAAGTATAATCAAAAAAATGAGAGACGCAAGTCCCTCATTATTGGATATTAATGTATCTTGTTTCTTCTTCACGCTTAACAGGTTTTGTAGGTAATAAAATGAACAATTCACCATTTTCAAAACGAGCTTTGATATCTTCTTGTTTGTAGCCTTCACCGATATAGAAAGAACGAGAATAAGAACCAGTGAATCGTTCTTGACGAATCACACGCGTATTTTCTTTATTGATATTACGAGTAGCTGTAATCTTTAAATATCCATCTTTCAATTCGATTTGAATGTTTTCTTTTTGAATCCCACAAACCTCCATGCAGATTTGATAATATCCATCCTTTTCATAAATATCAGTTCTTAATACAGTATTTGTATCTTGTTTTTTAGTATCATTGAAAAAGTCATCAAAATAATTAGGGTAATAGCGCATATTGAATCCTCCTTAGCACTTATTTCTTTTAACTGCTAATATCATAGTACAAATATTTGGCACAGTCAAGAGATGAGTGCTAATAATTTTGCCGCTTGTTTCTAGAACACTTTTCTGCATCAATAGCCAAGATAAACATCAGTGCGTCTAAGGCATTTTCTGGATCTGTAATATCAATCACATAGGTATCGGTAAAATTAAATATTTCTTTACGAATAACAGCTATAGTATCATAGCTTTCATCCACAATTGTATAATTCCATTCAGTTAAGGATCCATCAATATGCCATCCATTATAATCAATGTTGTAATGTGGAGTAAAGAATGATAATTCTTTCCATAGACATCCTATATACACATTATTTTTATATATTTCAAATTTAGGAAGAAGTGTCAGTACTTTTTCTAAAACAGTACCTACTTCATTACCACTTCTGTCATAAATTACTAGCTTATGGCCCCAAGATAGTTTTCCTTCGACCTGATAAATGACATGACCCGCTTCATTATAAATATCATAGCTGTCAAACCAGGAGAAGAATCTTTGTTTAAATATTAATTTCATAGTATCACCTTAAAAATTATATCATGAGAAATAATAAAACATTTAAGGTTCATTTAAGCTTTCCATCATATACTGCAAATGAAATAGGCGGTTCTAATAGATTATACTTTTCATGCCCTTATGATAATCAGCTGTCTATTTCTTTTTTTGTGCACATTTTTGAATAAATGTTCAAAATTAAGAAATATTAAGAAAATCTTAAGAAAAACGTAATAAAATGTTGTCGAGGTGAATTTTTTATGAAGAAAAAGCTCGGGAACATATTGGTATTTATATTAGTGATTGGCTTAAGTATTGGCTATGGCATATATAAAGATGACAAGTCTAAAGTGACAATCAATGATATATATACTACAGAGTTTCAAGAACAAGCATTATCAAACTTAGAAAATGAAAAGGGAAATGGAAATTACACACTTCAGAATATATTTATGAAATACAATCCTTTTTCAACCAATACACAATCGATGTATGTTTATTTTAATACATCGAAAGCTGCCAAAATAACATATACTGTAAGTTGTGCAGACTATGCAGATTTTACGGCTTCGGTATATCAGGCTAAGACGTATCAAAAGGAACATGAATTTCAATTGATGGGGTTGATTCCAAATTGTACAAATACAATCACTTTTACGGCAACCTATAAGGATGGTACAAGTCAAAGTGTGATGAAAACCTATGATATGGGCTCTTTATTAGGCGATGAGGATATTCAATTGAAAAGAGTGTCAGGTTCTAAACAAGATTTAGGCAATGGCCTATATACCTTATTAGGAAATGATTCAGATGATCAGGATTTTGTCTATATGTATGATACAAATGGCATTTTGCGATCAGAAATCCCTATTATTGGATACCGTTCTCATCGTATGTTGATACAGAATCAAACATTATATATGAGTGTTTCAACACATAGAATGGTCGCAATGAATCATTTGGGAATGATTGAACATGTATATAATTTAGGAAACTATATCGTTCATCATGATTATCAATTTGATAATGATGGAAATTTGATTTTATTAGCTACAAATGAAGAAAAGAATAGTGTTGAAGACTGCATTATTAAAGTGGATGTGGATAGTGAAGAAGTAACAGAGTTATTAGATTTAGAAGATTTATTTGGAAGCTATAAAGAGAATACAGATCACAAAGAAGGATCTAAATGGGATTGGATGCATATTAATACCCTTCAATATCTAAGTGATGATAGTGCAATTCTTTCTTCTAGAGAAACAAGCTCGATTATTAAAATAAATGATTTAAGCACAAATCCAAACATTGGTTATATCATTGGAAATGAAGATTTCTGGAAGGATACAGACTATACGGACTATTTATATACAAAAGTAGGTGACTTTTTAACAAGTGGAGGACAACATACTGTCACTTATATGGAAGATGATTCGCTAGCATCGGGTCAATATTATTTGTATATGTTTGACAATAACTTCGGCTATTCAACGACAAGAACCGATTATGATTGGACAGTGAATAAAGGGATTCAAACAAGTATTCTAGAAGGGACAACATCCTATTATTATCAATACTTGGTTGATGAAAATGAAGGTACATACACTTTAGTGAATTCATTTGAAGTACCATTTAGTGCCTATGTATCAAGCGCTCAGAATTTAGGAAATCATATTGTTGTAGATTCTGGCATTGCCGGACTATTGTCTATCTATGATACAGATGGAAATTTAGAAGAACAATTCAGCATCAAGAAAAATGATCGTTTTATTTATCGAATCTATTATTATGATTACAACGGATATTATTTTAGTTAGAGAGCAATTCTCTAACTTTTTTAAGTCTTTTTTAAGCCTTGTTTAGTATGTTTAGAATGGTGATAACTATATGACGTATGAAGAGTTTTATGGGCGAGATTACGAAAGGTTTAAAGAAGTATTGGATTTTGTGTTGAGTTCAATTGAAACAAGTTCATTAGAATGTATACAATACACAACTTCAAGAATCAAATCGCCAGATAGTGTTTTACATAAGGTAGGAAAGAATTATTCATTTCTTCATGATGTGATTGGTGTTCGTATCATCTGTTCGTTTGTAGACGAAATATATGAGATAAAAGATTGGCTTACATCTTTGTTTCATGTCGTAGAAATCAAGGATTATTTAAAACAACCAAAACCAAGTGGATACCGAAGTCTTCATGTGATTTGTGAGGTGGATGGCTGCTTAGTTGAAATTCAAGTACGAACGATTGCACTGGACTTCTGGGCGAATCTAGAACATCAAATTCATTATAAGAAGAATATACAAGAAGAAGCTTTGATTCGTAGTGAACTGAAACGATGCGCCGATGAAATTGCTTCGTTAGATTTATCTTTCCAAACCATTAAGGATAGAATCGAGGGATAATATGCGATTATTGATTGCGGATGATGAAGTAAACTTAGCTAGAGCACTTCAGGCAGTATTAGAGGATGCAGGCTATGATTGTGATGTATGTTATGATGGAAATAGTGCGATTCATTTAGTTTCTAAAGAAATGTATGATGGCTTGATTTTAGATATTATGATGCCTGAAAAAAATGGGTATGAAGTCTTGTCGTCGATTCGAAAAAATAAAATGGGTATTCCTGTATTATTGCTGAGTGCTTTAAATGAAGTAGATGATAAGATTACTGGCTTTGATTTAGGCGCCAATGACTATTTATCTAAGCCATTCTCTACAAAGGAATTGATTGCTCGTGTGAAGGTGATGTTAAAAGAGAATGTAGTGGACGATACGTATCTGCAGTTTCAAGATATTCTTTTAAATAAAAAGGAAGAGACTTTGGCGTGTAAGAATACTAAATATCAATTGTCTAAATATGAGTGTGAAATTCTTTCATACTTAATTAAAAGCGAATTTCATATATTGCCTATATGGCTTGTCCTTGAAAGAGTTTGGCAAAATCGTGTGGATGTGAACCATAGGACAGTTTCGCTATATGTATCCTACTTAAATCGGAAGCTAAAGGCATTACAGTCTTGTGTTTCCATTCAAATTAATGAAGAAAACATGGAACTGTGTGTTAATATATAAATTAATAAAAGAAGGGTGTTAAATTATGAATATATTGGTTGTAGATGATGAAAAGAATATTGCGTATGCGATTGCACAAATATTTGAAGAACAAAAATGGCAGGTAACAATGGCCTATGATGGACAAGAAGGCTTAGATCTAGCTTTAAGCGGCTATTATGATGTAGCCGTTTTAGATATCATGCTTCCGGGTATTAATGGATTTGAAATTGTTCAAAAAATGCGTGAAAACAAGGTGGATACACCAACCCTTTTATTGTCGGCATTGGATGAAATTCCAGACAAAGTTAAAGGCTTAAATGTAGGGGCTGATGATTATATGACAAAACCATTCTCTTCTGCCGAGCTTGTAGCACGTATCAACGCCTTGACAAGACGAAAAGGAGAAGTTATTGTACATGAATTAAAGTATGAAGATCTGTTGTTACAGTTAGATACTTGTGAATTGTATTGTCGAAGTCAACATATTCATTTGGGCTACAAAGAATTTGAAATTTTGAAGCACTTGATGTCACATCCAGAAATGATTACTTCTAAAGATGATTTGATTATCTCAGTATGGGGAAGCGAAAGTGATGCGATGGATAACAATGTAGAGGTTTATATTTCTTTTTTAAGAAAGAAATTGAAATTTTTAAAGAGTAAGATTTCTATTAAGGTGATTCGAAAAGTTGGATATCGACTTGAGGTTTGCGATGCTTAAAAAATTACAGACCAAATTCATTTTGATTCTCATGTCCTTTGTCAGTATCATCCTACTTTCGGTGTTTGGCGTGGTATGCTGCTCGAATTATGTGCATGATAAAAAGGATGTAGAACGAAACTTAGAAATGGCCTTAAGATTAAAGGACAAAGATTTTTCTATTTCCTTTGCGAACAATCGAAATTTTAATGGAAATTCCTTTGTGATATATACGGATGACGACTATGAATATATGATCACAAGTCGTACGGTATGGAATATTTATGCGGATGATGCACAAAGTTTAATTGAAAGTGTGGAGCACAAAGAAGATGTGGGTGTTCTTAAAAAATTGGGTTTTGCGTATAAAAAAGAAAAAATCAAGAATTTTCAAGTAGATGAAGATACGATTATACCTTCTGGATATGCGGTAGCATTTGTCGATATATCCAATATGCAGTCTTCCTTTCAAAGAATGTTGATTATATCAATTCAAATTGGATCTACTGTTTTACTTGTATTCTTTATACTAAGTTGCCTTTTAAGTAAATGGGCCCTAAAACCAGTTGAGCAGGCATGGGATAAACAAAAACAATTTGTGGCAGATGCCAGTCATGAACTAAAGACGCCATTAACGGTTATTCTGGCTGATAGTGATGTGCTGATGAATCACTCTAAAGAATCGATTTCTTCGCAAAAACAATGGGTTGAATCCATACAGAGCGAGGCTAATCGAATGCGTAAGCTTGTGGAGAATATGTTGTTTCTTGCCAAGAATGATGCGAATCGAATTGAGATTTCGATGCAGAATTGCTCTTTAAGTGACATATGTTTTCATTGCGTTTTACCATTTGAATCGATTGCCTTTGAAAATGGTATTGAATTAATAGACGAAGTAGAAGAGAATATAGAGGTACAAGGTAATGAGTCACAGTTAAAACAACTGATTTTGATTTTCTTAGACAATGCGATCAAGTATACGCCTAAGGGTGGCAAGATTTATTTTAAATTAGTAAAAGTACAAAATAAACCAGTTGTCACGATTCGAAATACAGATAGCTATATTCCACCAGAAGATTTAAAGCATGTATTTGAAAGATTCTATCGTGTTGATAAATCTAGAAAGTATCAAGGTGGTGCAGGCTTAGGTTTATCGATTGCGACGCAAATTGCACAAAGTCATAAAATTAAAATCAATGTGACAAGCAGTGAAAAACAAGGTACAGAATTTACTTTGAATTTCTAGGAGGATAATTATGTTTCAAAAAAGAGTGGATGAAGTTATTTCAAAAATGAAAGCGGATGGACTTAAACAAATTTTAGTCAGTGAACCATGCAGCATCTATTATTTGACTGGTGTCGATGTAGGTCCAGGTGAAAGATTGTTTGCGCTATATTTGAATGATGAAGGAAGAAAAGTTTTATTTTTAAATACATTATTTACAGTGGAACAAAAGGATTGTGAAGAAATCTGGTTTAGCGACACGGACGATTCTATTTCATTATTGGCAGGTGTAATCAATTCGAATGAAACACTTGGTATTGATAAAGAATGGACAGCACGCTTCTTGATTCCTTTAATGGAAAAGTATGAGGGATTAAAGGTTGTATTAGGATCTAAATATGTGGATGATACACGTGCTATTAAGGATGAAAAAGAAATTGAATGTATGATTGAGAATTCACAGATCAATGATGTTGTGATGGAACGCATAAGAGATTTTATTAAAGAAGGAATGACAGAAAAACAAGTGGAAGCCTTTATTTTAGAACAATATAAAGAGTTAGGATGTCAAGATGTTTCATTCTCACCGATTTGTTCATTTGGTGCCAATGGAGCAGATCCTCATCATATGCCAGATGATTCCATCTTAAAAGCAGGGGAAAGTATTGTTGTAGATATTGGTGGAAAAAAAGATCGTTATTGTTCCGATATGACACGTACATATTTCTGTAAAGAAACAAGTGAAGAATATAAGAAGATTCATGATATTGTTCGTGTGGCGAATGAAAAGGCCGAAGAAATCATTCGTCCAGGCGTTCGTCTATGCGATATTGATGCAGCCGCACGTGACTATATTTCAAGCTTTGGTTATGGCGAATATTTTACACACCGCTTAGGACATTTTATTGGGCAAACGGATCATGAATATGGAGATGTAAGTTCATCAAATACAAATACAGTAAAACCAGGTATGATTTTCTCCATTGAGCCAGGTATTTACTTGCCAAATAAAATGGGTGTTCGTGTTGAAGACTTAGTTCTTGTGACAGAAGATGGTTGTGTAGTATTGAACAAAGTAGATAAAAAATATGCGATGATTGGCTAAAATCATCGCACTTTTTTACTTACCTAAACAGAACTTAGAGAATAAAGTATCTAACAAGTCTTCTCGGTGTACTTCACCTAAGATTTCCTTTAAGTGATCATGAGCGGCTTGAATATCAATCTCAATTAAGTCTGGCTCAACCATCATATCCATGGCTTCTTTTGCACGTAGCATATCTTCTTTGGCTTGGTTTAATAAACCAATCTGTCGTTCATTTGAAAGCAATGGATCTTCCTTCAACAAATCTTCATGATATAGATTTTCTAAGGCATCAATCAAAGGCTGAATGTCTTTGTTGGCGGCAGAAATCCAAATACCATCTTTATCAGCCTCTATTTTATCGAGCTTATTATAGATAATTAAACGCATCTTATTTTTTGTAAGCTCTAATAATTGTTTATCTTCATCATCCAACTCTTTAGAACCATCAAAAACCAAAAGAACAAGCTTAGCATCCTTTAATTTTTCCTGACTCTTTTCAATTCCAATCTGCTCAATCTTATCACTTGATTCACGAATACCCGCCGTATCAATCAAGTTTAATTGAACACTTCCAATGTGAATTTGTCCTTCGACTAGATCACGAGTTGTACCGGCAATATCTGTAACAATAGCTTTATCTTCTTCAAGAAGCGCATTTAGTAAGCTAGATTTACCAACGTTTGGCTTACCTACAATAATAGTATCAATACCTTTTTTTAACATTTGACCTGTTTGTACACGAGCTAAAATATGATCAATCTTGTTTAGCCATTCTTTTGTTTTTGGAAGCAAATCATTTGTGGTTAATTGTTCGACATCTTCATATTCAGGATAATCAATATTTACTTCAATCTGCGCAATAATATCCATTAAATCATCAATCAATGGTTGCAGAAGCTTTTTAACACTTCCCTTAATGCCGTGGATTGCCATGTTGGCAGCAGTGTTGTTGCTGGCTTCAATCATATCTTGAACGGCCTCAGCCTGTGATAAATCAATTCTTCCATGATAGAATGCACGTTGGGTAAATTCACCAGGTTTTGCCAGGTCAGCACCTGCACTTAATACCATGGATAATATTTTACGTGTGATGAAGGTTCCTCCATGACAATTGATTTCAACAATATCTTCACGAGTATATGTTCTTGGGGCTCTGAAAATAGAGATAAGTACCTCATCAACTGGATTTTTATCTTGATCTATAATGAAACCATAATGAATCGTATGACTTTTCGCATCCATGATATTACGGTCAAATATTTTTTGAGCGATTTCAATAGCCTGATCTCCACTTAAACGAATGATAGAAATGGCTCCATCTTGTAGTGAAGTGGAAATGGCCGCAATTGTATTTTCAAACATGGGTATACATCCTTTCTTTCTTAGTGTATTTTATCATAAAAGATGTATAATGTCTTAGACAGAGGTGTGAACATGAAAGAATATACAAAAAATCAAGTACATGAAGTAGCGTGTGCATTTAATGAACATAAAATTATTGCACTACCAACAGATACAGTGTATGGAGTTGGAGTTAAATATGGGGATTTAAAGGATTTAGAAAGATTAAAGCAGGCTAAACACCGCCCAGAAACCAAACCTATTCCGATGATGGTTTCTAATGTAGAACAAATGAAGCAGGTGGCATTAGTAGATGAAAGAATTGAAAAGATTGCCGCACATTTTTTGCCAGGTGCATTAACTTTAGTTGTAAATGTGAAGGATAGCGTTGATGCAGCTTATACCAATGGCTTGAGCACGATTGCGATTCGTATTCCGGATGAAAAATTTATTTTGGATGTGATTGATGAATTGGATTGTCCAATTCTGGTTACAAGTGCTAACCAGTCAGGAGAAAAAACAGCGCTTACGAGTGATGATGTATATGAGCAATTGCCAAAAATTGATGGTATTGTCTTAGGCACATGCAAGGCTTTACAGGCAAGTACGATTGTGGATTGTACAAAAGAAAATCTACAGATTCTACGCCCAGGACCAATTTCTTTAGAGGAACTTGAATCGATTTTATAAAAAAGGCACCCAGAACCTATGCTAAAAGGCGTAGGTAGGGTGCTTATGAGCAAATCTAGAAGTAGTATGCTTCTAGT
>ERZ506966.278-NODE-278-length-32378-cov-13.722086_pt1 | contig 32378 bp, 29 predicted proteins | sample MGYA00512892_ERZ506966 | MGnify/ENA metagenome assembly ERZ506966 | reverse complement strand
CATCAAGCGCATTTGGAAACAAAGTGTGCTGAAAGATTTCCAGCATTCTCAATACATCAAACTTGAAAATGGATATTCTGCGCATGTCTATGATATGGAAGTGATTATCGCCATAGCACTTCAAATGGATACATACCAAGCCTTGTTGTTCAGACAATGGTTTATCAGTAAGGTTGTGAACCGCAAGGATTGCCAAGCAGAGCAAGTAAAACACGAGTATCCGATGATTATTGTGATGAACGGAACGATGCCAAGAGGTGCAAGTTAGAATCTCTCATCTTTTAATAAGATTCCTACACCTTTATAATATAATAGCGTACAGGGGGAACGATTTTTGTCGTTGTACCCTGTACGCTATTTTTGTTTCGCTATTATGAAGCAGTACCCTCCCCTTGTGAAACAGTGCCGTCGATTATCGGCTTGCGGTAATTACCAGTGAGAAGTGCTTGTATCTCGGATTCCGGATAGAGGGTTTTGCCACATAATATAATGTAGGGCAAGATGCCTTGCCTGCGATATTCCTGCAAGGTACGGCGACTAAGCTTCAGGAGCTCGGAGAGTTCCTTGTCGGTGAGGTATCGCTCCCCGTCCAAAGGTGGGCTGTAGGACTCGATGAATGAGGATAGCCAGTTGTTGGCTTTCTTCAAGGATTGCATGGCGGTGTCTATCGACTTGCTCTCATGCGTAAGAAGTTGGTTCATGTTCATTGTTTACAATTTGGATTAAGTGGTGAATATAAAATGTGTTGGCTCGCCCAGGGTGAAGTTTTCGGCTTTGCCTTGGGCGAGTTTGGCTTTACGCTATACCGATTTGATTCTGGCGATAAGCGGAACGATGGCTTTGACCTCTTCGGGGCAGTAATAGAATTGGCGACCTATCTGGGTATGCCCCAAGAAACGGCGGTCACGAAGTTTTTGTAAGGTGCGCTGGCTGATGCGAAGTTGCTGGCAGACCTCATGACCTGTAAGCCATTTGTTCAGACGCTTGCCGTTAGCCTTATGCTTCAGCAACTCAACTTTCTTTACCAAGGCATCGTATCTTGCCATCATCAAGTCGAATGCCTTCTTTTCCATTGTTACTACTTCCATATTCTCTGTTTTATTGGTTCAACAAATTCGGGTGCAAAGTTAATGTGTGTATGTAGAAAAACAATGAAAATGAATAACTGTGGCAGTGCTTTTCTGGGGTTTGCCGACCGCTTGGCAAGAAAAATCAAGAAAATTATACGTGGGTCATTAATGAGTTGTTAAACGGGTATTTCGCAAATGGTTAATTTTGCCGCCGAGAAATAAAAACAACGAATTATATAACATTTCAAACGGAATTAGAATGGAAGTAATAACAATGGAAAGTGCAGCCTTCAAAAAGCTGACAGAACAGTTGACAGAAATAGTCCAGTACGTGCGATTGGCAAAAATGGCATTTCAAGAGAACTTGACGGGTAAGGGATTGAAGCCGATGTTGACCAATGACGATGCAGCTAAGATGCTTGGTGTGAGCAAGCGCACCTTGCAGAGAATGCGCTCAGAGAACCGCATTGATTTTATTAAAATTGGCAATCAATGCCGATACCAAGTTGAAGCCATTGAAAGAATGGTTGAGGAACGAACAATAGCAAAGGAAACATGAGCATGGAAGATGGAACATTGAGAAAACTGGAGTTATATCTCCATGACCTACACAAAAAGATAGACGGCATCTACGACATGCTGATGTTGAGACACGAACGAGAGACGGAGCAAAAAGGAAGTTCTGCCATCAATGAAAAATTGCTCGACAACCAAGACCTCTGCCTCTTATTTCAAATATCCCCTCGTTCCCTTCAACGCTATCGCAGTCTGGGAGTGCTTCCCTACAAGCGTTTGGGGCAGAAAACCTACTACACGGAAGAGGATGTGATGCAGTTTGTAGAGAATAATGTCAAAGAATTCAAGAAAGAGAATGTGGAGCATTACTTGACTCGCATTCATCAGAAATTCAAATAACAACAGTATTCACCATTAAAAATTTACAATTATGGTACAAAAGAAAAAGAGTGATGAACAGGACGTGCTGGTAGTCCGTGACGAGAAGACGGGCGAGATCAGCGTCGTCGCCGGACTCAGCAGAGACGGCACCCCGAAGCGAGCACCCGCCAAGGCGGAGAACACGCCCGACTTCCTGCGTTTTGACCGCAACAGTGACCTGATGGACAGTTTCTTTAGAAACTTCTTCCGCCAGTGCAAGGAGCCAAGCCGATTCGGATTCTACCGCATAGCGGCAGACCAGGTGGAAAACCTGCTTGGCGTGATGAAGGAGTTGCTGAAAGATCCGGAGGCTAACAAGGAGATTCTTTCCGCCCACAAGGTTGACACCTCCAATTATGAGAAAGAGGCAAAGCAATCGGAAGGTCAGGCGAAAGAAACCGCATCATCGGACGATGCGTCCAAGACGCAAGCTAACACAGAAAAAGAGAATGTATCATCTGAACAAACCAACGAAAAGAAGAACGACATGGAACAGAAACCAGAACAGACCGCAACCGAACAGCAGGCACAGACCGCTCCGGGTGTAAAGCAGAACCTCATTAGTGGTAACGATGTGAACCTGCAGGAACTTGGTGCCAAATATGGCATAGACTTCAACAGTATGAATGAGAAGGATATGAAAGCCCTGCTCAACTACGGCAAGACGGGGCTTGTGATTGTGAAGCCGACCTTCGGCGGTGAACAGATAGAGATACAGGCCCGTCTGTCATTCCGCAAGGACGATAACGACCAGTTGCAACTCGTGCCGCATTTCGTGCGCAACGAGCCAAAACTCGATGTCGCTTACAAAGGCTATACCTTCACTCCAGAGGACAAGAAGAACCTGTTGCAGAACGGCAACCTCGGAAAGGTAGTGGATTTCCCCGACAAGAATACAGGTGAGCTGCGTCCTCATTTCATCAGTATCGACCGTCTCACCAATGAGATTGTTGACATCCCGACCAACAAGGTGCGCATACCCGATACCATCGGCAAGACACCTATTACCAAGGACGACAAGAGAGTGCTCTACTCAGGTATTCCGCTTCGCAAGGAGATTGAGCTTGCCAACGGGCGCAAGTTTACACCGCTGCTGCAGGTGAATGTGGAACAGCGTGGTGTGGAGTTCGTGCCTGGCAGCACAAGACAGGCGCAAGGTCAGAAACAGAATGGAGACAAGAAGCAAACCGCTGACAAGCAGGAGCAGAAGGCAGAAGGTGATGCGGGCGGTCAGAAGAAGCAGCAAGATCCCAACCACTGGCTCAATGAGGACGGGACCATCCGCCGACTCAACACCTATTTCAAGAAGGAACTGACCGAGCAGCAGAAGGACGACTATGTGGCAGGCAAGACCATCGAGATCAAGGAAGTGCCCAACAAGAACGGCAGCGGTACCTATACCGCCTATGTAAAGTTCGACTTCGACAAGATGCAGCCACGTTCCTACCGCAACAATCCAGACCTCAAACAGGCGAAGGAACAGATTCCGACCAATGAGAACAAGGTACAAGTCGCCGTCAACGAGCAGGGCAAGACCCATGAGGCGACCAAGCACACCAAGGAGCCGCTGAGTCCGGGACAGTCTGCGCCAAAGAACGAAAAGCAGCAGAAGGAACAGAACGCCGAGGAACAGAAGCCAAAGAGAAAGGCAAGAAGCGTGAAGATGTAGTTGCCGCCACTTGATCCACAGAGTTAATCATCCATTATAACAACCGACATCTGCGACCGTCTATCCCACGGTTGCGGATGTCACAAAAACAACAGACAATGAAGACAATCATCGCAGAGAAACCAAGCGTAGCCAAGGAAATCGCCCACATTGTAGGAGCTGACAAGCGTGAGGAAGGCTATATGCAGGGCAATGGCTATTATGTGACATGGGCATTCGGACATTTAGTGCAGCCAGCCATGCCGGAAACCTACGGCATGAAGGGATTCCATGCAGAGAATCTGCCTGTGATTCCCGACCCGTTCGTTCTTGTTCCCCGACAAGTCAAGACAGAGAACGGCTACAAACCAGATGCAGGTGTGCTTGCCCAGATTAAAATTATCGGCAAGCTGTTTGACAGCAGTGAGCGCATTATCGTAGCAACCGATGCCGGACGTGAGGGAGAGTTGATTTTCCGATACCTCTATGCGTATCTCGGTTGCCAGAAACCTTTCGACCGTCTCTGGATCAGTTCGCTTACGGACACCGCCATCCGTGAGGGACTTCTGAACCTCAGGGACGGCAAGGAGTATGACAATCTCTATCATGCAGCCAAGGCAAGAAGCGAAGCTGACTGGCTCGTCGGCATCAACGGCACACAAGCCCTGACGATAGCCGCAGGACGTGGCACCTATTCCGTAGGTCGTGTGCAGACCCCGACCCTTGGCATGGTGTGCGAACGCTATTGGGAACACAAGCGTTTCGAGTCGAAACCGTTCTGGCAGGTACACTTCGGTGTGGTTGATGCAGACAGTGGCAATATACTGAAGTTCACATCAGTCAACCGCTGGACAGACAAAGCTACCGCAACCGTTATATATAATAAGGTGAAAGATACCGGTTCTGCCATCATCACAAAGGTCGCAACCAAGCGAAAGGTGGAGAAGGCACCGCTCCTTTACGACCTCACCACCTTGCAGAAAGAAGCCAACTCCCAGCATGGCTTCACGGCAGAGCATACACTCTCCATCGCCCAGAAACTCTACGAGGCAAAGTTCATCACCTATCCAAGAACATCAAGCCGCTATATCTCGGATGATGTATTTGCCACCCTTCCCAAACTCTTCAAGAATCTGGAGAATCATTCGGAATATGGAGAAAAAGTGAAACTCTTGCCTGGCAGTGAGGACTACAGCAAGAACAGCGTGAATGCCGCCAAGGTGACCGACCACCATGCCCTGCTCATCACAGAAAATGCAGCCATTGGTCTTTTCAAGGACGAGAAGATCGTTTATGACATGATATTGTGCCGGATGATTGAAGCGTTCTCGGCAGATTGCATCAAGGACATCACATCAGTAACGGCGCAAGTGGATCATGAAGTTGAGTTTGGCATCAGTGGCTCCATCATCCGACAGACTGGCTGGCGAGCGTTGTCGCTCAAGGAAAAGAACAAAAGGCAGGACAAGGATGCAGATGCAACAGACAATGAGGTCAAGGATCAAGTCATTCCCAACTGGCAAGAAGGACAGCATATCACTTTTTCTGGCTGCACCATCACGGAGGGCAAGACCAAACCGAAGCCATTGCATACGGAATCCACATTGCTTGCAGCAATGGAGACCGCAGGCAAAGAGATAGAAGATGATACGATGCGCCAGGCAATGAAGGACAGCGGTATTGGCACACCTGCCACACGTGCCGCCATCATCGAAACCCTGCTCAAACGAGAGTATATGGTGCGCCAGCAGAAGAAACTTGTGCCGACGGAAAAAGGACTCGCCCTGCATTCCGTGGTGAAGAACATGGCGATTGCCAATGTGGAGATGACGGGCAAATGGGAGGCAGAACTTGCCAAGATTGAACGAGGTGAAGCAAGTGCAGACGGGTTCACCCATAGTATCGAAGGTTATACCCGTGAAATCACTGCGGAATTGTTAGGTTGTGACAGACTTTTCAGCCACAAGGATTCCGGCTGCCAGTGTCCTAAATGCAAGCAAGGTACCATGCAGTTCTTCGGAAAGGTAGTAAGATGCAGCAACAAGGAGTGCGGTATGCCAGTGTTCAAGCAGGTAGCAGGAAAGTTGCTCACTGATGCCGACATCACCGACTTGCTTACCAAGGGCAAGACCAGAACGCTCAATGGTTTCACCAGCAAGCAAGGCAAATCGTTCTCCGCAGCCATTGCCTTTGACGAGAATTTCAACACGAAATTCGTCTTTGCAGAGCGCAAAACAGCAGAAAAGCGAGGAAATGTGAAGAGATACAAGAAATAGTTTGTACCTTTGCCACCGAAACATGGTTCATAAATGGTGTCTTTATTCAGGATGCTTTTATTTACTGTGGATTAAGTGGCGGCACTCGGAGGGATACCGAGTGCCTTTTTCTTGCTTTCACACAAACACCAACCGCCATCCACGGTTTATTATTCACCACTTAATCCATTCAACAGACAAATGAACAGAAAGAAACAGGCACAGACAGAGCTGTCCTATTACGGACTGTACCTCTTGAACCACCTCAGAGAGAACCGTTTTCCACAAGCCAGCGATGCGGACTTTATCCGCGAACGTGCAGACCATGCCGCAGAAGTATATGAGCAGGCACGGCGTGATGCCCTCTTTGCCGATGCGGCACAAGAGCTTGCCATGGCAGCATTGCTGAAAGGTCTCCGCTTTTCCAAGTACAGCATCCTGTATGATGTTGTTGACAGTGAGTTTCCCCTGGAGGTAGCAGTAGAAGACCAGGAAGCGTTTGTCAAGAACCTCCTGCCTTTGGTTGACAACGTGTATTCCATTTACGACCTCACCGATGACGATTTTGCCCAGTCACCGGACTACGACCAGCTCTATACAGAGTTGACGGGAGCCGTAGCCCTTTTCATAGAGTCAAATGGCGTACAATAGAAAACAACGTCTGAACGACAACATCAAGGCGATAGAGACAGCATTCATCCTTGACAGGGAACAGCGCACGCCGACCGCCCGTGAGCGTCTCCTTCTGGAGCGTTATTGCGGATTCGGTGGATTGAAGTGCATCCTGAACCCTGCCAGGGAACTGGCGGATGCCGTCCATTGGGCAAAGTCAGACCTTGAATTGTTTGCTCCAACAGTGGAGCTGCATAGACTTATCCGTGAAAACAGCAAGAATGAAAGCGAGTACAAACAGTTGATGGACAGTCTGAAACAGTCCGTCCTTACGGCATTCTACACGCCGTCAGCCGTTACGGAGGCTCTGATGGATGTGTTGAAAGAGCATCAGATTATCCCCGAAAAGGTACTTGAACCCTCGGCAGGCATCGGTGCCTTTGTCGATTCCGTCTTGGATAACAATCCCAAGGCAGACATTATGGCATTTGAAAAAGACCTGCTTACGGGAAAGATACTCCGCCATCTGCACCCGGAGCAGAAAGTGCGCATAGAGGGATTCGAGAAGATAGAAAAGCCTTTCAATGATTACTTCGACCTCGCCATTTCAAATATTCCCTTTGGCGATGTTGCCGTATTTGATCCGTCTTATACAGCCATGAAAGGCATGAGGGCACTTGTCACCAGACGCATACACAACTACTTCTTTGTCAAGGCTCTTGATACGGTAAGGGACGGCGGGTTAGTTGCCTTCATCACCTCACAAGGCGTATTGAATGCCAAAAACAACAGTGCCGCGCGTTTTATGATGCTCTATCATGCTGATCTCGTGTCAGCGATTCGTCTTCCCAACAACCTGTTCACGGAAAATGCCAATACGGAAGTGGGCAGTGACCTCATCATCCTCCAGAAAAACAGCCAAAAGGAGTCGCTGCGAGGAGACGACAACCTGCTTGACACTGTCTATAATGACGAGAACCGCATTCCGACAAACAACTACTTTCTGGAGCATCCGGAACGCATTATCCATACAACGGCAAAGTTGGATACTGACCCGTTCGGCAAACCTGCAATGATATACACGCATGAGGATGGTGTGGAAGGCATTGCAGAGGATTTGCGAAAGATGCTCCATGAAGACTTTAAGAAGAACCTCAATTTGAACCGATACTTGGGGATAGAGGAAACAAAGGCTGAGGAAGTTAAGGAGGTTGAAGAAACAGAAAAGATAGAAGAAACAGAGAAGACAAAGCCTTCCATTGAGGAAAAGCAGAACGATACGGTAGTATCCTTGCAAAAGCAGGAAAAGCCTACTGATGATGCAGAGCTATCCCAAAAGTCCAATCATCAGCAGCCACCAGTCCAAATGACGCTGTTTGCCCTTTGGGGAATGGAAGAAGAAAACCGTCTGACTGTCCATGCTACAAAGAAGAAAGCAGAGGTAACAGTGGGTGCTGTCGCCAAGAAAGTGTCAAGGAAGAAAGCAAGTCCGTTGGTAAAAAGCGTCAATCCGACTTTTGAAGTTGTGACAAAGCCTGTGGAAAAAGAAGAAAAGCCTTCGTTGACAGATGCAAAAGAGCAGGAAACAGCACAGGAGACAAAACCAATCCTGCCTGGGGATGAGCCATACGCAAGCATCTCTTGGGAAGAGAATCCGCCAATCAACGGCTTTTACGAGATGATGATGACCATGGCTCCCGAAGACAGGGTGCTGCTGCGCCAAAAGGCTGAACTGCACCGTCAGGAGCAACTCAAGGCTCTGGGCGTTGAAGATACGCTTGATCCGAAGTTCAAGCCGCCGATGGAACCGATAGAAGTTCTCAAAGTTCAAATCGGGCATGGACAGTCGAAAGGGAATGAGGCAAAAGAAGATTCCAAGACTCAGAGCACATTGAAAGAAACAAATCATGAGCGGGAACAACAAAAAGAGCAAGAAAGAAAGCGGGAAGAGCTGGCAAGGAAGAAAGAGGATGCTATGAAGCCCCGTCCATTTGATGAGAAACTGGAAAGTTTTCATCGTGAGGGTTCTATGGTGCTCGACTCTGCCAGAAACATCGGTGTATTGAAAGACCTTACCAAGTATGGTGCTACCTTCATGCCGTTGGATCTGAATATGGAGCAGAAAGAAAAGGCAGTCTTGTATATCGCCCTCCGTGATGCCTATCAGAAACTTTACACCTATGAAGCGGAAGAACAGACGGAAAACAAGCAGATGCGTGAGAGTCTGAATGTCTATTATGACGCTTTCTTCATCCGCTTCGGCAACCTCAATGCCAAGCAGAACGTGAAGTTCATCCTTATGGATGCCTCAGGGCGCGACATGCTGTCGTTGGAACGGGTGGAAAACGGACAGTTCACAAAATCAGACATCTTCGACCACCCGGTCTCTTTTTCGCTTGACGAGGTCAGTCATGTGGATTCTCCAGAGGAAGCGCTCGCCGCCTCGCTCAACAAGTTCGGCCGTATCGACTTGCCGTATATGACTGAATTATCGGATATGCCGGAACCGGAACTGACGGAAGCGCTTAAAGGGCGCATCTATTACAATCCGCTCATAGACGGCTACGAGATAGCCGACCGCTTCATTGCTGGCAATGTCATAGAGAAAGCGGAGCGTATAGAAGAATGGCTGAAGGAAAATCCAGACCATGCAATCGTGAGGGAGTCGTTGGAAGCCTTGAAGGCAAGCATTCCCGAACCGATAGCCTTTGAGGACCTGGACTTCAACTTCGGTGAGCGTTGGATACCTACAGGTGTGTATTCCGCTTACATGAGCCACCTCTTCAATACACAGGTCAGCATCGTCTATTCCGACAGCATGGACGAATATTCGGCAAAATGCAGTATGAAGACCATGGCCATCACGGATGAGTATATGGTGAAGGGATATTACCGCCACTATGACGGCATGAGTCTTCTGAAACATGCCCTGCACAACACTTGTCCCGACATGATGAAGAGCATCGGTGAGGACGAACACGGCAACGACATCAAGGTGCGTGACAGTGAGGGCATACAGCTCGCTAATGCCAAGATTGACGAAATCCGCAACGGTTTCACTGAATGGCTGGAAGAGCAGTCTGACTCCTTTAAGGAACGCTTGACCACGATGTACAACCGGAAGTTCAACTGCTTCGTGCGTCCGAAGTATGACGGTTCTCACCAGACCTTCCCCGACTTGGATCTGAAAGCCCTTGGCGGAAAGTATGGTGTCAAGAGTGTGTACCCAAGTCAGAAGGACTGCGTATGGATGCTTTTGCAGAACGGAGGCGGGATATGTGACCATGCCGTAGGTACAGGCAAGACCCTCATCATGTGCATGGCTGCGCATGAGATGAAACGCCTTGGTATGGCTCACAAGCCAATGATTATCGGGCTGAAAGCCAATGTCGCGGAGATAGCTGCCACCTATCAGACAGCTTATCCCCATGCGAGGATACTCTATGCCTCGGAGAAGGATTTTTCCACCAAGAACCGTGTCAGTTTCTTCAACAACATCAAGAACAACGACTATGACTGTGTAATCATGTCGCATGACCAGTTCGGGAAGATACCGCAATCGCCAGAACTCCAGCGGCAGATATTGCAGGCGGAGCTTGATACCGTGGAGGAAAACTTGGAAGTGATACGCACGCAGGGCAAAGACGTGTCACGGGGAATGCTCAAAGGCTTGGAAAAGCGAAAGCAGAATCTGGAGGTGAAGTTGCAGAAGATAGCCTACAGCATCGAGCAGCGCACCGATGATGTAGTGGACTTCCGTATGATGGGCATTGACCACTTGTTTGTGGACGAGAGCCACCAGTTCAAGAACCTCATGTTCAACACCCGTCACGACCGTGTGGCAGGACTCGGCAACAGCGAGGGAAGCCAGAAGGCGCTCAACATGCTCTTTGCTATCCGTACCATACAGGAGCGGACAGGCAGAGATTTGGGAGCGACATTCCTGTCGGGAACAACTATCAGTAACTCACTGACTGAGTTGTATCTGCTTTTCAAGTACCTGCGCCCCAAGGAACTGGAGCGTCAGGACATCCGCTGTTTCGATGCGTGGGCGGCAATCTTCGCCAAGAAAACTACCGACTTCGAGTTTAACGTCACTAACAACATCGTGCAGAAGGAGCGTTTCAGATACTTCATCAAAGTGCCGGAGCTTGCAGCCTTCTACAACGAGATAACCGACTATCGTACGGCGGAGGCGGTTGGTGTGGACAGACCACAGAAGAACGAGATTCTTCATAACATACCACCGACACCAGAGCAGGAAGATTTCATCCAAAAGCTGATGGAGTTTGCAAAGACGGGTGATGCCACCATCCTCGGCAGACTGCCACTGTCGGAAACGGAAGAGAAGGCAAAGATGCTCATTGCCACGGACTATGCCCGAAAGATGGCTCTCGACATGCGCATGATAGACCCGACTTGTGAGGACCATCCCGACAATAAGGCAAGCCATTGTGCCAAGATGATAGCGGACTATTACAAACGCTATGACAATCACAAGGGCACGCAGTTCGTATTCTCAGATCTTGGCACATACAGACCTGGGGAATTCAACGTGTATTCAGAAATCAAGCGCAAGCTGATAGAGGATTACGGCATACCGTCGTCTGAAATCCGCTTCATTCAGGAGTGCAAGAACGAGAGGGCAAGAAAGGCGGTGATAGCAGCCATGAACGAGGGTTCGGTACGAGTATTGTTCGGCTCCACATCTATGTTAGGCACAGGCGTAAATGCACAAAAAAGGTGTGTTGCTATTCATCATTTGGACACACCGTGGGTGCGACATGAAGTCGCATAGATAATTGTTGGAATGATACTTTAAGTATCAGTTTTAACCCGCTGTTCCGTCAGCGGTAGCCTACCGACCGATGCACCTTAATGTTGTATTAAGCGGTCGGGACAAAGTACACTTTCACAAGACAAGACAGAACCGTGAGGGGAAGTCAAGTATGGTTAGTATCATACCGTAGAGTGGCGAGGCTGGATAGTATGGTTAGCGTAAGCGAACTGTTAGTAAACTTCGTAATGTCGTAAAAGAGTGCAAGATACTGATACACTCTACCCAAAATGGGATGCGGTCAGATAATCCTCTCCATGGTAGGATTACACGGATGTAAAGACCGTCGGAGGATGAGACAGAACCTAACCTATCCGTTAGTTATCTATGTGGAACATGGTAAGCCTGTACATCTCCTGTCAGACAAAAGACAGGTAAGCTGAAAGTAATGGATGCTGAATGATGTGCAGGTATAAGATAACAGAGAAAGCGAATGCCGTTCTGTAATGGGACGGATAGGGTTTGAGCCACTTATCACGAGTTGACAAGGGACAACATCAACCTACCACGAAAGTGGGCAGACTTCTGTGGTAATGTTTGGGAGGCAAATACCCAACATTAGCCAAATGGTAATTCTTTACAATAAACTTTTAGAACTTTTTAAAGTAGGAATGCAAATGAACGATAAAATCAAAGAAAATCTCCTCGACCAATCGTGTGCGCCGACTGACAACCTGCAATCAAATTGGGACAGAATAGACTGGACTAAGGCGGAGCAAGCTGTTAAGAAGCTTCAAGCTCGTATTGTAAAGGCTCAGAAGGAAGGCAGACATAACAAGGTGAAAGCCTTGCAATGGACGCTTACCCACTCTTTTTACGCAAAAGCCTTAGCCGTAAAGAGGGTTACTTCTAACGGGGGTGGTTGTACTCCTGGGGTTGACAAAGAAATATGGGATACCCCTAAAGCTAAAATGCAAGCAATAACCCAACTCAAACGCAGAGGCTACCAGCCAATGCCGCTGAGAAGAGTTCATATCAAGAAGAGCAACGGCAAACTGCGACCGTTGGGAATACCGACAATGAAAGACAGAGCCATGCAAGCACTCTATCTTATGGCATTGGAGCCTGTATCAGAAACTACAGCTGATACTCGTTCATACGGTTTCCGCAAGGAACGCTGCTGTATGGATGCAATACAGCAATGTCATAACATTCTCCGAAAGGGATATTCTCCCGAATGGATTTTGGAGGGTGACATAAAAGGGTGTTTTGACCATATCAGCCATGAGTGGTTACTTGCCAATATCCCAATGGATAAGGCAATACTCCGAAAATGGTTGAAATGTGGCTATGTTTTCAACAAGCAAATGTTCCCGACCGAGGAAGGAACACCGCAAGGTGGTATAATTTCTCCGACACTTGCCAATATGACTTTGGACGGATTGCAGAAAGCTCTTGCAGATAGATATAAGCGCCATCATGTTAATGGTAAGTTGTATTCACCAATGGTGAACCTTGTACGTTATGCGGATGATTTTATCATCACTTGCGAGAACAAGGAAACTCTTGAAAATGAAATCAAGCCATTGGTTGCTGAATTTATGTCTGAAAGAGGTCTGACCTTATCAGAGGAAAAGACGGTGATAACCAACGTGCATGACGGTTTTGATTTTCTTGGCTTTAATATCCGCAAATACGGCAAGGACATATTGACCAAGCCGACAAAGAAATCCGAGAAACGCTTTATGGAGAATATCCGTAAGGTAATTAAGGAGAACAAGGGTTGCAGACAGGAGTCGTTAATCAGAATGTTGAACTCTAAAATCCGAGGATGGGGAGGTTATTATCAGCATGGAGCGACACGTGATTCATTTCACAGAATCGACCATCAGATATTCCTCTCACTATGGCAATGGGCAAAACGCCGTCATTCCAAGAAAGGGAAACGGTGGATAAAAGACCGATATTGGCATGACATTCGAGGGAACAAATGGACTTTCGCTTCAAAATTCAAGAAACCAAACGGAAAGGAAGACCAATTGACATTATTGTCTCTGACTTCATCGTTTCCATTCCTGCAATACACGCAGATTAAAGGAGACATGAACCCGTTTGATGCAGACTGTCGTCTGTACTTCTATAAAAGAAAGAAGTCGAAAATGCTTGTTACGCTAAAAGGACGCAAGTCACTGCTGTACCTATGGGAAAAGCAAGGACGCAAATGTCCTATATGCGGTGAGCCTATTGATACGCACAAGGCATGGAATGTCATGCCAACCGTTCAAAACGGAAAGAAATGCAATCTGTTGGTTCATGATGAATGTTTTAAATTATCCCGCAAATCAAATGGAAACAAGAAGTAGTTTGAGCCGGTCTCTGCATACAAACAGAGGCTTAGAAAAGCTTGAGCCGTATGAGGGGAAACTCTCATGTACGGTTCTTAGGGGGGAAGAGGGCAGCAATGCCCTTGACCTACCCGATCGACCGTCAGACTTGGCACAGCGTGACGGTCGAGGTGTGCGTGCTGGTAACGAGATAGCTAAGTTATACGCTGACAATAAGGTGGACATTATCATCTATGCGGTGGAAAAGTCGCTTGACTCGTACAAGTTTAACCTCCTGCACTGCAAGCAGACTTTTATCTCGCAGTTGAAAAGCGGAGCCTTGGGGGCGAGAACCATTGACGAGGGAGCGATGGACGAGAAATCGGGCATGAATTTTTCAGAGTATATGGCTATTCTCTCCGGCAATACAGACTTGCTTGACAAGGCGAAGTTGGAAAAGAAGGTTGCTTCTCTGGAGGGTGAGCGCAAATCGTTTAACAAGGGTAAGCGTGACTCAGAAACAAAATTGCAGTCAAAGACGTCAGAGCTGGGCAACAACAAAGCCTCTCTCAAGGGAATGACCGAGGACTACGGCAAGTTTATGGGCAAAGCCAATAAAGACAAGGACGGCAACATCCTCAACCTCATCACTCTTGATGGTGTGGAGTCCACGAACTTAGAGGTTATAGGAAAGCATCTGCAAATGTTGGCGGAGAAAGAGACAACTGGCGGTCAATACAAGCGGATTGGAGAAATCTACGGATTCCCTGTCAAGATTGTCAGTGAGACAAGTTTCGAGAATGGTCTTCCATTTGTTGACAACCGCTTTTTTGTCGAGGGCAATTACAAGTACCAGTACAACTACGGTCACATTGCCAAGTCGGACCCGATAGCAGCGGCAAACAACTTTCTGAATGCCTTACAGAAGATACCAAGCTACATTGAGCAGTATGATTCAAGATGCAAGGCTTTGGAAAAGGAAATACCGCAACTGGAAGAGATAGCTGGCAAGACTTGGAAGAAAGAGGAAGAACTGAAAGGTCTGAAAGCGGAACTGGCGGCGTTGGATAGAAAAATACAGTTAGAATTGGCACCACCACAGGAGCAAGATACTGCTGAAAAACACGAAACAAAGAATATAGAAACAGAACAAAGCATAGTTGGAAAACAAGCACGCTCCTTCTGTCGGTTATAACACCTTATTATATATAGGGGTATCTTAATGTTTTTATCATAATAAGATACCCCTGTTCTTATCTAAAAAATGGCGAAATATTCAATAAATAGCCTTTAAAACAAACTTTTTGGAAATATCACAGCAATATTTAGAATAATTATTGTATTTTTGCATACGAATTATATATCTATAAAAGTATGGCAAAGAAAGATGTAAACAGATTGAAGATAATGTTGGCAGTAACCAAGCGCTCAAACAAGTGGTTGGCAGAAATGTTGGGTAAAGACCAAGCAACCATTTCTAAATGGTGTACCAACACTTGCCAACCAGACTTGGAAACCTTAATACGGATTTCTGATTTGCTGAAAGTGGATGTAAACGATTTGTTGAACAAAGAATGTATCAAAGAATGATGGACGATATATTGAAACAGATAAAGGCTGGTGAGGTGTCGGGGGTGCAGTTCAAGGAACGCATTCTCGACAAATATGATATTGCCTGTGAGTTAGTGGCGTTCAGTAATTCACATGGTGGCAAATTGGTAGTTGGTATAAAGGATAAGACCGGAGAAACTAATGCCTTGTCGTATTCTGAAGTACAAGAAACAACCAATTTGTTGAGTGACATTGCTTCAGAAAACGTAGTGCCATCCATTCTGATAAAGATAGATACTGTTGAGGTTGAGGATGGCAACTTGGTTGTTGTTACTGTGAAGGAAGGACTCAACAAGCCTTATCATGACAACAAGGGAATCGTATGGGTGAAGAATGGTGCCGACAAGCGTAAAGTGTTCGATAATGCCGAACTTGCAGAAATGATGACCGACTGCGGTAGTTTTGCTCCAGACGAGGCTGGTGTTAGGGATGCAACTGTCAACGACCTTGATGCAACGACCATCAAGCAGTTTCTTGGCAACCGTTTTGAAAGAGTGTTGGAAAAGAAAGGCTTGACAGGTGACGCTTTTAATGAAGCATCACTTGATATGATTTGTTCTGCCATAGCTAAGGGACATGACTGTGAGAAGATACTTCGCAACCTGCGATTTATCCGTCCTGATGGTACACTGACTGTTGCAGCCATGCTTCTGTTTGGCAAATACACCCAACGCTGGATGCCAATGATGACAGCCAAGTGCATCTGTTTTGCTGGCAACAGCATCGGCGGCAAGGTGTTCCGTGACAAGGTGAATGATGCAGATATGGAGGGGAATCTGCTTCACCAATATGACACTATCATGGATTTCTTCACTCGTAATCTGCATAATGTGCAGGTGGGAGAAGAATTCAACAGTATCGGAAAGTTGGAAATACCTTACACCAGTTTGGTTGAGTTCACGGTAAACAGCCTTGTACACCGTTCGTTGAACATGAAAGCCCCTGTTCGCATTTTCATTTTCGACAATCGTGTGGAGATTCACAGTCCTGGTGCATTGCCTAACGGACTCACTATTGATGACATCAAGGCTGGAACTTCCATGCCTCGCAATACGTTCCTTTTTAACAATGCCATATACTTGCTGCCATACACTGGTGTAGGTAGCGGCATCACTCGTGCACTGGACGAAGATATCAATGTAACGTTTATGAATAATGACAAGGCACAGGAATTTGTCATCACGGTTTGGAGAGGAGAAAGTAACCAAGTTGAGGAAAAAAGTAACCAAGTCGAACAAAAAAGTAACGAAGTCGAGGGCAAAAGTAACGAAGTCGAGGGCAAAAGTAACGAAGTCGAAGGGAAAAGTAACCAAGTCCAAGACTCTGACACTAAAAAAGTGTCATTGTCTAATAAGCAAAGGGATATAGTCAATTTCTGTTCTGTTCCTCGAACCACCGCAGAGATTATGGAACGCCTTGGCTTATCCAATCAAACCAAGAACCGAGAGCGTTACATCACGTCCCTTGTTGCAGCAGGGTATTTGCAGATGACTAATCCAGATAATCCTACAGCAAGTAATCAAAAATACAAGAAAGTAAACAAAAGATAAGAAGCGTATGGATTCATTATTTCTATTTCAGTTTGCATGCTTCATATTCATGCTCATCAATGCCTTCATCGTAGCACTCTCTCATCTGCATGTAAGATGGGAGAACAAGCGGTATGAGCGTTCTCGATGGATGATCGTTGCTGCCCTGATAGGACTAGCGATACAATATGTGTTGCAGATGACTTTCGGGTTCCGTGCTATGCACGATAATCTGGGGGCGGTCATCAACATCCTCCTCTATACCCCCTGCTTCTCGCTCATCTCCATAGGAATCTACAACATAGAAACCACCCGTGCTAACCGCAGAAAGATGATACTGATGTGTAGTGGCATTTATGCTGCCATCATTGTGGTCTTTTGCGTGGGTATCAATCTTCATCATAGCCTGTATATCAGAGAGGGGCTTTATCTGATGCTGACTCTGTTTTGCGTAAGTGTTTTCTATTGCATATACATGATTATTCAGGAGATGATTAGGCGTAAAAATATGTTGGAGACCATGGCGGCAACGGATTTGTTGCCTTACGTAAGATATTCCCGAGCAAGTGTAATCATTCTATGGCTCGCAGTTCTCGCTATGCCAGTTGCCATCTGTTCTACCACCTTATTATATATAGTAGGTCCTGCCGTATTGCTTGCCTTGTTGTTCTTCAATCTTACGTTTATCGCTCTCGGCAGCAGTTATATTCCAACAGAAGAGCTATTGGATAAAGAAGAGGAAAATCAACGAAGCGGTGAGAAAAAACCTTTACAGCAATTGTCTGAGGAGCGCAGAGACTTTATCCAAAACAGTCTTGACCAATGGTGTATGGATTTGGGCTATAAGGATTGTAATGTAAACATGTTGACGCTTTCTCGCACACTTTGTATATCAAAGAACGAATTGAGCCTGTTTTTCGATCAATACTTGCACTCTAACTTCCGAATATGGCTCAGCGAGATACGTCTCAACGCTGCAAAAAAGATGATGTTGGAATATCCAGATTATAGCAACGACATCATTTCAGCTGAGTGTGGATTCTCTTGTCGAACTCATCTTTACCGAATCTTCAAGACAAAAGAAGGCTGTTCTCCTACAGAATGGAGAGACTTCCAATCTACAGATGTAGCACAAAATGATACAAATTCAGCATAATCATTTTTCGTAAAATACCAAAGAAAAAGCAAAATTTTTATCGAAAAACAGCCAAAAAGGTGTCGCATTCCTACGAATGCGACACCTTTTTGGTAGTATGCTCGGCACGAGCATTGTCTAATGGGTGCAAGTCCCGAGTAAGCCCTAATAGCGGGAATTACATAGCCAAGGGCAAGGGTGTCCATCGTGAGTTGGAATCTGAAAGAAGCCGGCGGCAAACATCTGACCTAACGTACAGAAACTTCATACAAGGCATATGACCGTGGGTAAGGTTGCTACCCAGACCAAAGCCCTATAGCTATTCGGAACGGTTGGTGTAAATGAAGTAGGTATAAGATGGAAAGACAATGTTCTTATCCGAGGAGGTCTCACGGACGCTTCAAATAGTTGTTCTTACGAAAGAAGCGGAGTAAAGCTTGCCGTGAGAAGTCAGCAGACGCCATAGTAGTGCAACAGTCGATAACGTTGCACGAAGGGCTGAACCTAACAATCAAGCGATAGTAATTGAAACATACCTTATGAAGGAAAGAATGCAGAAAACATTATCCCAAGTTAATGGCTGCCCCCAAAGAGATAGGTCGGAAACCGAATGGTATGGGGGAGTGCAGACCTTCATGTGGATGTGTGAAGACAACATCGTGGAAGTACCATTCGACAAGGAACACCTTTTCGAGCAAATCCTCAGTCCTTCAAATCTCAGCCGAGCCTACAAGGCAGTGATGAGTAACAAGGGCTGTGGTGGTATCGACAAGATGTCGTGCGAGCAGCTGCTCCCATGGCTATTGACCAATAAGGACTTGCTCATCCGTTCCTTGATGGACGGCTCTTACCGTCCGAACCCAGTGAAAAGGGTAGAAATACCCAAAGACAACGGCAAGATGCGCCTGTTGGGAATACCTACAGTAGTAGACCGTCTGGTGCAACAAGCCATAAACCAAGTACTGACTCCCATCTATGAGAACCAATTCTCCAAGACGAGCTACGGCTTCCGTCCGAGAAGAGGATGCCATGACGCACTACGAGGAGCGCAGAGGATAATCAACAAAGGCTACATATATGTAGTAGACCTTGACCTTGAACGCTTCTTCGACACGGTGAGCCATAGCAAACTCATAGAAATCCTCAGCCATACGATAAAAGACGGCAGAGTGGTCAGTCTTATACACAAATATCTCCGAAGTGGAGTAATGAACAAAGGCTTGCTTGAAGCGAGCGAGGAAGGAACTCCCCAAGGAGGACCGCTAAGTCCGTTGTTGAGTAACATTATGCTCAACGAATTGGATAAAGAACTTGAACGCAGAGGACTCCCCTTTGTACGCTATGCCGATGACTCGATGATATTCTGCAAGTCCAAAAGGGCTGCAATGCGAGTGAAGGAGTCTATAACCCGATTTATAGAAAATGTTCTATATCTCAAAGTCAACAAGGAAAAGACCGTAGTGTCGTATGTGCGCGGAGTGAAATACCTCGGCTACTCCTTTTATGTAATGAAAGGCGAATGCCAACTCACGGTGCATCCAAAGTCCAAAGCCAAGATGAAGTCAAGGTTGAAAGAACTGACAAGCCGCAGCAACGGATGGGGGTATGCCAAGAGAAAGCAAAAGCTGAAAGAATACATACGAGGATGGGTCGGCTATTATCACCTTGCCAACATGAAGCGTCTCTTGCTTGAAACAGACGAATGGTTAAGACGTAGAATACGCATGTGTATATGGAAAGCTTGGAAGAAAGTCAAGACAAAAGTGGCAAACCTCATAAGATGTGGTATTAATAAATACCAAGCATACGAATGGGGTAATACTCGTAAGGGTTATTGGCGAATAGCTGATAGTCCTGTTCTAAAAAGGGCGATAGACAACAATAAACTCCGCTCCGCTGGGTATGCTACTTTAATGGGGTCGTATCTCGAATGGCACCCAAAATAGGAACCGCCGTATGCGGAACCGCATGTACGGTGGTGTGAGAGGTCGGTAAACATGAAAATAGGAGATAAACACCTGTGATTAGTGTTTACCTCCTACTCGATTGAATGCGACACCTTTTTGGTATGAATGCGACACATGAACAGGTAAAAACTGCACCTTCTTTCGGAGAAATTCACTATATTTGCGACATGAAGGAAATAATAGAAACTATGCCAAGGATAGAATTAGCCCTGATCATCATCGGGGTGTTTGTACTCATATTAGGTATTATCTTGGGATATGCCATGATACATGAGTACAGGATGTATCTTGAGAATCATTAGAAGGCTCGCTATAGCTTTCGTGACTTCATCAAGAGAGAACGCTTTTATATCTATTTGCTGTTGGCATCCATATTTATCTTCCTGACAAACCTCTTGTATTTCCTGGAGTGAGTTTCGGTTAGAATGGATGAATTAGCTTTATGGTGGATACCTGTCTTGTAATTGGAGACAGATCCTTACCTTTACGATAAAAAACAAATGAATGATATGGCAAATTATTTGACAACAAAGAATCGACTGCTGGTTGCAATGCTTGCATTTATTCTTCCTTTTTCTTTTGCGAAAGCAGAAGTAAAAGAAGATGGAAAGACTATTTCGCAAGGCTGGTACGTCGGTATTGAGGGTGGAATGCCTTTCGGTTTCTCTACTTTCTCAAGTTTCGGACATGACAAAACGCACCTCGGTTGGGCTGCTGGCTTATATGGGGGCTATCGTTTCAACTCCATCTTCTCGGCTGAGTTATCTGCCAAGTATGGAGAGATGAACTTGTCTGCACAAGACTGCTGCGTAGAACGTAACTATTGGTTGGGTAGCGACGGCGTGCTTTACAAGGCAGGTGTCTTAGGCATGGACAGTTGGGAATATGCCAATCTGAAAAGCCATGTCAGAATGGGACAATATGGGGCAAGAGTGAATATCAATCTCCTTGGGTTGTTCCCTCAAACAGCTGACAGCCGATGGAATTTGGCAGTTTCACCTCATATATATGCAGTAACGACCAAAGCTGACATCCATACTATAACCGATGAAGCCAAAGTGATGAAAGGTTCAACCAACTGGCATTTGGGTTATGGCGCAGACTTGCAGGTGGGCTACCAACTGACCTCATGTCTGAAATTGGGCATCTATTCCGGTCTGACCCGTCTTACTGGCGAACGTATGGATGGAATGCCAGAGCATCTGCACAAGAACAACTTCGTTTGGGAAAGCGGCATCAGACTGGGCATCAGCTTCACCAAGGCAAAGAAAAGGAAGACGATGGAAACCTCAACCATTCCTCAGCCAGAAGTCCAGCAACAGCTGACTACCCCAGAGGAGAACACCCAACAGCAAGAGTCGGCTGCCAAGGCGGATAAGGCAGAAACCAAGGTTGCAGAACAAGACATTGCTGAAACCTCAGAGCTGAAATTCCCTGTTATCTACTTCGATTTCAACAGTATCGCCATCAACCTTGACGAGGAATCCAAACTGAACGAAATCCTCCATATATTAAAGGAGAATCCGGATATGAAGGTGACGGTGACAGGCTGGTGCGACACCAGGGGCAGCGTGGCGGTGAACAGGCGCATTTCTCGCCAGCGAGCAGAAAGCCTGAAGGCCTGGCTGGTAAAGAAAGGCATAGCGGCAAGCCGCATTTCGGCTGCAGGTAAGGGAAGCGACGGATCTCGCGAAGCCCAGAAAGCTCGCCGAGTAGAGACTAAAGACAATAATAAGTAACCCATAAAACACGGATAGAAAATGAAAGCAAAAAGAAGATTTAATATTTGGTTATGGGTGCCGTTATGCGTCCTATGCCTCTTGGCAAGCTGCGACCATGATGTTCATGACGGTGAGGATGAGGGTGGCTTGTCAGTATCACTCACTTGGGCAGATGAAGCCGACCAAGGTACGGAAGTGAAAGACGTGAAGCTCTGGATATTCAATGCCGATGACGGTTCTTTAGTAGAGGAAAAACATTATGGCAGTGCGCAGGAGGTGGCAAGCCAACGCTTCGCTCTTCCTGAAGGGCATTATCAGATTCTGGCTGTCGCTAATCTTATAGAACCATTTTTTATCGGTGAGGCTACAAGAGCAAACCTCAATATGAACCAACTCATGTTTGGATTGTCCAATCCAAGTGCCTCTCCCGACCATGCCTATTATGGTGTTACGGACATAGTTATAGACAAATCAAATGTCAGTTATGTCACAAAAGACGAGATGCACCGTATGCTTGCAGAATTGACCATCAGCATTGAAGGAGTTCCTGAAAATACAGCAATAAGCGGTAAGATTCAGAATGTTGCAACTGGACTCCTGCCCCTGCAAAAGAATGAGGATGGAACATTCGGGACTACCACCTATACAAAGGAAGAATGTGACATACCTTTGGGAATCGCAGCGCAAGACAAGAGGTTGATAACAGAAACCTTGCACTTGATGTCGACCGCCAATGGCTTTCTTACCACCCGGCTGTTTATACAGCTGATTGCTCCTAATGGAAATGTTAGCAACTACGACATCGAAGCACCCGTCATGAAGTCTGGTGGCAAGTACCAGATAAACTTGGAATACGGGGAGATGAAACCTTACATGTATCTTACGAGCACGAAGATAGATGATTGGACTGAGGGATGGATTTATCGTGGTGAAATTCTGAATCCTGAAGATTAAGCGGCCCTATCATAAAAGAAAGAATCAAAACAAGAATATAAACATAAAATAGTAAAAGACAATGAAAACGAAGACTTATCTCTTTGCCTTGATGGCAATGGCTTTTACATTGGGAAGTTGCTCTGATAACGAGAACGGTATCGGTAGCGAGACCTCCAAGTATATCACCGTTTCTACCAGTATCGGCAATATGACACGTGTTGCCACAGATGCGAATGGCGGTCAAACCTTTGAAGAGGGTGATGAAATCAGTGTGTATGCCTGGACTGGTGCCCCTACTGTGGCCCCTGAGACAAGCGAGCGTGTGGTGAACAACGCCATCAACAAGTTGACTAACGGTTCATGGGTATCCACTCCACAGATGCTTTGGAAGAACAACCGTGACAAGCATTATTTCATCGGTGTCTATCCTACAGCAGCAATATCCGACCTTTCTGCCGGAGAATATACATTCGATGTGACGAAGCAAACTGAAAGCGACCTCTTGGCGGCTGTTAATGCTGATGGCCTGTCCTATAATGCAGATAAACAGCAAACAGTACCTCTTACCTTTACCCATGTAATGGCTAAACTTGTGGTGAACCTTACCTATAAGAATCAATGGGGTGGCATACCAACTGTAGAGAAAGTGGTTGTGGGCAATGCGGCAAAAGAGGCAACCATCAATTATCTGACAAAGGTTGTTACTCCTTCCACTACTGCAAAGGAAGATTTCTCACTTCCTGAGATTACTGAAAACACCAAGTATGTTTCTGTCATTATTCCACAGGAAGAAGTCAAGCAACTCACCATTGTCATCGGTGGCAAGAATTTCGTTTATGATAACGGCACACCTTTCAAGTTAGAAAGTGGTAAGATTACTACTGTCAATTTGGAGGTTGGACGTGACGAGATAAAACTCAGAGATGTTAAAATTACTGATTGGGAGGATGGCAGCACATTCAGTGGCGAGGCTATCAACTAACATTGTACAACGGTTAAATACATATAGAATATGAAAGCAATTAAAATATTAGCAATGGCAGCTTTGGCAACGGCAGTTTTTGCCAGCTGCTCCAACGATGAGGATTTGGCACAGAGCAGTTATCCTGCGGATAATGTTGTACGAGTTACAACAAATGTAGAGGATATAACTACACGTGCATTTCACACCACAAATACTCTTGATAATTTCGCTTTTTGCATTGGCAATGCTAACAGTTTGAAGTATTCCTATAACAACATCATGATGACAAAAGAGGGAACTAAATGGAACCCTTCTGTTCAGATGCTTTGGCAGAACTCTACTCAGCCCGTTGATATAATGGCTTATGCCCCATTCAACAGAAAAGGAGATTATGTAACAATGATTAAAGCAAATAAATATCCAGTTTCTGTTGGCACGCAACAGATGGCGGGTACTTACGAGTCTGACTTTCTTGTATATAAGAAAACAGGGTTTGTGCCAGAAAAGGATTTGACAAATGGTGCAGTTGACATCACTTTTACTCATGCCCTCAGTTTGCTGAACATAGAAATTGAGTTCGGCACTGATTTTAATAACACGACCCCTTTGGCATCTAATCCGATAAATAATATAATTATCGGAGGAAGCATCAACCAGGCTTATGCTGATTTCACAGCAGATCCTATCACTGTGGCAGTAGATGCAACCTGTGCTCCTGTCTTGATAGAACCTGAGCGTGGGGAATTCACAGCAGCTACCAACAATGACGCCCATGCAACAGCAAATTATTCAGCTATCCTTATACCTCAAACTATTGCAGACGGATTTAGAGTAGAGTTTGAAATAAATGGAAAGATTTATGTGTGGAGAGCTCCTGAAAGTGTGATTGCGAGATTGGAAGCTGGTAAAAAACATCTGCTGACCCTTACTGTAGGTAAGGATTTCGTAAAAGCTGGCAGCATGAAGGCAAGCCCTTGGGTAGAAGGAACTGGTGCTACTTTAGAAACAGAATAAGTAACAGAATAAAAAGCGAAGAATATGAAGATATTTAAATATTTAGGAACCTTTGCATTTCTCGCAATGCTTGCTGCTTGCTCTACAGAAGATGAGCAGGTTCGCTTTGCAGGAGATGAGGTAAAAGTGAATGCAACCATTGGTGGCGAGAGCGTTTTTACCAGAAGTAATCCCATTGGCAGTACAGAAGAACAGAGTGAATTTCAAGATTTTGACCAAATTGGAATTAGCGTGAATGGTGGTGCCGCTCATAAGTATGAAATGAAAAATGGAGTTTGGGGAGTAGCCGAATCCGAAGTTCCAATAAAATGGGAATCCGAAGCTACAGAATTCAAGGCGTTTTATCCGTATTCTTATAATAATGTCAGCAATAGTTTCGACAAGGGATACATCGCTCAAGACCAGAACACAAAGGAAGGATTAGCTCTTTCTGACTACATGACAGCTAAGAAGATATATCCGAACATACCAGAAGATCGTCAGCTCGATTTGGATTTCGAGCGCCAGACGGCACGTGTCATTATCGATATAGAAAATTCGACTTTCACGAATGAGTTTACCAATCCATATGTAGCTGGGGTGAGTATATTTTCTCAATTAGAGATACCTACAACTCAAGGCGCAAATGTTTCATATATAAAAACATACAAGATGGATGCCTCTAACCCAAAGAGTTCTTGGGTGGCTTTGGTTGCCCCAAATGCAGAAGATGCAGGCAAAAATTTCATATTCATAAAAATACAGGAAAACCCTACTGAAACGACTGGCATATCATACTATATTAAAGGCATTCCAAATCTTGAAAGAGGTAAGAGCTATACCTATAAATTGAAGATTGGTAAAGATAGAGCCATAATAGATAATGTTACAGTGACAGATTGGAAAGAAGGAGCGGTAATACCTGGTGGCGAAGCTTCTGTGGTAACGGTAGAGAGTATAAAAGAATCAGTCACTAAGCAATTGGAAAACGGCAATAAGGTAGAGTTGACCTTACCTTCCAATGCGTCGTCAGATATATTTGCTGCCATAAAAGATGCCATTAAAGATAAAGGTGTTTCGGAAGGACAAGTAGATTTAACCTTAAAAGGTGTTATGACCATTCCCGAAAAAGCTTTTGATAATTCAAATGGCGGTGCACCATGGTTTAACGAAGTTATCTTGCCAGACGTTACCATTATTAAAGCTTCTGCTTTTGAAGGCAGTAATTTGAGGACGATAAATGCTCCAAATGTCGAAGAGATAGAATTTAAGGCTTTCTACAAATGCACACAACTTAAAGATGTTTCTATGCGTAAGGCATCAAAGATAGGACTATTTGCATTTTGGGAGTGCGAATTGTTGAGAAGTGTCAGGTTCGGTGCACTTAGTTCAGTTATGTGTCTCACAGAGCGTGGTGAGGCAGGAATATTTGATAAAGTTAAAACCACAAATATTGAACTGACGTTGTCTACACGACAAGCTAAGCTGGGTCTTATTCCTACATATGATGCTAACTTTGAATGGTATTCAACTGGACAAAGCTACTGGGATTCAGAAGACTACTCTAAAAACAAGATTCTTGGTTATACATTTGCACGAATCATTCGTGCAGACGATTAATTAAACTCCTAAGCTGGGCAGGAGTATAAGGTGCCAAGTAAACATATATTCACCCGCACTTCACGGGAAACGACAAGGGTCTATATGCCACGATGATAGGTGGGCGTATAGACCCTTCATCGTGTCTTGATACCTGTTGGGTGGATGATATGGCAGTGTGGTGGTTTCGTGCTACCTGTTTTCATGGTTTGAAGTACCTTTGCGTCAATCGTGAGGTGCTCAAAACAAAATCGTTATGAAAACAGAAATGAAAGCATCAAACGAGTGTTTGTACCCTACCGATGTATTCTTGATTAGTTGCGGTATGGGATGCAAGCGCATCACCGTCAGTGACATTGCTTATATTGAGGCAATGAAGGACAACTGTATTATCCACATGGTTGATGGCAAACGATACACTCAATCTTGTCCTATGGGTGACATTGAGCCAGAGTTGAACCCGAACATGTTCAAGCGCATTCACCGTTCTTTCATCGTTAACATTAGCTACATCGACATATACTATTATAGGCATGTCGTTTTGGAGAATGGTATGGAAGTACACATTGGAGACAAGTATCGTGAGGAATTGAAATCCTCATTTCACTTTTGGGGTTCGAGAAACCGAAACAAGTAAGATTTTGATGGTATAACAGGTTAGTATAGCCTGTTCGATGGACACAAAGCCCGTCTGGTGGAAATAGTTGCACCAGTCGGGCTTTCGCTATATCTTTGCAACATCAACGTTGAGAGGCGGGTCCTGAAAAGCCTAATAGTAAACGAGTAAGGGAAATATATTATCAAAATGTTAGATAAAGATTTTATAACTGCTGTAGCAAAAGGGTGGAGTTGTAAAACTTCTATCGATTGGAAAATTGTTTCAACAGCTGAATTAAGCAAATACTGTAAACAAGTTGAAGATGCTATATCACAAACAATGAAAGACATTCTTAAAATTTCTGATTTTGAATGTAAAGTCGAGCCTAAACGAATCGTTTTGCTTGAAAAGGAGGCATTCGGACAACTTGGTGTACTTGTATGGAATCAAAATAAGTGTGATGTAATAAGAGAGCTCATAGTGAACGAATTCTCTAATGACATTATTAAAGAAAAATACGATGCTTTTGAAGCAGATTATAGTAAGGAACAATGTCGAAATTACTATGGCAACATTCAAGGTGCAGCATGTTTTGGCTACCAAATAATCAATAAGGATACAGCTCTAAAAGAGTTGGGGTTGCATTTGTTATGCCATGAAGTTCTTCACACTTTAGCAAATCCTCAAGCAGTTCTAAAACTGAGAAAAGGAAGCCCTACTGGTGACGAAGCAACAAATGAGTTTATTGCAAGAATCATTAGTCGCCATGAATGTTTGGGTGGTACAACAACAGAAGAAATGAAGAACAATTCAGACACTGATGACTACCATAATAATCATGGAGTGTATGGAAAATTAATAGACAAGGAAGGATTTGCACAAAAGACTCCTGAGGAAATAATTCAAATAGTAAGAGATTATTTAGTTTTTTAAATTATGGCAATTGACACAACTCCTTCGCAGGTAGCAACCAATGCGTTGCAGGCGATTCCCTTCGGTAGTATTATCGGAGGTCCATTGAAAGCATGTATCGAAGCGCAAGCTATGGCTGCGCAGACATCATGGCAGTTTATTCAAGAAGTAGGATTGAACACTGACCCAAATACTGGTCAGAAAGAAGCAGTAAATGTTTCTTTTCAGTTCATGCAGAACGGTCACATGGTTCAGTTGAATGTTCCACTGTTGACGATTGTACCTATCCCGTACATCGCCATCCACGACATTGACATCAATTTCAAGGCGAACATTTCCGCATCCTCTTCAAGTGTTAGTGAGCAGTCAAGTAGCTCGGCTCTTGATGTTGGCGCTGAGGCAAGTATTGGTGCAAAGTGGGGACCTTTCCACATGGATGCCAAGATGAAGGCTAACTATTCATCCAAGAAAGACTCAAAGGCTACACAAGAATCTAAGTATAGCGTAGAGTACACGATGGATGTGGCTGTCAAGGCAGGTCAAGATAGTATGCCAGCAGGTCTTGCCAAGGTTCTTGAACTTCTTGGTAATACACTTGACGTTTCTGACCCAGAGGGAACATTGGAGGTGAGTGCCCGTAAGTTAGTGCTATCGAAAGATATGGAAGGAAAAGCCATCCCTGTCTCTCTTATAGCAACTTACAAAAATGGCAAGGGTATCTTTGAGTCAGAGGCTATAGGATTATTCACCAAGTCTAACGATAAGTTGGAACCTGTTGACATCAAGACCGCAAATATCGAGAAGAATCCGCAAGACGATAGCGTTGTCTATGTATTCCCAGAAGCAAATAACTATATCGTAAAGGCAGGTAACAAGACTATTGAAATCAAGATTGAAGATGCTGGCGAAGCATAATCTGTAACGTAAATTAAAGGAATCTTATGGCTCAATTAAGTACTATAATCAGTTCAATACTTCGTGATATGATAGTGGCACAGCATGAAGCGAATATGTATGCCATGTCATTAGAAAATATTTACAAGCAAAATGGGCGTTTGGAGCAGTTCGCCCTTCCAACAGTTGCTGTTGGTGAGGTGGAGCTTGACTTGCGCTATGGTGTGAAAAGTGACTCTGCCCAAACAGAGCAATACGAAATCAACTATCCTCTGTTGCGCAAGGTTGCCAAACAAATAAGTACTGATTTTGCCAAGGCAATCATCAAGAGCACCCTTCCTGTGTTGCGATCTCTCTTTCCTGAGGATGGTACGGATAGTGGCACAATGGTGTTGTCAAACTTTGCAGTAGATGATAACTTGAAAAGAAAATATAGAACTTTTTTGAGTCGTAAGATTCTGAAAGCAATGCAAATGAGCTTCACTTCTCTCATCAAGGATGATGGAAGTATCAATGAAAGCGTTCTGCTTGACTGTATTCTTTCCGTGTGTGATGAAAAGTTGCTTGGACTCGAAGACCTACAAGTCTTTTTCAACAGACCAGATGGAGATGAAGCTCATAACAAGGCACACAAAGAAATAAAAACGTTCTTGGAAAATATGATGCCCTCAATCTTGAAAGACATCAATTTGAAGCGCAAGCGTATCATTCCATCTGTAGATGTGACATTGAACTCGGAAGAATTGGCAAACTTGCCAGAGGAGTGCATCCATACCTTACACTTCCACGTTTCGCCAAATAACATCAAACTATATTCTGAGGAATAAAAATATTGTAGAACCATAAAAAAGAAAGATTATGCCTACAGGAAAAGATATTAAACGAACAAGCAGCCAAGTGATGGAGTTGAAAGACCTTATCTCTGGTCCATTGGCAGCTACCATTGACGCAGACTCTATAGCGACCAGACGTTATTTGAGTTATCTGATGGAATTGGCTTTCGAGTCATACGACAAGGAAACAGGCAAGGTTGGTGAACTGCGTATGCTTGAGTTCAACTATCAAAGCCACGATGTAGATGGTACACATCAACAACAGGTAAAGATACCATTGCTGACATTGGTTCCCCTGCCTTTGCTTCAAGTGAAAGAAGCTGATTTCGATTTTGACATTCAGATAGTTGATGCCCTAAGTGCAGATACAGATGCCACATTTTCATTAAAGAAAGGTGCAACACCTCAGGAGAAAACAGCAGAGGGTGTCAAACTACGAGTTTCAATGGCTTCCGCAAAAGTCGAAGGCTCACGCAAGAGCAGTTCACAACAATCGCTTACTGCCAACATGAAAGTGAAGGTAAGGATGGAACAGGCTGATATGCCTGGAGGTTTAGCCAACTTTCTGCATCTTACTACCAACAATTTACAGATGGAAGCGGTAGAAGAAGGAAAGGAGGCAAACCATGATGAATAATAAGCAGACGCAGCAAGTGCCAGGTATGGCTTGCCCACAATGTGGCAAGTTTATTCCAACCACCATCACTGAGTTGCTGACTTCTGGATACCTACGTTGTCCTTATTGCCTTTTGAAGTTGGATATAGACAGGCACAAGTCGGCTACGGCTCTGAAAGCTCTCGCTAAGGTGGAGGCTGCACAGAAACGAGTGGAAAGTACAAGTAAGTTTAACCGATAAACTCTATATAACAATGTGGTTGAGAAGAATATGGACAAGAATAAGAGACACGGTCGTTAAAAAGTTTGGCGTATGGGTGGTTAAGGAATGTCCCCTCATTGAGGATAAGGACGATTTGGATGGCGAAAAGGCTATCAAGGAAGTCGTGGATAAATCCTTGTTGGAAGAATCCATTATATCGTCTTTGGAAAAGGCTAAGAAGGAAAGGGTTGTCAAGGTAAAGAAAAGGCAAGGGCGCAATATTTGGGAAGTCAGGCCTGCCACCATTGTGGATGCCTACCTATTCCTCATAAACCTGTCGTGCATGAAACGTGAATGGTTGCAGCGACATATCAAGGCAGACAAGATAACGTTCAGCATGGAACTTGCCGATGGCTATGTCCTTGAACTGACTGAAGGTTGGAAGCGCATGAACGCAGAAGCCCTGCTACGCATCAGCAAAGACAGGAAATATACGATGAAGGTGTATTTCTATAAGGAGAATACGGCATGAAGAAGAACTGGTGGAAATATCTTGTTCCTGTTATCCTTGCCCTTTTGCAGATAGGTGGAAGTATCTACAACAATTACTTCAAAAGCGAAAAGCCGAAAGATGAAACGACACGTTTTGAGTTTATGATAGATCAATCAAAGCTAACGATGGATGGCAATGTCTTCCACTGCTATGATATGGGAATTGCTGATGCTCAGCGTTTCTTCTACCGTTTGAGTGGAGGAAAGAAAATCATAAAGGGACATGACTATCGTGGAGACACCTATCTAACAATTTTCTCTGGTGGAAAAGACAGCCTGTTTATGATTTGCTTGAAAGAACCAACAATTGATGGCATTGTAGCAGAAATAACTCTTCCAGGAAAGAATGGGGTGAAGAAGAAAGCCGTGTTTTACAATAGGTCAAAATGACAATAACATTTAAAAAATAGAATTTATGCAAACATTAAAAAGAGGTGCATCTGGTACTGATGTTGAGTTGCTTCAGCGATTGCTCTGCAAGAAGAGCTATCACGTAGGAGCTGATGGAATATTCGGTAATGATACCGAAGTGGCTGTCCGTAAATTTCAAAAAGATTACGGATTGGTATCCGATGGAATAGTCGGTCAACGCACATGGGATATGTTGCAAAGTGACAGTGCCCAGTCTTTGGCTTCCTTGCGTCTCACAGAATCGGATTTCAAACACGCAGCAGAGCTGCTTGGGGTGGAAGTTGCGGCAATTAAGGCTGTGCTTGAAGTAGAAACAGGCAACAAGGGCGGTTTCCTTGCTGTTGGCAAACCTACAATTCTATTTGAGGGACACATTTTCTGGAGTCAGTTGAAGAATAGAGGCATTGATCCTGCCAAACATCAGAAAGGCAATGAAGACATCCTCTATCCCAAATGGACGAAGACCCATTATCAAGGTGGCTTGAAGGAATATGACCGTTTGGAGCGTGCAAGAGCTATCCATCGTGAAGCTGCCGATTCATCTGCAAGTTGGGGATTGGCTCAGATTATGGGATTCAACTATCAAGTGAGCGGTTGCAAATCCGTCAGCGAGTTTGTGGAGATGATGACGGAAAGCGAGGGCAAGCAGCTGGAACTGTTTGTCCGGTTTATCAAAGGCAACCGATGGGATGGCTATCTTCGTAATCTTGACTGGAAAGAGTTTGCCCGACATTATAATGGCTCTGGGTATGCTCAGAACCAATACGACAAACGATTGGAAAAAGCCTATGCAAAATACAAATAGGAACACATCTGAACCTCTCACTATATAGAAAAGTCTGCTATATAATGGGAGGTTGAATTGCATTATACACTTCTAAATTCGTCCAAGAGAAGTGCTTGTAAAGTGGAGTATGGATTTGTAAACTACAAGAAGTCCTTTAATGTAAGAAAGATTACTAAGAAAGTCATAACGAAGCCAATTATAAAGAAGAACCAAAAGAACCACTGGGCATAGTGACCGAGGTAGCAACCATCATATTCCTTGTAGCGTTCACGGACTTTCTTCCGTTCATCAGCAAACATGGAATTGACCTCACGGATATGCATCTGCATCTTTTACGATTAAGTCTCACAATCTACACTTTGTCAGCTTTTAGCTTTCTTGCTAATGGTTATTATTCAATAATGTCTCTTTTTCTAACGATATGCTGTTTTTACCAAGAATTTACATAAAAGTTGTTATAATATATATAAATATTCGTCTTTGATACTTCCTGCCA
>ERZ506966.234-NODE-234-length-38592-cov-7.217012_pt1 | contig 38592 bp, 35 predicted proteins | sample MGYA00512892_ERZ506966 | MGnify/ENA metagenome assembly ERZ506966 | reverse complement strand
TGCAACCAGCGATTCTCTGCTTTCAAAGCCGCCCTTTTCCACCATATCGTCCAGGTTCCAGCGAACGCCGTTTTTGGAGATGCCCAGCTTATCGGCAATTTCCTGATAGGTAAAGCCCTTTATATAAAGGCGCAGGATGTCTAACTGCCGGGGCGAGAAGGCATCGGACATCGTACCCTCCATTTCAATGGCCGGAGCGATATCGGGAAAGACCTTTTCCCCTGCCAGGGTGCGCTTTACCACGCTCATCAGTTCCTCTGTGCCGTGGTCCTTATACCACAGGCTGTCGGCTGCACCTAATTTGGCTCTTTGCAAAACTTCGGGATCGACAAGCGAGGTAGCCACAACGATTTTGATTTGCGGAAAAGCCTTTTTGATGCGCTCTGCGGCGGCAAGGCCGGAGTGCTTGTGCTGCGTCTGCACATCCATAAGAACGAGCTTTACGGTGGCGTCGCAGTGCTTTTCCGCTTCAAAGGCGTCACGGAAAACGCCGACAAGATGAAACTCGCCGTCTGCCGCAAGACGATCGACAAAGTGCCTTTGGATGTATAAATCATTCTCCGACAACGGTATAATGATTCGACTCCGCATATTCATAGCACACCTTGAGCTGTCCCTCAATGGACTGCTCCGTCTGGCTGTGGCTGGAAAAGCGGGCGTAAATGACTACATTCATACAGAATCCTCCTCTCCGATTTTTATTATAGTCATCCGCTCTCCGGTGTCGAATGTGCCGCATATTCCGGGTGCTTCAGGAGCCACTTTGCAAAATAGGCCTTGCCCTCGTCGCTGGCGTAAAACTTACGCAGCTCCGGGAGCATGGCCTTGGCAAAGGAGGTAAGCAGTTCCTCCGGCAGTGCGACCTGCGTGTAGTCGATCTTGCGATATTTTCCCATAGGCCGCACCTCCTTATCGCTCCCGGTCGGTTCGTCGGCGGTAGTCCCGCTCGCAGAGCTTCACCACGGCGTCCTCAATCTGGGCAGCGGTATAGCTCTGGGGGAAAAACTTGCGAATACGTTCCATCGGAATTTTGAGACGGACCTTCTGGTTGGCTTTTTCCTCCGACATAATGGTTTGAATGACCGCCGTGGTCAGCGTCCCTTCCCGATCAGCCTTGTGCATCCGCCAAGCCTGCGAATAGGACGGGGTGCAGTCGTTGATGGCGCATTGCTCCAAAACCGCTCGCTGATTTTGCTCGTCAAGAAACGAAAGCTCCACACCGACAGACAAGGCGATTTCGCCTTGATCCATCTTTTCAAGCAACTCTGGGATGAGATAGGTCAGGCGGATATAGCGCCGTACCTGAGATTTGCTGTCATCGGACTGCTGTGCAATAATCTCAGCGGTCTCTAACTTCCGACCAAGTTGGTCGGAAGTTAGGTCGGAGCGGTGTCCTTGTCTGCTCATTGCTTCCAGCTTCATTCTGTACGCAAACGCCTTTTCGGAGGGCAAAATATGCTCACGATGCAAATTGCTGTCCACTACCGCAATGGCAGCGGTGTCACGGTCAAGGGCATAAATCAAGGCAGGGACCTCGGTGATCCCTGCCTTTCGTGCGGCGTGTAAGCGGCGGTGGCCGCTTACGACTTCATATTCATCTGTATTTTCAATCGGCCTGACGATCAGCGGCGAGAGAACACCTTGCATCTGTATGCTTTCAATCAGCGTGTTCATCTCCGCATCGTCCCGGACCTGATAGGGGTTATTTTCAAAGGGGCGCAGCTTGGAAACTGCAATTTTGGTTTGTTTCATCGTTCAATCTTCCTCTCTTTCTTTCGTGTCAGGTTGTTGTGTTCCATTTCGGTTTTACGCTCGGCATCCAGAAGCTCCTGTATTTTGGGAATGTGCTCTGCGATACGCAGAACGGTTTTCCTCTCCCGTCGCAAAGGCGTGAGCTCTTTTGTAATCTTTTTGCAGTGTTCCTTCAGGCCAGCTTCTTCCTCCGGAGATTTCACTCGGCGCAGCTTCAGGCGCAGGGCGTAGCGCTGTTCCTTCAGCGCCGAAATCCGGGCGGTCAACCCCTCCTGAAATGACAAAAGCTCCTTTGGCGACTCAATGCGGTGGTCGCAAAGGAGCTTGTATTCTTCCAGATATTGATCCAGCTTCCGTACCTCCGCCCGCATGGCCGGTGATAAAGGGCGGCGGTTGGTGTTTTCAATGTTGCTGCCGGTGCAGATTTTCAGCAGTTCAATGAAAATCTCGAACAGCAGCGTAACGGTATCTTGCCTCTGCGCCTGCCGCAGATGATACTCAATAGCTAGCAGCGGTGCTCGTTTTCGCTGCGGATAGGCGTATCCGTACAGCTCCGGCTTCCGCTGGTTTTCAAGGCACCGCTCCCGGATGGCTTCTCTGCTAAACTGTGGCCCAAGGCTGTCAATGCGAATAGGGCGCTGCCAGCCGTCGATGATGACGGAGGGGTGGGCATAATGGAAGTCCCGCTGGAAGCGATAGCCCAAACATTTCAGGTAATATTCAATTTCACGGAATGAACCGCACTTGGCCAGCGCCTCCTCCACATCCCGGCGCAGCATATCCCGGTGGGTTTTCTTACCGGCCTTGTGAACCCAATATTCTTTTTTCTTGCCCTTGGAGTAGAAATCGCTGTTTTCCAGCACAGACAGTTCGTGCTCCCGGCAGATTTCATCGGAGATTTTACGCAGCTCCTTGTGGTCACCGATTTTGTTTTTGAACTTTGCACCGTCCTTGAAGGACACAGGGTTCACCACGAAATGACAGTGAATGTTGTCCGTGTTCAGATGGACAGTAACGAGCACCTGATACCGGTCGCCCCACATCCGCCGTGCTGTCTCCTTGCCAATGGCAAACGCCTGCTCCGGTGTGACCTCGCCCTCACGAAAGCTCTGAATACCGTGGTAACCCGCCACTTTGCCACGCAACCCAAATCGCCGCTGTACGGCGATCATCTCAGCATAGGCGTTCTGCGCCGAGCAGTTGATGCCGCCGACAAACATTTTGCGGTCGGTCTTATCGTCGTTCTCCGCATAGCGCAGGGCGGCGTATAGATCCTCGTCCAGATATTCCGGGGCGGTAGTCTTGTCGGGATTGTCGGCGTAGTCCAGCGTGGCTTTCAGATTTTTGAACACAGGCCAAAAGCCTGTAACAGCCATAGCGCATCACCCCTTCCCGGGAAGCAGAAACTCTGCTGTGATTTGTTTCAGCACCGCTGAAATTTCTTTGTCCAGCTCCGGGGAACTGGCTTTATCCGCAAGCTCGCCAAGCTTTTCAAGACAAGCAAAAAGAGCGTCAGGCGGAACCGCTCTTGGCTCGTACCCCAACGCTCTTTGCTTCACATATTCGGTTGTACTCAGTCCGCATTTTCGGGCTTTGGACTGGATTTTATCCTTTTCTCTTGCCGTCACACGGACGGCAATACGAACATCTTTCCCCATACACATCTCTCCTTTTGGGGGATTGGGGGCTGCGCCCCCAAAGAGTCAGCCGATTTCGGCTGTGATTGGGACTTTTGTGGCACACAAAGTCCCTGCTTGCTATACCATAGGACGCACCCCGCAGGGCATAAAGGAAAGCGGCTGTCAGATACCGAGATTTCAGCGAATTTCTACGCTGCACGATACTGAAAGTCGCTTTCTTGCCCCTTGGATACATCTTGTTTTTGAGCCATAATGGCTCTGATTCTGCTTCAAATACTGCAATTTGAGCCAAATCTCGGCGTTTTGGCTCAGCCGAACATTTCAAGGTCATCCAGCACACTCTTTTCATTTTCAGCTTGCTGCTCCTCGGTCAGCTTCGGCTGTACCTGCTCAAAGGCAGGAGGTGCCGCAGCAAACGACACCTCATGCAATTCCTCCCGTATGACCTGCCGAATATCATCCAGCAAAACCCCATTTGTGGATGTCTGCCGCTGCATTTCGTTTAAGATCGCCGTTACCATAAAAGCGTTGCGGGATTTATCCAGCGCCTGTAAATACTGTGCGGCGTTCGCCTCTTTTGGCTTATCCAAATCGAACCGCACATTGATCCGATACTTGCTCATCCCTTCGCCTCAGCCTTCATCTGCGCCTCCGCCAGATATTCATATCCCTTTGCGGCGGCGCAGATGTCCTCGACGAATTTCACACGGTCGGCGCTGAACTTATAAAAGTTTTTCACAAGGCAACCGCCTCCGCCGGTCACATACAAGGTCATCGTATTCTCATCGTAGCCGTGCTCACGAAGTCTGCGGAAGATGTCCCGTACATACTCGGCGGCGACAATCTTGATGATTTTCAGGTCAGCAGGTGCAATATTTGCCGTGCCGGTGATCAGCACCTCGTCGATGATGGCATCGTTGATCTCCCGTTGCGTTTTCTGCATAAATGCCTCCCGGACAGCGAGGGTACACTGGTAAGTCCCGAATTTCTCGGTGAACATTTTGCCCTGCTGCGGCTTGCCGTTGATCATATACAGGGTGTTCATCGTGCCATTGCCGATGTCGGCGATCAGGTTCACGCCTTTAAGAGTCGTTGCGAAGCTCGCAATGGCGGCGTAGCCCTGCGGATAGATACGCACATCGTCGATATAGAGGTGGTAGTCCGCCTTTTTGTAGGAGAACTCCACCTCGGCGTTTTTCATCAGATACGCCTTGAAATCTTCCTTTTGCCCGCTTGTCCAAGTCAGCGGCAGACCGGAGGCAACCACAATGTGCGCCTCGGTGAGATTTTCCGTTTTCAGTTCCTTTGCAACCGCCGCAAGGGTCAGCACATAGTAATCCTCATCCTTGATCTTGTCCGGCGCAAACTCCTTGTGTCCCTCGCCGATGAGATAATACCTGCCGCCGTAGACCAGCATGTCCGCCGTAAACAGCGGCTCGTGGTCATAGGCGGTGATGCCTGTGGGAAAGCAGCAATTGGCCGTTTTCATATTCCCGTACCCGTGGTCGATGCCGATGATTTTTGTGTCGTGGATCGTTTTCATTTCCGTATCCTCCTCATTCATTCTGATCTCTGATTTGTGCGTATAACTCACTATCGGACGGCAACACCGCCCGGCGGAAATAGTTGCAGTAGATACCGCTCCGGCTGATGATCTGCACACAGCGATGCGGCTCTCCGTCATCCAGCAGGATGCAGTTACCGTGGTCATAGCAGCAACATCGCCGGCGCACCAGTTTGTTGACCCGCCCTCGCTGGGACGGGTATATTCTCCATTTCATAATATCCACCTCCGTTTGGGCATAAAAATAACACCTACCGATTTCCGATAGGTGTTACCCGGTGATTTTGCCGCTCTCAAAGCCGTAGTCCACGCCGGTATAGGCTTCATAGGCCTGTCCGATCTTACGGATGCGCTTGAGCACGCCGCTGTGATTTTTGTAGCCCAGCTTTTCGGCAATCTCCTCCAGCGTGTCGCCGCTCATACGCAGTTCAAGGATCTGCATATCCTTTTCGCTGAGCGTGGCCTTGAACTGATCCACCAGTGCCTGTGCTACCGCTGTTTCCTCCACATTCTGCGATGGGTCAGGCTCCTCGTATTCCTGTCCGCCGTGGGTGTCGGCATAGGCCTCTTGAAATTCCTCCAGAGAGATTATCGGGTGCTTGGTGCGGGTGTGATACCATTTGCGGATGAAGTCCGTTTTCTGGTTGCTCTTTCGGAAGTCAAAGTCCTCAAAGCAGGGGTACTCCCGTGCCACTTGGATGATCTCGTCCATCCGGCGCTTTTTCATCACATTGGGCACAATGTAGCGCAGATAGATGTCGATCTGCCATTCCGGTACATAGCCCAACGCCGAGTGGCAACCTTTGAATAATTCGCCGGCGGACGCCAAGATGCCTTCGTCCGTCAGCTCTTGAATCCAGTAGTCCGGGCAGTGGGCAAACCGCCACGCCGGGTCGTAGCCGGAGTAGATTTCCATATACTCGCCGAAGCCCATATACGGCCAAACCATAAAGGCGGCGGCGTCAATAATGAGCAGCCGGAACAGGTCGCTCTCCACGAACTCGCAGGCGGCACGGTTGTGAAATAGCTCCTGCGGATTCCGTGGAATGGCGTTCAGCTCTGCCCCACAGCGGGACAGGATGCTTTTCGGGATGAAGTAGTAGAACGGGATGTACTCTGCGTTGCGGAACGGCGTAGGTGGGCCGTCCTTTCTGGTCAGCATAATTGGCATTTTTATCGTCTCCTTTCCAGAGGGCCAGCGCCCTCTATTTTTTAACGGCACGAATATGCACCGATTGTTCCTGCTTTTCAAAAATAATTTTAGCATAGTTGCTGTCCAATAAAAATCCCTACAAGCGCAGAAAACGAAAAAGTCCCGGTGCGGATCAGGAAACCTGAAACGCACCGGGGCGAAACGAAAATCCATAGATTCGATTCCTGTCACCGTTTTTCTTACAATAAACGGTGACAATTTTGTTTTCATACTTTTCGGGTAGAATAATGAGAAAATACTCGGAGGTAAATCCACAATGAAGGGACGATTACTCACGGCGGCGGAGATCGCCGAATTTACGGAACATCTTGTCTTAGAGGAACGGAGTGCCGCAACAGTCGAAAAATATGTTCGGGATGTCTGCGCCTTTGCGGCATACGCACCGGATGGAGAAATTACAAAGGAAACCGTGATCGCGTACAAAAAGCACCTGCAAGAAATCTACGCCGTGCGGAGCGTAAATTCCATGCTGGCCAGCATCAACTGTCTATTCACCTTTCTCGGCTGGCACGACCTGAAGGTAAAAACGCTGAAATTGCAGCAGCAGGTTTACTGCCCCGAAGAAAAGGAACTGACGAAAGCGGAATACACACGGCTCTGCCGGGCAGCGATGCGAAAGCACAATGAACGGCTCTGTCTGATTTTGCAGACCATCTGCGGCACCGGCATCCGGGTCAGTGAGCTGCAATTTATCACTATTGAGGCAGCACGGTGCGGCGAGGCGGTGGTAAGCTGTAAGGCAAAGACCCGGACGGTGTTTCTTGTGAAGGCGCTGAGGCAAAAATTGCTCTGCTATGCAGCGGAGCAAGGAATCAAAAGCGGGATGATTTTCGTGACCCGCACGGGAAAGCCGGTCAATCGGACGAACCTATGGAGGGAAATGAAGGCGCTATGCGCAGAGGCAGATGTCAACCCTCAAAAAGTATTTCCCCACAACCTGCGCCACCTGTTCGCCCGGGTGTTTTACGGCATCGAAAAGGACATTGCCAAGCTTGCCGACATTCTCGGTCACTCAAGCATAGATACGACCCGCATCTATATCATTTCCAGCGGCACGGAGCACCGCCGCCGCATGGAGAATATGCACCTAATTTTATAAGCAACAGAATCCCGATTATGTTGTAGTTTCATTTTGATAGAAGCATACCTATACATATTGTATTATAGCATCAACCTGCGAAAAAGTAAAGAAAGCATCGACGAAAAGCGTGAAAACCCTAAAATTGTCTAAAATCGAGCACAACAAGAAAGCCTTTCCGGCTCGCTTTTTGAAGCGATAAGAGAAGGCTTACTTTTTCATACCCTTTTTGGCCTGTCCGACCTGTGGCAGGCCTTTTTTTCTGCCCTGTTTACAACATAATCGGGATTATGTTTCCGGGGGGATCAAAAGCGTGACAAAGCAAGTGAAATCCAAACAGCGGGTGGCGGACCACGGCGAGGTGTTTACCGCCGAGCGGGAGGTCAAGGCGATGTGCGACCTCGTGAAAACCGAGACAGAGCGCATCGACAGCCGTTTTCTGGAGCCAGCCTGCGGCGATGGAAATTTTCTCGCCGAGATCCTGTCCCGGAAGCTGGCCGTTGTGAAAAAGAAATACAAGAAGTTCCCAATGGACTACGAAAAAAACTCCGTTCTGGCCGTCAGCAGCCTGTACGGTGTGGATATTCTGCAGGACAACTGCGAGGCCTGCCGGGAGCGGCTTTATCGGATGTGGGACAAGGAGTACAAAGCCGTCTGCAAAAAGGAAGTCAGCGAGGACTGCCGCCGCTCGGTGCGGTTTATTCTGTCCCGCAACATCGTCTGCGGCAACGCCCTGAGCCTGATGTGCGTGGATGAAAACCAGCAGGATACCGGGGAGCCCATCGTGTTCTCCGAATGGGCCTTTGTAACCGGCTATCAGCTCCAGCGCAGTGACTACACCTTTGCCAGGCTGATGCAGGGAGATGACGAGGCCCGTGACCTGTTCGGCAAGAAAAAGCGCAAAAAGCGGGAGGAGCAGATGACCCTGTTCGACGCGGACGAACCCACCGAGAAGCCCAGCGACGAGGGCGAGTTCCTCAAAAAATATGTGACGCACTACAGGAGGGTATGGGAAAATGAGCAATGATTTCTACTCCGGCATCTATAATCCGGATGTGTTGTCCTGCCTTGCCAATCTGTCCAACGATGAGGTGTTCACGCCGCCGGAGGTAGCCAATTCGATGCTGGATATGCTCCCGCAGGAGTTGTTTTCGGACCCCAATACCAAGTTTTTAGACCCGGCCTGTAAAAGCGGTGTCTTTCTGCGGGAGATCGCCAAGCGGTTGCTGACCGGATTGGAGCCGATCCTTCCCGACCTGCAGCAGCGTATTGACCACATCTTTCATCACCAGCTTTACGGTATCGCCATCACCGAGCTGACTAGCCTGCTCTCCCGCCGTGGTGTGTATTGCAGCAAGTACCCCAACAGCGTGTATTCGGTGTCCCGCTTTGACGATGCGGAGGGCAACATTCGCTACAAGCGGATCCCCCACCGCTGGAAAAACGGAAAATGCGTCTTTTGCGGCGCAGCCCAGAGCCAATACGACCGGGACGAAATGCTGGAAACCCATGCCTATGAACTGATCCATACCACCAAGCCGGAGGATATTTTTAAGATGAAGTTCGATGTGATCATCAGTAACCCGCCGTATCAGTTGAGCGACGGGGGAAATGGCGTTAGTGCCTCGCCTATATATCACCTTTTTGTGGAACAGGCTAAAAAGCTGTCACCAAACTATTTGACAATGATAATCCCAGCACGATGGTACTCGGGTGGGAAAGGGTTGGAGTCTTTTAGAAATTCGATGCTCAATGACAAGCGCATTTCACACATTATGGACTATACAAACTCTGCCGATTGTTTTCCTGGAGTTGATGTTGCCGGAGGCGTTTGCTATTTTCTTTGGGATAAGCATTATACCGGCGCTTGTGCATTTACCAATTATAGCAACGGAGAATCTCATACGATAGAAAAGGAATTGAATGAGTTTCCGACCCTCATCCGTTACCCTTTAGCTGAATCTATTATTAAAAAAGTTCGAGCGTTTTGCGAGCCAAACCTTTCAGAATATGTTTCAAGCAGAAAACCCTTTGGTCTCGCAACCAATGTCCGACCTGAAGCCCAAGGCGATTTACTTTTACGGAACAAAGATGGCATTGGCAAGTTCCCAAGCTCAAAAGTGAGCGCAGGCAATGAGAATATAGACAAATGGAAAGTTATGATTTCAAGGCTGAGCGCAGAACACGCTGGACAGCCGGATAAAAATGGACAGTTCCGTATTATTTCCACAATGGAGATCCTGCCGCCTAAAACAATCTGCTCAGAAACATATTTAATTGCAGGTTGTTTTGATACAGAAAATGAAGCCAAAAACTACTATAAATATCTCCAAAGTAAGTTTGCGAGATTCCTCGTTGCCCAAATTGCGATGACGCAGCAAATCACAAAAACGACATTCAGTTTTGTACCTGCTCAGGATTGGCGTAAGCCTTGGACTGATGCCGAACTTTACGCCAAGTATGGCCTTACCGATGAAGAAGTTGCTTTCATCGAATCTATGATAAAGCCCATGGACTTGACCGGAGGTGAGGACTGATGCCGCAAATGGATTTCTTTCCCCAACGCCCAGAAGTCCATCCGATGATCTATGCCTACCGGGACTTAAATCCGGATTATGACGGCCTGCTGAAGGTGGGCTACACCGAAAAGGATGTGGACAGGCGTGTGGCGCAGCAGTACCCCACCAAGCGCCCGGACGGCAAGCTCCCCTATGAGATCCTGTACCGCAGCTCCGCCATGCGGGAGGACGGCTCCTGCTTTACCGACCACGATGTGCATCGTATGCTCCGCCGCAGGAAAATCACCGGCGTGGGTGGCGAATGGTTCCGCTGCACGGTGGATGAGTTGGAAGCGGCGGTGCTGGCGGTGAAAACCGACACCCTCAACGAGGAGAACCGCACCCGCACCTTTTCCATGCGCCCGGAGCAGGAGGAGGCCGTCAACAAGACCATCGCCTATTTTCGTTCCAGCAAGCAGGATGCGCCGGACCGTGCACCGAAATTCCTTTGGAACGCCAAAATGCGCTTCGGCAAAACCTTTGCTGCCTATGAATTGGCCAAACGAATGGGGCTGAAAAAGGTGCTTGTGCTGACCTTCAAGCCCGCTGTCGAGGCGGCGTGGGAAGAGGATCTCATGACCCACAAGGACTTTGAGGGCTGGCAATTCATCTGCCGGGACGGAATGCGCTACGAGGACGCCGACCCGTCTCGCCCCATCGTCTGTTTCGGCTCTTTTCAGGACTATCTCGGCACCAACGAGAGCGGCGGCATCAAGGCAAAGAACGAATGGGTACATACCACCAACTGGGACATCGTGATCTTTGACGAATACCATTTCGGCGCGTGGCGGGACAATGCCAAAAAGCTCTTTGAAATGGACAACGAGGACGAGGATTACGACTTCGATATGGAGAAGTACAAGAAGGACGAGGCCGACAACGCCTACAACGAGACCTTCCTGCCCATCACCACATCGTACTATCTGTTCCTGTCCGGCACGCCGTTCCGCGCCATCAACAGCGGCGAATTTATCGAGGATCAAATCTACAACTGGACCTATTCCGACGAACAGCGGGCCAAAGAAAACTGGGACGGGGCTGCGGACAACCCCTATGCAGCACTGCCCCGGATGGTGATGATGACCTACCGCATCCCGGACAGCATCCGGCAGATCGCCATGCAGGGGCAGTTCGACGAATTTGATTTGAATGTATTTTTCTCCGCCAAATACGGCGAGAAGAGTAAGCCGGAGACCGCCCGGTTTGTCTATGAGAACGAGGTGCAGAAGTGGCTGGACCTGATTCGCGGCTCCTATCTCCCCGCCAGCGTGGACGATATGAAGCTGGGTCAGGACAAGCGCCCGCCTATGCCGTTTTCCGATACCCGGTTGCTGAATGTGCTGTCCCACACCTTCTGGTTTCTGCCCAATGTGGCCAGCTGCTATGCAATGTATAACCTGCTTCAGCAGAAGCAGAACAGCTTTTACCACGATTACCACATCAATGTCTGCGCCGGGACCAAGGCGGGCATTGGCGTGGATGCGCTGGAGCCGGTGCAGAAATCCATGGGTGACCCGCTGACCACCAAGACCATCACGCTGTCCTGCGGCAAGCTGACCACCGGCGTCACGGTCAAGCCATGGACGGGCATCTTTATGCTGCGGAATCTGAAAAGCCCGGAGACCTATTTCCAAGCGGCGTTCCGGGTGCAGTCCCCGTGGACGGTGCGTACCGGCTCCGGCACCGATCAGATCATGAAGTATGAGTGCTATGTCTTTGACTTTGCGCTGGACCGTGCCCTCAAGCAGATCTCGGATTATTCCTGCCGCCTGAATGTGAGTGAAAGCAACCCGGAAAAGAAGGTGGCGGAATTCATCAACTTCCTGCCCGTACTGGCCTACGACGGCAGCAGCATGAAGCAGATCGACGCACAGGATATTCTGGATATCGCCATGGCCGGTACCTCGGCCACGCTGCTGGCCAAGCGCTGGGAATCCGCATTGCTGGTCAATGTGGACAATGATACACTCCGGCGACTGATGGCGAACAAGGAGGCCATGGAGGCCCTGATGAAAATCGAGGGCTTCCGCAGCCTGAACTCGGATATTGAGACCATCATCAACAAATCGGAGAGCGTGAAAAAGGCCAAGAAGGAAAAGGGCAAGGAGCTCACCAAGGAGGAGAAAAAGGAAATCTCCGAGGAAGAAAAAGAATACAAATCCATGCGTAAGCAGATCCAGGAGAAGCTCATCAAGTTTGCCACCCGTGTGCCGATCTTTATGTATCTGACGGATTACCGGGAGCGCTCTTTGAAGGATGTGATCACGCAGCTGGAGCCGGGGCTCTTCAAAAAAGTGACCGGTCTGGAGGTGAAGGACTTTAATCTGCTGGTGGAGCTGAATGTATTTAACGCCAGCCTGATGAATGATGCCATCTTTAAATTCAAGCGCTATGAGGATTCCAGCCTGTCCTACACCGGCCTGGACAAGCACGAAAACGAGGATGTCGGCGGCTGGGATACCGTTGTGAAGCGCAAGGAGTACGAGCTGCTGTTCTATAACCAGCAGTCTACGATGAATGCGCCGGAAATCGACGAAGCCGATGTTCCGGAAGCGGACGAGGAGCCGGAGCCGCCCAAAGCCCCCGTTCCAACTTGGACGCCACCGGCTAAGCCGGATTTTGTCACTGCTGCCTTCGGCGTGAAATCTCCGATCGCTCCCGCAAAGCCCCAGCAGCCCGAAAAACCGAAGGTCGATGTTTCCGGCGTTGCCGTTGGAAGCGCTGTGGCTCACGCTAAGTTCGGCATTGGCAAGGTGATCGAGCTGAACAGGGGATATGTGACCGTCCGCTTTGAGCATGGCGAGAAGCGCTTTATTTTCCCCGATGCGTTTGAATCCGGATTCTTGAAAGCGCAATAGGCAAAAAGAGGCCCTTCGTATCATTTTCTTGACTTGATACGAAGGGCCTTGCCTTATGTATAGATCACTTGGTGATAGATAATTTCGGATGCACGGTCTCGGCAGGAATTTATCCGTCTGACCCATTCCATTTGGTCGCTGGCTTTCAGCGTTTCCGTAATGCCCTCAGCATCTGCCATTTGCTTTACCAGCCGAAGAAAAAGCTCCTCTGCCTGTCGGTCAATGTCCGCAAGATAGGCGTTCAATTCGCCACTTGCCAGCAGAGTGGCATATCGCACACGGCGATGCTCCTTGAGATAGCGGAGATGCCGCTGCCCCCATACCCCGATTGACCGCTCCTCCTCCAGCTCATCCTCCCCGGCAATCAGGTAATAGTCACCGATCAATTCATATTTCAGCCCTGTGCGTTCATCAGTAATGTATTTGTTCATCATCAGATCCTCCATCCCCACAGCCCAAACTTCCGAGGCTTTGCCTTAGCAACTTTGATCAGCATCTCATCTACGGCATCTGTGTACCGCCCCGCTGCAATCAGCTTGTTGCGGAACCGGTTCAGCCCCTCAATGATAAGCCGCCATTCCTGCCGGTTCAGTTCTACATAGTATTTCTGTTTCATGCGCTATTCCTCCTTTGGTTACTGCAACCATTGTAGCAGGAGGATTAACGGAAATCGAATGTGCGGATAGCAAAAGCGCCGCTGAAGAAATAGGTGTTCGACCAATACCTATTTGTCAAGCGAGTACGAAAAAGACAAATCCACATTTTCGCTTGATGGATTTGTATTCTTGGAAATCAAGCTATGTTTCTTCATATTTTTTACTATTGTGACTTGAAATTAATGAGCGCATGTCTTGCTTCGTCCCGAGAACCTGCTGATAAATTTGAGGCATACCTTCATTCGTCTTGCGGCAATGTATGCAGAAATAATATCCCCTTGTTTTCTCTGGTTATTATGATAAAATATAGGAAAAGCTGTACCGAACAGGAGAATACATATGAGACTGTCCAAATTGAAACTGATGAATTATCGCTGCTTTGGTTCAGAGGAACAGATTATCTTGATTGACAATTTAACAACGTTCATTGGAAACAATAGTGCTGGTAAGACTGCTGCTCTGTCTGCACTAAACTGTATGTTCTCCGAAAACAGCGGCGATCGGATTCTGCAAAGAAGAGACTTCCATCTGCCTAAGGAAATGGCTCCTGATGAAATGGAGAGCCAGAAACTTTATGTTGAAGCAGTTTTCGAATTCGAAGAATTGAAAACTGGGAATAGTGGCGGAGAATATGTTATACCAACTTTTTTCCAGCACCTCGTTGTCGATAATCCTAGTGGGCTGCCGTATTTGCGGATTCGTCTTGAAGCTACGTGGGAGAAAAGTGGCACGATTGAAGGTTCAATCGATAGCAAGATAAGCTATATTACCTGTCCTGAGGCGGTTGAAATTGAGGAGAATTATCGCACTCCAGCAGCCCGTCGGGATTTAGACAAAATCCGGGTTGTGTATATTCCCGCAGTTCGAGATCCTTCTAGGCAATTGAAAAATGCGTCTGGCACGATGATGTACCAGATTATGAATAGCATTAATTGGAGCGAAGAAACGAAGAGAAATATTAAGGCAAAAATCAAGGAATTAAATGAACAATTTGTTGGAGAAAAGGGTGTTTCCATGTTTGGTGCATCCTTGGCAAATCAGTGGAAAGCCTACGATTCTGATGACAGGTATTCCACGGCCAGCTTGAGATTTAACAGTACCGATATTGAGACATCTGTTAGGAAAACGGAAGTCGTTTTCGAACCTACAGAAACGGGGAAAGAATATACCATAGACCAGATGGGTGATGGCTTGCGGTCATTATTTTATATTTCCTTGGTTGACAGCATCTTAGATGTGGAAGGCAAAATGCAAAAGGAAATTGAATCGGACCCAGAAAACACTTCCTTTAGTCGTAGGCCGCCCATCCTGACAATTGTGGCGCTTGAGGAACCCGAAAACCATATCGCTCCGCATTTACTTGGTAAGCTGGTGGAGAATCTTAGTAATATTGCCGGCAAAAGCAATGCACAGGCAATTATGACCTCCCATTCGCCGGCTATTGTTAAGCGGATTGATCCTGAGAATCTCAGATATTTCAGGATGGACAAGGACCAGCTTGCATCGAAAGTGAGAAGAATTACTTTGCCTGAGAAGGAAAGTGCACAAGATCAGTATAAATATATTAAAGAGGCAGTCCGGGCCTATCCTGAACTATATTTTGCAAAACTTGTGATTTTGGGAGAAGGCGACAGTGAGGAAATCATTCTTCCTAAGTATTGGGAAGCTGTGAACGGCAGTGTAGATGTTGGCGGTATATCAGTCGTTCCTCTTGGTGGCCGACATGTAAACCATTTCTGGAGATTGCTGAATGATCTGCAAATTCCTCATATTACTTTACTTGACCTAGATCGAGAAAGAGAAGGCGGAGGTTGGGGACGCATTAAGTATGTGCTCAAGCAACTCATTGCAAATGGGCACGATAAGAATAAATTGCTCAATACAAAGAGTGGCGTCTTGACTGACGAACGACTGGATGGGATGTCTGAGTGGGATGTTTCTGATGTGACATCAATGCAAACATGGCTCGATTGGCTGGAACAATATAATGTTTTCTTTTCCGCACCGCTGGATATTGACTTTATGATGTTGGAACAGATGGCATCGGAGTACAAGAAATCTCTAGATACCGCCGAAGGTCCACGTTTAGAGATTGCTGAGGATGGAAAAAAGAAACGGATATTAATCCAAACAATTGAGGAAACTGGTACTTATCCAGCGGAATATGGGGCTCGTATCAAAAAGGATATTAAATCCACACTGAAAGAAGAGGGAGGAGATGGGAGCACCTATTCTACGGAGCAGCAGAACCTTATGATATGGTACACATATTTCTTCCTGAATAGAGGTAAGCCTTCCACGCATATTGCAGTACTATCCCGATTGAGCGATGAAGCGATAAAAGGCAATATTCCTCCGGTATTGGAGCGCTTAATTGAGACGGCAGAGCGTATCTTAAAAGGAGATAAGAAATGAAAATCGTGTATCCTGATAAGTGGCTGCCTTGCGATGGGATTATATTGGAAGAAGCTGCGAATACTGCTGTTCGTTGCAGCGATAGGCATGTATTGGTTATTGCAGGGCCTGGTGCAGGAAAGACAGAATTGTTGGCACAAAAGGCAGCATTCTTGTTTCAAACAAATCAATGCAAAGAACCACAGAAAATACTGGCTATCAGCTTCAAAACGGATGCTGCGCAGAATTTGAAAGAACGCGTTGAACGACGTTGTGGGGCAGAAATAAAGGGAAGGTTTGTATCGATGACATATGATGCATTCGCAAAGAGTGTCCTTGATCACTTCAAGTATGCGTTACCTGAAGAACTTCGCCCTGCACCTGATTATTTAGTTAATGATTCCGATACAATCGATGCTGCATTCAGATATATTGGATATGAGAATCCTGATGGATTAACACCATCAAAACTCAAATCCAAATACGACACATTCTTGACGCAGATAAGCCTTCCGCTAACAGGGAGCGAAATAGGGCATAGAGTATGGCCGCTGTTGCTAAAGGGATTTAACGGGAATAGAGCGACACTGACCTTCAAGATGATTATGATGCTTGCCATATATATTGTAAAAACAAATCCATATATTAGGCGTGCATTGCATATAACATATTCTTATGTATTTCTGGATGAGTTTCAAGATACGACGGATATTCAATATGCCCTTGTGAAGGAATGCTTCTTTGGTTCAAACACTAAGGTAACGGCTGTTGGAGACAACAAACAGCGTATCATGGTGTGGGCTGGTGCAGTAAAACAAATCTTTAAAATTTTTTGCGATGAGTGGAATCCTAAAGATGTTCGTTTGCTAATGAATCATCGATCGGCACCAAGATTGGTTGTACTACAACAAGAAATGTATGCCTCTCTAAAAGAAAAGGCAACAGAAGTCTGTGTTTCCGATAAATGGGCAGAAGATGATGGAGATATTGCTCTGATTATTGCAGGCGATGAACAGCTGGAAGCTGGTGCTGTATCAGCAGATATCCTAGAGAGAATTTCCGGAGGCAAAAAGCCTAACGAAATATGTATTCTCTGCAAACAGTTGCCGCAGAACTATGCTTCCGCGATTATTGCGGAGTTAGCGAAACATGGTGTCCGAGCTCGCATTGAGACTGACTACCAGGATCTAATTAAGGAGCCAATTGTAGATCTGCTCATCAAGTTTATGTTGTGTGCTTATGACAGGAAACATCCAAATGAGTGGAACTTCATAGGGGAGTCATTGGTCGAACTCTGGGGTATTGGTGAGACACAGGAGAATGGTGTCTATGATGAAATGCAGCGGAAGCTAGTTAACCTAGCAGATACCGTGAAGAAAACCGCACAGCAGGGATTTGACGGTGTGCAATGGCATGACACTCTGGGGACGATAATTAGATTCTTCAGCATTGAAAAAATCAAAGCGAAATTTCCGGCGTATAAGCAAGGGACTCGCTTTGATGACTTAATTGAAAAATTTGAAAACCTCTTTTTTACTGAATATGTTGCTGCGTGTGGGGACTGGAATCTAGCCATTGAGAATTTTTGTGGAGAACATTCAGTACCTATAATGACAATCCACAAAAGCAAGGGGCTGGAATACTCTGCTGTATATTTTGTTGGATTGGAAGACTCTGCTTTCTGGAACTTTAGGAACCAGCCGGATGAAGATCGCTGCACATTCTTTGTGGCATTATCCCGAGCAAAGGAATCGGTTACTTTCACATTCTGTAAACGAAGAACAGGTATGAGATATCCAATGCAGCAGCACAACGCAATTAATGAGTTTTTTGATTTATTGCAAAAAACGGGAATTGCAGAAGTAAAAACCGTATCTTAGAATTCAGATTTTTTAGTTTGATTACTTCATGTCTTCTTTTTTATTTCCTTGGTTAAATTGAGTTTGAAAATGAGGGAATACCGCAATTCATATACAGGAAAGTCATCACAGCACACCCCTCCTTAGCATTGAAGGTATACAAATGTAAAGCTTTAGAACGCTTCAGAAATATAGAAAAAGCGCCGCCTTGGAATCACTTCCAAGACGGCGCTTTTCTGTTGTGGATCAGAGCGAACACTTCACGGCGAAACCGCCGCTGAAGAAATAGGTGTTCGTCCAATACCTGTTTGTCATGCCGTACCACTGTAGATTTTTGAACCCCCGGCTCAAAAATGCCATGTGCAAGTCGGAATTCTCCGTTCTTTTTTAACTTTTCTCAAACTTTTTAATGGGTGCTTTCAAGAGCTGCTAATTGGCCGCGTGAAAAACCATTATGCGAAAACGCTATTTTTCCTCTGGCATCTCGCTCATATCCGCGGCTGCCCCTTCCAAAAGGTCAGTCACGACCTGATTGAGCTGCGCGGCGTTCTTCGGGGAGATGACCGGCGTATTGGACTGTGACTCAATGTCTTTCCTTGTTCGCCCGGCAACCTGTCCGCCAGCTTTAGCAACTTCCAGATTCTCTTGGAAGGTCGAAGGCTTTCGATCCTTTGAAAACTGTGTGGTGGTGGCTTCTGCCAGCATATTCAGCACCAGCTCCAGCGTGGTCATGTTATCACGAAGGTTTTCCTTTTTCAGGCCCTTCAGGTTTTTGTACTGGCGGGTGGACATCCCCGACCACGCGCGGGAGATCTCATCGGTGAGGATGGCGTACTCCACGCCCTTCTGAACGCCGCGGGCGTCCCACTCGTCTGTCAGTTCCTTACGGACCTGAATGGCTTGCAGTCGCTGGTTGATCCATTCGCGGGTATAGCCCTTTTTGAGATAGGTTTCCAACGCCCGCTCGATGGTCAACTCCGGGTCTATGGTTTCCTCAATGCGCTCCCGGCCAATCTGTGCTAACCAAAGCTTGAACGGTTCGGCCTTCGGTGAAGGAATGGACTGGATGATACGCAGAAGCTGCTCTGTGTCAGCCACATCGGTCATACGGCGTTTACCATCTGCGGCAGTCATTTTCAAACCGTTACAACTTGTAACGGTTTCATTTCCTTCGTCCTTCAATCGCTTTTTGAGCACGCGCCAATAGGTTTGGGGATTAGGGCTATCTGTCAATACAGCCACCACATCGACAATGGAGAAGTACCATTCTTCCTTTTCTTCATCCCAAGCCGTCCTTATACGCTTGTCCTCAAACAGTTGGATTTTATCGCTCGATGCCATGTATTCACCTCAACTTCATCTTCTTCTATGGTCTCGCGGAATTTATTTTTAGCATAAAAATAATGGGAAACTATCAATTGAGCTGACCTCAACGGATTTTCTGAAATCTAAAGGTTAACATTCATTGAGTCCTCTCAATATCGGCATGCATAACGACTTGAATCCCATCATAAAAATACTGATCACAGTACTGACTGATATCCGTCAGGGGTCCTATCTCAACAGGGTCTCGCAGCATCTTATGGATTTCTGGATTCTTTGTATTAATGATAAAACGCCCCTCGCTTTGCACTGCAAAGCGAATATGCTTTATTGCTAATTCCATTGGCGGCTTCTGTCCGAAGTCCCACCACCCGTTCTCTCCATATTGTTCAAAGTCAAAATAACTGACTTTTGTTTCTATAATTTCCTCTCGACTAATGCCTAATTGTAAAAGCGTCTTAATTACTCTGCGCTTGAATTCGGGATAGTCGCGGATAATTACGACGCAAGGTCGATCTTCTGTAGGTGTTTTTTCTATTGCTTCTGGAGTTAGATTGTCAGCAAAGTCTCTAAAATAGGTTGCCGGAATATCACACTGAAGCTCGTGCATACCAGGCTTGTCCGGGCACGGGAACATACGGTACATCAAGTAGTACATGCACAAGCAAGGCAAATCCATATCTGATTGCTTCTTCAAATAGCAACGGCTATTCGTTCGAAACGGCTCGATGTCATTGTAGGCAGAATTGTACTTTTGTAGTATAGGGATTGCGTGTTCGATATCTCGTATATCAAAAGTTGCAAGTGTACCTTCGAGTTGATCGCCTCGTCCGTCGCCGTACTTCTTCGCATATTCTACCCAGGAGCGTGGTGTACTGAATTTAATCTGCCCTTTTTCAAAAAATGGTCGCCCATATTTTTGCTTCATGCAACGAAAAGTCATGAAGAAATTATCCGGTTTATCCCACTGAGGTTCATCCATTGTAATAACACCTCCTGGCATGCAATTCTTTCAGCAGCCCCTGGCACCCCTCCAACACATCCCGCCAGGTTGCCTCGAAGTCCTCGGTGTACCACGGGTCTGCCACATTGCCGGGGCGGGTAGTATGGTCCATCAGGAGGGACATCTTGCCGGCAAAGTCGCCGCCGCAGATGCGGTACATATTCCGCAGGTTCGCGCTGTCCATGCCGATCAGCAGGTCGTACTTGTCGTAGTCCTGATTGGTGAGCTGGCGCGCCGCATGGCCGTTGCAGGAGATTCCATGCTCCGCCAGCTTGCGCCGCGCCGGAGGATAGACCGGGTTGCCGATCTCCTCTCGGCTGGTGGCTGCCGACTCGATATGGAATTGCGACGCCAGCCCAGCCCTTTTCACCAAGTCCTTCATCACGAACTCGGCCATGGGGCTGCGGCAGATATTGCCGTGGCAGATAAACAGGATATTCTTCATACCAATTTTTCTCCGAAAACTCATCATTTTCTACAGTATAGCAGGTATCCACGCTTTCGCCAAGAGCAATTTCCGAATGTTCGGCTCTCTCAATCATCCGCAGCAGCTCCTTTTTGGATAAGCCGCTTTCGGCGACCTTCCGAATGTACCAGCACCTCTCGTCCATGGTCAATCCGGCCTCCATGATGACCACATTCTGTGTCCAGTTCAGATGCATTGCCTCCGCCAGCAACTCCAATGTGTCGCCGTACATCCGGAAGAAGTCCCGCATCCGGCGCAGGTTGCGGGGAGAAAAGCCATCGGCTGCGGGATAGGTCGCTTGCAGGTATTCCGACGCCGCGACAGCCGCTCCTTTCTCTGCTCTGCCGCTGACCAGCCGGCCAATCTCACAGTACAACTCCATCTGCGGGAGCTGCGCCGCCATGAGCTTGTCCAGTGTGGTGAACATGGTGGTGTAATCTGTGGGCTTGCGGATATTCATGGACTTCTCCTTTCCGGCGCGACGCGCCTGATCAACGCTCAAAGCAGAGAAAAGCACGGTGACTGCCGTGTTTTTCTCTGATTTGACCTGCTTCAGATGACTCGCACGATCTGCTCCCACAGCAGAATGTGCTTTTCGTCAATGGCTTTGTTGTCGTGGTAGTGGCCGAACAGCCAGTAGTGGTATTTTGCTCTTTCCTGCACCTCTTGCAGGAAGTCCGTGAGCCAATCCGCCTCGTTGTGGCGGCTCCCCATGAGGGCGATGCTGGTGGGAGCGCAGTGGGTGATGATGTAGTCCACCTGCCAGCCGACCGCGTCGAGGCTTCGCCGTGCCTCGGCGTATTCCTCATCGAAGGGCAGCTCCTGCGCCCACCACGAGATATGGTTGATGCGGTATCTCGCTCTGGGCTTGCGCTGGAGCATCGTGAGCCTTTGCTCAAAATCCGGGGCATCCGGCTCCAGAATCCCATCCTCGATGTCGTGGCTTTTTGCGCCGCCCATGGTAAAGAAGCGGTAACCATCCAGCTCAAAGATCTGCCCGCGCATCAGGTGCAGAACATGGGGACGAACGCGATGCACCTTGCCTCCGTGCCACTCCGCAACAGGGTATCGTTCCAGCGCGTCATAGTTTTCATGGTTGCCGCAGACGAAGACAAGCGTGAAGGGCAGGCGTTCCAGCCAGTCCAGCGTTTCATCGTCGCGGCTGTCGCCAAACCAAACGCCGCCGAAGTCTCCTGCGCAGATCATAATGTCCTGCTTTGTCATCCGCGCCTGTTTGGGAAAGTATTTTGGTTTGAATCGCTCAAAATTTCCGTGGAGGTCGCCGGTCACAAATACCATTTTCCCATCTCCTTTTTTAGTCTGATATGCCCTGGCGGATCTCGATGCCGCTCTTGAGCGTCACGCTGATCTCATTCTTGGACAGCACCTTCACCTGCGCCACCAGCTGCCGGATGGCACTCTCATCCCATTCCGCGATGTGGGGCACGGCGTTTTCCAGCATCCCCGCGGCATCCCTGATACGCCGATCCGCTTCGGCGTGTTCCTTATTCTCGGCAAGGATGGTTGCCCGCAGCTCCTTGAGCGCGGTCTGCTCGTCCAGTATCTCCTTGAACTGATCCCCATAGGCGATGGGATCATCCGCCGCCTTTTCCAGCAGCCTTTGGAACTGGGCCTCCAACTCTGCCAGTCTGCGGTCGATGTCACCAAGGCTCATGCCGCTGCCGGGGAACGGGATGACCTCTGCCTCCAACGCCTCCGTGATCTGGCGGATGCGGCCATCCAAGTCCGGCAGGACGGTGTTGAGGGCGGCTATGATCGCCTGCTGGAGCGGCGCCTCGTCCAGCGTGGGCGAACTGTGGCAGTATTTCTTGCCGTAGTCCAGGCGGCTCACACAGCGCCACACGACGCGCTTTCCATCGGGGCGCGTCCATGTGCAGCGGCGGTACAGTGTTCCGCACTCGCCGCACACCAGACGGTCCGAGAGGGCGTAGCGGCTGGTGTAGGCGGCAAGACCGGTGGAGGCTCTCTTAGAGGGGCTTTTTGCCGCCTTGCGCCGCGCCATCTCCGCCTGCACCGCGTTGTACTTCTCGCGGCTGACGATGCCCTCGTGATGGTTCTCTATGAGGTACATGGGGAGCTGCCCTGTGTTTTTGATGACCTTGCGGTTGATGACATCCTGCTGAAAGGTCTTCTGCATCAGCACGTCGCCGCAGTATTTCTCATTCCGCAGGATGCTCTTGATATGAGGCAGCGTCCATTGCGGGGCCTTTTCGGAATATATCACGCCCTGCTCATGCAGCTCGTCCCGCAGCATCCGTGTGCTGGCCCCGGCGAGGTATCGCTCGTAGATCCAGCGGACGACCTCCGCCTCCTCCGGGATGATCTCCGGCTTATCGTCCGTGCCTCTGCGGTAGCCGTAGAGGTATTTGTACTGGATGGTCGCCTTTCCGCTCTCCATGGCGCGGCGTTTGCCCCATGTGACATTGGCGGAGATGGATTCGCTCTCGGACTGCGCGAAGGCGCCGGAGAGCGTGATGCGCAGCTCGCTGTCCTCCTCCAGCGAATTGATGTTCTCCTTTTCAAAGATGACGGCGATGCCCAGCTCCTTGAGAGCCCGTGTGTAGTAGAGGCAGTCCACCGTGTTGCGGGCGAAGCGGGATACCGATTTGGTGAGGACGACATCTATCTTCCTCTGGCGGCAGTGGCGGATCATGCGCATGAAGTCCTCGCGTTTTTTCACCGAGGTGCCGGTGATGCCCTTGTCGGCGAAGATGCCCGCCATGGTCCACACGGGGTTGGACATGATCTTGTCAGTGTAGTATTCTTTTTGCACCTCGTAGCTGTTTGCCTGATCCTCCTCCTTGGTGGAGACCCGGCAGTAGGCGGCGACCCTGAGCTGTCTTTGCAGCTCCGCCTGCCGGACCGACTCCGGCTTTGCGGGGATCTTAATGACTCTTGGGGCGGTTTCGTTCACAGCTGATCTCTCCTCTCTATTGTCTGTCCGTTCTTCAGCGTCACGGTCACGCATTTGTTCGTCACGCACACCTTTGACACCGTGCTTTGCAGCAGCTCCGCATCCGGCTCCGTCATGGGTTCGCGGCCGGTGAGCAGCCGCCGCAGCCGCACGGTTTCGTATTCCGTGTTCCCGATGGCGTCGTACTGCTCTGCCGCCAGTTGAAGGAGCAACGCTCTGGCGTTGTCCTCGTCGATGGGCTGCCGCTCCAGCGCGGAGGTCAGATCCTCCCGCGTTTTTCCGCAGGCAGCGGCCGCTTGTTGGGATGCCGCTGGCTGGACACGGTCTGGACAGCGTATGAGCTCGTTGAGCAGGTCTGTAACTATTCGCTCCGTCTGCTCGGAAGGCGGCGCGCCGCAGAACCGCCGCAATGCCTTCTGCGCGGGTGTCTGCTTGTACGCAGGACGCATTTCCTTCCTGCGTTTCTGCGCGGCATCGAACTGCTCTGCCGTAATGAGCGCCGGGAATTCTTTCTTGCCGATGTATCGGTCATCCTCTAAAATCCGCGCCACCATATTTTTGTTCCAGGACTTGTCCTCATCATAGAGAACATCCTCCGCCTGAAGTTGTTCGGCAAGCTGTTTGAAAGAGGCTCCGGCAATGTATTGCAGATAGATGCTCCGTACCGTTTCCGCCTCCTCCGGCTGAATCGTGATCTCGCCCAGAGTCATACGGTAGCCGAAGGGCTGCTTTCGGTTTCCCATTATCGCACCGTCCTCTCAATGGATTCCCGCAGCTCCAGCCCGTTATGCAGGCGGAAGCGGAGGGTGTCATTGCTCTCCACGATGATTTCTGCAACGAGTGCGCCGCACAGCTCTGTGTCGGGGCGGTCGAGGAAGTCCGGCCCATCCTCCAGCAGGGCTATCAGCTCCCGCGTCCGATGGGCGGTGGCATCCCCCTCGGCAGCCATAAGCTTCTCTTTGTCCAGCTTGGCCTGCCGGAGCTGGCGGGTCAGCTCGTTGCTTTTGGATATAAAAATGTCAGGATCAACGAGGCCGTTTTGCTTGAGGAAGGCCAGCGTTTGATTCTGACTGGAGAGTTCAGATATTTTTTTGTTGAGGGAAACGATGTCCTCACTCCAGAGCAGTCTGCGATCACGGATCGTCTGGAGAGTTTCGAGCATCTGCTCCAGAATGGGGAGGCTCTGATGCTTGAGCTTATAGTAGAGGCGGCAGATGGCTTTTTCAAATTCTTTGCCCGGAATCTGCTGTATCGAACAACTTTCCCGATTCTCAAAATGGCTTGTGCAAACCCAGTATTCATTCCCGCCTGTATTTCTGCGTTTGAATATGCTTCCGCATTTATTACATCGAATTATTTTGCGAAGTGGGTGTTCGACTGTTTTGCCATCCTTAAATGTAATTCTTCGTTTTGATAGAGCCTGCGTTTTCTCAAATATTCCGGACGGCAGAATTGCCGGATGGCTATTACTTACATAGTACTGTTCGCGTTCACCATGATTTCTTACTTTTTTTCGTGGAAAGTCATCCGTTGTTATTTTCTTTGCAAGCAACGCGTTCCCTGCATATCTCTCATTGTTGAGGATATATGACACAGTCGATTCCTTCCACCCGAAGACATCTTGCCTCGTTGGAACTTCCATCTCGGAAAGATATTTGGCGATTTCCCTTCTGCTTTTCCCGTCAAGATATAGAGCAAATATCAGCCGTACTATGGCAGCTTCTCCTTCTTCTATTGCTAAAGTGCTCTTATGTAGCCTGTACCCATACGGAGCTTTACAGGTATTGAATTCGCCATTTTCCATCCTGCGCTGATAGCTCCAGCGCATATTGCCGGAGATGGATTCACTCTCCTTTTGGGCAAATGCGGCATAGATGGCGGTGATGAGCTCGCTGCTCACATTGGCGGTGTCGATGCCCTCGCGCTCGAAGCGGACATTGACGCCCAGCTCCTTCAGCTCCCGCACCGCCTCCAGACAGTCCTTGGTGTTCCGGGCGAAGCGGGAGATGGATTTGACGAGGATCTGGTCGATGATCCCTCTGCGGCAGTCCGCCATCATACGCTGGAAGTCCTCCCGCTTTGCGGTGGAGGTGCCGGTGATGCCCTCGTCGGCATAGATATCCACCATGCGCCATTCAGCCTTGCCGGAGATCAGCTCGGCGTAGTAGCGGTTTTGCGCCGCGAAGGAGTTGAGCTGGTCATCGGAGTCCGAGCTGACGCGGGTATAGGCCGCTACCCGCAGCTGCGCATTCCGCGGCTTCTCCGCCGCCTCGATCTTGATGACGCGGGGCTGTGCTGCCAGCGCCGTTGTGCCGTCTGTCAGATGCTTTTCCGCCATGCCTGCTCACCTCCTTTTTTGCAACACAAACACTACCACAACCTTGTTCAGAAAGCTACTGAAAGATGAAGGAAATCAGAGAGAAATCATGATGTCCGCGCCGCTGTCCGCGGCGATCCGCGCTGCCACCCTCCGCAGTTCCTTTTCGCTGAAGCTGCCGCTTTCCCGAAGCTGGCGCAGCAGAAGGATGATGCCGTAATAATTGACGTTCTGATCCATGTCAGCACCTCTTTTCTGAATTTTGCCCTGCGGCACAAATATGAGGATCGTCCGGGGCGATAAGGAGGGAGTGAATGCAGGCCGTTCAGAGGATTAAAAGAGAGAAGAGAATGGATGGCGGAAAAGAGAAAGAGGAGGTGGACGATCCCCATACTTCTGCCGCAAAGCAGAAAAGGCCGCTCCGTATCGGGGCGGAACTGCTCCCTGCGGAGCGGCCTTCTTGCTCTTGCGTTGCTGCCTGTATTCGACACTACTTCCCCAGGCAAGGGCGGCGGCTGGAACCGCGCTGGCGCGCGTCACGGGAGTTTCACCCCTTCGAGGTTCTCTCGAAGCTGCGTACAGGAGTATCATTGTAAGCTGACGGGGTCATGGCGAAGCAGCCTGCCAAAGCTGCATTTGACCTGGGTGGGTATCGCTCTGCACCTTCCCTTGGCCGTCCTAATATGCGGAGGATGCTCCGCACAGGTGGTCTTCGCGCACCCGGTCTGACGCTCGCGCCGTCAGCAAAGGTATTCCAGTCACCGGATATGACCGCCTGGGCGGTGTTTTTCAAGGTTCAGAGGGATCATGAAAAAGATCCCCTCATGTGGTAGGCAGCGAGAACGCGATTTTTAGAACCATTTTTCAAAATTTCCTGAAAAAATTTTTGAGTTGTTGAAGTTGCTTACCGACAGCTCTCTGGGAGAGCCCCATTTCCGCTGCAATTTCCTGCTGAGTCTTGTCCTCAATGCAATACTTGGTCAAGAGCTCCTTCTCTGAAATCGAAAGCCTTTTCAGCACCCTCACCAGCCGCTGGTCACCGATTCCCTCTATCCAGCCGTACCTTGACGCCGTCGTGTAATCGTCCCAGCGGCTGACCGATTCCAGAAACTTTTTCATCAATGCGGACTTGTCCTCCTGCTCGGCGGAAGGCTCGTCAAAGATACCGATGCCCAAGTCCTGCGTATGCAGGCGATAGATCCTCTCCTGTTTGAATACCTCCCAATCGAAGTCGTGCATCTTCTGGATGGCGGTATCGGACATCCCGGCCGCCCTATACTCACGCCGGAGTCTTGCCCACAGCGTTTCAAACTTCTTCTTTTCTGCCGCGTAATTAAAGCCCATATATGGTTCCTCCGTATTCTGAAATTTGGTTGGCTGCAAATCTCAGAAACGGGTGGCGGGCCGCGGCAGCGGGGTCGCGCACAGGGCGCAAAAAAGCCCACAGCGGCACCGCTGTGGGCATAAGGATATTCGAGGGTAACGATGGCGGACGGAGGCGGGGTATCCTCAAAAGGACGCAAAAAGTCAGGGCATCCGATGCCCGGCCATAGGTGAATGAAGGAAGGCTGCCATTCGGCAGCGACGACTGTACCGCGGATGTGAGGATACCCCATAAAAACCGCCTGTCCTGGCATTGAGCCAATGTTTTTTCATTGCCGTGCAAGTGAGGCGCCTGCGGATAAGCCGGGAGATCACGGCAGAAAAAAGGAGAGATTGCGATACAGCAATCTCTCCCGCTTTCGACATGATGGTTGTTCCGTTAGCTTGGACAGGGGTGTGTCAGCCCTTATGACTGCCACACCGCCTGCAGTCGAACGCCTGCCGGATCTTTTTCAGGGGGGTATCGTATTCCGTTTTGGTCTTTTTAAGGCATCTCCGGTTCTGGAGCAAGGCGCACGGTGAAGTCCTGCGCTATAGCACCCTCCGGCAGCAGCTTCGCCATGAGGACGAGCCGCTGGTTGCCGGTATTGTACTCATCGTACTTCCGGCAGCAGGTGGAAAGGGTCAGCACGGTGTCCTCCTCGCCGAAGGTTACACCGTCAAATTCCAGCCAGTTCTTCTTTGCCACCTGCTCAAAGAAATTTGTCAGCTCCTCACCTGTGGGGTCGGGAGCGATGTAATCAAAGTCAATATCCGTGATGAAGCAGGCCGTGATCTGGAAGACCATGTCCTCTCCCTTCACCGAGAGGTAGACATACGGGTTCTCCTTCACATAGTCCGCATCCATATACCGATGGAGCTTCGTGAGCTTGGGTCCGTCCGGGTCACAGTTGCTGGCGGAGTGACCGAAGATGACGGTATTCCTGTCCAGCTTGCTCCGGCTGCTCAACCGGTTGTCACAGTGGGCGTAGTAGCAGCCCCATTCGCTGTAGTTCCCGTTCTCGTCCTTTTGCAGGTAGTAAGCGTTGTCCTTTGCCTGCATCACGGGGTCGTCCACCTCGGCACCGGGCATATACAGCCACGCCACGGCGTCGGAGTATTTCTTTCTTGCGTCCTTCAGCTCCTTTTGCCGGTCCACGGTGGGGATGATCTCGCCGGTGGGCTGTGGCTCGGTCACTTCGGGTACGCTGGGATATTCCTCTTTCTGATGACAAGCGGTGGCACTGATCGCCGTCCCCATCAGCATAATGGCGACGAAGGTGCAAAACAGAAATCGAGTGATCTTTTTCATAGTGTTTTCTCCTGCCGCGTGGGATGGCGGCATGGCTCATGGGTTGTGAATGGCGTACAGAGTTTCCTGTGGCGAAAAGGGAACAGCGCGGAGGCCGGTGCTATTGACCGTCCGCCGCGCTGTCCTTTGCTTTTTGGGGGAGCAGATGACAGTGTAGGAGTATATCCGGCATCTGCTCGTTGCGGGTAAAGAGATATCTGCTGCCAATAGAATCATTCGTGTGAATACAGAAGGGAGAGAACGCTTTCTGCTTTCGAGCATGATCGAAAGCACAGCACCGCAGAACTTCTGTCATCTTCCCAAGCCGTGCGCAGCGCAAAGGGCTTCGTGATAAACTGAATGTCTGGCAGCATTAGAAAGGTTACGGGGCAAGTCACCGTTAGGTCTGCTGTCAATTGGATCGTTCTGATAAGCAGGACCCGATCTCCTTTCTTAGCCCGCTCTGAAGGTTTTCCATGAAATAGCTTATGCAGATCCATCTCGCTTGCCGCGAGGTGATAGCATTTCAGCGGGTGCATACGTCATCCCTAATTACTTGCTGTGAGCACGGTACAGAAAAGTCACGATTTGTGCGCGGGTGCAGCCCTCATCAGGACTGAAGGTGGATAGCGTTGTCCCGATCGTGATCTTATGTTTGACCGCCCACAGCACAGCGTCGATATAGTAGGCGTCCGCGGCTACATCGGTAAAGGGATTGGCCGTTTTTGCAGAGGGAGAATTGGCTGCTCTCCACAAGAAGGTCACAATATGTGCGCGGGAGCAGGTCAGCTCGGGGCTGAAGGTCGTTGCGCTCGTGCCAACGGTAATACCGTTCTCCACAGCCCACAGGACGGCCTCGTAATAGTAGCTGCCATCCAGCACATCCTCAAAGGGCATTGCTTCTGTTTTTGGTGTGGGGCTTCCGGCAACTCTCCACAGGAACGTCACAGCCTGCGCACGGGTACAAATGCCATCCGGCGTGAAGTAATTATTACCCGTGCCGGTGGTGATTCCATTTTTAACCGCCCAGTCGACCGCTTCCTCATAGTAGCTGCCCTCCGCTACATCGACGAATACTCCGGTCTGGGGGTTGCCGTTTGCCTTCATAAAGACTACCTCGATGGTGTGATCCTTCGTGACATTCTTGAAGGTGTAGGACTTCACAGAGCCCACGCTCTTACCATCCACCAGCACCTTGGCTACGGCGTAGCCCTTGTCCGGGGTGATGGTGAAGGTCTGATCCCATCCGTGACGGACGGAGGTCCAGCCGGAGGGAGAGATAGAGCCGTTCAAGCCGGAGATCGCCCTGATGGTGTGGTAGGTGTAGCCGCCACCGCCGCCACTGCTGCCACCGCCGCCGATGTAGGTCCAGTGGGCGTACACAGTGGTGTTTTCATAGAATACAGTAGCGGTCGTGATCTTTGTGCCGCCGCTTGCCGCGGTGTACCAGCCGTCAAAGCTGTATCTGCCGCTGCGGGTTGCGGTGGGCAGAGAGGTCAGCTTCTGATTGGTGGTTCTCATACTGCCGACAGAGGGTGTGCCGTCGTTGCCGTTAAAGGTGATGGTGAACTCGGTGGGGACTGGTGTGTCGGTCTCATGCTTGTCGCACGTCACCCAAATGGCCATCTGCTTAACTTCCTCTGCGGGCTTCCACATCTTTGTGGAGCTGTCGTACTTCACTACGAACTTCAGACCATCGGTGGTCTGCGCGGAGAGCACCTTGTGCATGATGCCCGTGTCGCCACTGAACTGGTTGCAGTACACGGAGGGAATAAGGGTAATGGTGCTTTCGTACACCTTATCCGCATTGAGCGTGGGAGCTGTTGAGGTAAAGCCGCCGCCAATCAGGCCGTAATACTTGCCGGACTGCTGACCGGTCGGAACATTGTTGCAGAGCACGGCGACAATCTGATCACCCAGACCGCTGACATTCTCCTCCGTGGGATACGGCGGAGTCTGCGGATGCTGGCCGTCACATTTCACCAAAATGATAACATTCGGAAAAGTGCCATCCAGCTCCCACTTGTGGTTGACATACTTCAGGGTGAAGGTCGTTACGAGGTTTCCCCCCAAATCTGCAATTTCGTGCGTTTTTTTGGTGTCCGCATCGTACTTGGCCTTGTAAGCGGACAAATTGAGCTGGACGATGGCCTTCCAAACACCATTTTCCATGTAGGGCTTCTTGCTCAGGTCGAAGCCACCGGGAATCCTCCCGTATTCCTTACTGCTGTTGGTTGTAGTACACTTGACGGTGACAAGGGTGGGAATTTCGAGATCCTTAAGATCATCTTCCGTAATCTCCGTAATTTCATTGACGATGGAGAAGTTCTTGGAGGCCATGCCCTTGTAGTTGCCATTGCCGGTGATGGTCACCGTGCCGCCCTGCTCCGGCGAAGTGTTGGTATCGTAGCTGTAGGTGAAGTCCGTGCCCTCCATCAGAACCATGTCGCCGTGCTTAATCTCAGGCTTGGGATGGATAGACTGCCCCGTATAGAGCTGCGGAGGGATGTCGGCAATCATGCCGGCGGTCAGGGGCTTGGGCGTGATCTCGGCAGTGTAGTAGTGGGTGATGTTCATCAAATAGTCCGGGTGGACAAACTTGACGCCTACCCTCAGAGTGCCCGCATCCTTGATCTTTGGTATGCTGTTGCCGTAGCTGGCTCCCTCATCTGTGGTGTAGCCCGCGATGGTCCAGCCGGGGGGCAGCTTAGTGGTCTCCACAATGACCGCCTCGTGCTCCTTGCCGTTATATTCCCCTTCGTAGGCACTTGCAACAGCGCGAAGCTTGTCCTTCAACTCACTCGAGATGGCAAGATGCATCGTGGTAACGGTAAGAGGTGCGCTGTTTGCGCTGGGCTTGTGGGTGGCTGTTTCCTTCACACGGGCGATGATGGTGTATTCCGTGCCGGGACTCAGGTCTTTGAAAAGGCAGCTGCCCTGCCAGTTTGCCCCATTGTCTATGGAATACTCCCAGGCACGGTTTTCTGTTACTAAAATCCTCGTATCCGTCTTGGCACGCAGGTTGATGACAGGCGCGGCGGGGCCGTCCGCCTTCTCGACGGGTCCCACGGTTGCCTCGATCGTGCCGGTTTCCGTGCTGCTGCTCACCACGCAGGTGATCTTCTTGCTGATGTCCGCCTGCACCGGTGTATAGGTCTCGCCCGTGCCGATGGGGTCTGTCTTGCCTTCGCGGTACCACTGGTAGGTCAGGGTGCCGGTGTTGTTGCTGTCGGTCACATTGGCGGTGAGGGTCTCGTTGAACTTCGGCGCACCGATGATGTTCACCGTGCCGGTAAGCGCGTCGGATGCATTCTCCCAGTTGATTTGGAGGGTGCAAGGCAGTATCAATTTTCCCGTCACTGCTGGATCACCATACGTCGCCTGTCTTTCACCGCAGTCGTAGGTATAGGTCACAGTAGTGGCGTTCGCGTCGACTTTCAGAGTATTGCCGGAAACCGTGCCATTCGTCCATCCGCTGGCTTTGCTCACATCAAAGCCCGTCAGCTGGGAGAGATCAAAGGTACTCGTTGCGGTGGAAACTGTGATGGGGTAAGGTTTGTTATTAAATTCTACTTCCATGGTGGAGCCGCTATCCCCTAAGTTCATGGAGGTAAGAGGGTTAGTATATACCCACAACTCCTGTAGAGTACTATTCTTGCTGGTATCCAAGGTGATCAGTTGGTTACCGAAGAGCCGAAGAATCCTCAGGCTTGTATTTTTGCTGACATCTATGGTGGAAAAGTTGTTTCCGCAGAAATAGAGCTCTTCCAAATTCGTATTATTGGTAAGATCCAAAGAACTCAACTTACCGTTAAAGAAGCCGAAGTATTTTAGGCTTGTGTTCTTGCTGAGATCTAAGGTTGTAAATTCATTTCCTCCACAATCAAGCTTTTCCAGCGCAGTGTTATTGGTAAGATCCAAAGCAGTCAAAGCATTATCTCTACAGGAGAGCTGTTTCAGTTCTGTGTTTCTGCTGACATTCAGACTGGTTAAAGTTGAGACTTCATTACACTCGAGGAATACCAGCTTCGTGTTATGAGAGGTATCCAAGGAGGTCAAATTAGTGTTGCTGCACAAGAGAGATACCAATGCGGTGTTTTTGCTGAGGTCCAGCGTGGTCAGCTTTTCATTATCCTGAACATTCAGCCTCTCCAGATTGGTGAAATGTTCAACGCCTGTAAGAGATGAAATGTCCCTATGAGCAGGACGGATGTCCTTCACCGCGGCGATCTCGTCCGCAGAAAGGGTGTCACTCTTGTCTTTATCAAATTCATCCTTGACATACTGCCGGAAGTTAGCGTCCGGGAAGTTCGTTTCGTTAATATCCACATCGCCGGCGGCAAAGGCGGCGGTGGGCAGCAGCGTCAGCACCATGCAGCAGAGCAGCAGGATGCTGAGAAGTCTTTTTCTCATGGTCTTGTTCCTCCGTTTTCTTTCTAATCGGTTAATATGGTCGCTGCAATTCTTCTGTTCCTTAACTCGTCTCCTACGCCCACCCCCTTTTTCCTGCGGTACACTTCCACAGCAACAGAATGGCGATTCTGTTGCATCACCGTGTCCACTGCCAACAGCGTAGACCCTAAACGGCGGAACAGAGGGTAAAAGTAGCGCACAAAATCAGGCCGGGAGAGAAGTTTTTTTCATCCGGCCTTGTTGCCGTTATCGTTTTTTGACTTTTTTCGCTGGATTTTTCAAGTTTTGCTTGCTAATGATACTGGGTCTCTGTTATGATGTAGATGTAATATGGGGTTGCTACAACTATTCCGCAACAGAATCGCCATTATGTGAGCAGTGTTCGGCTGACGCGCTCCAGCAGCTTCATGTGCTGCCGTCCGGTTTCCATGGTGTAGATGCGCGTGGTGTTCACGCTGGCGTGGCCGAGGATGTCCGCAAGCCGCAGAAGGTCCTTTTCCACGCTGTAAAAAACGCGGGCGAACAGATGCCGCAGAGAATGGGGAAAGACCTTGCGCGGGTCCACCCCCGCCCGCTCACACAGGGCTTTCATGCGCCGCCAGACCGTGCTGCGGTCCAGCGGCGTTTTGTTTTTCGAGAGGAACACGCTGCCGGTGGTGACGCCGGCCTTTTTCATATAGCCCAGCAGGAGCTTTCGCAGCGCGGCGGGAATGAGGATCACGCGGGTTTTCCCCTTGTTGCGGACGGCGGCGCGGCCCTCCCGCACTGCCTCGGCGGTGATGTGCCGCAGCTCAGAGACGCGGATGCCCGTGCCGCAGATGGTCTGCATGACAACGCCGATCTGCGCCCCGCCCGCGGCGCGGACAAGGCGGGCGTATTCCTCGCGGGAGAGCTCCCGATCCTCGCTCCCGAACAGCGTCCGCTGGACGCGCAGGGGCTTCACGCGGCAGCCGGCGCGGCCGGAAAAGGACAGGTAGCTGTTGATCCCCGCCAGCATGGAATTGACGCTGGCGGCCTCGTATCGCTCTGTCAGTCCTTCCTTGTAGCAGACGGTCAGCTCCTTGGTGGGCTTGCGCCCGTCCAGCCAGCACAGGAAGGCGCGGGCGTCGCGCAGATACTTTTCTATCGTGGCGGGACTTTTCTCGTTTTCGCGCAGGTGCTTTTCAAAGGCTTGCAGTTCGTTCATGAAATCATCCTCCGTATCATAGCTTTAGGGTTATTGTATGATATGGAGGCGTTCTTTACACGCCACACCTGTCTTTTCTCCAGCTTCGCTCTTCCCGGAAGATCTCACGCCGTGCTGGCTGTTTTCTTTGATTATGGCATCGGTGGCCTCGGTGCGGTTTTCATGTTGTTCATCGAGTGGAAAAGCGGGATTCTGAGAATACGACAAAGCCCCGCCGGAATTGCTCCGGCGAGGCGTTGCCTTTGACCACATAAAATGCCACAGACAGGTGTGGAACCCATGGGGGATGCGGGTCACAAGATGTTAGGAAAGGAATTAAAATCGAGAGGAAACCGCTAAAAAAGGCTAAAAAGTGTAGGATCAATTCCTGGGTACTTGCGTGATATTGCATATAAATTTGCGGGAGAAACCTGGAAACATCTTTCGTAGTAAACGGTACACCCAATAACCGCATATTGCCCCAAGTGTGTTCAAAATAATATCGTCAACAGCGGTGTTGCGCATAATGAAATACTGTGCAAACTCTATAAAAGTTGACATTCCAAAACCGATGATTGCAGATCGTTTCAATGTGGCATTTCGGAATAAAAGGGCGGAAAAAAATCCAATTGGGATAAACATAGCCAAATTGCCAAAGAAGTTAATGAGCGTCACAAAAAAGTACACGGGACTTTTCAATAAATCCTCATAATAATCTTTGAATACAGAGAATGGAACTACGCTTAAACTGGATTTCCAAGCAGGGCGGTCAATTAGAATGCGGATATTTCCCCAAATACCAGGAGAATCTTCCCAAATATATGTAGGCCATAATGTCAGAGCCAAGATACCGAAAATAGATACAACAAATAGAATTAAGCCAATCTCGCGTTGCCATCCAGAGTGCAGATTCATGGCCTTTAGTGCCCTCATGCGGTATGGCATAAAGCACAGAAAGACAACTACTGCCGGAAGTGAAATAATTAATATTCTACTCACATATTGTATCAAACTTGTCATGTTCCATCCCCCATAATTCCCCGGTAGGGGATGCCCTGTTTAGGACACCCCCTACCGCTTTTATGCTTATTTGCCGATATTGACCGTTCCATCTTATACGCTGTTTCCAATTTACCGGCTCACATTCAGATCATTGCCGCTCTGCCTGTTGGATGATCTCACCGCTCGAATCATACTGAACAACATCCAAACAAGTGACACTTATTCCATCCGAAGTATCGTCGCTTTTGGGGAAGTATATCCGAAAGTTGTTGTGTTCTTGATAGGTTTCCAAAATGTCTGAGACTTCGGTAGAATCCGTAGCAACAGAGATGGTGTCACCTTGGTTGATTTCGTCCTTGTAGCTTTCAAGGGCTTCAACTAAGAAAAGGTTATCTTCATTCTCCACCATTGCAATTACTTTGACTTTGAGGGAAAGCAAGTGCAAACCTTGCTCCTGTTTGCCGGCTTGGTCATTAGAATTACCTGAGCATCCAACGGTTACTAAGAACAGTGCTGATAACATTAATGTACACATGATGGGGAAGAAATGTTTTTTCAAAGGGATGACCTCCTTTATTCGCTTATACCCTGTAAACGAATAAAGGAGGTCATTTTGGACAGTTGGATTCGGTTTTTTTAGAATTATTTTTTTGGACACCTTCTGCCATTTTTATCATAGTAGACTCGGGAATGTCTGCCATAATATAAAAAACGAGATCATTTTCTGCTGATGACCAGACAAGCATATTGGAGGATGCTTCTCCGTCGGCTTGATAGAAATCTGCGCAGATATCTCCGACTTGAGTCGACTGAACCTCCGTATAGTCGGATGTAACAAACAGGCTTGCTGCATCATCACCCTTCAAACAGGAAAATATAATACGCTGTCCTGAATCATCGGTATAGGTTAGATATGTGCCGCCGTCAAGGTTCTGCTCTTTTTGTAGAGAGAACCCTTCAGGCAACCATGTCAATTCATAATCTGCAGATTCATTTTCTTGAGATGCCTCACCAGTAAATCTGTACTCAACAAAAGCCTCGTACTGCTCTCGCATCCATGCAAAAAAAGCAGTTCGTGCTTCAGCATTCGCAGTCAGCCATGTACCGCTGGCAAGAGCTGCCGCAAGAACGAAACAGGCTGCATATCGGGGCAGTTTATAAATCACAGGATGTTTTACCATACGGAAGGATCGGCACATTTTTCTTTGAAACAATGGAGAAAACTTATGCTCACATTTTGCCGGAGCAGGAAGCCAATCCCTGATTGCCTGGTCTGCTTCAGTTGCTGCATTTTTTATCATTTCCTCGCTTATCACAGGATTCCCTCCTCTTCACACATTTTTTTCAATCTGCTTTTGGCCCGTTGATCCAATTTAATTGCGGTCGGCAACGACAGCCCCAACACCTTTGCGATTTCTCTAACAGTGTACCCATGATGATAACGCAGCAAAATCATTTCTCGATACCTTGCAGGCAATTTCAAAATACATTTTGTCAAATCGTTATCCCCTTCATAATGAGCATTTGTGCCTTGAATTTCCTCGATCAGTTCGACAGAAGGGTGTTTTTGTAACCGCCTATACTGATCTATTGCTTGGTGTTCAACTATTGTAACGACATAGCTATGCGTTTTTGGACACACTGGATCAGTAATTTTTTTAATATTCTCTGCTATCTTTACAAAAGCGTGATGGACAGCGTCCTCGGCATCTTGCTCGTTATGTAAAATTTCGTAGGCCACATGATACATGAGACCACGGTACTCCAGATATATCTGCTCCAATATTGACTTCTCCTCTGGAGATCCCAGCATCTGTAAATAAATCAACATAGTTTGAGCTCCCAGTTATAGCTGTTTTTATTATACCATGTGGTACTCTCTTGCAACAAGTAGAAAGATTTGAAATATACACCGCTTTCTGTGGAGATAAGATATAGCAAAATTACAGCCCTTTATCCGCACCCACAACACCGCCCTCAAGAACAGGCTGACCGCCTACGCCTCAGCTTACCCCGGCGAGTGCCGCCAGACCGACGCAGACCCGGACACGGGCTGCATGGAGTTTGAAGTCCGCAAGGGGCGCTTCTCCTTTCGGCTGACCGCCCCATACAGCGAGGAACGCCGGAAAGCTGCAAGCAAAGCGGCGAAGAAAAACAGCGTAAACGGCATGGGTAGAAGCGTTCACAAAAATCTGCTATAATTTTTGAAAAAACCACGCGCAACCTGTAGTTTTTCGCCCTAAAACCGTACTTATATAGTGGAGCCGGAAAGGAGGCGGTGCGGATGATGGAAGATACAAGAATCATTGAGTTGTTTTTTGAGCGTGACCAGCAGGCAATCCAAGAGCTGGATACGAAATATGGCAAGGTATGTCACAAGCTCTCATACAACATCGTAAATAACAGATATGATGCGGAGGAATGCGTCAACGACGCTTATTTAGGCGCATGGAACACAATACCACCGACAAAGCCGCAATCCTTGCAGGCGTATATCTGCAAAATCGTTCGGAACATTTCATTGAGGCTCCTTTACCGAAACGAGGCTGCAAAGCGGAAAAGCGTCTGTGAAGTTGCCATGCAGGAGATGGAAGCCTATCTGCCCGCCCAAAACACGGTGGAATCGGAAATTGAAGCAAAGGAGTTAGCCGCCATCATCGACGCTTTTCTTGATACGCTAAGTGTGGAGAATCGCATCATTTTCATGCGCCGCTATGCTTATTTTGATACCTATGCAGAGATAGCAAACCGTGTAGGTTTATCCGAAAAAAACGTATCTGTCCGACTTGCCCGTATCCGCCGGAAGATGAAGAAACACTTGATGGAAAGGAAGGTATTCGTATGAACACAAGACGATTTTTTGAAGCGATGAACGAGGTCTCTGACAAATATTATGAGGAAGCCGCAAACTATGCGAGCAAGCGAAAATCACACAGTTGGTTGAAAGGCGGCTATATGGCTGCCTGCCTTGTTGTCATGCTTGCCGTTGCAATCTATGTTTTGCCAAACTTTCTGGGTCAGCATGGCATCACAAGCCCCAACAATCCGAACGGCACCGTTGTTGATGACCCGACCAATCCGGGCAGTTCCGTTGTTGACAAGACTGCGAACGTTATCAATGTGAATGAGGTTGCAGAGCTGCCGCAGATGCTGCTTCCCAATTTGAGCGAAGATACGCTCATCAGAAAAAGCAGCGAGGAAATGTTTGAATACTACGGAATCGACCTTGCTGACCGTTTGACCGCCATCGGAACATTTACGGAGCAGGGAGAGTTGCACCCGCACGGTTTTTACTTTGACGGTACATTCGATTTGAACTGGTTTGCCTATGCGTCGGAGGACGGAACGCAGGAGGTTCTTATTTGCATCGGCAAGAATACCCGCGCCGGAGAATACCTGAACAGTTGGTATCAGAGCGGCGCATCAAAATCCAAAATTGATGGAACGGAGATGTACCTCTGCCGCTACAAGGACACGTCCGAAACCTGCTACTACGCTGTTTTTGAACTGAACGGCTGTGAGCTGTATGTTGAATCCTTTACCGCCGATGAATCGGGCTTTGTCTCTATGCTGAAAGCTATTGCGGCAGATTAGGAATTGAAAAGTTCGCGCTTTGCATGGTACAATCATATTAGATAAGTTTATCCGCACAAAGCAAAAGATGATGATATGCCCGAAAGGAGGAAGCCTTTTATGAAACGACTGCCAATTATTGTGCTGACGCTTGCGCTCTGCCTGCTGAC
>ERZ506966.175-NODE-175-length-46402-cov-9.248646_pt1 | contig 46402 bp, 38 predicted proteins | sample MGYA00512892_ERZ506966 | MGnify/ENA metagenome assembly ERZ506966 | reverse complement strand
TTCAGACGATGACAACCCGATGGAACCGATAAACGCAGTCCATCGAAGCCTGAAGAGGTTCATGAGACAGCACCCTGCATATGACAGGGATGATCTTCAGGACTGGCTGAATCTTTTCTGGTTCATCTATACAAACCGTGGCATTCCGATGGATGACAAGGTGAAAAAGTTCCTTCAAATGGCGATTTTGACACATAAAGTGATCAGATTTCGAGAGGTCTTTGCCAAAAAAGCCGATAAATAAGGGATTTATCAGGTCACCTGTGCAAACCCAAGCTTTTATTTTAAATGGTGTGATACCATTACCAGATTGATACATAGCGTGTTTATTGATCCAACCAGCAAAAGTGTTATACAAATTAGCACAAGCATCTTTTGAGCATAGAAGACCAAAGAAATCAACTTCATTTACCTTTCCATTAGTTGATGTAGAAATTTTATTAGTATCACATGGAACAGTAGGTAGTTTAAAAATTTCATCCTCATTAGTCGTTTCAGGAGTTTCTTCTACTTCAGTTTCGTTTGAAGAATCTGAACTATTATTACCAGCAGAATTACTAGGCCCACCAGTTTCACCAACATCAAAATAAATGTCACTAAAATTATTTGTAACAATGAGGTCTCTATCCATAGCCACTTTATCCAGAGTTGATATTGCCCTTATATCATTATTTAACTTACTACCAATATTATTAATCTTTTCATTTATTATTCTTGGATTAACGTTAGATTTTCGAATAAATAGTTCATCAACATCTTCAAAATAAGTAAAATTAGGATCCTTTTCGATTAAAGTTTGCAAATCCTCTAACACATCAACAGTGAATAATTGATTTTCTTTTGCATAGGAAAGTAGTTTTTGTTTTGAAAAAGACTCTTGTTCAGAGAAACTTAAGTCATAGTAGCCATAATCAAAGTTCTCAATAGTTTGCTTCACTATCTCTACTGCTGATTCTTTAATTGCGGTTACCCTATTAACTGTTGATAATTGTCCACAGCCACCACTTAAACAAGTACTTATTGTTAACGCTAAAGAGCATAATAACATAATTAATTCCCTCTCTTTTTATATTTTAACAAGTAAAGTATCGTTTTGCATACAGGTATCATTTTTCTAATAGGTTGTCGTTTTACTAATAGGGCTATAAACGTAAATTACGAGTTTTATAAAGAAAATATCTCTATTAGAAAAACGCCTATATATGAAAAAAAGCCCGATTTCTCGAGCTTATATGTAATATTTCGATACCCCTTAAATTGTATCAAAATGTTAGTCATAAGATGGAGCAAGCGACGGGAATTGAACCCGCGTGATCAGCTTGGGAAGCTGAAGTTCTACCACTGAACTACGCCTGCAACGCATTATAATTATAAGCTATAAAATGGTTAAAGAATAGAACGATTATCTTTGTATTTGATTGTTATTCTTGCTTTATAAAGGTATATTTTTCATACAAATATATTAGTAATAGTATGATATTCATAGTTATTAAAAGGAGTAAGGCTATGAAGACTATGATGGATATTATCATTTCTGTATTTGGATGGCTTGCTACAGCCATATTAGTGTTTTCTACCATTCCACAAGCTGTTAGAACTTTGAGAACTCAAGAAACAAGTAGTTTATCTTTGTGGATGCTAATACTCGCTTTGACTAGTGGAACATTGTTTGTCATATATGGAACACTAGTTTGTATATATACATCGGTTATAGCTGGGGCTCCGATAGCGGTAGGTAATTTCTTGTATTTAGTTTTCCAGGGAATGACTTTTGGAGTCAAGGTGAAGAATATAATCAAAGGAAAGGACAAGAAATAGTTCTTTCTTTTTTATAATCGATAAATAACATTGGAATTCGGGAGAGCGGTTTCCTGCCTCCCCGGCCAGACCGAGGCTCAGTCTAGAAACTACCGCCTTTGTGGTCGTGGCCGAAAAGATAGACACAAAGGATGAGGGATGCTCCGATTCATGCGAAAATCATCCACATATTCGATGCCTCCTTTCTGTAGTACGACAAAATCGTTGGGAGGTTTCCCGCCTCCCCGAAGACCATTAATCATTGTCCTGATTGACAGCCCAGAGTGCTCAAAACATCAAAAGGATGAGGGCAGGCGCCAAGAGTGCTAAACCCATGCTGTTTACCTCCTTTCTTTTTCGTCCGGCTCGGGGGGGAGGGGGAGAACCCCTATCTCTTTCTGACAATCCAGAGGATCACAGGGCTTAAGAGGGGGAGGAATTCTCCGACCAAGTCCTCGGGCTTGACGCCGATAGCCAACAAGGTTATCGTGATAGCCAAGAGGACGGTCCAAGCGACGATGCAGAAAATCGTTGATTTGTCCATAGTTTTCACCTCCTTTCAGGGGTAGTAACAGAAAAGGAAAAGGTTCTCCAAGCCCTCCCTCGCACGTTTTGGGTACCCGCCGCCTTTCGGCGCCGGATTCCCGACCCTCCGAAGAAAAGCTGGATATCCGTCCCCAATTCTCTCTCCGAGGAGAAGGATGGGGGTGAGAAGAGAAGTCGAGACGTTGGATTATAGATTCATTTGTTCTGTTGAAATATGAAGGTATTCAGCCAATTCGCTAATTTTTATATCCATTTCTCTTAATGTTTCTTTTATAAAAATCACCTTAAATCAAATTATTTAACTGCTATTTGTGGTTGCTTAGTCGTAAATTTCATCATTAAGTAATTAACTTTTTACGAATATAAAAAGATGATGCCAGCATCATTGGCATCATCTTTTGTTTTAATTTTTTGCTAAATCAATTTCACATAGATATGAGATTGCTTGGGAGAATTGATTACAATCTCATCTTTGACTTTTTGATTCAACACTTCTTCATATCTCTTGTCATGAGCTTTATCTATCTTTTCAAAGATAACTGTATATCCGAACAAAGTTATTACAAGCATCAGTATCGATATCGTTCCTATAGGGGATTGCAGGAACGATATTATGTAACCTAGGGGAATGCTTTGGTAACCGTCGTAGACACCGATTATTTTGTCTTGAGTGACATTTACTTCAGCGGTCAATGAATAGGGGTTTGCATCACCTCTGAATGTATAGAGAGTATTACCATTTGAATTGTTGATTTCAACAACTCTGTGAACGATTATGGTATCTTCAATTTTGAATGCGACTATATCGTATAAGTCGATTTCATCGGATGGCTTATAAGTTTTAAGAGCTATCAAAGTATTAGCTTTGATTCTAGTGTTTTTATAGCCACTCACTTTATCTCTTGAATCTAGATACGTGTTATTAGAATGCTTTGTAGACATCGAAGAAGTCTTTACGACTAATACTTGACTATCATTGAAAGACAATGTACCTGTGTTAACTTTCATCGTGATTGCAAATGATAAACCGGCAACTAATAACAATCCGATGAAAGTATTGCATATGATTCCAAAGATGGAGGAGGCTTTCTTTGATTTCTTGGACTTTAAATATATGTCTCTATATTCTTCAGTGCTTTTACATTTCTTTTTCTTTTTGTCTTTTTTAATCTCTTTGTTTATGTTTTCATCTTCTGCTTTTGATTCATAGTTTCTCTTTTTTGATTTTCCAAAAAGAGAAAACAAAATTAGAATCAAGCAGCAGATGCATAGCAAAGTTATTGAAGAGCATAAAGTTATCATTAAATCAAAGCCAGACATAATGCCTCCTTTCCTTAGAAGACTTAACAAATCATATCATCCTGGAGATTAAATTTTAATTTAAGCAGTAACAGTATTTACAGCTTCCATCCAGGCGACATCGTATTCGGTCCCACCTTGGACAATATGATCTTTTTGATTGGTGATTGTGATTGCTTCAGAGTTGTAGGTGACTATATCATCATAGCAAGCAATACCCCAATCACTTTCCTTGTTGTCCTCTAAGGTTATATACAAAGTCTTACCGACAAAACCTGAAAGATCAGCTACATAGGTAATCATAGTGACGTTACGACTAATAGTTACATCTACACAATTATCCACGAATCCTTTATTTATATAGTTTGCAATCTTTTTACCTGTTTTTGCATTGTATACATTTAATGAGGCAGCATTACCACCCATCTTATAAGTGATGTAACCAGATCCATCCAATTTGAAATATGTCGACTTGACTTCCCAAAGATCTTTTTCTCTCTCTTCATCGCCAAGATTCTCACCAAATCCACCCAAGAAATATGTTCCCGATTTGTTATAAGGCAAATCTATATTTTGATTGTAGATGCTTTGGTTGGATGGGTTCTTTGTGTTAGGAACATTGCCACTGATTTTGGACCATCCAGTCATATTACCTGTTTCGAAATTTCCATTAACAATTGATTCACTGACTGTAGCTCCTTCAACGTGGACTGATACATCAATTTTGGAATCTGATCCTAAATCGGTTTTCATTTGATTATAAGCAGCTTTTGTGGATGGATAAGTGCTTGATATGTACTTTACAGTTACTTCATCCATTGAGAAGAAAACATCTTTACTATCAGTTTTTGTTGCTAAGAACGACTTCTTAATTTTGGTGGTATCAGCAGAAGTTTTAGCACCCTTGTATTCGAATTCTACATATTTGGCTAAATTAGCAGAGACATTGATTGTGATTGTGTATTCAACATAATCAGTTTCAGTCAATCCAGTATAATCATAATTGAATGCTAATGCTTTGGTCTTACCATCAGCATATTCCCAGTGTACACCTTTTCTGGTAGAATCTTTAGAAACATCAGTTACAGTTGGATTTGAAGTAGTCTTTTCTTGATCCAAGACTAATTTTGAGCCGCTATTTTCATCTACAGATAAAGTTCCAGCAGCAAAATCATTTTCCAAAGATCCAATCTCGACATTTGCGGCTCCGTTAACATCTTGCTCTTGTATAGATCCGAATGACCATGCAGCAAAACCTGTTCCTATTATTGAAGCGGTAGCCAATAAGGGAAGGGCTGTCATCAATAAAAACTTTTTCATATAAGTACCTCTTGTGTGTAATATGGGAACCATCCCACACGAATAATATATATAATTTTTTCTTTTTTGCAACCGCTTTCTATAGAATTTGATTAATCTTTGTTTGAATCATCCTTATTAATAATTAGAAAAACTAGCAATAAAACCTAAAAATCAAACTAAAACTCGATATTTGGGAATAATTAAAGAAAAAGATGGAATATTTTAAAAGGCTATCGATGAATATATTAGTAGAGCTGGAAACGATTTCAAATAATTTGTTGACTTTAAAAAAGTCTCTTCTTATAATGATGATGTGGAACCGATACCACAAAGGAGACTTATGGAAAATCTTGAAAACAATGAATTAAATCAACCTAGAGATTCAAGTGACCTTGAAGAAAGCAAATCTGAAGAGCCAATCTTGGAAAAGGTTAATCCTAATGAAGAAGAGAAGATTGAAGATGAAGTGAATCCAGAAGAGTTGATAAAGAATGATATCTATCTCAAGCTTCATCATGTAGATAAGGTATATGACAACAAGGTTCAAGCTGTATTTGACTTCAATCTCGATGTCAAGAAACATGAATTTGTAGTTTTAGTTGGGCCTTCTGGTTGTGGTAAATCTACTACGATTAGAATGATCGCGGGTTTGGAACAAATCACCAATGGAGATTTGTATATCAACGGAAAATATGCTAACGACTTATCTCCTAAAGATAGAGATATAGCAATGGTCTTCCAAAACTATGCTTTGTATCCTCAAATGACTGTTTACGACAATATGGCATTTGGATTGAAGATGCGACATGTTCCTAAGGAAGAAATCGATAAGAGAGTTAAGACAATCGCAGAAACATTGCAGTTGACTGAATACTTAGATAGAAAGCCTAAGAATCTATCCGGAGGTCAAAGGCAGCGTGTCGCATTGGGAAGAGCAATCGTAAGAGATGCAAAAATCTTCTTGATGGACGAGCCGTTGAGTAACCTAGATGCGAAACTTAGAGTTTCTATGAGAAGTGAAATTGTAAAGCTTCATAACGATATAGGAGCTACTACTATTTATGTCACTCATGATCAGACAGAAGCTATGACTATGGCTACTAAGGTTGTCGTCTTGAATAAAGGTTGGATTCAACAGATAGGATCTCCTGAAGAAATCTATAACAAACCTGAAAACATATTCGTCGCTACGTTTATCGGTTCACCATCAATGAATATGTTTGAAGGAAAGTTGGTAGGACATACACTGACCTTGAATGATGGTAAGTATTCTATCGATTTAGATTCAAATATAGTCGAAGAAAAGAAAGCATACTTCGAAAAACAAGAAGAAAAGATAGAAAAAGACTTATCAATTCTTGTGAAACTCGAAGAAGAGACCAAGCAAAAACTAAATAAGACCTGGCAATTCTGGAAGAAGAAAAAAATCAAGAAGAACTTGGAGAATACAAGTCTTGATGTAACAAAGAAAAAAGAGTTACTTCAGTTTGTTAGGAACACCGAGTCTACTGAGGAATTGGTCGTTATAGCGGGTATAAGACCCGAGAACTTAGAAATAGTCGACATCAACGATTCTAAAGAAGGAATTGAAGCTGAAGTCACTGTAGCTGAGCTGTTAGGAAATAGATACTTAGTGCATTTGAATCTATTTGGAAAAGAAGCAGTCATCGAATGCAAGTCGTCTATGAAGTTCCAACCGAAGATGCAAGTAAAGGTACTTATCGATAAAAAAAGAATCCATGTCTTCGATAGAAACACACAGGGAAGAATTCACTAATTGAAAAGAGGAAAATAACATGAAAAACTTAATTAGAAAAATTTGTTTGCTAGGCTTAGTCACATTGATGCCTTTGGCTTCATGTGGAAAAGGAAGTGACGACACTGGTGATAATGGTGGTGGACAAGAAGGCGGAACAAAGATCATTAATGTTTGGGTTCACAAGAACAAGGAAGAAAAAGAAGGAAAAGTATATAACTCTATCGTTGAAGCTTTCAACAAGGCTAATGTAACTACATCTACTGGAACTAAGGTCAGAATGTCTATGCAGTTCTATGGCTCCACATTATCTACTAAGATTTCAGCAGCTCAGTTGACTGGTGGTCTTCCTGATATTTTTGCTTTGGATAGCACTGATGTCAGTTCTTATGTGAAGAACAAGTTGCTTCAATCGATCGACAACTACATCACAACTGATGAAAAAGCAGATTATGTAAATTCTGTTATAGACCAAGGAGTAATCAACAACAAGTTATATGCATTGAGTGCTATGGAAGCTCCTGGTGGACTTTATTACAACACTGAATTGTTGAAGAGTGTTGGATACAAGGACGAAGATTTTGCTACTCAATGGTCTTGGAAGGATGTAAAAGAAGCTTTGGTGAAGCTCAACAATGCTGGTAAAGCACACCAAATCAATTTGAACACTGGTTTTGGAACTGATGGTTACATGTATTTCTATTCTTCATTGGTCTATTCAGCTGGTGGAAACTTTGGAGAAGATGGAAAGGTAGAATCTGCTTTGACTTCTGATAAATCAGTAGCAGGATTGAAACAATTAGAACAATTCTATGATAAGACGGGTTTAGGTTCTAATGACAGTTGGGTCTACACCGGATCTAGTGAGACTGCATTCCAAACAGGACAACTTCCATTTGAAATTCATGGGCCTTGGGAAGCTAGGACTATTGAGAAAGATAACACAGCTGTCAAAGGCAAATATGGAATTATGGGAATGCCTGTCTATGAAGATGAGTCTGGAAACAAATCTACTTTGATAAGCAATCCTTGTGGTTCTTATTGTTTTGGTGTCAGTAAGGATGCTAAAAATCTTGAAGCCGCTACTTTAGCTCTCAAGTATTTGACTAACAAAGATTCATCAGAAGCTTTGTTTAATGAAATAGGAACTTTCCCAACACATAATTCTAGCTTCACTGATTCATCAACATTCCAAACTGGAGTTTATAAATCTTTGAAGGACAACTTAACCAATAATCAATTTACCAGACCTAAGCAAGTCAAGTATCCTCAACTCAAACAAGCTTATGGAACGGTTATAGAGTACATCAAGCTTAATTACGGAAAGAGCAATTATGATTTGAAGGGCGAGATTTCTACCAGAATGAAGACTGTCGATAGTGCCAGAGGATAATTTCTATGGATTCTATTGAAAATCAAATTCCAAAGGAAGAAAAGAAAAGCTTCTTTGGGTTTGGTAAGAAAGATAGCTCCAATGATCCAAAGCCTTCTAAGAATAAGAGAGAAAAACATAAGAAGCCATACTTCTCACTGTTTGGAACTACTTATGACAAAGAACAGTCTCTTTGGGGATGGGCCTTCATCTTACCAGCCTTTATTCTAGCTATAGTATTCGTCTTATTGCCTATCGCAATCTCTTTATTTTACGCTTTCACCGACGCCAACCTCTTGGCTATGGATGAAATAAAATTTGTTGGGTTCGATAACTTTGTCAGGGCTTTTCAAGATAAGACTTTGCTTTTAGCTTTGAAAAACACTGCATTGTTCGTCGTTGAAGTTGTTCCTTTACAATTATGTACTGCTCTAGGACTTGCATTGATTCTTAATAAAATTTCTCACGGATCTACATTCTTGAGATGGGCATTCTTTTGCCCTGTCATGCTTTCTTTGGCAGTCACCAGTATGTTATGGATGAACTTGTTGAACACTCAAGATGGATTGATCAACACTTTGATCTTAGCCTTGGGTGGTGATCCTGTCATGTTTTTGGATAGTCCAAACATCGCTTTGCACACCATTGTTTTCATCTCAGCCTGGCAAGGAGCTGGATATCAAATGCTTATCTTCTTGTCTGCTTTAAAGAATGTCTCCCCTAGTCTTTATGAAGCAGCTAAGATGGATGGAGCAAACGCTTGGTCTAGATTTATCCACATCACATTACCAGCCATTAAACCAACATTCTCATTTGTTCTCATCACAATGTTGATAGGTGCGTTCAGAATTTGTGTTCAGCCTATGATTATGACTGGAGGTGGTCCTTTGGATTCTACTATGACAATGTCATATTACATTTACTTGCAAGGTACTCAGTATAGAGATGTCGGATACTCCAGTGCTATCGCTTTGTTGTTCACAATCATCATGGCTACAGTTTCTTTGTCGTTGCGTCGTATTTTGGAGGGTAAGGAAAAATAATGGAATCATTAAGTTCTATCATTAAAAAGAAAAAGCCCGGCTACCAGAAAAAAATAGTTTTGAAGATAACCAAAAATTCTTTGATAGTATTGGGTCTTGCCCTTTTAGTAATCATATTCGTATTCCCTGTTCTTTGGATGGTTTCTAACTCCTTAAAGAGCAATGCTGATATCAACGAACAAATGTCCTCTTTGCAAACATTCTTCCCCGATTTTGCAAAGATAGGTACATGGTTCGATAACTATGTAAATTTATTCAATCAGTTCGATAACTTTGGAAGATCTATAGTCAATTCTATTATTTATTGTGCTATTACCATAGTAATGGTTCTTCTAATCAATTCTTTTGCTGGATATGCTTTGGCAAGATTTAAATTCCCTGGTAGTCATTCTATTATGACTACTATAGTCTTGCTCATGATTATTCCTGTAGAGACTAGTGTTGTTCCTTTATATGTTATTTTGTATAGATTAGGACTACTCACTGAGAGCACAAACATAATAGGTTACTTGCTTCCTGGTTTTTGTTCTTTGATGTACATATGGATGTTCAAGCAATACTTTGAAGGAATGCCTGTAGAAATAGAAGAAGCTGCTAGAATCGATGGATGCTCTAGAATCGGAATCTATTTCCGTATGATATTGCCTCTATCGCTTCCTATCTTTGCAACAGTTGCAATATTCACGTTCATGGGTCAATGGAATGAATATATCATGGCTCAGTTGATCTTCGTCGATCCTGCAAAACAGCCTTTGCAAGTCTATTTGCAGTTGGTCAATACATTCCAACCTAAGGATTTAGGAATGACTATGGCTGCTTTGACATTCTCCACAATTCCTATTGCATTAGTTTATATCTTTGCTCAAAGATATATCGTTGAAGGTGTTTCTTTCAGCGGATTGAAGTAGAGGTTCGGTTATGAAATTAAATAAAATTTTATTGATATTAGCCACTTGTCTTCCTGTCATTTCTTGCTCGTCAGTAGACAATACTACCCCTGTTGCATCTCAAGCCAGAGATCATTCTATATTGGACTTCCACTTCGATGAAGAAGGAAAAGATATTTATGATGCGACTAATAAAAAGTCCTATGCAATAAATAGTGTTTATTTTACCTCCCCTAATTTAAAAAACAATTCTATTGATTTGCATAAGGACGGAGCTGCTGGAAAGTCGATTTTATTCGATGGGTATTCAACTTATTTTGAAGTTCCTAGTGCGGATGTTAAATCTAATGATGATTATCTTTCTATCTCTTGTTATATAGCTCCTAGAGCTTATGATTGGGCCGATAGAAATGATACAAATACTACCACAGATATAGTTTCTAAGATTTACTACGATGATTCTTTCTCTGCTGGTTATTCTTTGGGGTATCAAAGAGACGGATATGTCGTTTTCAAAATCGGAACCGGTGATGAGTTACTGACTTTGAGAACCGATTCGCCTGTCTTAGATAAGGGAAAATGGAATTATGTCACTGCAACATTCAATGGTGTCGATGGATTGATGTATATCTATCTAAACGGTCAAGAAGTCTCATGTAAATCATTTAAAGCAAATACAAAGATTGAACAAACTGATAATTCTTTGTACATAGGAAGAAATCCTTTGAATACAAATTCAGATACTGGATCTATCCAAGGTGTTGTTTCTGGTTTGATGGATGAAGTAACGATTTATGATGTTTTTCTTACTTCAAAGCAAATCATGAATTCTTATTTGAAAGATACCCCAACTGGATTTGCTTCTATTCCCTATGAAGATATCGGACTTCAAACTTACTTGAAGGATGATAAAGATAAACCTTTGTACCATGGTGGTCCTAACGAACATTGGATGAATGAACCTCATGCACCTATCTATTACAAAGGAATCTATCATTTGTTCTTCCAACATCAAGTAAATGGTCCATATTTCAATGGGGCTAAAGGTATATCTTGGGGACATTTAGTCTCTAGCGATATGGTCAACTGGACTCAAATTCAAGATGCTTTGACTCCTACTTTAGGAACAGTTGCTCCTGATGGAATTTGGTCTGGCGGTAGCAGTTATGCTACAGTCAAAGGTGAAGAAAATGTGCCTGTTCTTTTGTTTACTGCTGGAGATTATGTCCATGAAGGAATGGTGTCTAATCAAAACATAGGATTAGCAACTCCAAAGGATCCTTCTGATCCATATTTGACTGAATGGGAGATGTCTGATATTTTAGCAGTCGAGCAAAAAAGCGGAGAGGGTGTTTCCGGTGAGTTTAGAGATGCCTCGTTATTTATTGAAGACAACACTTACTATATGTTGGTTGGAAGTTCTAACAATGGAAAAGGAACTGCACTTTTATATACAGCTCCTGTAACTTCAAATCTTTCTTCTCTTCATAACTTCACTTATAGAGGTCATGTCTTCGATTATCCTGAGCAGGATTCTCAATTGGGATCTGTTTGGGAATTGCCTATTCTTCAAAGACTAACTGATAAAGATGGAAATCCAACTGATAAGTATATCTTTATCATCTCCCCTGCTCCTGCTACTACAGCTGACAACAACGTCTATTATTGGATAGGAACTTTTAATAAAGATACTTATAAGTTTGTTCCTGATAACTATGGATATCCATTAAGAATGGATTTTGGACCTAATGTATTTACTGGTCCTAGCGCATTCAAAGATCCTATTAGCGGATTGGTTACTGTTATGTCTATCTCGCAAGATAAAAGAAAAGGTGATGAGGCTTATCCACAAACTGGTTGGGCTAATAATGTCGGTCTTACAAGACAGGTGTATTTCGAAAATGGAAAGCTAAAAATCACACCTGTCAATACCATTGAAACGATGGGTGATTTGAAGATTGATGAATCAGATTTAACTTTATCTCAAGCCAATGAGAAGCTAGCTTCTATTGATTCTGATACCATCAGAATCAAAGTAACTTTTGATGGAATAACTTCAGGCCAGTTTGGAATAAATGCCAGAGCCACTACTGATAAAGATGAGTACACATCTTTCTATGGAGATTCTAGTTTTGCTGTTTATTCCGACAATAGAAACAATAGAAGAAATGCTTCTACAAATAATTTGATAGTCAATGGTCAAATAGATTTGTCTGATTCTATGACTATTGATTTATTTGTGGATAGATCATGTTTAGAAGCCTTCTACAACTATGAGAAAACTATTTCTATGAGATCTTATCCTGAAAGTGACGAAGCAACTCATGTTTCGTTGTTTGCCGAGAGTTCTTCCATCAACATCAAAGAGTTGAAAGTCTATGAAATGGGAGGGCTAGGAAAATGAAATTGAAGAATTTATTTTCTATCCTCTCATTGACTTCATTGATTTTGACAAGTTGTCAGAGTGAAACGGCTAAGACTAAGAATTCTACATTGATAAATGGAGATTTTGAAACAGTTAGTTTAAATGGGTGGACAGTTCTCGATGGAAATGCCTATAAGGATGGTGATTTCAACATCGGAATCGCAAGTGGTGATTTCTATGCTCAAGGGAATGCTTATTTGACTACTTCTGTTTCTGCTACAGGAAGCAGTGGAACATTGAGATCATCGGATTTCAAAGTGACTGGTAATGGAAAGATAGGTTATTTGATCGGTGGTGGTAACAACACTGAAGAGCATTACCTCGAGTTATGCTCTTCTGATACTGATCAAGTATTGATGACTTTCTATAACACCAAGCCTCTTCAAAGCGATGAGATGTTCAGACAAGTAGTTGATGCTAGTAAATACATCGACCAGTATTGTTACATCAAGATTGTAGAGAAAAATATAGATAAAGATTCATACAATTATTTCAATCTCGATGATTTTATCATCGGATTTGAAGGTGAGGCGGAGACTCCAGGATTATTAGGTAAAGCTAATCGTTATATCAAAGATAACAAAGTAAGTGTCGACAAATCATTAGCACCTTCTTATCATTTGTATCCTCCTGTCGGATGGATGAATGATCCTAATGGATTCATCTATTACAAGGGTGAATATCATGTGTTTTATCAGTTTTATCCTTATTCGACTGCATGGGGAACCATGCATTGGGGTCATGCTACAAGTAAAGACTTGATTACATGGGAAGACCATGGTGCGGCTTTAGCACCAGATGAATCGTATGATAAAGGTGGTGTTTTCAGCGGTGGAGCAATAGAAGTAAATGATGATTTATATTTACTTTATACAGCTGTTACTGATGCTCAAAGACAAGCTATAGCTTATTCTTCTGATGGAATCAACTTCGAGAAGTATTCTAACAATCCTGTTATGGATACTGATTTGCTTCCATCGACAAATAGAACAGGTGATTTTAGAGATCCAACTATCTTTTCTAGAAATGGATATTACTATGTGATTTGTGGTGGAAAGTACAACTCCAAAGGTGGAAACCTTATGCTATTCAAATCAAAGTATGTATTGGGTCCTTATTCATATGTGGGTGAAGTACAAGGCTCTGATATCACGGATGGTGGAATATTTGAATGCCCTGATATTGATACATTAGGCGATAAGGATATCCTCATCTCTTCTCCTCAGACAGTCCCGACTGATTTGATTAATGATAAATTCCAAAATGTACATAGCGTTTGTTATGAAGTCGGAAACTTGAATACATCTTCGGGCAAATTTGAATATGCAACCGACGGAATGCAGATGGAAGAATTCGATAAAGGATTTGACTTCTATGCTGCTCAGATGACCAAAGCTAGTGATGGACGATTGATCATGTTGGCTTGGATGAGCATGTGGGATAGGAATTACCCTTCCAGTGCAAATAATTATACGGGAAGCGTGACTCTTCCTAGAGAGCTTAGTTTGGTCGGAAATCATATCTATCAGAAGCCTATCACTGAAATCAAGAATTACTATAAGAATCATAAAGATTATGGAACTATTACTACATCGGAACAAATACTGGAAGGAGCTAACTCTAAAACATCTAGAATCTCATTTGAAATAGGTGTAGATTCTCTTGATACGACTTCAAAATCAGGTGTTAAGTTGTTCGTGAACGATGAAGGCACTGAATATGTTGGAATCTACTATAACAAAGAAACCAGTGAAGTAGTTTTCGATAGAAGTTATAGCGGTACCCCATTCAGTGCTAACGGAAAAGAAGTTATCGGACAAAGGTATTGTAAAGTAAATCCAGCAGATGGAAAGATAAAACTTGAAATCTTTATGGATAGAACTTCAGTGGAATGTTTTATCAACGATGGATACTACACCATGACTGGTTTAGCCTATCCTACATCTTTTACTTCAAACATTTCACTTTACGGAACCGTGAATACAACTTTTGAAAATGTTGAATACGATGAAATCGAGGTAAACTAAAATGATTGACTATATCACCGACACTAGTAAGGGTGTCATAGAGAAAAAGCGAAGATATAAACCTTTATTCCATTTCTCACCCAGGAAAGGCTGGATCAACGATCCTAATGGATTGGTAAAAATCGATGATGGTTATAGACTCTTTGCTCAACATAATCCATATCAACCTGTGTGGGGACCGATGCATTGGTTAGATATCAGATCAAATGACCTTATCAAGTTTGAAGAATCTGATAGATATGCATTGAAACCAGATAAAGATTACGATCAAAAATTCGGCTGCTTTTCTGGCTCTTCTATCATAAAAGATGGCAAACTATGGCTGATGTATACAGGAGCTAGTGAAGAAAAACAGGTTCAATGTTTGGCTGTTGAAGAGGGTGATGGCTTTAAAAAGATTGATTCAAATCCTGTATTAGATGAAAATGAATTACCTTCGACTTATATGATTAAAGATTTCAGAGATCCTAAAGTCATATGGGTTAACGGAATGTATTATTGTTTCTTGGCTACAAGAAAAGTTGCTGGCCATAGCTCGATTGTTTTATTTAAATCGGAAGATTTAATTTCATGGAAATTCGTTAAATCGGTTCTTGAAAGTGAGGACTTCAATTCTGAGATGTTTGAATGTCCTGACATTGTTAGAGTCGGCGATAAAGACTTGCTGATGTTCTCTATTCAAGGCTTTGGTGGAATTGAAGGAAGATTAGTCAACAAAAACAATGTCTTAGGCTGTATTGGAAAGATGAATTTTGAAAAAGGAGTGTTCACTCCTTTAAGCAAATGGAGACCAGTCGATGATGGATTTGATTTCTATGCCACTCAAACATCTTATTCTAAGGATGACAATCCTTTGCTAATCTCATGGATGAATGCCTGGGGAAGTAAAGATTATACTGGTGAAAACGAAGGATGGTGTGGAAGATTCACCTTACCTAGATTCTTGTCAGTCGATAAGAACAACAGATTTATTCAAACATTCTCTACTGAATTAAACAAATACGAATGTGAGTTTATCAAATCAAAAAAGATTGAAGAAATAAATGAGTATTCAAAGGATAATCCCCGAGAATTCTTAGATATCAATCTTGAATTAGATAAAAAGAATTTAGAAGATTTATTAATCGGCTTGAATTGTGGAGAAGAAAAAGTCGAGTTGTCAGTAGAGAATGATATGTTGAAAGTTGATAGAAGCAATTGCTTCAATAAGATAACTACAGAAACTAAGATTGATGACTTTGTTAGATATGCTGAATTAGATAAGTCTAAAGACACATTAAAACTAAGGATAGTAATCGATGTAACGAGTATCGAAATACAAATAGATGATGGTTACTCAATGATGTCGTTGAACTTCTATCCTAAGATTCCTGACTATAGCTTATCGATTGAAAATAACGATTCTGATTCTTTGTTGGAATGCGATATTAAAACAAACAAATAAAGGATATTATAATTATGAAAAAAATATTTAAAATTTCCACCTTGTTATTAGCCTCACTCCTTTCTATCGAAAGTTGTGGAACGAAGAATTCTAATAGTACTACTGAAGATTCTACAAACAATGTAGATAATTCATTTACAAATGGTGGATTCGAGCTGGGTAATTTAAATGGTTGGACGACTACTGGAATGGCTTTTTCAGATGACGATGTGTCTGATGCTTCAAACATAGGAAACAGTGAATCCAACAAAACTGGAGTATATTTCTTTAACGGTGATAAATCATCCCTAGCTTCAGCTAAAGGAACATTGTCCAGTGGTTACTTTAGAGTAGATGGCACTTCTTTCTTTAGCTATAAGATTGGTGCAGCTAAAGACCAAAGCAAAATCTTCATTCAATTCTTTGAGGAAGGAAGCGATACCCCATTATCTTTTAAAGCCAATGGTGGTGATGAAGCTTTGACTCAAATAGGAAATGTCGATTTTAATGAAGCTTCATGCAATGATACTCTTATTACTAATTACATCGATTTATCCGATTACACTGGAAAGAATGTTAAAGTTGTCGTGACTGATAACGATACTAACAACAACGAGAATGGAAGTGACTACTCTTATGTCAATTTAGATGATTTCAAAGTTATCACTACAAATATTTCATTGGAAATTGTCAAATCTCAGAGAGAGGCTGAGCTTGAAAAGTACAGCGATAACTTTGAAGAAGATCCTACTTCGACTACTTTGAGAAATGGTGGATTTGAAACTGGTGATTTCACTGGATGGAAGGTTATTTCAGGAAATGCATTCAATCAAAGTGGAATTATCGATTCTTCTTCTACATTTTGGGGAGAAAGGGTCTATCATGGAAACGGTGACAAGATTTTCTCTGGAGAAGGAAAATCCAACAGTACTGTTGGAAAGATGAGATCTGAGAAGTTCACAATCGAAGATGATGAAGGAAGCAAATTTGTTTCATTTAGATTGGGTGCTGCTAAGAGAAGCACTTGTTATGTGTCTCTTTGCGATGCTTCTACCGATGAAGAGTTGGTTAAAGTCACCAATGAACAATTATTCTCAGATCCGGCCGCTTCATTAAATATGTTCTTACATGTCATCGATGTAACTCAATATAAAGGCAAAGTCTTATACTTCTTGATTGTTGATGCTGATAGAGGCGAGAGTGACTTCGCCTTTATGACTTTCGATGATTTTAGAATTAATTTGACTGAAGATGAAGTTAAAGAATTGATAGCTGAAGAGAAGAACTATGACTCTTATAGTGATTTGGATAAGACGACTTATAATGATATGTATTCTAGCAAGCTATCATTCCCTTTGGCAGGTGAAGCACCTGTTATCAATCTTGATGGATTGGATAATGAATATATAGCAACAACTTTTATTAAGAATGAAGGTACATATAATTTCTTATCGATGCTTGAAACTATTAAACAAGCTAAAGTCTCTGGCTCTACAAAGAGAATTAGTGATGACTATACTGCATTCAATGATTTGAGTATCAGTATTGAAAGTGTTCAGTTAAATGGTGGAGATCCCATTACTGAAAACCTTGATTCTATCGATGTATCAGAAGTTGGAAACTATGTAATCAACTTTAAGATTGCTGATGCTTTTAATCAAACTACACAAGGTAAGGCTTTGGTAGAAGCGACAAGTGATGAGCCTGTAATTCCTACTACTATTACTAATGGCGACTTTGAAACTGGAGATTTGACTGGATGGACAGCATCTGGTGAGGCGTTTATAGATGAAGAAGTCATCTCCTCTTCGAACAAATTCTGGGGAAGCAGAGACTTCCATGGCGAAGGAAATTATTTATTTGATGGAGAAACTAAAGAAGGCTCTACTGGAGAGCTACGTTCTTCCACTTTCAAAATCGATGATAGCGATGGAGACAAATATATTAGTTTCTTACTCGGTGCCGCAGCCAACAAGGACAATACTTATGTAGCTATTTGTGATGCTGATGATGATTCTGAATTGATTAGAATCACAAATGATTATTTCAAAGATGCCGAGATATCTTTGAATATGGTGAGACACTATTTGAATGTCACTCAATATAAGGGAAGAAATGTTTATATAAAGATTGTCGATAATGCTACATCTGGGTTCGGATTCCTCACATTCGATGATTTCAAGGTCAATCTATCAGCTGATGAAGTGAAAGAACTTTATACAAACACTAAGGCTGAATCCAATTATGTCAATGATAGTGTTGCAAAAGATTACTACACTAACATTTATCAAAATCAAATTTCTTTGGATCAAGCCGGAAATGCACCTGTAATTAAAAAAGACGATGAGACTAGCGATATCGCATTCACTTACGATTTACATGGTGTTAATTCATCTTTCGATTTAACTTCTTTGAATGATGAAATTAAGAAACATGTCTCAGATGATTTCACTGCAAAGAATGATTTGACTATCGATATTACTTCTTTGAAAAAGCCAGATTCTACAGAAATAACTACTGGATTTGACAATGTTGACATGTCTGCGGCTGGAACTTATGAGGTCGGATTTAAGGTCACTGATAAGTTTAACCAATCCACTACAGGAAAGTTTGATATCGAAGTCATATTAGCTATGCCTTCTACTATTACCAATGGTGACTTTGAAACTGGTGATATGACTGATTGGACTGTATTGAGCGGAACATTCAATATGAACAACGCAGTAATGAGTGACTCTACATTCTGGAATGAGAAGATTCCATTCAACAAAGGAGGAACATACTTCCTCAATGGTTGGAATGCCGGTGCTGAATCTGATGTTTATGAAGTCAAATCTTCAACATTCAATTTAGGTGGAAGTGGATATATTTCATTCAAGATGGGTGGAAGAGCGGCTGTATTGAACGTCTATGACGCTACTACTGATACAAAAGTAGCTTCTTATAGAAATACTGGATTTGTCGATAATGGTGTCTTGGTAAGTAGTGGCTCTAGATTAGCTACTATGATCACATATGTTGCTGACTTGCATACATATCTTGGAAAGGATTTGTATATAACGATTCAGGACGACCAGACATCTAATTGGGGTGTAGCTTTCTTCGATGATATCAATACTTATTATGAAAATGCAATTGATGTCACCAACTTGAAAGATGTTGTTACTCAGCCTGAAAATGGTGTTGATGTTGAAACCGAAATTCTTTGGATGGTCGCTACTAACACGATAACTGTTGATAATAGTTCTAAACAAGACTAAAATTGCTTTAAAAGAAAACGGAGGTTGTAAATATGTCTGTTGGATTAAAACATGTTGCTCAGAGATCAGGTGTAAGTAAGTCAACCGTTTCTCGTTATTTAAACGGCGGATATATTTCACAAGAAAAGAAAGAAGCTGTGGAGAAGGCGATAAAAGAATTGAACTTTGTCAGTAATTCCAATGCTAGATCATTGAAGACTAACAAATCAAATATGGTAGCTTTGTTCGTTCCTACTATCGACCACCCTTTTTTTGCTAGATTGGCTAAATATGTCGAAGATGATCTTTATAAGAAGAATTATAGATTGTTGCTAGTTTCTTCTGGTGGAGACACAATGAAGGAAATCCAAATCATCAAATTGATCAATGAAAAAGCAGTAGATGGTGCAATATTCGTCACACATAACTACTATCCTTCAATTCCAACTACAATGCCCGTAGTCACTATCGATAGACATTTTGGAAATCATGTTCCTTGCATAACTTCAGATAACTTCGATGGGACTTATAAAGGACTTAAATATTTGAAGGATAAAGGATGTCAAAAGATAGGATTTCTTGGAGGAAAACCTTTAGTTGAATCAGAGGTCAATAAGAGATTTGATGCTTATATCGAATTTTGTAGAGCGGAGAAGATAATTCCTATTTATAGCTTTGAAAATTTAGAACATGGTCAGGAATATGAAGTTGCGAAGCAATTTTTGATAGATAACGATGTCGATGGATTGTTCTGCTCTTCTGATTTACTAGCCTATGGAGCTTATAACTACTTGCATAAGAAGTCTAAAGACAATAAAGTTAAAATCATGTCTTTCGATGGTATTACCGACGATATGTTCTTCGGCGTTGATTTGACTTCTATAAAACAAAATATGAGTCAACTAGCTAGTAAAGCTGTCGAAGTGTTGATGAGGAGAATAAATGGTGAAAAAGTAGAGAGTAAATATGTTGTAGATACAACGTTTGTTAAAGGAGAAACAGCTTGATGAAGCTTCCTGTTGAAAATGATGTCGGATGTGTTCCACATTCTTTTAAAGCTGCTTTGTTAGATGTCTTCAAGACAAAGTTTGTTAATTTGATGGTATTGAGCATATTCGTATTCTTGTTCTTCATACCATTGATATGTTCGGATATATTTTTCAACAGCTATATAGGTGGTGTCGGTCAAGATTTGAGTCAATTGACTGAAACACAAAGAGCATTCAGAGACTTCTACCTTCGTATTTATCAAGGTGCTATAGATATTCCTCTATTGATGCTGGGGTGTTTAGGGTTTGGGTCGAGCATGTTTGTCTTTAAGAAATATATCTATGGAGAGAAGGCCTATTTAGTTAGTGATTTCTTTAAGAATGGTATAAAAGCAACTTATAAAGCTTCATTGCTATGGTCTTTTATACTTGGCCTTATATCACTTCTAATAAGCTTTAACGTATATGGTCTTACTGCTTATGAATTCCCTAAACTTTACATAGTCATAACAAGTATTATTGAAGGTCTTGTATTCATATTAGTTTTCTTCATATACTTCTTTTCTGTTTGCTCTGAGACTATTTATGATTTGCCGTTTGGAAATGCTACTAAGAATAGCTTGTTGTTCAGTGGAATCCTATATGGAAAGAACTTATTAGTATTTATTTCTACGTTTGCTTGGATTGTTTGTTATTATTTGTTCACCAATATTTTCTTCCAAGGATTTTCTTTACTAGTCTTCTTTTTTATAGGTGCTGGTGTATTATCTTTAGTGTGGACTACTTACTGTTTATATATTTTCAACAAATATATAAATAGAATTAAAGGCGTGACTATCAATAATAGAGATTATTGAAAGGATATTTAAAATGAATAAATTAATTGCTTTTGGTGAAGTACTTGAAGATTATGTTCCTGAAGGAGATGGGTTTAAAAAGCTAGTCGGAGGAGCTCCTTTAAATTTCTTGTCTATGGCTAGTCAATTAGGAGCATCATCTTATATGATTACAGGTCTAAGTAAGGATGAAGGTAGTCAAAGAGTGCTGGAAATGATGAACAGAGAAGGTGTTCATACTGAATTTGTAAAATTCGATCCTACGACCTCTCTTTGCCATACTGAAGTATCAGTAGATAGGACTACTGGCGAAAGAGAGTTTTACTTCTTCAAAAAGAATGCTTCTTTTTTATCCTTGAATGAAGATGACATCAAAGAATATTGGTTCGTAAAAGGTGATGTCTTTCATTTTGGAACGGTTTGTTTGTTGGGTGATTCGATATATAAAGCTCAGATGAAAGCATGTGAAATTGCTCAAGAAAAGGGATGTCTCATTTCCTTTGATCCCAATTTTAGAGCAACTTTATTCAAAGAAGAAGAACAAAAGAAACTCGTTTTAGATTTTATATCTTTTGCTGACATTCTTAAGCTTAGTGAAGATGAATTGAAAGTAATGTCTGATGATGGTGTTGATGGATTGTTTAGAAATTATACTAATATCAAATTGATATTCTTGACTAAAGGATCTAATGGAATTGATCTTTGCTTTAGAAATGAGAAGATTATTCATATGGATTCCATAAAGCCTAATAAGATTGTCGATACAGTCGGATGTGGCGATTGTTCATTTGGAGCGTTTATATCTACATTTATTATTAATCATTTGACTGAAAATAATAATATTGATAAGTTGGATGAATCTATTTATTTATCGGCTTTGAAACGTGCTGTAACTGCAGGTAGTTTGTTGTGTGAACAACAAGGTGCACTTCCTGTTCCTAGTAAAGAAATAGTTCTAGGCGAATAGTTTTTTAATGATATCCTAATTATGGATATCACTTTTTTAAAGGAGTAAATGATGAGAAATTTGCCTAATAATAAAAGATACATGTGATTTCACACATATATTACTCCATTAATATAAAATTTGATGTAAATCCACTTATCAAGTCTGCTATAGCAAATCCTAAAGGCAATACTGGTAAGGCTAAAGAAAAATTAACATTTATCGATGAATACTTGATAAATGAATGAATGCTATCATCGTTAGGAAATTTCACTCTTCTATAGTCTAATATTTTTATTGTAATTTTAAAGCTAGTATAGCAATATGAGATGAAGAGAATCATTAAGGGCATAAAAGAAAAGCCTATAGGCTTTTCAATGAATTCATTCATATTTGAATAAATAACAAAAAGTAAAACTGCTGAAATAATTGGGAAAATAGAGCAAAGCATTGTTCTAATTTCAAAACTAGAATAAAACTTATCTTTATCATCTATATACTTATAAAAGATGTTCTTATTGTTTAAGAGTATAACAATTGAATAGATTAGATTGAGCATTCCTAAAAGCCATAAAATAATGTGATTGCTCATGTTTTCAATCCTTTGCTAAGCTAAAATAAAATATAAGATTTCATTAATTAAAGACCCTAAAAAGAAGAATGAAAAAGCAGAATATAGTATTAAATTAAAGTCTAGAGTAGTTCTTATTGAAAGATTATTGACACATATAAGTGTATCATCGTTTCTAGTTAAAACTTTATTGAAGTAAAATACGATTAGGATAGGACAAACTAGAATAAGAATGACTTGAACTAATGATAAAGATGGGTTTGACTCGAAAAAATCTTTGCTTTCTGACTTGTAGTAGAAGAGAAAAACAAGAATTGAAGTAATTATTGAAAAGATATTTAAAACTAATATGCAAATATTAGTCTTTTTTAAAAAGCATTCTCTATCTTATTAATCCTAATGGTTTTGTTGAATAATAAAATAAATGTAATAAAAAATAAAATTAGAATTGATGATATACATATAATTCCTATGTGATACCACATTATCAATAGCCTCTATAATCGTGCATATCATAACTGCTCCAGAAGAATCCTATCTCTACTTTGACTCCGTAATGACAGCCTCTTCCACCGAGCGAGTGCTTATGCCTGCCTTAAGAAGTGTCTCTAAGCAAGACAAAATGAAACAATATTCAAAAGAACACTGTCTACTTTTCATTGACTAGTGCAAACAGGGAAAAGAGAAAAGATCAGAAAATGGCTAAACAATTCTATTTTGTTGCAATAACTATGTCATCTGACAATAGAATTTTGCAAACCTTATTTAATCCTATAATAGTTTTTGAAAGTCCCACTATGGTTGGTGTCAGCACTTTCTATAAACATCTTGAATAAATATTCTTTAGAAATTGTATCGTATTCATAACGAATATCAAAACTCCAAACTGATCCTTTTACAAAATAGCCATTATCTAAATCATCAGTGTTTTTTACATAATAGAAATCATAAAGATTGCTTGGGTTATCGCTATAATATTCAGACATTAAATTTTTTTGCTCTATAACATACCAGGTTTCATTTGTCTCCATGCCTAGTTTTTCGATTCTTGGTTTTCCAAACTTGCCATCATAATTGGTTTTGAAATATGAGAAATATGTCTCGGCATTCAATTCAAATGTATCTTTATCGGGGCAAGGTTGCGAAAATGAATAACCATTATTAAACCAGGCGATATCTGAACTCATTTCTCCAGTTAAACCTGTTGGGGCAGTTAATCCCCCTAGCCCTACTTTAGATAGTTCTTCATCGGTAAACCATTTAGTAGAATCATGTCTTTCTTGGCTTGTTGTCTCTTCTTCATTGTCGCCACAGCTAACTAAGCCAAAACAAGTGACACCCAAAGTTATAGCACAGGCAATCATTGATAGTATCTTTTTGAACATGTTATTAATAGCCTCCAATCTTATTATTAAATATTTTACTAGAGGTTATTTACCAAAACAATTACTTAAATTAAATATTGCAGATATCGAGTGATTATCTAACAGTTTCATTTACAATTTCTTCAGAGTTGATTGAAGTGAATAAATTTCAAGCAAGATTTATAGAATCGGTTTTAAAAAGGTAATTGATGGAATCGAAAAAATAAAAACAAGTTTTCTTTCAATCAGTTAATTGCAGGATTAAATTTCTTTCGGTAATGGGATATGGTTTGCAGTTGTGATTTTAAGCAAAGCAAAACTCATTCATAAGTATATCCTTTTATCACTAAAGAAGAGCATTTCCTTAATATTCAAAAAGGGTCAGCGAGCTGCTGACCCCTAACTTAAACGATAAAGCTAAAATAAATTTGTTATTCTTCAGTTACATCTTCTTTCTTTTTATAGAGCTGAGGAAAGAAGATACTGATAAACCAGTCGACAGTCCCTATGAACGCAAGAACATTCAAGATTATCAAGAATGGAATCCATCAAACAAATACATCTTTTCCTTTAGAAGCCGAAGGAATCGGTGTGTCGACATTCAGGCCCTTCGCAGTAGCAAAAGAATATTGTGCACCGACATAGCAATACAGGATATTTTTGGCTCCATGATGAAGGCTTTTCAAAGCCGTGGCAGATGTTTTGTCAGCAAACATCGAAGCACCGCCAGGAGCTTCCATCATCAAATAATTTCCAGCCCTGATAGCTTCATCTGGACATCAAAAAAGAGCCCATATTTCAGAGCTCTAAAAATCAAAAAATGAAACGCATCTATTTATTTACTAAAGCCTAATTCTTTTTTTACCGTTTCATCGTTTGGGAAAAAATAATAAAACGACTCGGTAACTACCAAAACATCTAAGATAATATAATGGTTTTTGATGTATTGCTTATTCAAAATAAACGATGTATTTTGAGATATGTTTTTGACTATAACATTATCTCTATTAAATTCATATTCGTATGTGATAACTGTTTTTTGCTTACCAGGAATTTTTTTAAATAAATAAATATAAATGCATATTATGAATGTTAAAAACATTATCACGAAAAATGACAATGAAGTATATGCAATTTGAAACGCTTCCTTATCCACAAAATTTCCAATAATAAAACAATAGATAGAAAGAGCTAAACTCCCAAACATAAAAATTAGGCGGGCAATAATTATTTTCCTTTTTAACAATAATTTCATTGTTATTCTTCTTATTTTGTTAATATTAATGTCAAATGTTTTTCGCATATATACCCTCCTAATTATATTTTACTAAAATGTCGCTGCAATTCCAGCAATTGCTGGAGCTCAACCACATCCAAAAGCATGGAGGCGAATTCTTCTTGTGTCATTATTAATTTGTTTTTTAGAGTGACAACTAAATTCTTATAATCGTAGTCCATGTTCATCAACAACCTTATACAAATAAAATTATGACACATTTATAACAAGTATATGAAAAGTAATGTAAAATACTACTAGAGTTGTAAGTATTGTTTTTTATAAAAATCATCAGGAATTATTGCTTGTCTTTGTAAACGTTTGTGAACCATAAAACATGGTGAGATTGGAATCTATGCCACTAACTAGGCTAACATCTAAAAATTCATTCCAACCTTCACCAATTGTGTGACATAGTTTGCAATTCATTCTTTTATCATGGACATCATAATCGGTTAGATATGAAGACGGCACTGTCTCTGTTTCCCAAAATCTGACAGGCCCACTGCTATCAGTTGTTTTGTCATATATGCACCACAAAACCGATTCTCCACCCATAAAATCGCTAATTTTCCATGTGTATTTTTTGGAGTCCCAAGTACCAATCAGATCATCTAATACAATATTTCTAGTTGGATCATCTTTTGTTTCATCTTCCAGCACCAATTCTTCATATATATTCTTTGCATCTATATATTCATTATAGTTAGATACTTGTTCTTTTTCGCTTTTTGTCAACTCTGCATAGGCCGAACTGATTGCATCTAATTGATCTTTTGAATCTAAAGTGATAGTTGTTAATCCATCTATCATTTCAATGACTTTTGAAACTTCTTCGCTTGGTTTATTAGAACAACTGTTAAGTGAATACCCACAAATTGCAACGTTGAATAAAGTCAACACACTAATAATACAGGTTTTGAAATATTTCATTTATAAATCCCCTTTTTTATATAAACTACTTGCTATCGACTTTTACTTTTTTAGGTCTTCTTAGAATAACTGTATAATCATGTCTAATCATCCCGCTTCTCCAATAATCCTCAACAGTTGAAACTATTTCCCACCCATTAGAAAGGTATGGATGCAATTTCTCTATAATTGCATTTGAACCACCTAATCCCCAGCAAGAAACCCTTGTAGTCATATTTTCATAAACAATTTTAGTCTTAGTTTCGGCCTTCAATGGATTTCCACAATGAGGGCAAACCGTTGCATTTGTGCTTATGTCATTATTACATTCAGGACATTTAATTAAGGCCATAATGTACTCCTTTATCGTATTAGATATTGCTATTACTATTTTAGAAAGCCATTTTCATATTTTCAATAATCGAGAGCATTGCCTCATATGGAAAATATGACTTTTCCGGAAATGTTATCGATAATCAATTCTCTACTATACCAATAGAAATTTTGGTCATCTGTTACTTTGGTTTCATAAGTATATGCAATTGACCCATTTCCATTTGCCTTCAATTCTATGGTCTTATCAAATGAATGATTAACTGTGTCATCCAGTTTGACAGAAAAATTCATGGTTACATTCTCGTAATAAGCGTATGAAAGAATACCGGAAATGGAATACGATAGAGTAGTATATGAACGATAACCACCACTCATAGTTCCTGTTTCATCGAAATATCGCCAATAATTATCCAAGGTTAAGTCAAATTCGTATCTTTTAGTTTTCTCTGTTTCGATTATCTGATTTCCAGAAGTGTTTGAAGGAATTGTTGCATCTGAACAACCGCTCACTTCTGGAAAAGCAGTAATTAGACCAAAGATTAACAATAAATTCTTTTTCATAACAATTACCTCTAATTTTTTTAAAATCCAAACAAAGTTTGTTTATCTCCTAAGAAGTAACATATCTTTTGCGACTCTATATATGAATGCAGTTTTCGACTTATCTTCAATATCATAAAATACTGTCGGATCATCGCCTTCCCCATATTGCTTATAATAGTAAGCGCCTCTATCAATAAGGCACACTATTAGGTAGTAATAATTCTTTAGATTAGAATCGAGTTTTTCTAAACGTACAGATAAATCATTTTCTTTAAAGAATATCTCATCTTCGCTCTCAAGCCTTCTGCCGAAATAATCCATATTTTCTTTAATTAAGCCTTTGGCTTTTTGAACAACATAGTAATTTGCCGTCCTATCATAATTAGCAAATGCTATATCTATAAGTTCCTTGTCATCGGATTTTATAGCATCATCTATGGAGATATCATTACTAAATAACTTTTTAAGCAGCTCAGCTTGTTTCATCTCCGTTAAAACTTTCTTATCTAAAGACAATTCACCGTTTTCACCAACACTGAATGCACCATAAATGATTTTTCCATTTTTAAACGATGGAAGTATACAATCATCGTATTTGCATCCAAGTGAATCTAAATATTTCTTGCACTCTTCGATTAATTTATCACATTCTTTGATTGTTTCTTGCTCAGCTTGATATGACTTGATTTCTTTAACCCACATTTGATCATTTGAGGTCATTGGCTTATCTTCCACCAAATAATCCAAGCTCATATTAAAATAGGAAGCCAATTTTCTTATAGAATCAAAATCAACCGATTCACCTTTTTCCCAAGAATAAATAGCCTTTTCATCAACATCAATAGAAGTGCCTAATTGTTTTGCACTAGTGTTTTTGACCATTCTAGCCAAATAAATTTTTTCGTTAATATTCATGTGTATCCCTCTTTTCTTATATTTTACAGTTTTGCTCTAACAATAAAAACACTTATCGTTTGCAATTTATGTTTGAAATATTTATATGTTCTTTTTTCAACAAACAAATATATGCAATAAAGGAAACAAGCGCATCGAATGCCACCCCTATTCCGAATAATAATGCAATTCCTTCCAATGTTGGAACCCATACTCTTGTTTTATATAGAATAAATGCAGTCCCATAATAAATCGAATTAGTAACCACCGATTCAAATAGCATCAAATTTGTCTTACCCAAACCATAGAAAGTACAATCAAAGACATTTTGAAAGGCATAAAGGATATAGAATCCAAACAATACCATCACCAATGAGAACAGTTTATCTATATCACCATAATTCAAAACGTATTGCATGAATGGTTTGTAAGCAGGAATCAATGCGCACCATATAATTACGATGATTAATGTCATGAAGAAATAACCAATTGAATTGTTCTTAACCGCATCCTTATTAGTCGATGTCTCCTGCTTGATCAATTCTCCCAATTGAGTAATTGGTAATAATAGCCATCCCCATATGAAATTGTTGGCAACCCAATACGTCCCTTGCTCGTTAACTACGTTGACCATCCTAGCAATCATCACCATGTAAGCTAGGTTTCTAACCAATGATTCCAATCCGGAAATACCGCCTATCTTGACGAATTCTTTCATCCACGAGAAATCCATCTTCTCCTTGTTTATAACATTTATACCCAATCGTGCAAGGATGATCATGGTTGTTATGAAAAGAATGGCGTTGACTATGATATTAGATATTCCGATTCCGTTGACTCCTAAGTTTGCTGAAAACGGCAATGTTGATATAAGAAAAGTGTCAAAGATAAGGCAAAGGACTAACTTTACTCCAGTCAAAACATACACATACTTATCTTTTCCCAATATCACCAAGCCAACTAGGGCGAATCTTTGAAGAATCGAGAATATATTGGCAACCGCTTCGATCCTTATGTACCTTGCCGAAGCATCTATTATCGATTCATCAGTTGCCATAAGTTTAAGCAAAGGCTCCGCACAGGACATGATCACTGCAGAAAGCACAAGATAGATTCCAAGGGTAACAAGCAATCCGGTCTTCATCCTATTTGTTAATTCTTTCTTATCCTCAGCCATTTTGCCTATGAAGTAAAACAAAGGAAGTATTATGGCCTCGTCTATGACCTCGTAGATAAGGCTCACCCACGATAGCTGGCCTGCAATTGAATATGAGTACTCGCTAGGTAGATTTCCAAGCCAAAACACGCGCAATGTCGTGTATATTGTTGGCACCAAGCCCATTATTAAAAGCGAAAATAATAACTTATGATTTATATTTTTATAGGACTTGATGATTTTGCTTAGCATATATCATCAACCTCCTTTAGATAATCTTGCTCATAGTATTTCCTTAGACTCTCGAAATATCGAGAAGGATTGGAATATTTATAATTCACTAACGCCTTGAGGTATTTTGTCCTACTAACATCAGTCATATTTTTATATTCGGATAATGAATAAAGTTTCCAGTTTCTTATGGCATCCAATTGCTGATAACCACCAAAGTTTATAAATAGCCCATTATTTTCCAACTTATCATTGATCTTCATAGGAACTTCCACCACTTTTCCTTCCAAAAATTCGAATGTATCTTCTTCAGATATGCAAGGGACTTGCTTTATTTGAAGCATGCATTGGCATCCCGAATCAAGCATTGTCTTAAAGAAAGATCGTTGTTCAATTTCTTGAATGGTAAGTTCTCTTTGTCTTTCTTGTTTTGATTTTCCAAATACAGTATTCACTTCATATTTCTCGTTTATTGTCAGATTTCTCATCAACAACGAGTCTTTCATAGGCTGATTGAACGTGGAGAGCATTATTTTGAGTGCCTCGGCCATCATCGAATCATATACCTCGTTTTGCTTTTTCTTTTCAGAATTGCAATCAAAGTAATAGATCTTGCTCAATTCCCATTTTCGTTCGTCGTTAGATAACGATGCACACTTATCTACAATTTCTAAAACAAATTGCTTTTCAGTGTTGCTAAATTTGGAAAAGCCGATATATCCTCGCCCGCCATTTAGATATGAATAATAATTGGAATCGAATTTGAAATATTTACCCAATATGTCAAATTCCTTCATTTCATCCTCACTCAATTCATCTTTTGCCCACTTTGGTAAAAGCTCTATAAACGAGTTCTTTATCAACTTAACATGGTGATAATATCTTTCAAGTTTATTTATATTGGCTTTGGTTATCGGCCCTTCGAAATCATATATGGAAAGATTATAGTTTCTTTCTAAATACGCATCGTTGGTCTCAGAATCAAGTTTACCAGCACATAGCTCATCGACAGTCACATCGAAGAATTTGGCGATATCGTATATGTAGTTTGTCTTGATTCCCTTCCCGTGTTCCCATTGCGATACCGCAGGCTTGCTGACTCCCATGGCTATCGCAAGCTCATCCTGTGTTATATCGAAATCGGTCCTTAACTTTATTATCAAATCTCCTATATTACTCATCACGCTCATCGTCATATACCTCCGCTTTGAAATATCTATTCCTCATCTCATCAAGAGTAAGATTGTTCAAGTTATCATATAGTTCTTTTGTCTCATCTTGCTTTCTAGATTCTAAGGCCTCTTCATAAGTTACGTTGGAATTCAAATATCGGTAATACTCCTCAAGTTCTTTCAAATCTTTTCCGCCGACATACTCTTGCTCTTCCTCGACGTATTCCGTTTCCCCTGACTGAAGTCGTTTTAGAAGGTCATCGTACATTACGTTCCCTTCCTCAATCTCTTTTTCCTTTGCCTTCCATTCATTCCATGTTCTAACTATGGATTGGGTCATTTGAGCCAAATCGGCTTTGAAATATCTTTCTTTCTTGTTAGTGACCATGTTGTTCTTGATCGCATATTCCATAAGGATTTCCTCAGGTATTTCATCGTTATTTGAGAATATGTCGAACCATTCATCGATGCTTCTTTGGCTGAATGAATAGTTCAATTGATTAAAAAGATTGTAATTTCTTATAAATCTGTTTTTGGCAGTGTTCTCGACTTTATAATGCTTTTCTTCTCCGCCGTTTCCATAGTAGAAATCCAATGGCTTCTTGCATAGGAGATATAGTTCTTCCAATTTATCGATTATTTTCTTTGTGACATGATGCGTTTCGATGAAATTCAAGTAAAAGCTGTTGAGACAAGCCCCATTCTCAATCAAATACTTAATGACCAGTCTGCTTTCCATATCTTTATCAAATTTTCTTCCGGTTAATTCCTCATGCCTTTGAAGATTCCTAGAGCCGATTTTGTCTTCATCGAATATAGGATCGACAGTCTGGATAGACATAAGGATCATATCTTTTTCCAAATCGTCTAATACTTGGAACCTCTTGTCGAACCAGGAGTCTTTTTTAGGTATTCCGTTCATTATGAAAAACCTCAGATCGAATGAGATGTCATCTTTTTGCTTGATAAGTTTCTTCAATTCCCACAATCTCTCATTGATTGACTTTTTTGATGTTCTTGAGAGGTAATTCCTGATTGCGCTCCTTAATAGTACATATGGGTTCTTTATGACTTTAGATGCATATTTTTTGCATGCATCAACATCTATGGTGTAGAAATTATCAATCAAGAATGCGAATTCATTTTCCTCATTATTAGAAAAACTATCATTCAGTCTGATTTTCAAAAGCTTATCCACCCTTTTGATGATTTTTATCTCCTGCTCCCTATTTATCCCGAAATAATCGACGGTTTTGTCATTGCAAAGTTCAATCATCTTTTGACTGTCTGCCTTAATGTATATATCCAAGAAATTTTTGCTTTCATGCCTTTCGCCATCAAGTATTTCGTCTATCGATATCGAAAAAATATTAGATAACGTCTGTAATTTTTCAATGTCAGGGATTGCGTTACCATTTTCCCAATCGCCGACAGCCTTTTCGCTTTCAAGATAGCATTTGTCTGCCAATTCCCTACGACTTATATTCTTTTCCTTTCTCAGTTGTTTAATGAAATTTCCCATTTTCTTAGTATTCATTGCAGTATCCTCCTCTTATAAGTTTGTCGGCCTCTTTTGCCATGGCTTCATATCTGAGCCTTTGTCCCATATGCTTGCTTTTGGTCTTTTGCGTTTTCGGCTCCTTGAATATCTCCACGTTGTCAACGGCATGAAGTTTCCTTTGTGCGCTTGAATTGTGAACCTGAAAAAATTTGTCGTTTGCATGAACTTTCAAACCCAACATATATTCATCAAGAGTAATTTTCTTTACATCGATGATTGCGTATTTATGATCATGCTTCACTCGCGGCGTGTTTCTAACTATCTTTGCAGCTTCCTTGCCGTCGTTTGCTTTCACAAAGAATGGTTTGATTATGTAATTATTCCTTCCTACATGGCCGCATTTGGCTCTGACTTTATAGTAATTCATATTTCTATCCCCTTTCACGATTTGATCGTACTTCCATTTTAAGATCAAACCATTAATAAAAATATGTCAACTTCCTTAACTCATTTCTTATTATATAATATTAGGTTAAGTAATGTTTCTAGCAAAATAAAAAGGGCACTTTATGTGCCCTCATGCTTAACCGATTTATATATGGTCAGTCTTCTATAAGTTTTTCTTTGAATGGTTGATCGTTATTATCTCTCATAAGTGATTCAGCCAAGATTAAATCACTCTTTATTCTTTGATACATGTTTTCAAAATCAGCTTCATCACCTTCAATATTAGAATATTGATATATGCATTGTTCTCCGTATTTATCATATTTCTTGCTTAAACTTGTTTTTCTATTCGGAATAGCATCATTAGGAAAACTAATAATCTTATTCTTCTTATCGTAATTTAAATCAAAGAAACCTTTTTTGCCAAATTCTTCAAATATCTTATCAGCTTTAGAATATTCATGGGCTCTATCTATCATCCTTCTATATTGGAATCCTTCTATTTGAACACCTATTTTAAGATAGGTATACTTTCTTTCTTGGAATTCATTCCAATTATCTAACCTAAAATCCAAAGTGATTTTTTTATTGTTGAATCCTTGACCAATATGGAGGAAAGGAAAATTGATTTTTTCCTCATCCAATCTTGATGTGACATAATTTATAAACATGCTTCCCAAGGTTTTATTGATTAAGTCCGACAGCCCTAATTTATTCAAATCATCATCCCATGTTTGTTGATTAAGCGAATGCATGCTGATGTGATTATCCACAATTCTTTCCATCGCATCATTATTGTTCAAATACTCAAGAATTGTGTTTTTGTTTTGAGCAATGGATTCCGAAGTGCTTTTGTTTAATATCATTCTTATTCTTTCGGAAATCTTTGAATATGTCAAAAACTGCCACTCGACACCGCAAACATCTATTTTCTCATTTTCTGCAGAAACGATATTTGGTGTTTTGAGTCCCGTAAGAACACCACCCGCAAAGGAATTCGCTGCCATCAACGGTTTGGTGTAACCACCTAATTGTTCTAGGCTAGGAATTGATTTCAGCTTATTTTCTATCACAAAGCATTTCCGTTCATCATCTTTGTTCTTGAACCAAATCGTCAAATCACGATGTGATTGCTCTCGTCTAATTTGAAAATCGTGGTAGTCCTCGTTGCAATCAGGAAAGAACGCTTTGATAAATGAATTGTCATTTTCCATTAGCCAAGCCCAAATATTAGAGTGATAAAGTTCTTTTGAACCAAGGGACATCTTATATACAAGAGACTGCTCTAGCCTATCAATATCGTTAATCATTATAAAATCCTCTTAAAAAAGCATAATAACAAAAAACTACCATATATGTTCTATATGATGGCAAATTGTTAATTGAACCTACTTAATTCTCACTGGTCCGACTTTAGAGATTTCGCCGAATAATCTTTCAACACAATTACCGCCAACTCTCGAAATCTGATCAAAAGAGTATTCGACTCTATCGGTGCCAATGCGGCTAATCTTATTGAACGACCACTCAACCCTTCTTTCTCCGATTTTGCTTAATTTTCCGGATAAATATTGTGGTCTTCTGCCGTAGTACTTAATTAAAGCCTCTTCATCTGTCATGAAACTCACCTCCTATATTATTTCCATTTTACCCTCCGACAAATGTCAAGACGTCTAGTCCACAATGTTTACATTTAACGTCGTACCACATATATTCTTTATTGGTTGGAGCATATTGTTCATTATAAATACACTCTGTTCTTAACAGGATTTCATCATTATTAGGTGGCTTACCATATGTATATGTGAAATAAGAGTTCAAAAGTATATTGAAATATCCTTGGACAAAATCCATAATAAAACTATGCATCTTGATAAATCTTGAGATATTAACAAGCATTGATCTGTGTGTGTTTTCATTACCCCTTAAATCTCTAATGACATTCGATAACGCAAACATTATCAAAGCATCTTTAAGAGTCTTCGAAATATCGTTTAACCAAAAATCTTTTTTATGAGACTTTGGTAAAACTTCTTCACAGTCATCATTGGTAATCAAGGCACTCTTATATTTAGAATCCTCAAGGAAAATATCTTTTCCACCCACTATGCATTGGCTCTCAGCCCTTCACTCGTTTGTCAGGAAGGGTTAGAGAAAGCCATCGAGTATTGCGAGCTAGATGGCAAAGCGAAAATGCGCATGGTAGAAGATTTCAAGGCCGTTGGATTGACCGTGAGAAAAGGCTACATCGCCAAAGACGTCACAGTTCTTTTAAACGACTACATTCAAGACATAATCAGAAGGAAAAAAAGGCCTTTTGTGAGGATTATAAGCAAAATAGCGATGATTATGGCTACACGTCCTACGATGGCTTATGGTCTCTCATGAAAGAAAGAGGAATGACTAAAAAAGAGCTCATATCCAAGTTGGGTATAAGCTCCAAAGATTATGAATTGATGAAGGATAATAAGGATGTTAGTTTTGCAATCTTAAGAGATATGTAAATCGTTTGGCTTAAAGTTAAGAGATATTGTCAATTTTATTTTTTAATGAGATGCATTGCGCTCTCAATATATTTGCATCTCTTTTGCAATTGAACAAATTAAAATTATTAATAACTTTTCTTTCCGTTTCTGGCGACCAATAAATCGTAAGATGCTTTTTCGCTCGGGTGATTGCGGTATAAAAAATATTATGCGTAATTTTTTCTTCCACTTCATTAGAAATAACGATTTTCACGGAATCAAATTCCAAGCCTTGCGCTTTATGAATTGAAACGGCATATGCTATTTGAAAAGGGATGTGAGAATCCATTTTTGAATCGTAATCATAATCGTTTTCATTAGGCTTGCTGATAGAAAAACCAACGATTGTTTCATTATGTTTGTATTCATAAAGCTTGACTTTAGCCTCTCGCAAAGTCAGTGACGAAAGCACTAGATTAACGCTAACTTTAAAGTAAAGTTTATTCTCATCTTGATAAACACCTAGTATTCTGCCTTTTAAATTGTTATGAAATACTTTCGAAAATCGTTTTGTTTCATAAAACAAAATCGGGTCTCCAACCTTAAAGGTGTATTGTTTCCACTTAATTTCAGGATTTGGATTTTTACATTGAATTATTTTGTTAATATTATTTATTCCATATAGTCCGTCATAATTTAGACAGAGAACTATTTCATCATCATTTTGCTTGATGAATATGGAATCATCAATTTGATGTGAAATCTCATCAACATCAAAAATTTCTTGTAAACTTTTACTCAAACTCCTCGTTGCGTCCCATGCACCTTTCAGCACTTCGCTATGACTTCGAAATTGATTATTGAAATCGACAAAAGCATTTCTATCTACAAAATATCTCAACAAGCTAAACCAATTGCCAAATTCAATTGATTGAATTTGATAAATATCGCCACACAACAAAAGCATCTTGAAATGCCCATGCTCAAGTATCGTTTTCATGCAACGAGTGCCTATAGTGCTGCATTCATCAATAATCAAAAGATCGTAATCCACTAAGTCATCCTTTAAAAAAGCGTTAATCGTACAAAATTCCGCTTTCTTTGGCCCTATTTTTTGTCGAATATTATCAACTGCCGGGTTAGTCAATGCAATGCAACATACTGTCATTTCCGGGATTAAATCCACAAGGTATTTTGTAAAATAGGATTTTCCAGATCCCGCCGGCCCATAAACAACGAACACTGATTTTTTATCAAAGCATCTTAACAATGCATTCTTTTTTTCTGGGTCATCGAATGCAATGTTTTGTTCGACTATTTTATTGGAAATATAAGAGGAAAAATATGGAAAGCTTTCTTGCTGAGTTTTATTCAATATCGTTCTTATTACGTATTCTGTATTATCTTTATTTTCTTGAAGATATACATTTTCTTTATCGACGATTACTTTTCGCCCTGCAAATTGACTTTTAGTAAAACTTTCACTGTATTCAGAAATATCATTCTCATCTTTATCCGTTAGTATTTCACATTTTGGTAGAAATAATGTTTCAGTGTTGTTAGAAGTAGAAGATACCACTCGTGCTAAATATTCTCCACGATATTCATTAATTGGGAAAACGGAGCAAAGATCAGATAGTTTTGGCCTATGTGAAATCAAAGAAGAGGAAAATGGATTTTTTTCAAAAGGGAAAACTCTAGCTGAAAGATTGGTATCGCCAAAACAATTATCGTCTAAGCTTGCCAGTTGTCTTTGCAATATAGAGTTATTCAAATGATACGTAAGATATAAAATCGTTTTCCATCCATCTTTTTTCTTTTGAACGAAATCACGTACGGTGGACAATAACTTATATAGTTTTTCATCGCATTTTACCCCAAAAAATTCTTTTGTAATATCATTAAAACTTTTTAAATCGGAAAGGAATAAATCGTTAAGGGAAAATCGATAATTCTTAATATAATCCATCAACAAAAGATAACTCTTTGTTTTGCCATATGGCCCTGAAAGATTCACAATCTTCCCTAATTTATCGAATTCACATGGTCGGATGGAAACGGAATAATCAACGATAAAGAAATAAGGAGCATTTACATCTAAATATCGAATTTCTTTGCTAATAATCTTAACTTTTACACAATAATTTGGATAAATATCGATTAGCGAAAAAGCTGTAAATCGGTCAAATTTTGTCACGCTATCATTAGCATTAGTCAATGTATACTCATAAAACAAAACGTTATCAATGAATAATGCTTTCTTTTTTTGAACATAATATTGGTCAGATCTTTGGACCTCATTCGGTAAAGGCAAAGTTTTAAAAGCCAATAATATTTTTCGGTAATAATTTAAAAATGATTGGTCCAAATCAAGAGGATATTTCTCAAGATTTTGTAATATTAATACTTGGAACTCATCTTGAAGAAGCTTTTTGATCTTTATTAAATAGTAAAAATATTTTTGTATGAGGCGTTCTGCATATTCGCCAAGTATAGATTGATGACCAATTGATGAATTTAAGCAGTCTAAAAACTCGCTCAAGAATCTATATTGTTCCTGCGATTTACAATATTTATTAGCCTTTTCTTCTTCAGAATATCTTTTATCAAAAGTTTGAGGTTTTCTGATTTCTTGTATATAACATTCAACGTCTTGAACGAAATGACGTAAAGAAACTATTATTTGTTCAGCAATTGTTTTTCTATCCTCGCCTTGCATGCCGGATAAAACTAAAAAAATAGAATCATCTTCCTTTTTTATGCAATGTAACCAATAGTCCTTATCTCTATGTTCAAACATGGAACCTCCGTATCAATCTTTTAATTTCAAAAAGCCTTTTGTGAATCCATCCGGATACACAAATTTCTTTTCTCCAGCATCAAATTGAATTGTCATATATTTTTTGCTCTTATCGATATTCACAATAGTTCCTTCACCGAATTTAGCATGAATGACTTTTGCGCCGACGACGATTTTGCTTAAATCTATATTTACGGCTTCAGCGTAGTTCATAGTTTGCTCCATTTACATTCAAAAGTATACCGCTTTTTTCTCATTTTGTCATTCGTTGACGATCACAATTTTCGATTCTATTTTGAATTAAACATCAGTATTTAACGAGATTTTTCAGATACTCGTTCAAATCCTTGTCTCCGCAATAGATATACGTCCCCTTTACGCCTCTGGTGAGAAGGACCTTGTAGGTATTTCTTATCAATTTTTCCGCCAAGGCTTTATTCGCCGTCCTTATTCCGCTGGTGGAATCCGATTCGGCAATGTTTTCTGGATGAAACTCTATCTCGTCTTTTTCTTTGTTATACGTAAGGTCTTTTCCGATGATGACGCCCGCATATTCCACTTCCAGCCCTTGTATTGTGTGAATGCAGAAGACGTTCTTCTTCTGGGTGTCGTCTAAGAGTGCTGCCCTATCCGCTTTCTTGACGTTCCATTTCAATTGGATTCCGTTCCCGTAGTCAAAATCAAACAGTGTCTGATCATCTTGGCTTATCCATTCGTGTGTATAGCCAGCAATCAGTCTCAATTGATGACCGCTATACCATTTCTTTTCCTATTTCCTCATCATGTCTTCCATGGAATCCATGATTTTGACGTCGTAACGGATTCCCTTCAAAGAGACGAATTTGTTCTTATAACCAAGAAACTTATTCACAAATTCAATATATCTTTCCCCACCAACGCAGCGGAACTGGGAGGAAAGAATCAACCTGTCGTCCTCGATTACCTTGGATCCGTATTTTTCGGCGTATTTCTTAATCTGCCTGATAGACAAATCATCGCTTGCGGTGACAACCTGGTCCTCATCAATCAAGAACACGTTTACCCTAGAAGCATTGAACAGCTTATCGATGACGTCAACGCTTCTCTGCACTCCCCCAGCCGAATTTCCATTTCAGCATTCGGTGCGCCTCATCGACGATAGTGCAGTCGAAATCGTAGGCGCTTGATTTGGCGAAGGCAGCAGGCGTCTTGAACAATTCCTTTATCGCCTTCTTGGTGAAGTCCTTCGTCAGGATGTCTCCGAAATAGGTTTTGGGAGTGAAATTGGCCAGGCGTTCCTTCTAGGGCTCCCATCTTTGGGGTTCAGTAACTGCCCCAGAGCATTGATGGCTACGATGGATTTTCCGAATCCTGGGCCGCCCTTGACGATGATGGTCCTTCTCTCCCTTTTGTCCAAGGCTTCCTTTACCTCGCTCACGATTTTGGATACGGAGTAGGACTGTTCCGCGTCATAAGAGAAGAAGGGTTCGCCATAAATAGCATTTTTTTTCAAGGATTCTTTTAACTTGGCGTTGGTTAAGGTTGCGTAAAAAGAGTTTGAAATCCCGCCAGTGAAAGTTTGTGTATCCTTTATATCTGCTGTTCTGACGTAATCCTGTGCATTTTCGGTTTTGATTTGAGTGTTTGTATCTCTTCTTCTATTTGTTCAATCAAAGAAAGAACAACATCACTATGTTTTTTCTTGTTCCAAGTATTGACAACATATTTCAAATCAATCAAAAAGGCATAAACGATGTCATAATCATGAATACCTTCTCTATAATTAGTTTCAGAATATCCTATATACTCTATTCTTTTGCTCAAATTCGAAGGATTTCTTGTTGCTTCCATATCGTATGGAAGTATAAAAGCGTTTCGGATCTTTTGAATGTCTTTCCCGAGTTTGCGAGTTTTTATAAAATCGCCATATGTAATTTGCTTTTGAATTGACGACGTCTCCGGCAAATCTTTTTTATCAAACGTATGTCCAAACCTGTAAAATTTAGAATCTAACACATAGGCCGTACCATCATGAATCAAAATGGTATCTGGCCTTAAATCACTGCTTGGAAACGAAACATCGGGATCGCTTTTCAAATGCCAATTAGCGCTAGGATTAAATTTTGAAGCATCTCTATTTCCAAAAATGGAATTTATCATTCTTTCAAAGATATAAGAATATGAATCCACACCATAGACCAATTCGTTTGCGTTTTGTTCTTCACTCAGGCCTTCAACAATGGAGAGCATATGTCCTAGTCTTTCTTTTTTCTCATCATCAAAAGTTTGGTTTAGTTCTTTTCTTAAAGCATCGATATATAGATTTTTTACCGAGCCATAAAACGGTTTTATTTGAATAAAGGACGTACTGTTTATCCTAAACAGCCACCCCAACATATCCAAGCTTTTCTTTACACAATATCTATGAATTTCGGCAATTAAATTATCAAGATTATTTTTTACCGAAACAACAATGTCGGAATATACGACATTCCCCTTTGAAATAATTGGCTGTCCATTTATCGTTCTTTTCCAGTCAACTTTTCCTCTTTGGTTTTTCTTCAAAAATTTCTCGCGATTAACATAGAAGCCATTTTTTAAATAGTCTTTTATTATCCATAAGTAAGAAAGCAAAGGAATGGCTTCGTTATTGGAGAATGAGGATTCTACTTTAAATCTTGCGTCAGAATGCGTTTTGGCAATCGATATGGTTTGCAAAATTGCCAAAACGTCATTCCTTGATTTTTCAAGCGATGAATCATCGAAATGATAGGTCTCCGGATAATAAAAATCTATTTTGTTGCTTTTGATTTTTATTCCAACAAAAGAATCATCGATTTTATTTGTGACTTTGTGGTAACTGATATCGACATCAGCCTGATTTTTATTGTTTTTTAATGATGCCATCATTAAATACATCAATTCCTTTTTCTTTATACTTTTCTATCAACTCATCAAGAGACTTAATATCTTCGCCAAACCATTTATCTCTTTGGAACTTAGCAACGTCATCCCATAGGTATTCGAATATCTTATATGCGAAGGCATCTTCAGCTTTTTCATCACTTTGATCATTCATAGAATCTCTCATACCAAACGAATCAACGAAATAAACCCCGATTTGCTTGTCTTCATTATTTAAACCATCAGAATTAGATAAAATTTGCTCGTTAATGTCATTAACCAATTCTTCCCAAGTAATGTTTGCTCCAGGGATGAACTTTCTTCTAAACGGATGATCATCGCTGAATTTATTTATTATTTTTTTAAATTCCCATCTTCTTTTAAAAGCGGTATCTAGGGTGAATACATTTTGGTCACAAGTATTCATAGTGGCAAAAATAGATAAATTCCCTGGCAATTTGACGGAATCAAAAGAATATCTACCAGCAAATTGATCATTCAAATAATTGATAATATTAACATTTAATATCTCATATTCACTGATGCCATTCTTTCTATCCAACAATTGAAAAATATCGCCAAAAATACTAGCAGCACTTCCTCTATTAAGTTCTTCAATAATTAAAGCGACCTTTTCGTTTGGACATTCTATAGCTTTTTCCAAAGCAAGAGTGAATGGCCCTGGATGAAAATCGTATGTAACATTCTTTTTTTCGTCTACAACAGGCAAAATTTGTCCTACAAAATCAGTGTTTGTGTAGTCCTGAAAAAATGTTGTTCTTATTCGGTTTTCAGGCTTATAACCATTTAGCAACACGTGTTCAACGTAATACGATTTGCCACAGCCTGGAGTACCATAAACAATCAAATTTTTCCCATCTTTTATATTAGAAGAATCAAAATCGAATTTTTTGCATTCGATTTTTTCAACGTCGCCATTCCATAAAACTGACGGAGACAATTTCATTCCGTTTTTGAGATAATCGCTTAAGCCATAAGCTGAAAACTTCGAATCTCTTAAAACATCATCAACAGTGAATTTTTTTGAATTTGCGTTTAATAACGGGGCAAATTTAATGCCAAACACTTGAGCACTTTCTTGCTTGGAATAATGATCATTCGAAGTCAAATAGTCCATTTCGTCGTTAAAGATTTTCACTATACTTTTAAGATCAACTTTGCTGTTGTTTGCTCTCATAATTTCCTCCCTCCAATTTTCAATGACAGAGATTTTAATTAAATACTCTTCTCTTTCTTTTATAATGCTGGCTTTGGTAATTAAACCAACAAAAGTATTTCTAAAATCATCACCATTCCTAAGTGCGCTTAATCCAAAAACCGGTTCGTTATCGGCTTTGCCCTTTTTATCGTTGAGAATTCGTACATAGCGATCTTTGTTAGCGTAATCATAGCTGAGCACCACTGAAATATTATTACTTTCATCAATATACCGGTTATATACATCCGTAAAACGATCGAATGGACCATAATACATGCTTTTATATTTTTCGACTATCATCTTTATTTCTTTCAAATATTTTTTAAAAGAAACAAGATCAACGGTCGCTATTTTCTTGCCAATTATGAAATGTGATATTTTTTCTTTTTTTGCGTCGTCATCACCAATATAAAACGCAGCCTGGCTTGAACCGCTAAGCCATTTCACAATAAAGCTTCGCTCACAATCACTAAGTTGTAAAACTCCTTCTAAGATATTTCCTTTAGCATTTAATTCAAACATTGCTCTTCCTCCTCAACCTAATCAAACACGCCAGTATTTAAAATCGATTGAACAATGGACATTAGGACATCGACAACAATTGAGTTGCCCGCCTGTTTATATGCCTGTGCTCTAGATACGACTATTTTATAATCATCTGTAAATCCCATCAATCTATGGGCCTCTCTTTCGGTCAGCATGCGAACGCTTCCTAAATTCTCAGTACCATCAAAAGAAACATAATTATCCACTCCAGCTCTATGCCTATTCCCCATAGTTTTGAGGAGTGTTCTCGCAACATCTAAGTTTATCTCGACTTTTTGTTTCCAATCTTTCGTTCCGGTCTTCATAACATAAGAATAAAGCTTGGGACTTAAAGTATATTTTGGTTCTGGTAGGCCTGGCTTTTTCTTGATAACAATTTCTCCTCGTCGATTAGCCGACATGAAACCAAAATCACAATTATTGATGGAAAAATCTTTCATTGTGTATCGGAGCTTTTTAGTTACTGGTGGAAAGATAAAAACGTGATTCAAATCAATTCCTAAATCTCTTCTAAAGCCAACAACAAAAAGTCTTCTTCGTGTTTGCGGTATCCCGTAATCGGATGCATTTAACACGTCGTACCTATAATCATACCCCAGGTGATCAAAAATACCTTTTATTACCATCCAGGTCTTTCCACCATCATGTTTCAGCAAATTTCTAACATTCTCATAGATGAAAACCTTGGGTTGAATTTCTTGAACAAGCCTTGCAAATTCATAAAACAAGGTACCACGAGCATCTTCGAGGCCTCCTTGGAAACCGACGGATGAAAAGCTTTGGCATGGGCTGCCACCAACAAATAAATCAACCTCGTTTTTATAATCTTTGCCATCCAGCAAAACAACATCCTGATAATACTTATCTTTTGTAATTTGGGGGTAATTTGCTAAATAGCTTTGTTCGACATAATTCTTTTTAGTTGTCAATTTATCATAAAGATCATCGACATACTTTCTTTTTTCGTCTTTAGATGACAATTTCTTTATTTCTTCTCTCTCTTTATCAATATCGTAAGATACATCTCGTTCGCCGTTGTCACACGCAAAAATCAATTCGTGATCGATGTGCATTCTTTTTAAGGCAAATTCAATTGCACCAATGCCGCTAAATATAGTTGCTACTTTAATCTTCATAAATATTCACCGCCTCAAAAATGCTGTTAAATAAAGCAATAAGAACATCAACAACAATTGAGTTACCTGCCTGTCTATAAGCAGGGACATTAGGAACCACTATTTTAAAAGAATCGGAAAAGCCCATTAGCCTAAGGCATTCCCTATGAGACAATTGCCTTATAACACCTTTTCCCCCATTCCAATTGGAAACATATGCTCTTTCCAAGATTTGTTCGTAATTACTTTTTTCTTTGATTTCGTCTAAGGTTTCAAAAACAAAGTCACCGTTCCAATTAAACTGCTGATTCGCTTTCTCGGTTTGGATAATATCCGAATTAACTCTAGCTCTATTTTTGTATTTAGGATTAGTCACAAACTCGAAGCCCTTTTTACCCAAGTAATGTTTTGCATCAACTTCTTTTTCGAGATAGTCAAACATCGTCTTATTTAAATTTTGCTCTTTTGGAAACGAAAAATTTGCTGACGTATCTTTGAATCCGACAACAAAAAGCCTTTTTCTATTTTGCGGGACACCATAATCTTTAGCGTTTAAGACACTTTTGTGCACGCTATATCCCAAGCTTTTAAAAACTGAATATATAACCTTCCATGTATTGCCATGGTCGTGAACTAGCATTCCTGGAACATTTTCATAAACAAAAACTTTTGGTTTTGTTTGGCTTATCAACCTGGCATAATCGTAAAACAACGTTCCTCTTGTGTCCTCCAATCCAGCCCTCTTTCCTATGATTGAAAAGCTTTGACAAGGACTTCCTCCCACCAACAAATCAATTTTATCTACGTATTTTTCACCATTTAAAAATCTAATATCATCGTACCAGTCTTTCTCTTTGATGTCGTAGTTTGCAAAATAGCTTTGCTTAACATAGTTCTTTTTATTTGTGCTTTTATATAAAGTTTTAATAATCTTATTGGTTTGGCTATCGCTTTTTCCAGCAATCATTTTCTTTATGTCTTCTACGGATTCTTTCAATTCAATCTCGCCATTATCACACGCAAACACAATTTTGTTTTTTATTCCCATTCTAAAAAGAGCTTGTTCAGGCGCGCCAATACCGCTGAAAACGGTACCTATTCTTAAAGTCCTCATTTCACACCTCTATTTTTTAACGAAATCTACAATATCGCCAAAATTACAATCGAGAACGTAACAAATTTTCATCAAAACCTCCAAACTAACAGATTCATTCTTTCCTAATTTAGCGATTGAAGCAGAGCTGATGCCAGCCACTCTTTGAAGATCTTTCTTTTTCATATTTCTATCAATCAATAATTTCCACAATTTATTAAAAGATAACTGCATAAGTACACCAATCCTTCCATAATTAATCATACTAAAATATCTTCACTCTGTCAAATTTAATTAATGATTCTGTGGAAGTTTTTATTTGCAATTTTAAAGTTATTTTTCCTTTTAAAAGAGATGTTATGTTTAATTTTCATCAAAAACAAGTCTTATTTGATATGTTCCCACAAAGCCGAGTGTACATACGAGTTGCCTGTATAAGACATTGGGGGTGTAGATACGTTTCACCATACTAATAAAAGCCGTTTTTCTTTGCTTTTGGAAGAATTCGAGCCAATTTTAGGCAAAGAAAAAAGAGTCTCAACCTTTTTGAATCGGTCAAAACTCTCGATTTTTAGCCTTTTTAGCTATTTTTTACGTCTTTTCGATAGAGCAGCGTGATAGTCTCAACATGCGTAGATTGGACGCAAGGAACAGGTCTACCAATACGAGGCACAGTGTGGAAGGAACATGTTTACTGCATTCAAAACATGACTGTGCAACTGGCAAAAACGGTACACTTAAGTAGTTGTGGGGAATAGATCTATTTATCCAAGCGTTTCAAACACTATAGTAGATTTTATTCGGCTATACCTTTCTTGAATTTAATTTCTTTTGAGGGTTTCGAAATGGTTAGAGCACCATCTTTAATAGGGTACATTCATAACTCAAAATACTTGACAACTGATAAGGCTTGATGTATCCTAATACGATTTAGAGAGCACACATAATCTACTAAATGGGCGGCCTGGGACAACAACTGAAAGGAGTCATTCTATATGTATCATTATGTGCAAGACAAAGATTTTTTAAGGAGAGCGCAATCCGATTCCTCCAGAATGCTAAAAAGGGTGGAAGAACTGCTGAGAAAGGAATACAAGATCAATTCTCAAATTTTTTTGGTCGGCAGCGGTGCAAAAAACATGGTTACGCAAAACGAAAACGAATCTATCGACTTTGATTACAACCTAAACATCATCTCCTGCCCTGATTGGGAAGATCCTGGAAGTATCAAAGAGTCCGTAAGGAAGGCAATGAATCGGATAATGACGAATGAGGGGTTGGGCACTGTCGATGATTCAACCTCTTGTTTGACGACAAAAACCATCAATTTTAAAGATTCTCCCGAAAACAAATGGTCAATCGACCTTTGCATTGTAACCAAAGATTCAGGCGGAAACTGGCAAAGATTGATTCATGAAAAAACGGGATTCGCCCAATATGATAGGTATTTTTGGAATACTACCCCAAATTCAGAAGACTATTCATATAAAGCAGCGAAAATCAAGGAATGTCCTGGATGGTGGAACGAAGTCCGAAACAGCTATCTAAGAATCAAAAATCATTATCTTCAGAGTCACGATTACAATCATCCTTCCTTTGTTTGCTATATAGAAGCCGTGAATGAAATTTATAACAGAATAGGCTGTAGAAAATAAAGGTGTTACTCACTTTTCTTCCAATAGCGAGCTCTTAGATGATCTATTGTCATCAATTCAAAAGAATAACTTTTAAGGAATTCCTTGTTGCTGAGCCAAGCAAAGTTATTTTTGATTCAAGCAAACGAGATAAAAGTCCAGGCCTTTGCAGAACTCTAAAACTTAATTTTATAGTTCGAATATTTTGTATGATTCTCTTCTTTGTCAGCCTCGGAATTAGACATGAATTTTCTCAGATTTGCATTCAGGACTGCCGAGTCACTTGTAATCGTCTGATTTTCGAAAAAAACTCTCTAGTGCACGTGAGGGATAAATCAGCATCAGAATCGGTATAAT
>ERZ506966.170-NODE-170-length-47411-cov-14.204578_pt1 | contig 47411 bp, 36 predicted proteins | sample MGYA00512892_ERZ506966 | MGnify/ENA metagenome assembly ERZ506966 | reverse complement strand
CCCGAGTTCGCGGCTTCCTGCCAAAAGCGCGCCCATGTGTACCGGCCCGGTACACATGGGCCGCGAGTTTGCACGCCCCCTGCAAACTGGGCCGTGAAGTGCACCCGGCCCGGTACACGTCTGCCGCGAGCTTGCACGGACCCGCGAAACTCGGCCGCGACGTGTACGGGCGTGTCGACTCGGGGCTCATCTGTTGTACCGGCGCCGCACGACCAAACACCCCCAGAGGGCCGCTCAACAGAGAGCCATCCGCCCCGCTCCGGGCTCATTTCGTCTGATGTCGTCAGGTTCGGACCAAAGCCAAAAAAGACAGGGCGCCCGCGAGTCGCACGGACCCACGGGCGCCCTATTCACTGCCTTGCCACGACACCGCACGGCGGTGCCCGCTACGGCGCCGGCCGCGGCCCCGCGTCGCCCGGCGCGCACACGCCGCGGGCTACTCCTCCGCGCCCTTCAGGACGGAGAGCCGCTCGTCTCCCCACGCGCGCTTGCGCGAGTACGGCGTGTCGTCCAGCGGCAGCCTCCAGCGCAGCTCGCCGTCCAGCTGGTGGTACGCGTTCTGCACGGCGGGCGCGGTGCCGATGGTGGCGATCTCGCCAATGCCCTTGCCGCCGTAGCTCACCGGCAGCAGGTGCTCCTTCTCCACGTAGATCGCGTGGATGTTCGGGATCTGCGTGGAGTGCAGCAGTCCGAGCGTGCCGTACTTCGCCTGCGGCACGGCGTCCTTCATCGGGAAGTCCTCCGTCAGCGCGTAGCCCATGCCCATGAGCACGCCGCCCTCGATCTGGCCCTGGATCGCGATGGGGTTCACGACCTTGCCGGAGTCGTGCGCCGCATAGATCTCCTTTATCTTGCCGCGGTTGGGGCCCTTCTCCTCCAGGACGACGACCGTGGAGCTGAATCCGTAGCAGATGTGGCTCTTCGGGTTGGGCTTGTCGGCTCCCAGCTTGTCCGTGGGCTCGAAGTACACGTAGCCAAACTCGTGGCCCTCCAGGGCGAGAAGCGCCGCCCTCGGGTCTGCGGGGTGGATGCCGTGCCCCGCAACGAGCGCGCTGCCGTCGGCGTAGCCAACGCCCTGGTACGGCGTACCGTCCTCGTAGGTGATGGTCTTGCCGTCGCCCTTGGCGCGCACCGGGCCCTGCGGCACGGGGCGGCCGGCCTCCACGTCGAGCATGGCGTCGCGCAGCAGGAACGCGGCGCCGCGCACGGCCTCGCCGGTCACGACGGTCTGGCGCGAGCCAGACGTGGTGCCGGAGTCCGGCGCCGCCTCGGTGGAGCACTCGCCGTTCGCGAGCGCCTCGAGCGGAAGTCCCGTGGCCTCGGCCACGTCCTGCAGGAAGACGGTGTTGCAGCCCTGGCCGATGTCGGACGTGGCGGAGTACACCACCGCGCGCCCGCCCTCGACGCGGATGTTCGCGCGGCCGGCGTCGGGAAGCCCCACGCCCACGCCGGAGTTCTTCATGGCGCACGCGATGCCGGCGTGGGACGCGTTCTTCTCGTACACGTCCCTCACGGCGAGCAGCGTCTCCTTCAGCGCGGTGGAGCAGTCCGCTATCTGGCCGTTCGGCAGGGCCTCGCCCGGCTCCACGGCGTTGCGCCAGCGCATCTCCCACGGGCTGATGCCCACCTCGTTCGCAAGAAGGTCCATGCACGCCTCGAGCGCGAACTCCGTCTGGCACACGCCAAAGCCGCGAAACGCCCCCGCCGGCGGGTTGTTGGTGTAGTAGCCAAAGCCGCGGATGTCCGTGTTCTGGTACGTGTACGGGCCGACGGCGTGCGTGCACGCGCGCTCCAGCACGGGGCCGCACAGGCTTGCGTACGCGCCGGTGTCGAAGTTGACCTCGCAGTCCAGGCCCGTGAGGTGCCCGTCCTCGTCGCAGCCCAGCGTGAACGTGCCGTACATGTAGTGGCGCTTCGGGTGGAACGCCAAAGACTCCTGGCGCGTGAGCTTGCACTTGACGGTGCGCCCAAAGCGCACGGCCGCCAGCGCGGCCAGGTGCTGCACGGACACGTCCTCCTTGCCGCCAAAGCCGCCGCCCACCAGCATGGTCTGCACCACCACGCGCTCGGGCTCCGCGTCCCAGCCAAACATGTGCGCGACTTCCTTACGGGTGTCGTACGCGCCCTGGTCCGTGCTGCACACCTTCACGCCGTTCTTGTACGGAAACGCGATGGCGCACTCCGGCTCCAGAAACGCGTGCTCCGTGAACGGCGTCTCGAAGTCGTGCGTCACCACGTGCGCGGACGCGGCCAGCGCGGCCTTCGCGTCGCCGCGCGTGATGTGGCGGCTCTGGCACACGTTGTCGTGAAGCACCACGTGGTTGCCAAACGCGTTGAAGCTGTCGTGCACCAAAGGCGCGCCGACGGCCTTCGCCTCCGCGATGTTGCGCACGGGCTCCAGCACCTCGTACTCCACCTTCACCAGGCGCTTCGCCTTCGCGAGCGTCGCCTCGTCCTCGGCGACCACCAGGCAGATGGCGTCGCCCACGCAGCGCGTGACGTCGCCCTCCGCAATCATGACGTCCCAGTCCTGGATCAGGTGGCCCACCTGGTTCACGGGCACGTCGCTGGCGAGAAGGACGCCCACCACGCCCGGCAGCGCCTCGGCCTTCGACGTGTCGATGCTCACCACGCGTGCGCGCGGGTACTTCGAGCGCACCGCGCTCGCGTAGCACATGTCCGGGTAGTCCTCGCGCGTGAGGTCGTCCGGGTACTTGCCGTAGCCCAGCACCTTGCGGCGCACGTCCACGCGGAAGGCGCGCTCGCCAACCCCGTAGTCCTCGCCCTTCTCCAGCGCGTCGTCCATGCGCTCGTCTCCGCGCAGGATGGCCGCGGCCTTCAGGATGCCCTCGATGATCTTCTTGTAGCCGGTGCAGCGGCAGATGTTGCCGCGGATGGCCCACTTGACCTCCTCCTCGGAGGGGTCGGGGTTGCGGCGCACCAGCATGGCGCCGCTCATGACCATGCCGGGTATGCAGAAGCCGCACTGCACGGCGCCCACGGCGCCGAACGCGTACACGAACGCCTCCTGCTCCTCGTGCGTGAGGCCCTCCACGGTCTCGATGGTGCGGCCCTGGGCCAGGCGCGTGGTGATGACGCACCCCTTGGTGGCGATGCCGTCGACGCCCACGGTGCACGTGCCGCACGCGCCCTCGCTGCAGCCGTCCTTCACGGACGTGAGGCCCAGGTCGTCGCGCAAGAAGCGCAGCAGCGGCTTGTCCTGGTCGGTGGTGACCGTCTTTCCGTTGACGGTGAACGTGAACTGCTCTGCCATGTCTTCCCTACCTCACGGCCATGATGCCGTTCGCATCGTGTATGGCGCCGCGCGGGCACTTCGTCGCGCACATGCCGCATGCCACGCACTTCTCGTCGTCTATAACCGCGCGGCCGTCGACCACGCGCACCGCGCCCATGGGACACACGCGCTCGCACATGCCGCAGCCGATGCAGCTGTTGGGGCAGGCCTTGCGCGCCGCGGGCCCGCGGTCCTGGTTCGAGCACCGCACCTGGATCGCGTTTGCGGCGGACGCCACGGTGATGAGGTGCTGCGGGCACGCCTTCGCGCACTTTCCGCAGCCACGGCACGCGTCGCGGTCCACCACGGCCACGTGGCGGTCGGCGTCCACGTGGATGGCGCCAAACGGGCAGGCGGCCTCGCAGCTGCCGCCGCCCAGGCACCCCCACAAGCACACGCCGACCCCGTTGGGATGCGCCGCCTTGATCTGGGCGCAGTCGTGCGGCAGCTCCTCCCGCACGATGCCGTCAAGCGGCGCCGTGCCGCCCGCGCAGTGGACGACCGCGACCCTTGGCATACGCTTGGCCATAGAGAGGCCCTCCTATCCCTGCAGGTACGCGTACTTGTCGCGCACCGTCACGATGATCTTGCGAACGTCTTCCGGAAGCCCGCACGCCGCGTCCTCCACGTCGTAGGTGGCGACGGTGCCGCCAAGGCGCACCAGCGCGCCGTCCTCCGTGGGCAGCCAACCCTCGTTTGCAGAGTCGTCGAAGTCCTCGCGGCTCCAGAACAGCGTGAGCTTGTCCTTGTACGGGCGGCCCTGGGAGTACGGGCAGAACACGGCGCAGTTGCCGCACTCGTTGCACATGCCGTCCACGTGGACGATCTGCGCCTGGCGCATGCCGGGCACGCGCACGGCCACGTTCGCGCGGTTCGGGCAGACCTCGACGCAGGTCTCGCACACGGCGGCGCAGCTCAGGCAGCGCGTCTTGTCCGTGCTGGCGCAGTCCGCGCACAGGTTTCCGCGCTGCGAGAAGACCTTGGCCACCTCGGCCGCGATGTTCGTGGCCTCCTGCGCGTCGAAGCTGGCGTTCGCGATCGCGCGGGCGACGACCTGCGCGTCGGCGATGGCCTTCACCACGGTCGCGGGGCCGCGGCGGCAGTCGCCCACCGCGAACACGTGGGGGACGCTCGTCTGCAGCGTGGCGTCGACCACGGGCAGGCCCCTCTCGTCCAGCTCGCAGCCGGAGGCCGCGTACACGCCGCCATCCACGCGCTCGCCCACCGCCGCGATGACGGCGGTCGCGGGGACCTCGCGGGTCTGGCCCGTTGCGACGGGGCGACGGCGGCCGGATGCGTCAGGCTCGCCCAGCTCCATGACGTCGCAGGTCAGGACGCCGTCTTCCAGCGTGTCCGGCGCAAGGAGCTCCAGGAGCTCCACGCCGTCCTCGAGCGCCATCGCGAGCTCCTCCTCGTCGGCGGGCATGTAGCGGACGGTGCGGCGGTACGCCAGGCGCACGTTCCTCACGCCCGGCACGCGCTTCGCGGCGCGCGCGACGTCCATGGCGGTGTTGCCGCCGCCCACCACGACGACGTCCGTGCCCAGGTCGAGGGACGCGGGGTCGCGCTTGAACGCCTCGAGGAACTCGAGCGCGTCCAGCGCCTTGCCGCTCTTGAGGGCGGGGCGTCCCGGCGCCCATGCGCCGACGGCGACGACGACGTCCGTGTAGCCCTGCGTCAGCAGCTCGCCCGCGCTCGCGACCTCGCGGCCGAGCTCGAACGTGGCGCCGTACGCCTTGCAGAGCGCGACGTCGTGGTCGATGGCGTCGTCCGAGATGCGGAAGCCGGGGATCACGTGGCGCACGATGCCGCCGAGGCTCTGCGTGCGCTCGAAGACGGTGACGTCCACGCCGGCGCGGCTCAGGAAGGACGCGGCGGAGAGGCCGGCCGGGCCGCCACCGATGACGGCCACCTTGCGGCCCTCGACGCTGCCGCGCGCCGAGAGGGTGGGAAGCACGTCGTCGAAGGCCTTCTCGGCAGCCTCGAGCTTGAGGTCGCGGATGTGCACGTGCTCCTCGTAGTAGTTGCGCATGCAGGAGTTTCCGCAGGTGTGCGGACAGATGGTGCCCGTGGTGAACGGAAGGGCGTTGCGCTCGAGGATGATGCTCAGCGCGTCGGCGTAGCGGCCCTCGCCCACGGCCCGCACGTAGCCGGGGATGTCCTGGCGGATGGGGCAGTCCTCGCGGCACGGCGCGACGAAGCAGTCCGTGAGCGGCAGCTCGCCCAGGACGTGGCGGTCGGGCTCCGGCTTGATGGGCTTGCGGTAGTCGCCCCCGGCGAGCGCCGCGTCCACGAGGGCGGACACCTTTGCCGCGTCGACGCCCGCGAACGGCTTGCCGGCGTCCGCCTGGTGCGAGAGCACCTCCGCGACCTGCACGAAGCGCGCGTATCCGCCGGGCTTCAGCTCGTTGGTGGCCATGGTGACGGGCCAGATGCCCGCATCCACGAGGCCGAAGACGTTGTTTGCGGTGGCGCCGCCGGAGTACGAGATGCGGATGTTGCCGTCGAACTGCCTGGCGATGCGGCTCGCGAGCGTGAGCGACAGCGGGTACAGCGCGCGGCCGGACATGTACATCTCCTCGCTGGGGAGCTCGCCGCGGGTGACGTCCACCGGGAAGGTGTTCGTGAGCTTGACGCCGAACTCGACGCCGCGCTCGGCGGCAAGCGCCTGCAGGCGCTCCATCATGGGGACGGCGTCCTCCCACTGCAGGTCCTCGTCGAAGTGATGCGAGTCGAACGCGATGTAGCCGAAGCCGAGGGAGTCGAGCGTCTTGCGCGCGTACTCGTAGCCCAGGAGCGTCGGGTTGCACTTGATGTAGGTGTTCAGGCCCTTCTCGCAGATGAGGTGGGTCGCGATGCGCTCGATCTCTGCGGGCGGGCAGCCGTGGAGCGTGGACTCGGTGATGGAGTCGCTGATGTGCGGCGTGATGGAGTCCACGAACGCGGCGTCCACGTGGCGGAAGCGGTCGACGTTCGCGTGCGCCCAGGCGATGGCCTCCCTGAACTCCGGCGTTGCGGACGCGTCCTTCATGCCGTCGATGAACGAGTCGACCTTGGGGGTCTTGATGCCCTCGAGGTCGTAGCCGACGGACATGTTGAACACGAAGCCGTCGGGGTCGCCAAAGCCAAACTCGCGCGCGAGCAGCTTGCACGCGACCCATGCCTTCACGTACTCGCCAAACGCCTGCGGCACGGTGAGCTCCGTGGACCACTCGCAGTTGTAGCCCTCGTCGGACGCGAGGATGCACGGCTTGTTCACGCAGGCGGAAAGCTCGGCGCCGTCCATCTTCTGGACGGTCTTCAGCTCGAAGAAGCGCGCGCCCGTCACGTAGCTCGCGACGATGTTCTGGGCGAGCTGGGTGTTGGGACCGGCCGCCGGGCCAAACGGGGTCTCGATCTTCTCGCCAAAGATGGGACGGGCCGCCGCCGGCTCCGTGCGGGCAAGGCGGCGCTGGCCGAAGATGGTCTGCTGGGACTCGTACTCGTCCAGGATCCACGTCATGAGGTGGTCGAAGGACATGGGGCGCATGATGTCGCTCATAGTGCTGTTTCCTCTCCGAAGGTGCCCGCGTCGGGCACGCGCGTATGGTCCCCGCACTTAGCGTCCGCGGGACGACGAAGAGCGCCGGACGGCGGGACGCATGCCCCCGCCGCCCGGGATTTCGTGGTGGTGGCGCCTAGTACGCGCGGCCGTTGAGCTCCCCCCAGAGCTCCTTGGCCTGCTGCATCACGAACGCGTCGATCTTCTCCTTGTCGCAGTCCACGAACTCGCGGTCGCGGTAGACGACGCGGCCGTTCACGATGGTGGTGCGGCAGTCGTGGCCCTCGACGCCAAACAGGATGTGGCCGTCGACGTTGTCCGCCCCAAGCGGCGTGGGCGCCGGGTAGTCGAAGATCGCCACGTCCGCGGCGGCGCCGGGCTCGAGCACGCCGAGCGGCTTGCCCTGCGGCTTGGCCGAGAAGTACATGTTCGCGACCTCGGCGTTGTTCTTGAACAGCATGGTCATGGCCTCGCCCCAGGCGACGTTGGGCAGCGCGGAGTTCAGGCGCTGCAGCGGCACGAACGCCTTGAGGGACTGGAGCATGTCGTGCGTGTAGGCGTCCGTACCCATGGCGACGGTAATGCCGTGCTTGAAGAACTCGAGCACGGGCGCGGTGCCGACGGCGTTGTTGGCGTTGGACTGCGGGTTGTTCACGACCTTGGTGTGCGTGCCGGCGATGATGTCCATGTCGGCCGGAGACACGTGGATGCAGTGGCCGAGCATGGTCTTCGGGCCGAGGATGCCGTGGTCGAGCAGGCGGTGCACCGAGCTCGTGCCGTGCCTCTGGGCGGAGTCGTACACGTCGTCCATGCCCTCGCACACGTGCACGTGGAAGCCGGTCAGACCGTCGTTCGCCTGCGCCATGGCGTCGAGCGCCTCGTCGGGCAGCGTGAAGAGCGCGTGCCCGCCGAACATGGCGGCGATCATGTCGGAGTCCTGCGCGGCGGCCCAGCGGGCGAAGTCGGCGTTCTCCTGGATGGACTCCTGCAGCTTCTGCTTGCCGTCGCGGTCCGAGACCTCGTAGCACAGGCACGCGCGCATGCCCATCTCCTGCGCGACGTCCTTGATGGCGAAGAGCGAGCCCGGGATCTGGCGGAAGCTCGCGTGGTGGTCGAAGATGGTGGTGACGCCGTTGCGGAACGACTCCATCATGGTGACGTACGCGCAGGCGCGCGTGCCGTCGAGCGTGAGGTGACGGTCGATGTTCCACCACTGCTGCTCGAGGTTCTCCAGGAAGTTGGTGGGGTTGCAGCCCTTGATGGCAAGGCCGCGCGCCAGGCCGGAGTAGATGTGCGTGTGGCAGTTGATGAGGCCCGGCATGACGAGCCCGCCGTGGGCGTCGAGGCCGGTGGCGTTGGGGTATGCGCGGCGAAGCTCTTCTCGCCCGCCGACCGCTACGATCTTGGTGCCGTCGATCGCAACCGCGCCGTCGGCGATGTAGGGGTTCTCGTTGCTGCGCGTGACGACGCGCCCGTTCTCGACAAGTAGCATGGCTGCTCCCTGGAACGTGTCGAAGATCAGCTACGACGTCGTATGAGTACGGACGCGGCCTCTATTACCGCGCCGGCCGGGCGTTGCCAACGCGGGCCCCGGCCGCCCCGCCGCGTGTTCCGCGGCTCCGTAACGATTCTAACAAATCGTTAGTTGGCTACCAAACAAATCGTTAGTCTCTATAGTGTCACAGCGCGCGTGCGGCGCGGCCGGCAGTCGGCATACGGTCGATTTGCCGCGCGAGCGGCATGCGCGCGCGGTGCCGACGACCGTTCCTCCAAACAAAATGCTATGATAGCATTAATTTTTGTTAGCAACGAAGGCCGCCGCCCTTCTCGCCCAGCGAGGCGTGTTGCGGACGGCGAGAAGAGCGTGAGACATTTATATGCAACAGACCATGCATCAGCAGCAGATTTACTTTCTGAAGCGCCTGGCGCGCGGCGTGGCCTCGCAGTTTGGCGACAACTGCGAGGTAGTTGTGCACGACCTGAGGTCGAGCGACCCGGACAGCACTATCGTGGCGATAGAGAACGGCCACATAACCGGCCGCAAGGTGGGCGACGGTCCCTCGAACGTGGTGCTGAAGGCGCTGCGCACGGACCCGAGCAAGCTTCACGACAAGCTTGCGTACCTGACGAAGACCGAGGACGGCAAGGTCCTGAAGTCGAGCACGATCTTCTTTCGCGACGAGGACGGCGAGCCGTCCGCGATCTTCGCGATCAACTACGACACGACGCTTTTCGTGACGATGCAGGAGGTTCTGAAGGGGTTCACGGCGCTGACGGACGCGCCCGACCCGAACCCCGAGACCATCCCGCACAACGTGACGGACCTCCTGGACGAGCTCATCGAGCAGAGCGTGCGCATCGTGGGCAAGCCCGTGGCGCTGATGAGCAAGGAGGACAAGGTGAAGGCCATAGGGTTCCTGAACGACTCCGGCGCGTTCCTGGTTACGAAGAGCGGGCAGAAGGTCTGCAACTACTTTGGGATATCGAAGTACACGCTGTACAGCTACATGGACGAGGCGAAGCGCGCCGCAGGCCAGGAGTAGCGAACGGACCGAGCCTTGCGAGGGGGCCTCGCGCGTGGTGCGCGGGGCCCCTTGCATGGGTGCGGGCGGACGTGCGGGCGCGGGACTGCGGGCGCAGGTGCGGCCACGATGTGGAAAGGCGGTGCGGCCACGCTCTCGCGCGACCGCACCGCCTGCGTTTGGACTGTGGCTTGCGTTTGGCCTGCGACGGCGACTAGGCGTTGCCGTTCTTCTCGCCATCCTGAGCGGCGCCCGCGGAGCCGGTGCCGACGTGGATGTCCGCGTCGGAGACGTGCTCGACCGCGGGGACGCCGGTCGCGGCGCTCTGGTACAGCGCGCTCACGCCCTCGTTCGCTATCTCGGACGCGCCCTCGATGGCCTCGACGACGTCCTGGTCGGGGCCGCCCTTGGGCAGCACGAGGTTGAGGATGATGGCCGTGATGGCCGCGATCACGATGGCGGACCCACCGAAGACCTGGTTGACCCAGCCGGGCATGCCGGGGCCGGTGAGGGCGCCGCTCGTGAGGGACACGCCCATGCCGAGCGCGACGGAGAGGCCGGCGATGGACGCGCGGCGCGGCGTGAGGCCGTCCTTCGTGAGCATGCGGATGCCGGTCATGCTGATGGTGCCGAACACGTTGATGGTGGCGCCGCCGATGACGGCCTGCGGGATGCCGGAGAGCACCGCGGCGAGCTTGGGCATGAGACCGGCGGCGACGAGGATGATGGCGGCGGTGGAGAACACGCGGCGGTTGATGACGCGGGTCTGGGTGACGATGCCGACGTTCTGGCCGAAGGACGACGTGGGCATGGCGCCGAAGAACGCGCCGACCATGGTCATGATGCCCTGGGACACCAGGCCGCCCGTGAGCTCCTGCACGTTGGGCTCGCGGTCCATGCCGCCAACGGTGGCGCCGGTGAAGTTGCCGATGGTCTCGAGCGAGGCGACGATGAACACGATGGTGATGCTGGCGATGGACGCGGGGACGAACTTGATGGCGAACGGCATGAAGTGCGGGAGCTCGAACCAGTTGGACGCGACGACGGCGTCGTAGCTGACCATGCCGAGCGAGAGGGCGAGCACGTAGCCCACGAGCATGCCGAACAGCAGCGAGCCGAGCTTGAACACGCCCTTGCCGAAGTTGGAGAAGTACACGCACGCCACGAGCGTCACGAGCGCGACGAGCCAGTTCTGCGCGCTGCCGAACGTGGACGAGCCGGAGCCGCCGGCCATGTAGCCCACGGCGACGGTGTAGAGCGAGATGCCGATGCACAGGACGACGGTGCCGGTGACGACGCTGGGGAACAGCGACTTGATCTTGCGGAAGCACAGCGCGAACACGACCGCGACGGCGCCGCCGATGATCTCTGCCCCGAGGATGGCGCCGATGCCGAACTGGACCCCGACGGCGGAGAGCGTGGGTACGTACGCGAACGACGTGCCCATGATCACGGGCAGGCCCGAGCCGAAGCGGCCGCCGAACAGCGGATGCGCCTGCACGAGCGTGACCAGGCCGCTCATCACGAGCGACACCTGGATGAGCAGGGTCTTCTGGTCTGCCGGCAGGTGGCATAGGTTTGCCACGATGATCGCGGGCGTGATGATGCCCACGACCGCCGCAACCACGTGCTGCAGCGCCATGGGGATGAGTTCCTGCGCCGAGAGCTTGCCGTCTTGGCTAAACAGTGCGGATGAACCTTGGGCCTCTGCCATGTTCTTCTCCTCTGTTCTGGGTCGGGCTTTGCCAAACTTCTTTTTTGTTTGGCTTCCACCTTTTTTGTTTGCTTATGAGAGTAGAGTAGGGACGACAAATATGCAACAGGCTGAGAAATTCGGTCATCGGCAGATTTTGGGGGCGAACGGCAATGGAATGCGACGCGAGCGAAGAGGATGAGGTAACGCGGCTGGCCGCGGAGCTGGTGCGGATAGACAGCTCTGACCCGGGCGCGTACGAGGGCGAGCTGGAGCGCTTTGTGCGGGCGTGGCTTGCGCCCCGGGTGGACGCGGCGCGCGCCGCCGACGGCACGCCGCTCGCGACGCTTGAGGAGCTGGAGGCGCTTCCCGACCGCACGTGCCTGCGCGCGACGATTCCGGCGGCGGGCGGCGGCGCGGGGATGGCGGCAGGGGACGACTCCCCCGCCGGGCCCGGCCCGGCCGACCTGACGCTGTGCTGCCACATGGACACCGTGCAGCTGGGCGACGGATGGTCTGACGAGACGCCGGCGCTTGGCGGCGTCGTGCGCGACGGGGAGCTCTGGGGACGCGGCTCCTGCGACATGAAAGGCGGGCTCGCCTGCGCGATGCTCGCCTTCGGCGACGCACTCGACCTGGTGCGGAGGCGCGGGCGCGCGCCCGAGCGCAGCGTTTCTCTGCTATGCACCGTCGACGAGGAGGACGTGATGCGCGGCTGCGAGGCCGCCATCCGCGCGGGCTGGCTGGACGGTCGCGGGTGGGTGCTGGACACGGAGCCCACGGACTCGCTCGCGCGCGGCGCGCACAAGGGGCGAACGTGGTTTGAGCTGGACATGGCCGGCGTGACGGCGCACGCGAGCACCCCTTGGAGGGGCGCGGACGCGGTGGCCGCGCTGAGCGAGGCCATCTGCCATGTTCGCCGCGCGTTCCAGACGCTTGCGCCGCACGCGTCGCTTGGCAAGCCGACGGTCACGTTTGGGCAGGTAGAGGGCGGCTACAGCCCGTACGTGGTGCCGGACTTCGCGCGCGCGTGGATTGACATGCGGCTTGTGCCGCCCTACGACACGGCCTGGGCGCGGGGCCTTGTGGAGCAGGCGATCGCGCGCGCTGAGGAGGCCGTGCCCGGCGTGCGCGGCAGCTATCGCGTGACGGGCGACCGGCCCGCCATCGAGCCGAACCCGGACTCCGCGCTGCTGGCCGCCCTGCGCGACGCCGCGCGCGGCGAGGGGTACGACGTGGAGACCGACACGTTCACGGGATACACGGACACCGCGGTCGTGGCGGGGATCTGCCACAACCGCGAGTGCCTTTCGTACGGGCCGGGCAGCCTGGAGGTTGCGCACAAGCCGAACGAGCACGTGCCCGTGGCCGACCTCGCGCGGGTGCGCGCCGTGCTTTCGCGCCTGTCTCGCGGCGTGGTTGGGTAGCGCGGGCCGGGGGCGCCGGGGCGGGCTGGGGTGCTGGGCGGGCGCTAACGTAGAACTATATTTTTTAGTTCTACGTTAGCGGCACGTTTGCCCAGTTGGCACATGTGCGCGAGATTTTTAGTTATACGTTAGCGCCCGCGCGTGGGGTCAGGGCCGGCCTTACGCGGGCGCCCGGGGCACATGAAACTGCCCGAACGTCAAACACTCAATCTTTTGTTGACGTTCGGGCCGCGTTTCCGCAGGTCGCGAAAATGTGTCGAAAATATGTTCTACGTTCGCACGCCCGCAAACGGGCCTGTCGCGGCCGGGCGCCCTACGCGACCTCCTCGAACTGCGACTGGTACAGCTGGGCGTAGAACCCGCCCTTGGCCAGCAGCTCTTCGTGCGTGCCCTTCTCGACCACGTCGCCGTCGCGCAGCACCAGGATGGCGTCCGCGTGCTTGATGGTCGACAGCCGGTGGGCGATCACGAAGCTGGTGCGGCCGGCCATGAGCTTGTCCATGGCGCGCTGGATGCGCCACTCCGTGCGCGTGTCGACGTTGGACGTGGCCTCGTCCAGGATGAGGATCGGGCGGTCGGCGAGCACGGCGCGCGCGATGGTCAGCAGCTGGCGCTGGCCCTGGCTCACGTTCGTGGCGCCTTCGTCCAGCTGAAAGTCATAGCCACCGGGCAGCGTCTTGATGAAGTGCTCGCAGTGCGCGTAGCGCGCGGCGGCCTCCACCTCGTCGTCAGTTGCGTCGAGCCGGCCAAAGCGGATGTTCTCGCGGATCGTGCCTTTGAACAGCCACGCGTCCTGCAGGACCATGGCGAAGTTCTGGCGCAGGTCCTCGCGCGCAACGTCGCGCACGTCGTGGCCGTCCACGCGCAGCGTGCCGGCGTCCACGTCGTAGAAGCGCAGCAGGAGCTTCATGAGCGTGGTCTTCCCCGCGCCCGTGGGGCCGACGATCGCCACCGTGCGGCCGGGGCGCACGTCCGCCGTGAAGTCGTGGATTATCGTCTTGCCCGGGAGGTAGCCAAACGAGACGTGGTCGAAGTCGACGGCGCCCCGCGCGCGGCCGATGGCCTCGGCGGGCTCGCCCGTCGCGGGGTCGACGCGCGCGGTCGCCTCCTCCTCCGGCGCGTCCAGGAACTCGAACACGCGCTCCGCGCACGCCGCCATCTGCTGCAGCACGTTGGACACGGTCGCAAGCTGCGTGATAGGCTGGGTAAAGCTCTTGACATATTGGATGAACGCCTGGATGTCGCCCGGCATGATCGCACCGGTCACGGCAAGGCCCGCACCCATCACCACGACGCCGACGTAGCCCATGTTGCCCACGAGGTTCATGAGCGGCTGCATGAGGCCGGAAAGGAACTGGCTCTTCCACGCGCTCTCGTACAGCCGGTCGTTCTCGCGCTCGAAGCGCTCGACGGCGCGGTCGCCGCGGTTGAACGCCTGGATGACCACCTGGCCGCTAAAGTCCTCCTCGACGCGGCCGTTCACGGCGCCAAGCTGCTGTTGCTGCAGGCGGAAGTAGCGCTGCGACTTCTTGATCAGTACGCCCAGTCCCAGCGCTGACACCGGCAGCGTCACGAACGTCACGCCCGCGAGCGGAAGCGAGATCGACACCATCATGACCGCGACGCCCACGATCTGCGTGACGGAGGTCACCAGCTGGACGAGGCCCTGGTTAAGCGACTGGCTCAGCGTGTCCACGTCGTTGGTCATGCGCGAGAGCACGTCGCCCTTCGACATGGCTCCGCCGTCGAAGTACGAGAGCGGCACGCGCGAGATCTTCTGCGCGATCTGCCCGCGCATGCGGTACACGACCTTCTGCGTCACGCCCGTCATGATCCAGCTCTGCACGCCCGACGCCGCGGCGCTCGCCAGGTATATGCATAGCAGACCAATAAGTATGCGGCCGATCTTGCCAAAGTCGATGCCGCCCGTCCCGGCCGCGGCCGCCCGCGCCCCGCGGATGACCTCCGTCGTTGCGCCGCCAAGGACCTTCGGTCCCACGACCGAGAAGAGCACGCTCGCCATCGCAAGCGCCACCGCGGCGATGAGCCCCACGCGATAGGCACCCATGTAGTGCAGGAGCTTTCTCATGGTGCCGCCAAAGTCCTTGGGCTTCTCGCCCGCCGCCATACGGCCTCCCGGACCATGCCCGCGTGGGCCCGCGGGACGGCCCGCCTGCCTCGCACCCTGCTCGCGCAGCGTCCCTTCCGCCATGGCTACTCACCCTCCTTCAGGCCAAGCTCGCTTGCGCTGAGCTGGCTCTTCGCGATCTCAAGGTACTCGGGGCAGCTGCGCAGCAGCTCCTCGTGCGTGCCCTGCCCCACGACGCGGCCCTCGTCCAGCACGACGATCTGGTCCGCGCCCATGACGGTCGCGACGCGCTGCGCCACCACCAGCACGGCGGTGTCCGCGCACTCGCGCGCCAGGGCCTGGCGCAGCCGCGCGTCCGTTGCGTAGTCCAGCGCGGAGAACGAGTCGTCAAGCACGAGCACCTCCGGGCGCATCGCGAGCGCGCGGGCGATGGCCAGGCGCTGGCGCTGCCCGCCGGACACGTTCGTGCCGCCCTGCGCGATCGGCGCGTCCAGCCCGCCGTCCTTCTGCGAGACGAGCTCGGACGCCTGGGCAACCTCCACCGCGCGGAGCAGGTCCTTCTGGCCCGCGGCGCCCTTCTCGCCCGCGGCCCCGGGCGCGTCCGTGCCCGCGGCGTCCGTGCCGAACGCGACGTTGCTGCGGATGCTGCCCGAGAACAGGAAGCCCTGCTGCGGCACGTAGCCCACGCGGGAGCGCAGGTCGGCCAGCGACATCCGGCGCGCGTCGACGCCGTCGAGCGTGACGGTGCCGGACGTGGGGTCGTACAGACGCGGCGCAAGCTGCACCAGCGTGGACTTGCCGGAGCCCGTGGAGCCCACGATCGCAGTTATCTTGCCGGGCGCGGTCGAGAAGCTCACGTCGCTCACGACGTCGCCCTCCGCGTCCGGGTAGCGAAAGCCCACGTGGTCGAAGACCAGGCGCCCGCGCGGCGCGTCCGCGGCCGGCGCCACGGGGTGCTCGGGGTCACGCACGGCGGGCTCGACGGCGAGCACCTCCTGCACGCGACCGACGGAGACCTCCGCACGCGGCAGGATCACGGCGACCATCGACACGACGAGGAAGCTCATCACGATCATCATGGCGTAGCTGATGAACGCCATCATGTCGCCCGCGCGCATCGCGCCGGCGGCCACCCCGTGCGAGCCAAACCACACGATGGCGACGGTCGCCATATTCATGACCAGCATCATGATCGGCATCATGAGCGTCATCGCACGGTTCACGAACAGCTGCGCGTCGCGAAGCTCGCCGGACGCGTCGTCGAAGCGCCCGAGCTCGTGGTCCTGCCGCCCGAACGCACGAATGGTCATGAGGCCGTCCAGCATCTCGCGCGTCACCAGGTTCACGCGGTCCACCAGCGACTGCATCGCCTTGAAGCGCGGCATCGTGAGCGAGAAGAGCACGCTCACCACGCCGAGCACCGCCAGCAGCGCGGCACCAACGATCCAGGCGAGCCCGCCGCCCATCGTCATGACCTGCACCACGGCGACCACGCCCATGACCGGCGCAAACATGACCATGCGCAGCATGATCACGATCATGTTCTGGATCTGCTGCACGTCGTTGGTGCAGCGCGTGATGAGCGACGACTGCGAGAACCGGTTGACCTCCGCGGGCGAGAAGGACAGCACCTTTGCAAACACCTCGCGGCGAAGGTCGCGCGCCACCGCCGCCGCGACGCGCGACGCGATGAGGCCCGAGAGCGTTGCCGCCGCGAGCGACCCCACGCAGAAGCCAAGCATCACGAGCGCCATGTGCCCCAGGTAGGCGACGTTGCCGGCCTGCGAGCCCACGACGCCCACGTTCACGATGTCAGACATGTAGCGCGGCAGCGAGAGCTCGCACAGCGCCTGCACCAGCAGCAGCGCGAACACGGCCACGACCTCGCCCACGTGGTCGCGAAGCAGCCTAGCGAGCCTCATGGGCGTCACCTCCCTCCGACGCGTCGTCGGGCGCGTCGCACAAGACATCCGCAAGCCTTCCGAGGATGCGTACGAGCTCGCGCGAGTCTTTCTCACCCAGCCGTCGCAGCATCCCCGCGGCAAAGCGCGTCACGCCGTCGAAGTACGAGCGAAGCTCCGCCTCGCCCGCGTCCGTCATCCGCACGATCGTGCGCCGGCGGTCCGCCTTGCCCGGCGTGCGCGTTACCAGGCCGTCCGCCTCCAGCTGGTTAAGCGTCTGCGCCATGCGCGCCGACGTCACGTGGCACGCGCGCGCAAGCTCGCCCGCGGTCAGGGCGTCGCCCGAGCGGCTCAGCTCGTGCAGCACGCCCGCGCGGCCGCGGCCGTCCCAGCGGCGCATTGCGCCCTTGCCATACATCCGCAACCTGCGGGTTTGCCCCATCAGGTCGTACGCGAGCGCAGACCACTCCCCCTCGGGCTCCGTGTGCGAGCCGGCATCGCGCCCCGCGGCTCGCCCCGCGGCGCACGCTGCGGCGCACGCTGCGGGGCGCACGTTCTTCTCCTCCAAGGGCTCCTCCTTCGCTAATACCCTTAGTTAACGGAGAAGAGCATACCCAGCTGTCGTCGCATTTATCTAATGAGATTAGCATTTTGCCAATTTCACGTTCCGCGCACATTGCCTAGGCGGCACGCCCGCCCGAACGAGAACCCGGCCTTGTGCAAAAAGGCGAACAAGGCGAAAGGCCACATCAATGTTCCCCACCAACCCCTTCACACCAGAGTTTGGCAGCGTCCCCTTAGTGATGGCCGGCCGCCAGTCAATAAGAAGGGAGCTCTTCGACGCCTTCTCGCAGGGCAGGGGCAACCCCAACCTTTCCAGCATTCTCATAGGCCCCCGCGGATCGGGAAAGACCGCGCTTCTCACATACCTAGCAAAAGAAGCTTCGAGCGAGGGGTGGGTTGCGGTTCACGCCGTGGCAATGCCAGGTATGCTCGAGGACATATTCGAGCAGACGCGCCTCGCATGCGCAAACGCGCTGGAAAAGAAAGAGGCTTACACTCCTCCCCAACTCACGAGCCTCGGCCTTGGTCCAGTCAGCGTCGGCCGGGCAGCCTCCCCAGCCCCTTCTGAAAACTGGCGCACGCGCATGAGCGGGCTCATGGAGGCTCTTGAGGGAGCGAACCTTGGTCTGCTGATAACCGTCGACGAGGTCGTCGCCTCACTCGACGAGATGGTCAGACTGGCCGCCGTCTATCAGCTTTTCGTACGCGAACAGCGTCGAGTCGCCCCGGTGATGGCCGGCCTTCCCAGCAACATCAGCGCACTCCTCAACGACAAAAGCGTCTCCTTTTTGCGCAGGGCCCAGCAGCACAAGCTAGGTACCATTCCAGATCCCGATGTCAGGGAGGCCTTCCGGGAGACGGCCGCAATCGGAGGCAGGGACGTCGCAAGCAACGCCCTGGAGACTTGCGTCAGCGCAATAGGAGGATATCCCTACATGCTCCAGCTTGTGGGATTCAGATGTTGGCAGGCCTCAAATCCAAGCGGAGTCATTTCGGTTGAAGCAGCAAAGCGTGGAGTCGGGGATGCACGCGAGGATTTTCGCTCGCACATACTTGAGCCGACCTTCTAAGAGCTCTCCGAGGTAGATTTGCGGTTTATCGAAGCAATGCTCGCAGATGAACGCGAAAGCCGGATATCGGACGTCGCGAAGCGCATGGGTGTCGAAAGTCGTTACGCGTCGAAATATCGCAGCAGGTTGCTTGCGGAAGGCGTGATCGAGCAGGTCGCGCGCGGAATCGTGCGCTTCGCCCTCCCAGAGTTCAAAGCATTCGTCCAAGGGGAACTTGGAGACTAGCTGTCCCGCCTCGCGACCGCGTCCGCACGGCAGGGGCGCCCCGCGGACCCACCCTGCCGCCCCGCTCCCTAGCGCTGGTCGCGCAGCGCCACGGTCGTGAACGAGAATCGCTTTGGGTGGTGACGCGAGCACGTGTACTCGAACATGATGCCGTCGTCATTGAACGTATGGTTCACCACCACGACCACAAAGTCGTATCCGCGCAGGTCAAGCAGCCTGCGATCCATAGCGTTGGCCTTCTCTGCCAGATACGTGCGCTTGCTCGTGGTCACGCGCATGCCAAGCGTGCCCTCGATGTACGCGTAGATCGAGTCCGCCGCGATCTTGGGCGTGATGTCGGGCACCAGCTCGGTCAGGTACCAGTTGCGGTCCAGAATCTGGGCGCGCCCGTCGATCATGCGCACGCGGTCCACGTGCGTGACGGTCGAGCCCTCCGGAAACCCGCTCTCGCGCGCGAACGCCGGCGTCACGACCTCCTGCTTGATGCCGACCACCTTCGTGACCACCTCGATGCCGTTGCGTCGCGCCGCCTCCCTAAACGTCTCGATTCCGCCCATCGAGAAGTCCTCGCGCTCGGTCGGCAGATAGATGACGCGCACACCCTTGCCGTTGATGGGCTGGACGTACCCCTCCTGCGCCAACAGCCTCACCGCACGCCGCGCCGTGTTGTGCGAGCACTTGTAGCGCTCGCACAGCTCCGCCTCGGAGGGGATGAAGTCCTGGTACGGATACTCCCCGCTCTCGATCTGAGCGAGAAGATCCTCGTATATCTGCCCGTATACCGCCCTCATGCGCAGGTGCCCCCATCCGCGTTAGCCATCGTTTCGATGGTACCCATGCCGCGATGCCGGTCCGTCGTGCCCCAAAAAAAACCAAAGCTCGCCGGCGCCGTCGCACCCGCCGCGCCAGCGCCGCGCGCGCCTCGCCACTCGCCGACGCTTACCAACCGCTCGCTGCGCAGACGCCGTTTTCACACCTATTTAAATAGGCTCGTCGTATCCTCGTCTCCCCAACCTATTCAAATAGGTTTGGGAGAAGGGCGAAAGCCCCGTCAGACGGAGGGAACATGGGAAAGTATCGGGAGGACGCGCAAGAGCTACTCAGGCTCGTAGGCGGCAAGGACAACATCGTCGCGGTGACGCACTGCATCACGAGGATGCGCTTCGCGCTGGCCGACCCCGGCAAGGCGGACGTCCCCGCCATCGAGGCGCTCGCGTCCGTGAAGGGCAGCTTTACGCAGGCAGGCCAGTTCCAAGTCATCATCGGTAACGACGTCGCGGACTTCTACGACGACTTCGTCGCCGTTTCCGGAGTGAGCGAGGCGTCCAAGGCGGACGTGAAGAAGGCCGCCGTCGGCAACCAGAACCCGCTGCAGAAGGCCATGGGCGCCATCGCCGAGGTCTTCGCCCCTCTCATCCCCGCCATCATCACCGGCGGCCTCATCCTGGGCTTCCGCAACGTCCTGGGCGACATGCCCTACTTCGGGCCCGACGGCACGCAGACGCTCGCGTCGCTCTCCGTGTTCTGGACCGGCGTGTACAACTTCCTGTGGCTCATCGGCGAGGCCGTCTTCCACCTGGGCATCCCCGTGGGCATCTGCTACTCCATCACCAAGAAGATGGGCGGCACCCCCATGCTCGGCATCGTGCTCGGCCTCACGCTCGTCTCGGGCCAGCTCATGAACGCGTACGCCGTCCCCAGCGCCACCGCGAAGGACTGGGCCACCCACACGTGGAACTTCGGCTTTGCACAGGTCCACATGATCGGCTACCAGGCGCAGGTCATCCCGGCCATCCTCGCGGCCATCTGCTTCAACTACTATGAGCGCTTCTTCAAGAAGATCACCCCGTCCATCGTGCAGATGATCGTCGTCCCGTTCTGCTCGCTGCTCCTGGGCGTCATGACCGCGCACTTCATCGTCGGCCCCATCGGCTGGACGCTCGGCACCGCGGTCGGCAACGTCGTGATGGCAGGCATCTCCGGGTCGTTCCGCGTGCTGTTTGGCGCCATCTTCGGCGGCCTGTACGCACCGCTCGTCATCACCGGCCTGCACCACATGACCAACGCCATCGACCTGCAGCTCATCGCGGACACCGGCACCACCATGCTCTGGCCCATGATCGCGCTGTCCAACATCGCGCAGGGCTCCGCCGTCCTCGCCATGATCGTGCTGCAGCGCAACGACGACAAGGCGCAGCAGGTCAACATCCCCTCCTGCCTCTCGTGCTACCTGGGCGTCACCGAGCCCGCCATGTTCGGCGTCAACCTGAAGTACGTCTTCCCGTTCGTGTGCGCCATGATCGGCTCCGCCGTCGCCGGCGTCATCTGCACCGCCACCTCCACCGCGGCCAACGCCATCGGCGTCGGCGGCCTGCCCGGCATCCTCTCCATCAACTCCAAGTACTTCCTGTCGTTCGCGCTGTGCATGCTCGTGGCAGTCGTCATCCCGTTCGTGCTCACCTACATCGTCGGCAAGTCCAAGGGAATCGACCGCGGCGTCGGCGTCGAGGACGTCACGCTCGACGGCTCCAACGTCGCCGCCGCGACCGCCGGCACGCCCGAGTCTTCCGTCGGCGCCGCCGTGGCCGCCGTCACCAGCGCCGAGGCCATGGGCGAGCTCGCGGAGGACGGCACGCTCTGCGCGGCGGTCTCCGGCACCGTCATCCCTCTGTCCCAGGTGGACGACGCCGTCTTCGCGTCCGGCACCATGGGCGAGGGCGTCGCCATCGAGCCGTCCGCCGGCGAGGTCGTGGCCCCGTGCGACGCTTCCGTCACCGTCATGATGGAGGAGACGGGCCACGCGGTCGGGCCGACGCTCGCCTCCGGTCTCGAGCTGCTCATCTACATCGGGCTCGACACCGTCGAGATGAACGGCGACGGCTTTACGGCGCACGTGCGCAAGGGCTCCATCGTGCACCGCGGCGACCCGCTCGTGACGTTCGACCGCAAGAAGGTCGCGGCCGCCGGCCACAAGGACACCGTGCTCATGGTCGTGACGGACAAGGGCTCCGCCGAGAAGGTCGACCTCACCACCTCTGGCACGGCCGTGGCGGGCGTCACCCCCGTCATCCGCTACTAGCGACGGCAGCCCCGGTCGCCGGCCGAAGGCGCCGTCGACCGGGGCGCCCGCAAGACGAGCGCGGCGCCCGCTGCCGTACGATGGCAGACGAGCGCAAGCGAAGGCGCAGGAGGGGCCGAGGGAGACCCCGGCCCCTCCCCGTACAGAACGTACAGAAAGAGAGATGCCAACATGCAGGACCGCGCAGCGCAGCTTGGGGACAAGGTCGTCTACCAGATCTACGTCCGCAGCTTCAACGACTCCAACGGGGACGGCATCGGCGACCTCAGGGGCATAACGCAGCGACTGGACTACCTGAAGCGTCTGGGAGTGGACTACCTCTGGATCACCCCGTTCTTCTCGTCCCCGCAAAACGACAACGGGTACGACGTGGCGGACTACCGCTCCGTGGAGCCCATGTTCGGCACGATGGAGGACTTCGACGAGCTTTCGCGCGAGGCCAGGGCGCGCGGAATCGGGCTCATGCTGGACATGGTGTTCAACCACACGTCCACGAGCCACGAGTGGTTCAGGCGCGCGCTGGCCGGCGACCCCAGGTACCTGGCGTACTACAAGTTTGTGGACGCGGCGCCCGACGCGACGGCCGCCAACCCCGGCGAGCCGCCCACGAACTGGGCGTCGAAGTTTGGCGGGAGCGCGTGGGAGTACGTGCCCGCGCTCCATAAGTGGTACCTGCGCCTGTTTGACGTGAGCCAGGCGGACCTGAACTGGGACAACCCCGAGGTACGCGCGGAGCTGGCCGACGTGGTGCGCTTTTGGAAGGCGAAGGGCGTGAGCGGGTTCCGCTTTGACGTGGTGAACCTGATATCCAAGCCGGAGCGTCTGGAGAACGACCTCGAGGGCGACGGCCGGCGCTTCTATACCGACGGGCCGCACGTGCACGAGTACCTGCAGGAGCTTGTGCGCGAGGGCGGGATCGAGGACATGGTGACCGTGGGCGAGATGAGCTCCACCTCGATCGAGAACTGCATACGCTACACGGCGCCTCGCTACCACGAGCTGACGCAGGCGTTTTCGTTCCACCATCTGAAGGTGGACTACGCCGGCGGCGACAAGTGGGCCCTGGCGGAGGCGGACATCCCTCGGCTGAGGGGCCTGCTGCGCGACTGGCAGGAGAGAATGACGGCCGGCGGCGGCTGGAACGCGCTCTTTTGGTCCAACCACGACCAGCCGCGCCCGAACTCGCGCTTTGGCGACTGCTCCACCCGGGAGCTGTGGCGGCGCTCCAGCGAGCTGCTTCCCGTGTGCACCCACCTGCTGCGCGGCACGCCGTACGTGTACCAGGGCGAGGAGCTGAGGATGACGAACCCGGACTTCACGAGCATCGACCAGTACCGCGACGTGGAGTCGCTCAACTACTACAAGATCCTGCAGGACGAGGGCGCCACGCCTGAGGAGGCGTTCCGCATCGTGCGCGAGCGCTCGCGCGACGACTCGCGTACGCCCGTGCAGTGGGACGGCGGCGCGAACGCCGGCTTCACCAGCGGCACGCCGTGGATTGGCATCCCCGCGAACCACGCGTTCGTGAACGCGGCAGACGAGATGGCGGACCCGGACTCCGTGTGGAGCTTCTACCGGCGCATCATCGCGCTGCGAAAGGAGTGCCCCGTCATCCAGGCGGGCGACGTGCGCTTTCTGGACGCGGCGTCCGAGAAGGTCATCGCGTACGAGCGGACGCTTGGGGACGCCGCCCGCGGGCCGCGGCGGCTGGTCGTGGCGTGCAACTTTGGCGGCACGGACGCGGCGGCGCTTCCGGCCGGCGAGGTCGAGGGCGGCTCGGTGCTGATAGAGAACTGCGACGAGCACCGCATCCAGGACGGGACGCTCGTGCTGGGGCCGTGGTGCGCCGTGGCGTTCGCCTGGTAGCAGCGGGCGGCCGCCCGCACCCGGCCGCCCGTGCCCGCAGACGGCCGCAAGCACAAGGGTTGTTCTTCTCGCCCGCGGAGTCCCCTCCCTCCGCGGGCGAGTCATGTGTGCGCCCCACATGGGACCGGCGCGCCACGCGGTTGGCCCACGGGCCGGCGCAGTTACAAACTTGTAAGCGTTTTTCAGACAACGCCCTCATGGCGCGCGCATACCAATACGATGCTTTGTCACACGTCCCGCCGCGCACGCGCGGCCCAACCAAAGAAGGAGGCTGTCAGATATGACCAGGTGCGTAACCCGCCGCGATGCCATCGCGCTGTTTGGGGGCCTGACCGCCTTTACCCTTGCCGGATGCAACAGCGCTAGCGGAGGGGACAAGGTCTACAGGATCGGCGTCCTGCAGCTTACGGAGCACGACGCCCTCGACGCCGCGAACAGGGGCTTCGTGAAGGCCCTCAAGAAGTCCGGCCTCAAGTACAAGATCGACCAGCAGAACGCCCAGAACGACCAGTCCGCCTGCCAGACCATCGCGACGAAGCTCGTGAACGACGGCGACGACCTGATCCTGGCCATCGCGACGCCGGCCGCACAGGCCGTCGCGGGCGCGACGTCCGACATCCCCATCGTCGGCACGGCCATCACGGACTTTGCCGCGTCCGGCCTGGTGAAGAGCAACAAGAAGCCCGGCAACAACGTCACGGGAACCTCCGACCTCACGCCGGTGGACGAGCAGTTCGACCTCCTGGTGAAGCTGCTGCCCAACGCGAAGACGGTCGGCGTGCTGTACTGCACCGCCGAGTCCAACTCCGACGTGCAGGTTAAGATGGCCCAGAAGGCCGCCAAGAAGCGCGGGCTGAAGGCCGTGCGCTACTCCGTGTCGAGCTCGAACGAGATCCAGCAGGTGGTGGAGTCCATGGTCGGCAAGGTCGACGCCTGCTACGCCCCGACGGACAACACCATCGCCGCGGGCATGTCCACCGTCTCGATGGTCGCGAACGAGAACAAGCTCCCCGTCATCTGCGGCGAGAAGGGCATGGTCGACAACGGCGGCCTCGCCACGTACGGCATCGACTACGAGGCCCTGGGCTACAAGGCCGGCAAGATGGCCGTCAAGATCCTGAAGGGCACGTCCAAGCCCGCCGACATGCCGATCGAGCACCTCGGCGTCAAGGAGTGCACGCTCGCCACGAACGAGAAGACCGCGGCCGCCGTGGGCGTGGACCTCTCCGTCCTCAAGTCCTAGCCGCCGCCCCGGCCCCGCCGGCCGGAGCCCGCGCAACAAGCAACGCCGCCACTGGGCGGAAAACGGGCGCACCCGCCGACCTCGGTCGCGGGCGCGCCATCGAGTTTGGAGGGAGCACATGCTTCTATCACTAACCGGCGCCGTCTCGCAGGGCATCCTGTGGGGCATCATGGTGCTGGGCGTCTTCATCACGTTCCGCATGCTCGACATCGCGGACCTCACCGTGGACGGCAGCTTCGCCCTCGGCGGCTGCGTCGCGGCGGTCGCCTCGGTCAACATGGGCATCGACCCGCTCGTCTCGGTCCTTCTCGGCATGCTCGCCGGCCTCGTGGCCGGGGCGGTCACCGGGCTTCTGCACACGCTGTTCGACATCCCCGCGATCCTGGCGGGAATCCTCACGCAGATATCGCTGTGGTCCGTCAACCTGCGCGTCATGGGCAAGTCCAACACGCCCCTTCTGGGCGTCGACACCGTGTTCTCGCGCGTGGCGAGCCTCCTCGGCGTCTCCAACAACGTCGCCACCCTCATCATCGGCGTCTTCGTCGCGGCTCTGTGCGTGGCCCTTCTCTACTGGTTCTTTGGCACGGAGATCGGCTCCGCCATGCGCGCGACCGGCCAGAACGAGGACATGTGCCGTGCGCTGGGCATCGACGTGCGCGTGACGAAGCTGCTCGCGCTCAGCCTGTCCAACGGCCTCGTCGGGCTGTCCGGCGCACTGGTGTGCCAGAGCCAGAAGTACGCGGACATCAACATGGGTACCGGTGCCATCGTGATCGGCCTCGCGGCCATCGTGATCGGCGAGGTGCTCGGGCGCCTCACACCGGGCAAGCTGCAGGCGTTCGGCAGCCGCCTGGCCTCGGCCGTCGTGGGCTCCGTCATCTACTTCATCATCCGCGCCATCGTGCTCCAGATGGGCATGGACGCAAACGACATGAAGCTCTTCTCCGCCGTCATCGTGGCGCTCGCGCTCGTGGTGCCCGTGGTGCTGGAGCGCAGCCAGGCGCGCCGCGCGTGGCGGAAGGGAGGCGAGCGCTGATGCTGACGCTCACCCACGTCACCAAGACGTTCAACAAGGGCACCGTGAACGAGAAGCCCGCGCTCACCGGCGTTGACCTCCACCTTGAGCCCGGCGACTTCGTAACCGTGATCGGCGGCAACGGCGCCGGAAAGTCCACGCTCCTGAACTGCATCGCGGGCGTCTTCCCGCCCGACGGCGGCACCATCGAGCTCGATGGCCGCGACGTAACACGCCTGCCGGAGCACAGGCGCGCCGCGGACCTGGGCCGCGTGTTCCAGGACCCCATGCGCGGCACGGCGGCCGACATGCAGATAGACGAGAACCTCGCCCTCGCGGCGCGCCGCGGCGGTCGTCGCGGCCTGGCGTGGGGCATCACGCGCGAGGAGCGCGAGGACTACCACGAGCGCCTGAAGATGCTCGACCTGGGCCTAGAGGACCGCATGACCTCGAAGGTCGGCCTGCTGTCCGGCGGCCAGCGTCAGGCGCTCACGCTGCTGATGGCCGTGCTCAAGCGCCCGAAGCTGCTGCTCCTGGACGAGCACACCGCCGCGCTCGACCCCAAGACCGCCGCGAAGGTGCTCTCGCTCACGCAGCGCCTGGTGCAGCAGGACTCGCTCACCACGCTCATGGTCACGCACAACATGCACGACGCCATCCGCCTGGGCAACCGCCTCATCATGATGCACGAGGGCCACGTGATCTACGACGTCCGTGGGGACGAGAAGAGCAGGCTCACGGTCGCGGACCTGCTGCGGAAGTTCGAGGAGGTATCCGGCGGCGAGCTCGACAACGACCGCATGCTGCTCTCGTAGCGCCACCCGCACCGCGTCCGCAGCGCAAGCCCGCACCGCAAGCCGCGCCCGCAGCGCAAGCCAGCGCCCCGAACGTACAACATTCACGGAAATGTTGACGTTCGGGGCGCGTTTTCCCAGTTGACGCAAATGTGCAGGAAATATGTTCTACGTTCGCGGGTGCGTGCCACCACGCTTATTGGAGGACAAGGTTCTTGTGCACTGGACTATATACTATTTAACCAGTGACATTTCAAGGTAATAGAGGTTGGAGCGGTAACGCCACACTCCGAACTCACGCGGAATTCCCTGCTCATCAAATGATACACGAGTAATCTCGAGGAGGGGAAACCCCTTGTCGACGTGGAGTATCCGCGCAGTTTCCTCGTCCGCCCCTACCGATTTCATCACCTGCGTAGCCCGGGGCCATGTTACGTGTAAGACGTTCTTATAGTATGCACGAAGAGACTCATTAGAAAAGTCCCTCTCCGTAGCACCGGGGACATAATTCGCCTCTAGCAAAATCGTCTCACGATAGTATGGCGTCTCCCCCTTACAGCGAACGCGGTCAAGTCGGAAAAGTGGCGTATCCAACGGAAGATTGAGTGCTCCAGAGGCTTTTGGATCCGCAAGCACTATCCCCGCGTCGAGCACCCTCTTCTCCACTTTCCCAACGCCAATACTTGGATCATCGCTAAGACGCAAGCTTGAGTTCGTCCAATTCAGCGCCGTTTTTGGCCTTGTCGCCACCACGACTGACCCCACGCCACGACGCCTCTCTACCAAGCCGTCATCGACGAGCATCCCCATTGCCTTACGTGCAGTCTCACGACTGATACCGAACTCCTCTACCAGGCGCGTTTCGGATGGCACAAGATCCCCAACGGAAAATGAACCTCCGGTAATCTCCTGAAACAGGATATCGTACAGCTGGTAATACAGCTGCTCGTGAGAGTTCGGGTCAAGTCTCCTTGTTTGTGAAATTGCAATTCCCATATGCAGTACAACTCGCTTTTAGCCGAATGATGCATGGCGAGCATGCAACCGTCGCACTACTCATACTCCAAATCGCATCCAACCCAAGGTCAAATCTGGTAAAAAGACCTATTTCAGAATACAAATGGCAGACAACTAACCAGTAATGCAAACAGGTTATAACGTACCTGTCTTGCAAGGCAACTCTAAAAGCATGCGTCAGCCCCTCATGAGCTCATCCACTCTATCGACTATCGCCTCTTCGTCAACGTCATCAATGTTCGTCGCATCAACCTCAATGAGGTCCCCAAGCACGAATGTCCCGTATCCCCTTGTGACGCAGCGCTCTTCCAAAAGCTGCCTGGTCACCAGTGCGTCTGCCTTGCTGCGGTCAGCTAGCACGTCACCCTTGTGATAGTGATTCATGAGGTGTCCAAGATGCCTTGATTGAGACAGGTCTCTCGCCAGCGATCGCTTGTAGATTACGTCGAGGTCCCCGACAAACCTAACAGTAATGGCCCGGTAGCCATACTCCGCAACCAACTTGACCAGTGTGGGGCGCTGCTTATCAGAAAACGGATAGTCAGTAACGAACGCCCTCCCATCGGACATAAGGTGCCGGAGCTCAGAGTAGTACCTCTTCCAAACAAGCTTCTCGAGCTCATTCTTTTCCTGAAGGGAATCGAACCCGAACTCATCCCAAACCTGCTCTTTAATGTCATCTGGAGCGATTACAGGCAAATCCGGATGCCGTTTGAGGAGCTCTCTGCAAAATGTTGACTTACCAGTTGCCGGATAGCCCGCGAGAAGCACCATGACTTTCTTCATGATTGCGCTTTCCTAACCTTTGTCCAAAACTCCAACGAACGCTACTTGCCGCGAAGCATGTCCTTGGAGTTCTGCATAAGGGACTGAAGCTTGTCCAAATAGAGCTTTGCTCCGTCTTGGTCGCCAGACTCAGCTGCGGCCTTACGCTTACTGTTGTATAGGGTGGTCAGTGACCTATATGGGGCACCCATGCGCCTTCCATTGGCGACGCAGGCCTCAAACGCCTCGATGGCTGCGTCATCCTCTCCGGCATCCATCAAAAGCTTTCCGCGGTGCTCCAGTAGGTCACACTTCTCGTCCCCATCGGCTGAGTCTATTTGCTCTAATAGTTCATTCGCCTTACGGAGCAGCTCTTCTCGGTCGACCTTAACAGACGGCTCGTTATCCTTCTTTTCGGACTTTGCCGCCTTATCTTTCTTGTGAAAGAGGAACATGTTGCCTCAATTCTCCTAAACCCTGATAGAAAGGGGGCTGGCCTATAGAAGACCAGCCCCCATCACACAGTTCTCTATGCAAAAAGGCCAACGAGGCACTTGATGCCGTAGAGCACGAAACCAGTGAAGACCGTATCAACGTCGGTGCAAGTCAGGTTGACGAAGCCAATCTGCGCAAGCATGGGGGTGAGAAGTGCGGGGATAATCATGATGAAGATGCCGTGCACGATGCAGCCGATGATCAGGCCACGACGACCACCCACGGCGTTGCCGAAGATACCCGCAGTACCACCAGCGAAGAAGTTGGACATAACGCCGGGGATAACGAAGTATCCAGTGACCGGAGAAATGAGCATGCCGATGATCGAGCCGATGGTGGTGAAGATGAAGCCGAGAATAACGCTGTTAGGAGCGTAGGGGAAGAGAACGGGGCAGTCGAGGGCAGGCTTGGCACCAGGAACGAGCTTCATCGAAATACCCTGGAAGGCGGGAACGATGTTGTCGAGAAGCTGACGGACGCCCATCATCAGGATGTAAAGGCCGATGACGAAGGTGCAGCACTGCAGGAACGCCTCGACGATGTAGTTAACGCTGGTCGAGATGCCGAGACCCTTGGCGACCTTGAGGCATGCAGCGGGCCCAGCAATAATCGCCGCAATGATGTAGAAGGGAAGCATGACCGTGAAGACGGCAAGGTAGGTGTCATTGAGGAAGTCGAGCTTCTCGGGAATCTTCACGTCCTCGGCAGACTCCTCGGGATTGCCCACGAGCTTGGCAACGCCGGCGGTGACCATGTAGCCAATGGTGCAGAAGTGACCGAGCGCGATATCGTCGCTGCCAGTAATCTTGCGCACAACGGGCTGTGCAATGGCAGGCATAAACGTCGCGAAGCAGCCGCCAACAAGCGAAGCGAGGAGAATCAGAGGCACGCCGGTGAGACCGAGGAAGTAAGTGAACACGACCGCAAGGGTGGACTCCCAAAGGAGTGCCTGGCCGGTCAGGAAGATGTACTTGAACTTCGTGAAACGGGCAATGATGAGGTTCACGATGAAGATACCGAGCAGGACAATCGAGATCTCCGAGCCGAGCCCCAGGTCAGTCATAGCCTGGCCATTGATGCCCTCAATCGAGGCGACAACAGCGCCGCCGCCGGCACCGATGTGGAAGGCGGAGTTGAACACATTGCCGAAGTACTGGAGCGAACCCTGAAGAACGCTGGAGCCGGCGGAAAGAATCATGAAGCCAAACAGGGTCTTCATCGTTCCCGCAAACACCTCGTTAGCTGGCTTCTTCTGAAGCGCAAGACCAAGGAAGGCAATGAGGGCGATGATGATCGATGCCTGGGTCAGAATGTTGCTAACAATCCAATTCAGGACAGCCATTTCATCCTCTTTCTATTGTTAAAACTGATTTCCTCGAGAAGGACGGGGCACCTCTGTTACAGCTCGCCCATTTCCTTAAGGATTGGCGTGAGCTTTTCGGTGATCTCCTTCTTGTCGACCAAACGATCGAGGAAAACCACCGGCTTAGGAAGATTCTTCTTCTCCATAAGCTTCTGGTAGTTCTTGCCAGACACGACAATATCGGCCTCGTTTACGATTGCGGAAATCGTAGTCGTGTCCGTATGGCTAACCTTGGCGTTCACGTTGAGAGCCTTCATTGCCTGCTCAATAGCCATCTGGCAGGCGAAGCTGCTGCCCAGGCCGGCGCCACACACCGCGATAATCTTGACCATGTTTACCTCCCCTCTTCTTACTCGGTTGCGGACGGAACGGATTCTCCTGCTCTGGCAGTTGCCTCTGACTCGGCTATGAGCAGGCGGTAGATTTCTTCTGGCGTTTCAGACTCTTTCAGACGAGCGACCTTGGACTCGTCCATGCAGAAGGTCGCAAGAACCTTGATGGCGTCTACGTGAGAGTTCGGGTCTTCTGCCGACAGAGCAAACAGCAACGTTACGCAGCTGTCCGACCCCTCGAATTGAACGGGTTTCCTCAGTAGCAGAAGTCCCATCTGGGTCTTAATCGCCCCTTCTTCGGGACGTGCGTGGATGAGCGCGATGTCGTCGGTAAGCACGACGTAGGGGCCCACGGATTCAATGTCTTTCACGACGTTGTCCGCATACCTCTGCTCGGCGTAGCCACCCTTAACCAGGGGGTCAAGGCTTACCCTTACCCCTTCGCGCCAATCCTGGACGGAGTCGCGTATCTGAATGTTCTCAACCTTGAGCATGTCTTGAAAAGCAAACTTCTGAGAGTCAGCCATATGTTCTTCCTTCACTGAATCGATCCCACGCGTGGGGTCCCCTATGCAGATTCGTGCAAATCAATTCCGCGAGACTTAAGCGCTCCAAGCACCTCACTAAGTTCAGGAATCGAGCGCTGGCTACCCATACGAGTGGTAGAAATGGCGGCAGTCATAGAGCCAAGAGTCAGACAATCGACGAACTCAAGGCCGCGCGACAATCCGTAAGTAAAAGCTCCGTGGAAAATGTCTCCCGCGCCCGTCGAGTCAATCGCCGCCACCTCAAACGCGGGCATGCGTACAGCCTTGCCCTCTTCGAGGTACACCAGCCCGTTGGACCCGAGCGTTATCGCTACGCGGCAGCCGGGATTGATGCTTTCGACGTCAAGCAGCGCCTCAAGAAGGCCCTCGTCGGTATCTGGCAGGACACGGCCCGCATGCTGCTCGGCAAACGCCTGAGAACAGACGATGTAATCGGAAACACGAGCGACTTGGAGTGTTGACTCTCGACATGTGCCGGCATCAACCACAACCTTTGCATCGGGGAAGCGCCTCTTGTATTCAACAGTCGCTTCAGGTTCATGCCCGTCGCAGAGAATAATGTCTGGCGACGTCTCCGGATACACAACCTCGGCTTCAACGTTCTGGGACGGGAAGTTGAATATCGTTCTCGTACCCGTCTTTCCGTTTGCCACGATGAAGCTAAATGAGGTCGATACGCCAGGGGCGTGAAGGAGATAGTCAAGATTGACACCGCAGTCTGCAACGGTCTTCTTAATCTGCTCTCCATAGGCGTCGCTCCCGATGCGGGCTACCAGGTAAGGCTTGGCTCCCCACTTTCCACAAACACAGGAGCCATTGAGGGCTGGCGCACCAGGGCATTCAGTATGCTCGGTGAGACGATACTTCCTATCGGGGACGATGTCTTCGTCAACTCGTGCAGTTATGTCATAGGCCGCTTGGCCGATACAGAAAATGCGCATGCTCCACCACCTCTCTGGCTCCAGATTGCGGTCTTCTAAATGTTCTTGAAGAGGCTGATCTTGTGCTCCACGACCTCCTGGACAACGTCAAGGGCAGGAATAACGTTGTTCCTGTTAGAGGTGTTCTCCTTGTTCGAGTCGTAAAGCTCCTTGGACTTCCTGTTCCACTGCACGAGAAGCTCGGTGCCCACGTTGAACTTCCGGATGCCAAGATCAATCACGCGGTGGATATCGTTGTCAGACACACCGGTACCGCCATGGATAACCAGCGGACGCTGGGCAACCTCGTAAATCGACTTCAGAACGTCGAAGTTGATGTTGGTCTTCGACTTGTACTGGCCGTGATTGGTGCCGATTGCCACGGCAAGGGCATCGATGTCGGTCTTGTCAATGAACTCAACCGCCTGCGCGGGGTCGGTCAGACGCACGGCATCAGACGCGACGGCCACGCCATCCTCGGTTCCGCCAACGGTGCCGAGCTCCGCCTCGACGGAAGCGCCAGCAGCATGTGCATACTCGACGACGCGACGCGTTCCAAGGATGTTCTCCTTGAACGGCAGCGCAGAGCCATCAAACATGACGGAGCCAAAACCCGCGTCAACAGCCTCGCGGATGTTGTCCCAATTCTTGGCGTGGTCGAGGTGGAGATCGACGTTTACGCCGTACTCCTCAGCAAGCGACTTGCACACCGCAACGAGGGTGCGCATGCCAACGTACTTTGCAGTCCCCTCGGAGGTCTGGATGATTACCGGAGTCCTCTGGTTGTTTGCCGCCTTGACGATTGCCTGCACCATCTCGAGGTTGTGGGTGTTGAAAGCGCCAATGGCCATGTTTAGTTCGGAAGCTTCCTTCAGAACACTCTTAAGCGTGGTGTACATGTGTCCGTCTCCCACCTTTCCTTCACACCCATACGGTTATATGGTTGTGTGGTTGTCCGTACATTTACCTGACAATCACAGCCTATACACAACAACGGAGAAATGCAAGGATTTTTCTTGAATGGTTTTTCCTCTTCGGTAAATGCCGAAAGCACCCGCTTTTTCATTCCCGGAGTTCGGTCGTCTATCCCCTCGGAGTGAAGTCGAGCCACATTCCCCGCCACACAACAATGCCCGCAACGTAGAACTATATTTTTTAGTTCTACGTTGCGGGCACGTTTTCCCAGTTGGCACAAGCCGCGCGAAATATAGTTCTACGTTACGCGGCACGTTGCACACGGCGCCCATCCCGGCACCCGCGCGCGGCACCACCCCTACGCGCGCATGAACGCCGGAGCCGCCTCGCGCCCAAGCTCGCGAGACTCCCGCGCCGCGGCCGCGATCTGCTCCATCGCGCGCGCCACGCCGTCGTCCGCGCTCGCGCCCACGTGCCAGCGGGCCGCGCGCGTCGCGGCCTCGTTCGCGTTCGCGACGGCGCACGAGTTGGGGTAGCGCCCCAGCATGCCCAGGTCGTTGTCCGCGTCGCCAAACACGCAGACCTCCTCGTCGGCCAGGCCCAGGATCTTCTGCAGTATGGCGATGCCGTCCGCCTTGCCCCAGCCCCTCGGGCTCACGTCCAGCCAGTTCGCCACCGTGTTCGGAAACTCCAGGCTCGGACACGCGTCCGAAAGCACGCGCGAAAGCTCCACGGCGCGCGCGTTGTCGCCCATCACCACGATGCCGGCCTTCACCACGGGATAGTCCGGCATCGCGTCCAGCTCGTGGCGCTCGCCGCCGCACAGGAAGACGCGCTCGAACATGGGCCCAAGCTCCTCGCGGGTCGCGCCCACCCAGTCGCCAAAGTTGTCGTCGCGGTACGTGATGAACGCGCACCCCTCGACCCGTGCCGCGATCGCCTCCGCGCGACGCAGCTCGTCCGCGGGCAGGGTCTTCTCGTACACCACCTCGCCCAGGTAGTACACCTTCTGGCCGTTCACCAGCACGCCCGTGTTGTAGCAGCTCGCGTCCTCGTCGAAGAAGCTCGACAGCTCCCCGCGGTCGCGGCCGCTCGCCGGGCCAAAGTCGATGCCCTGCTCCTGGCAGGCGTGAATCGCGTCCACGGTCCGCCGCGACGCCTTCCCGGCGCCAAACGGCACCAGCGTGTTGTCCATGTCAGAAAGAACGAGCTTGATCAAGGCGCCTCCCCTGCCGTGTCCGCCCGCCTCCGCGGGCGCTCCGACCCATACGATAGCGCCGCGCCACGCCTTCCCGGGCGCGACACGGCACGTCAACACGTTATCCATCGGCTCCCGCAGGCGGCACGGGCCGCAACGCGGCCGTGCGCCCACGGTGCGCCGGGCGAGAAGGGCCGGCCTCCCCGCCCGCTACGCAAACGCCCGCTTCAGCTCGCGCTTCGCCGCGGCGCTCGTGAACGCCAGCACGTTGTCGCCAGCGATGAGGCCCGTGTCGCCGCGCGGGATGATGATGTCCCCCTCGCGGTCGATCGCGATCACGACGGCCTCGTCCGGCAGCGCCAGGTCAGAGATCTTCCGTCCCACGGCCGAGGAGCCCGGGCGCACCTCAAGCTGCACAAGGGCGTGCTCGTCCTTGCCCAGGCGCATGATGGTGAACACGTCCTCCATGTCCAGGCCCTCCTGCACGGAGCGCGCCAGCAGGTCCGCCTGGTTGATGCCCACGTCCACGCCCATCGACTCGTTGAACATCCACGAGTTCTTCGGGTTGTTCACGCGGGCGACCACGCGCGGCACCTGGTACTCCATCTTCGCCAGGGTCGACGCCACCAGGTTCACCTCGTCGGAGCCCGTCGCCGCGATGAGCACGTCCGCGCCCATCACGCCGCACTTCTCCAGCACCTCGGGGCTCGTGCCACTTCCCAGCACTACCTTCTGCCCCGGCAGCTCCTCCTGCAGCTTGCGCACCACGTCGCGCCTGCTCTCCATCACCACGACGGACGAGCCGCCGTCCGTGAGTATGGGCGCCAGATAGCGACCGGTCTTGCCGCCGCCTACGATGATGATGTTCATGGCAACCTCCTACTCGCTCTTGCCAAGCATGTGGGCGAACTTCTCCTGCGCGCTCGACGCCACGGCCGCGTACACCACGTCGCCGTGCCCGAGCACCGTGCCGTCTGTCGGTATGGACGTCTGGCTGTTGTGCGAAACGGCGACGATCTTCACCTCGCCGATCGCGCTTATCTCGCGCACGGTGTGCCCCTCAAGCAGCGTGGGGACGTCGGCGCGCACTATCTGCACCTCGCCGGTGCCCACGGAGAGCACGCTGTCCTGCTGGTGGTACGTCAAAAGCTCGCACGCGCGGCGCACACCCCAGTCCGTCGTGGATATCGTCTGGATGCCCAGGCGGCGGTACGTCTCGGCCTTGCTCACGTCGTACATGCGCGCGATGACGCGCGGGACGCGATACGAGTCGCGCGCGATCCGCGCCACCACGATGTTCGTCTCGTCCGAGGTGGTGCACGACACCACGGCGGACGCGCGGTCGATGCCGGCCTTCTCCAGCACGTCGCGGTCGATGCCCACGCCGCACACCTTGCGCCCGGCGAACCCGTCGCCCAGAAGCTCCAGGCGCTCCGGGTCCTGGTCGACGGCGCACACGTTGTGGCCCTGGCAGTCCAGCTTGCGCGCGAGCCCGGTGCCCATGCGCCCAAGTCCAACGACAATCACGTTCATGATGCCCTACCTTTCGACATTTTCCTGCTCGATGCGTACGCCGTCGCGGTCGATCCCCAGGTGCCTGCGCACGATGGCCTTCCTGCCCTCTTCCAGCGCAAGGACGACCGGGGGGAGAAGAACGAGGAATCCGTAGTCCGCAAGGCCAAGCGGACAGGTGTGGAACACGCCCTGGAACGGCGGGAACACCGTCAGGAACACGATGAGCGCCACCTCGAACAGTATGCCCTTGTTCACCTGCCTGTTAGAGAACAGGCCGACCGAGAAGACCGAGGCAAGCTCCGTGCGGCAGTTCATGACCTCGCCTATCTGCGTGAACACGATGGCCGCAAGCGCCATGGTCGTGGCGCGGACGTACGTGGGGTCCAGGTCCTTGCCGACGCCAAACATGACGGCGCCCATGTGCCAGCCGGCCTGCACCTGCGCAAACACGAACGCCGCGAGCGAGGCGGCCGCGCCCAGGATGCCGTACCACATAAACGCCTTGCGCATGACCTCCTTGTTCAGAAGGTGCTCGTGGGGGTCGCGCGGCGGGCGGCCCATCACGTCCTTCTCGGGCGGCTCGGATCCCAGGCCCAGGGCGGGCAGCATGTCCGTGCCCAGGTCGATGGTAAGGATCTGCATCGTGGTCAGCGGCAGCGGCACGGCGCCGCCGGAAAGCAGGTACACGGCGGAGGGGACGGCCTCGGGGACGTTGGAGTTCAGGATGTACAGCATGAACTTGCGGATGTTCGCGTAGACCGCGCGGCCCTCCTCGACGGCGTGCACGATGGAGGCGAAGTTGTCGTCCGTCAGGATCATGTCCGCCGCCTCCTTGGCGACGTCCGTGCCCGTGATGCCCATGGCCACGCCGATATCGGCCTTCTTCAGCGCCGGCGAGTCGTTCACGCCGTCGCCCGTCACGGCGACGACCTCGCCCATGGCCTGCAGGTTCTCGACGACGCGGAGCTTCTGCTCCGGCGCCATGCGCGCGAACACGACCTCGCCCTTCAGGGCGCGGCGCAGCTCCTCGTCGGAGGTCTTCTCGAGCTCCAGGCCCGAGAACACCTTGGGATGCGCACCCTTCACGATGCCGATCTTGCGCGCGATGGAGACCGCGGTCAGGCCGTAGTCGCCGGTGATCATGACGACGCGGATGCCGGCCCTGCGGCACTCGGCCACCGCGGCCGCGACCTCGGGGCGGGGCGGGTCCTGCATGACCTCGAGGCCCACGAACGTCAGGTCCTTCTCGATGTCATCGGGGGTGTACTGGCTCATGGACGCGGGCACGCCCGGCTCGTCGCGATGGATGGGGCGGTACGCGACGGCCAGCACGCGCAGGCCGTCGGCCGCATAGGAGTCGTTCGCGTTCATGATCGTGGAGCGCAGGGAGTCCGTCATGGGGACGACCTCGCCGTTCACGCGGACCTTGGTGGACAGGCGCACGACCTCGTTTGGCGCGCCCTTCGTGAACGCGACGCGCGTGGCGCCGTCGATGGGCTCCTCGAGTTGGTGGATGGTGGACATGCGCTTGCGGCGGCTCTCGAACGGCAGCTCGCGCACGCGCGGCATGCGGCGCTCGACCTCCTTGGGGTCGAGGCCGGCCTTCTGCGCGGAGACGAGCAGGCACGCCTCGGTCGGGTCGCCGAGCACCGTGTAGCGGCCGCCGTCCTCCTCCGGCGGGAGCAGGCGCGCGTTGGAGCACAGCGCGCCGCCCTCGAGCAGCAGTCGCAGGTCCTCGTCGTCCGCGGCGGCGTACGCCTTGCCGTCGGCCCTGACCTCGCCCTTGGGGGCGTAGCCGACGCCGGTGACCTCGTACTCGCACGCCGGGGTCCACAGGTGGTTGACCGTCATCTCGTTCTGCGTGAGGGTGCCGGTCTTGTCCGTGCAGATGACGCTGGTGGAGCCGAGCGCCTCCACGGACGAGAGTGACTTCACGAGGGCGTTGCGCTTGCTCATGCGCTGCACGGCCATGGCCAGGGACAGCGTGACGGTGGGCAGCAGCCCCTCCGGGATGAACGCGACGACCATGCCGAGCGCGAAGATGAACGACGCCGCGAGGCCGTTGTGGACAAACAGCACGTCAAGCAGGAAGAACGTCACGCCCATGCACAGCGCGAACACCGTGATCTGCTTCGTCAGGTGGTCGAGCTGCCTCTGCAGCGGGCTCTCCTTCTGCTCCATGTTCTGGGTGAGGCTCGCGATCTTGCCAAACTCCGTCGCCATGCCCGTCTGGGTCACGACGACGCGGCCGTTGCCCTCGGACACCGACGTGCCCTCGAACACCAGGTTCGGCATCTCGGCGTTCGTGAGGTTCTCCTCCAGCACCGCGTCGGACGTCTTGCGCACGGGGTTCGACTCGCCCGTGAGCGTGGACTGGTCGACCTGCAGGTCGCTGGAGCGCACCACGCGCCCGTCGGCCGGGACCTTGTCGCCCTCCTCCAGCATGAGCACGTCGCCGGGCACGAGGTCCTCTGCCAGGACCTTCTGCTCCTGCCCGTCGCGAATGACGCTCACGTAGGACGGCAGCATCTTCTTGAGCGCCTCGGTCGCCTTGTCGGCCTTGCTCTCCTGCCAGTAGCTGAAGCAGCCGTTGATCACGTTGACCAGCCACACGGCGACGCCGAGCTCCGGCATGCCCGCCACGAAGGCAATCACGCCGGCCACCCACAGCAGAATGGCCATCATGTGCGTGAAGTTCGACAGGAACACCAGCACCTTGGACTTCTTCTTGCCAGACTGGATGACGTTCTTGCCATAGCGCTGCTGCCTGGCCTCCGCCTCCTGCGCGCTGAGGCCCGCGGCGGACGTGCCCAAGGCCGAGAAGACCTTGTCGCTCGTGAGCCGGGGAATCTGCGCCACCTGGACGGCGGTGCCCTCCTTGGAATCCTCCACGAAGGCCCTCCTTTCCTAACGGACTTTCCTAACGGAGCGGCCTCGGCACCCGCCGGGGCCAACCACGGCCGGCACGCGCCGGCCAGAGCCGGGTTCGCCCGGTCCGGAGGGAAGAATATCCTTTGCGGCAACCATGCATGCGCACGTTTGCGCGCGAGCACAAATCGCCACGTCAGCGGCATAAGGCAACGTTAAGACTGGTATAAATGCGGCATAAAAATCGCAGGTCGGGACACGTGCGCGCGGCGGACGCGGCGGGCGCGGGGCGCCCCGCGGCACACACAGCCGCCTCACTTTCTGACAGATGCGGGATTTGTCAGAAAGTGAGGCGGCAAAAGGGCGCAGGACCGCGTTTTCCCAGGATTCCCCGCTCACTATCTGACACAAGCGCGATCTGTCGGATAGTGAGGATCACAGACGGGCGCAAAGCGCGCGAAAGGCCGCCCCTACACGCTCATCATGCGGTACCCCACGCCCACGTGGGTCTGGATGTAGCGCGGGTGCGCCGTATCGCGCTCGATCTTCTTGCGAAGCGACCCCATGTACACGCGAAGCGTCGCAAGGTCGCCAGCCTGTCCGGCAGGCCGCCCCGAGGCGCCCCGGCCCGCGGCGGGGTCGTCGTGCGGGCCCCAGACCTGGTCCAGGATGTAGCGGTGCGTGAGGACCTTGCCCACGTTGCGAGACAGCAGGCACAGCAGGCGGTACTCGATGGGCGTGAGGTGGACCTCGGTGCCGTCGAGCGTGACGACGCCCGCGGCGTAGTCGATGGCAAGGCCACCGTCGCGGAACACGGCCGGTGCCGGAGCCGACGCGGGCGCCGCGGCGGGGACGGGGGCGGCACTCGGCACGGACGCGCCGGACGTGACCGCGCCAGCGACGCCGGTCGCACCGGCGCGCGCGGCCGTCGCCATCGCCAGGTGGCGCTCCGCGGCGCGGATGCGCGCGAGGAGCTCGCCGACCGAGAAGGGCTTGCACACGTAGTCGTCGGCGCCGGCGTCCAGCGCGCCGATCTTGTCCGCATCCTCGCTGCGCGCGCTGACCACGATGATGGGCACGACGGACCATACGCGGATGGCCCGGACGACCTCGATGCCGTCGATGTCGGGAAGCCCCAGGTCAAGCAGGATGATGTCCGGCGCGGACGTCGCGGCAAGCGCGATGGCCTCGCGGCCCGTGGACGCGCTCTGGTGCGCGTAGCCGTGTGCGTCGAGCGTGGCCGCGACGAAGGTGCGGACCTCCGGGTCGTCCTCGACCACGAGGATGGTGGGCGCGGGCGCGCCAGACGCGGCGGGCACCGCAGGCTCGGGCGCGGGCGTGGCCGGGCCGATCGACGTGACGTCACTGCTCATCTGGAACGCCGCCTCCCTCAAGGTCGCTCCCAAGGTCGCAGGCCGGAAGGTCGAAGCTGAACACACAGCCGTGCCCGTCCGCCCGGTTTGGCTCGAGGCGGATGGCGCCGCCGTGAGCCTCGATTATGGACTTGCAGAGCGCCAACCCCAGCCCAAAGCTGCGGCGACCGTCCGCGAGCCCGCGACCCACAGTATAGAACGTGTCGAACACGCGGTCGCGGTCCGCGGGGGCGATGCCGGGACCGTCATCGGTCACGCTCGTGGTGACCACGTCCCTCTCGCCCGCCGCGGGCGCGTGCCCCGGCTCGGCGGCGGGCGCGTGGCGCTCCACGCGGACGGTGATCCGGCTGCCGGCCGGCGTGTACTTGACGGCGTTGTTGACCAGGTTGACCAGCACCTGCACCATAAGGCGCGCGTCTACGCTCACCAGGCAGAGACCGCACGAGGGCTCGGCGGAGAGCACGTGGTCCGCGACCTTTGGGTCCACGTGGCGCAGGGCCTCCTCCACGACGTCGTCCATGAGCTCGAGCGTGCGCGTCAGGCGCACGCCCTCCCCCGTGAGGCGGGTCATCGCAAGCAGGTTCTCGACCGTCGCGGCAAGCCAGCGCGCGTCGTCGCGGATGGAGCGCTCCAGCTGCACGCGGCGCCCCGGCGCGAGCGCGGGCGGCGGGGCGGGAGCCGCGGGCGAGGCCACGGGCGCCGGGGCCACGTCCGTCGGGGCCGTGGGCGCGGGGTCGTCCGCCTCGAGCAGCACGTCGGCCGCGCCGCCGATGGAGGTTAGCGGCGTGCGCAGGTCGTGCGATATCGAGCGCAGGAGGTTGGCCCTGAGCTGCTCGTTCTTGGCCAGGACCATGGCCTGCTCGCGCTTTTGCGCCGCAAGCTCGCGGCCCAGGGCCAGGCTCGTCTCGCCCGCGACGGCGCGCGCCATGTCGCGCTCGCCCTGCGAGAGCGGCACGCCCGGCCCCAGCACCGCGAACACGCCAAGGGGGCCGTCCTTCTCGCCCACGGGCAGATAAAAGCCAGATGCGGACGAGAAGAGCGAGGTGCCGTTGCCGGCGGGCTCTCCGTTTTCGAAGGCGCGCATGGCGACCGAGACCTCGATGGGCACGTTGGGCTGGCGCGGCGCGCGGGGACCGGCGATGACGCCGGTGCCATCGAGGGCGCCCGCGTCCGGCAGCGGCGCGTCCGTGCCGTCCGGCAGGAAGAGCGCGCCGGGCTCGAGCAGGCCGGAGTCGTTGGGCAGGTAGAGCACGACGGTGCCGCTGACCAGCCGCGCGAGCTGGCGGCCGGCCTCGCCCATGACGGACTGGACGGAGTCGCAGCGCTGCAGCGCGTGGTTGGTCTGCAGCAGCACGCGCATCATGTGGCTTGCCGCCTGGCTTTCCCGCGCGTTGCGGCGCAGGCGCATTGATATAAGGCTTGAAACCAACGCGACGATGCACATGACCGCGAACGTGCCGGGATACTGGCTGCCCCATGCCACAAGGTGATAGCGCGGCTCCGTGAAGAAAAAGCAGAAGAGCGCAACCGAAAGTGCGGTGGCCACGCCGCAGACCACGTGGCTTACCGTGGCGAGCGACACCATCTGCACCGCGAGCACGTAGACGATCACGATGGCGTCCGCGCCGAGGCCAAGGCGGTCGAGCGCCACGCCGGCGAGCGTCGCGAGCGCGAGGTCGACGGCGACGATGGCGAGCTCCGCGAGGATTCGGCGCGGCTTGGGCCCCTCCGTCCAGGCGGACGTCAGCGCGAGCCACCTCTTGGTGACCAACGTTCCGTCCGCATCGACCGCTGGCGTCTGCATCGGCCGCCTCCCGCGTGATCGTGGCGCCGGGTTGGGGCGCCGGGCCTTGTCGCAACAGCGCATATGATATCGCAGGCGGGCCGGCGGCGCAGACGCGGCGTCACAGGCACGACGTCGCTGGTACTACGTCGCTGGCGCACACCCGCGGTGAGTTTGCGCGGTTTCGTCAACTCGGGCCGGGCGCGCACCCGCGAGCCTTGCGCCGCCGCGCACACCCGGGGCGACCTTGCACGTTCCCGCAAACTGGGACCGAGTGCGCGGCGCGCCCGCCAACGCCTTCCCCACGCATACGCGCCGCGCGCCCGCCCCGGGCACCAGACATACACACCCCGGCGCTATAATTTCAAGGATGTGCGCCACCGCCAGGCCCGCGGGCCGCCCGGCGACGCCCACAACCTCGGACAAGGAGACTCACATGAGCCAGAAGAAGGATCCCAAGGACACCTGCGTGCTCGTCACCGGCGGCGCGGGCTTCATCGGCAGCCACACCGTGGTCGAGCTTCTGCAGGACGGCTACCAGGTCGTCGTGGTGGACGACCTCTCCAACGCGAGCGAGAAGGTCATCGACCGGATCGACACCATCGTCGGCGAGCAGGCCGCCCAGAACCTCACGTTCTACAAGGCGGACGTGAACGACCGCGAGGCCATGGAGGCGGTGTTCGACCAGAACGACATCGACCGCGTCATCCACTTCGCCGGCTTCAAGGCCGTGGGCGAGTCCGTGAGCAAGCCCATCGAGTACTACACCAACAACCTGGGCAACACCCTGGTGCTCGTGGACGTGATGCGCAACCACGGCTGCAAGGACATCATCTTCAGCAGCTCCGCCACCGTGTACGGCGCGCCCGACAGCCTGCCCCTCACGGAGGAGTCGCCCAAGAAGCCCGCGACCAACCCGTACGGCTGGACCAAGTGGATGATCGAGCAGATCCTGACCGACCTCCACACCGCGGACCCAGAGTGGAACGTCGTGCTGCTTCGCTACTTCAACCCCATCGGCGCGCACCCCTCCGGACTCATGGGCGAGGACCCCAAGGGCATCCCCAACAACCTGCTGCCCTACGTGGCGCAGGTCGCCATCGGCAAGCGCGAGTGCGTGCACGTCTTCGGCAACGACTACAACACGCTCGACGGCACCGGCGTGCGCGACTACATCCACGTGTGCGACCTCGCGACCGGCCACGCCGCGGCGCTCAGGTGGATGAACGGCCGCACCGGCGTCGAGATCTTCAACCTGGGCACCGGCCGCGGCACCAGCGTTCTCGAGATCGTGAAGGCCTTCAGCAAGGCCTGCGGCAAGGACCTCCCCTACCAGATCGACCCGCGCCGCCCGGGCGACGTCGACGCAAACTACGCCGACTGCTCCAAGGCAAAGCGTGAGATGGGCTGGGAGGCCAAGTACACCATCGACGACATGTGCCGCGACTCCTGGAACTGGCAGTCCAAGAACCCCAACGGCTACGAGGACTAGGGGTCAGCATGTCCCAGGACCAGACCGCTTCGGCCGCGGCCAACCCGTTCGCGGCCTACCTCGCCAGGCAGCGCCCCCTCATCGAGGGCGCCCTGGCCGAGAAGTGCCCGCGCCCGCTGCAGGATCACGCCCGCGCGGAGCAGGCCGACCTCGACCGCTACCTCTACGCCCCTCTCGCCCACTTCACGGAGTCGGGCGGCAAGCGCACGAGGCCGGCGCTCTGCCTGCTGGGGGCCGAGGCCGTGGGCGGCCGCGCGCAGGACGCGCTTTCCGTCGCGTGCGCCATCGAGTACTTCCAGTCCGCGGCGCTCATCCACGACGACATCGCGGACAAGAGCGAGCTACGCCGCGGCGAGCCGTGCGTGTACGTGACGGAGGGCACGGGCGTCGCCATCAACGTGGGCGACCTCGCGCTCACCACCGTGGCGCGGCTCGTCCTGGACGACCGCGGCCTTGCGCCGGACGTGCGCCTGCGCGTGCTAGGCGAGGTCGTCGCCATGGAGGAGCGCACGCTGGAGGGCCAGGCGCTCGACCTTGGCTGGGCGCGCGACGGCCGCTGGGACATATCGGTGGACGACTACCTGTGCATGGCGAGCCACAAGACGGCCTACTACAGCGCCGCCGTGCCGCTTGCCACGGGCGCCATCTGCGCCGGCGCCAAACGCGCGCAGGTAGACGCCCTGCGCGCGTTTGGCATGAAGGCGGGTCTCGCCTTCCAGCTGCAGGACGACCTGCTGAACCTGGTAGGCGACGACGCCGCCCAGGGCAAGGACTTCCGCAGCGACGTGACGGAGGGCAAGCGCACGCTCGTCGCGGTCTGGGCGCTGTCGCACCTGCCGCAGGGGCCCGCGGCCGAGCTGTCCCAGATCCTCTCGTCCCACGCGACGGACGAGGCACGGCTGGCACGCGCCGTCGAGCTCATGGCACGGTCCGGAGCGATAGACCACACCCGCGCCTTCGCGCGCGACCTCGTGGACGAGGCGAAGTCGCACCTCTCGTCTGCGGACTTTTTGCCTGAGGCCCACAAAGTGCTCCTCGCTATGGCAGACTTCTTTGTTGAGCGCCTGGGATAGGCGCCGCGCATACCCGCGTAAACAGGAGACCACATGGAACCAATCCGAGAGGGCGCCGTCGGCGCCGCTGTCGAAGACATACAAGAGCGCCTCGCGTCGCTGGGCTACAAGATCGACGCCAGCGAGCTGGGCGAGAAGAGCTTTGGCCCCTCGACCGCGACGGCGGTCGGGCGCTTCAGGATAGACCAGGACATCCCGCTGGGCGACGAGGTGGACGGCGCCACGTGGTCCGCGCTCGTGGACGCGTGCTACAAGATGGGCGACCGCACGCTGTACCTGCGCCTGCCCAACCTCCACGGCAACGACGTGCTCGAGCTGCAGAGGTGCCTGAACATCCTGGGGTTCTCGTGCGGCAAGCCCGACGGCTGCTACGGCGTGTACACGGAGGCCGCCGTGAAGCAGTTCCAGGAGAGCCAGGGCATGCTGGCCGACGGCATGGCGTTCCCGGACACGTTCGACGCCATCGAGCGCCTGCACCACGTGTGGGCCGGCAAGCCCGCGGCGGGCCCCCACCCCATGGGCGGCATGGGCTTCGCGCGCGCGGCCGGCGTGCTGGAGAGCGTGCAGATCTCGCTCACCGCGGAGGACCCCATCAGCCGCAACGTCGCGGGCCGCATCTGGAACCTCGCCTCGGCCACGAGCGAGAAGAGCGGGCTGGACATCGTGGAGAGCGTCGCCGCGTCCCGCCCGGACGACGACGTGGTGATAGTCCTGGGCACGACGGACCTGCCGGAGGGCAGCAAGCTCGCAAACCTCACCACGGACGAGGTGGACACCCTGCCCCAGCGTCTGCGCACCACCGTCGAGAGCGCCCGCGCAAACGGCGTGCGCCCGGTTGTCCGCCTCGAGCTGCCGCACGGCCTGTCCTACGACGGCACGTTCACGGTGAGCGACGCCCAGACGTTTGCCGTCATGCTACTTGACGCCATCTGCTCCGCGTTCAACCTGTAGCGCCGCAGGTGCGACCGCGCCAGCGCCTGCGGCAACCGCGGCGGGCGCGCATCTGATACACTTATCCAACGGCGCGCACGCGCGCCCGGTTGGCGGCGGCCCAACGTAGCGACTACATTGGGGTATCGTCCAAGGGTTAGGACACGGGTTTTTGGTGCCTGGAATGTGGGTTCGAATCCTACTACCCCAGCCAACGCAACTGTGCCGGAGGGTCCACGCGGGCCCTCCGGCTTTTTCGTGCCGCCGGCACGTCCCGCTTACGCCCCCGTCGGAGGCCCGACCTCAAACAGGCCGTACGCGCGCACGCCGTCCCTCTCGCACGGCACGGCCGCGACGCCAAACGCGGCGGGCAGCGCGGGGCCGCCCGCGACCTCCGCGGGAGTGTCCTGGGCCAGAAGCCGCGTGGGCCGCTCCCTCCCCAGCACCGCCACCTCGTCGCAAAAGCGCAGGGCCAGGTCGATGTCGCGAAGCACGGCCACCACCGTCATCCCCCGCTGGGTCGCAAGGCGCCGCACGAGCACCATCAGCTCGTGCGCGGCTCTCACGTCGAGGTACGTGGTGGGCTCGTCCAGAAGAAGGACGCCCGCCTCCTGCGCAAGCGCCATCGCGATGAAGGCCCGCTGCCGCTCGCCGCCAGAGAGCCTGCGCGCGTTGCGGTGCGCGAGCGCCCGGAGCCCCATGAGCGAGATGGCCTCGTCCACGGCGCGCTCGTCCTTCTCGCCCAGCTGCCCAAACGGGCCCATGTGCGCGTAGCGCTCGCAGGCGACGAGGTCCCTCGCTTGCATGGACGGGGTCCCGTGCACCTGCGGCAGAAGCGCGATGCGACCGGCGCGCTCCCGGGCGGGAATCGCCGCCACCGGCTCGCCGCCCACGAGCACCGTTCCGCGCGCCGGCATGCCAAGGCCGTCCGCGAAGCCCAGGAGCGTCGACTTGCCGCAGCCGTTGGGGCCAAGGACGCCAAGCACCTCTCCCTGGGAGTGCAGCAGCAATCCTGTACCCGTCACGCAACGATACGACAGCGCTCCGGCGGCACCGCGACCCCGAGGCGGCGCCTCCTGGCCGCCGGCGCCTCGTAGCGCGTGCGCCCGCCCTGGCGGAAGCCCTTCGGCCTGCCCCGGACGTACCAGCGCATGTAGTCGTCGAGCTGGGCGCAGAACTCGTCGCGCGTGACGCCCGCCCACTCGCGGGAGTAGGGAAACTCCTGCTTGATGGTGCCGAAGAAGCCCTCGGCGCGCGCGTTGTCCGGGCACGTCCCCCTGCGCGACATCGACCTCGTGGCGCCCGCCACGTCGCAGAGCTCCTGGTCGGGGTGGGGGGAGATCGACCAGGAGGCCGGGCAGCCGTCCCAGCAGTCGACCACGGGGCTCAGGTAGACCCTGAACCCGTTCGGCCCGATCTCGGTGGCGTCGGTGACGAGCAGGGCGCCGGGGCGGTCGGCGGAGAAGTCGTGCGCGAGCCTGTAGTCCTCGCCCGACGCCCTCCTGGCCCCGGCGCGCTCCCTGGGGGCGTTGGCCGGCCCGTCGCCGACCTCGCCGGCGCAGGTGTTGTACGCGCGGCGCGGCCTCCTGCCCCTGCGAGCGCGCAGCCCCCGCCTCCGCATGGACTCGCGCACGCGCCTCTCGGGGGCGGGGCCGGCCTCGACGCCGTCGGCGCCGTCCCTCATGCACGCGGCGACCCTCCTGTAGCCCGCGGTGCCCCTGAGGAGCTCGAACGCGGCCCTGACGCGCGCGTCGAAGGCCCCATCGTCCCCCCTCGGCCTCGCGAGAGCGCGCCTCGCGTACTCGTAGGAGCTCTTCGATATCCGAAAGTAGGTCAGGATCCATCGGAGGGGAGCCCGTAGTCCCGCCGCAACCTCTCTCCCAACTCGGCCTTACGCCTGTTCGAGAGTCTCACCGGGTCTCCTGCTTTTGGGTCGCTGAGCATCTCCCTCAGCGTCGCTACCTCGAGCCTGAGCCTGTCGAGCTCGCCGGGGCCGGCCCCGGCCCCCGCGGGCGCGCCCGCCCCAGCGAGCGCGCGACCTCCCCGCTGCGCCTGCCGAGCCGCAGCAGCCTGAGCGCCTCCTCCCTGGTGTCCGCCGGGTAGCGCTTGTGCGGGAGGTGCCTGCCCGCGCAGGAGTGCGGGACGCGCACCGGCTCGACCTCGAGCGCGCCCTCCCTCGCCTCGCGCTGCCACCTCGTCAGCGTGTGCCCGTTCGGGTGGTTCCCCAGAGCCTGGCGGCGGTCGCCGGTACACGTGAGCCCCGAGTCGACACGCCCCGCACACGTCGCGGCCGAGTTTCGCGGGTCCGTGCAAGCTCGCGGCAGACGTGTGCCGGGCCGGGTACACTTCGCGGCCCAGTTTGCAGGGTCCCCGCAAGCTCGCGTCAGACGTGTGCCGGGCGGGTACACATGGACTTGCTTTTGGCAGGAATCCGCGAACTCGGGTCAGACGAGTGCCATCACTGGTTGGACCATGTCAGGAACTGTCAGACGTGTACCGG
>ERZ506966.112-NODE-112-length-60701-cov-6.219025_pt1 | contig 60701 bp, 69 predicted proteins | sample MGYA00512892_ERZ506966 | MGnify/ENA metagenome assembly ERZ506966 | reverse complement strand
CATCTCCTTTGCTCTTTCATTTCATAGTATAGGTCGTTCAACTTTTCCTGTCCACTCTTATATACTAACACCACCCTTGGGAAATTATCCTATAGGGTGGCTTGCTCTCTTTTCTACTTAAACGCTTGTTTACCTTGTCATTCTTAAATTTCACACTCATCAAAATACCCCTGCAGCTTCTCTACGAACTGACCGATGTGCAGCCCATCAACAAAAGAGTGGTGTGCCTGCACAGAAACAGGGATCAGTGTTTTCCCATCCTTCTCATAATATTTTCCCCAGTCAAAAAGAGGTGTTGCGTTGTCTTTCTTCCCGGAGTTTGTATGCGAAATATGTGTATATGTCACCCACGGTATCGGAGAACATTGGAACACATCATTCCCCAGCGAACCCGTGAAGTATTCCTTCTGCTCTTCAGCGGTTTTCGAAGCCAATTTGCAATATTCCTTCAAGCCATCTATCATAGGCACATTAACGACCTTGAAAAGATCCGTGCCCTTATTCAGATATGTAAATGCAGTGTTGATTCTATCGAACAGAACAACATTGCCATCTACAAAGCGATATCGGAAGGCCTCTACCTCGTTTGCGCACTTGCAGACAGCGTATACCATTGCCAAAGTGAAAGAGAGCCCGCTCTCCTTGACCACTCGTCTGAAATTCGTAATGTCTGCCTCAAATGTCACACAAAACGCTGGCTCGATGCTGTTTCTGAATACCATGCAGTGCATCGCTCTCGGCCACGTCTTTTCATCTATAATTTGGTATGAATTAGACACCCTATTTTCCCTCCATAAACATCATGAATGTTCTTGCCTCATTGCCTGCCAGTCTTCTCTTGTCAGACAGGTTATATGTTCCGTTCGCAGAACATCTGGGAGTGCACAGGGAACGTTTTCCGCAGAGTGATGGTAGTGAAAACCACATTTTTCCTGCACTCGCTTCGACTTTGTATTTCCATCGAAGTACCCACACCAGATTTTTTCAAGTTTCAAATCATTGAAGCCGTATCTCATTATTTCTCGAACAGCCTCCGGAATCAGTCCCTGTCCCCAATAGGGCACGCCAATCCAATAGCCTATTTCGCCCTCTGTATCGGGAATACCAATGTTGCTGGCTTTGCCAAGCATTAGTCCAATGCTGCCAACGGGATGATCGACCTCCTTTAGAACCACGGCATAGGTCTCCGGCGCTGACAGAACATCACAGATAATCTGTCGGCTATTATCTACACTGGTATGAATCGCCCACCCTGCGATCGGTCCCACCTCCGGATGGCTTGCATATTTGTATAAATCCTCTGCATCAGTTTCTTCCCACGGACGGAGGATAAGCCTTTCTGTCTCTAATATCATGTTTTCACCTTTTCAAACGCTACGGTTTCTTCCTTCATAGATATTTTACCGACCCGATATCCATACCCCAATAATTCCTTTTTTAAATTCAGGAAGGAGTGATCAATGGGCAGGCCTGCGATTTCTTCTATTTCAGAATAGGTCAGTTTGAAACTGTCTGTACCGTTTTCTGATATCCACTTCCAAAGCTGGTCATACTTACTCATATCATGCCCTTCTGATCGGATGTCGGATCACTGTTTTCAACTTCTCCGGTGCAACCTTTCTGGCATCACTCAGATAGATTTCATGGTGCATCCGCTCATCCGTAATGTCCAAAACATAGCCCTGATCTTCCATAAACTGATGCATCAGCGCCACGGTCTTCGGCTCATTATCATAGGAACCAATATGCATGCACTGGACACACCGTCCCTCATCGTAGGTCAGGAATTCCACCTTAGAAAAATCTGTTTTCTTTTTCCTTGTAGCCTCTCCGATTGCCCATTCAAAATCCGCTTTGGTCACAAAGTCGGGAAGGCGGATAACCGATATGAAGTTGAAGTTTTCCTTATGGGCATAGTCGATGCCATTTACTTTCTCCTGCCACCAGAACCCCTCAAGTGGCGGCACAACATAATCAAAATACCCATCGATCTGATGATCACCTTTTTTGCTCATCTTGATTGTAAATGCGATTCCATAGAGCAGACCAATGGAGGCCTTATACTCGCTGTTTTCGGTGTTTGGATCGCCCTGTCCGCGTACCGCGATATAATTCATCGCCGGAACTGTCACGATAGACGGCTTGTTCTCCGGCAAATAAAATTCCTTGTATTCCTTCTTATAATCAAAAGCCATAGCCAGTCTTCCTTTTACATTTGCTCGTTTATGTATGACAAAGGTACATCCATACGCTGAGCGACCTGTTCCGGTGTCATCCCATTTGCAAGAAAACGTCTGGTCACTGCCTGCATATTCTCACCGACCTCAATGATGTGCTTATCCGGATCATAAAAGCGGACAACACGCTGACCCCATGAATGCTCAATAACCGGATGTACATATTCCACATCACATTCTTTGAGCTTTTCAGCGAAAGAGTCGAAATCGTCTTCTTCAAAGTAGAGCTCAAAGTTATCTCCGCCGAAAGAGATCTCCTCTTTTCCTATGAACGCTTTATAGGTTTGCGCTGTCTGCAAGGCGAGACCGTCGTCAGCGTCTTATTTGCACCAAAATCCAATATCACATCAAGTCCAAGAACTTGCTTGTAAAATTCCAATGACCTTTCCATATCGGTCACAACAATCATAGGACTGCCTAATTTCATTTTCATCAACCTCACAGATCCAAATTTTTTCGAGCCTCGGCATTGTTCTGAATGACTGCCGCTGCCTTTTCGCACAACTTCACCTCGGAACAATCACCACAAGTACTTACTCCTTTTTTTATCGCACACTGGCGAATGGCACAAAGGCTGTCGCAAAACACCGTTTTTACTCCGTCAACACGGCATCCCTCACAGTTAATGTGTTCGGGCAGGATAGGAGCATTGTTTAACTCTGCCCATAGCTTTGCCGTTTTCTTCCGCAAAACCTGATCATTATTCATTGTAGCAATGTAGGCATCGCATTTCTCACAGTCCAAACCGCAATAGCCAATCATATCGTTCATGACATTCTTCCCCCATAAATCATAAGTATTTCTTGAACGCCTTCTTCATTTTGAGCATGACATCAATCAGCCTGTCAAACTGTGCGTTCCAATGATTCCTGTTACCGAAGGCCACGCTCTCTTCCTGTGCAAGGCTCGACATGATGGTGATCAGGTTCGTTTAGAAAATCTGCCCCTGAAGTTTCAGCTTCTCCTTGGCAGGAAATCCTTTGTCTAATTCTTCCACATCAGAATCATCGACATAACTTCGCTGTTTGGATAATAAGGGATCAGCGTGATTTCCTGATCTACGATTCTTTCTTCCATTTTTCACCGTTAACTTCTTATTTTCCACTGACATCTAATCCGCAGCCACAACCTACCCAACATCTAATCCGGCAACCCAACCCTATCACATTTTCGCCTCAAATGCGCTTTGATATGTTACCGCCAAGCGACTGTCCACCCGACCGCTCTCAAAGCTGCCGGAAGCCGAAAAGTGCCTGAAATCAAGGGTTTCCAAGCCTCTTATGTGTCTCGCCTTGGCATCAATACTACCGTCTCCACATGGTCAGTCTCCGGAAACATATCCACCGGCCAAGCCTCCACCGCCCGATACCCCAGCTTCTTCATATACCTCACATCCCTGGCCAGCGTTTCCGGATTACACGACACATACACCACCTTTCCGGCTCCCAGCTTTCCTACGGCGTCCATAAACTCCTCCGTACTTCCGCTTCTGGGAGGATCCATGATAACCACATCTGCATTCTCACCCTGTTCAGCCATATTCACCAGAAAACGGCCGGCGTCATTACAATAAAAACGAATATTATCTATTCCATTCATCTTCGCATTATTAACAGCATCCCTGACCGCACCCTGATTCAGTTCCACTCCAATAACCTTCCCGGCAGCCTTACTTGCTATGATTCCAATGGTTCCGATACCGCAGTACGCATCCACCACCAGTTCCCGCCCGGTAAGACCGGACAGTGACAATGCCTTTTCATAAAGAATTTCTGTCTGCACGGAATTCACCTGGTAAAATGACTTTGACGATATACGGAACCGGCATCCGCACAGTTCGTCCACAATATATCCCTTGCCATATAACACATGCTCCTTATCACCCAGAACCATGCTTGTCCCTCTTCCGTTAATATTCTGGACGATGGTGGTAATCTCCGGATGTTTCTCCCGCAAAGCCTTAACAAAGTTATTCTTAGACGGAAACACTGGAGATGCCGTAACCAGCACTACCATAATTTCCCCCGTGGAAAAACCCTTGCGGATTAAGACATGTCTGAGAAGTCCAAAGCCCGTATCCTCATCATAGGTCCGAATTTTAAAAGATTTGAGCATTCCGCGTATAGTACCGATGATTTCATCCGCCTTCTGGTTCTCTATAAGGCACTTCTCCACAGGAACTACATGGTGTGTATTTTCTTCATATATTCCGGAAATGATATTTCCTTTTTTATCTCTGTCAAATACAGCATGAACCTTATTGCGATAATGAAATGGATCCTTCATACCTATAATAGGCTTAACAGGACAGAGCCCTTTTAGCAGTTCCTCTACCTGCTTCTGTTTGAAATCAAGCTGTTTAGCATACTCCATATCCAGCAGCTGGCAGCCTCCGCACAGATTCAGCACCGGACAGATACTGGTGCTCCTTCTGGTTCCCCGTCCCCCATATGAACCGCCTCTTTTGGAATCCTCTCTCCGATATCCAGCACTTAATCCCCTTCCATCTTGTTTTTTTGGTGCAGACAATCCATCCGTCCCTTTGCGCTCTCTTGGCAAACTGCCATCCCTGCGTTTTTCTCCACTGCGCTGTTTGGACAAAGCATCCCCATCTTCTGCAAACCGTTTCCCGCTCTTACCCACACCAGTCTTACCTTCTCCGTCCCTCACCTTATGTTTACTATCCTTTGCTCTGTCTTTATCTCCATCTACGGCTTTCCTGCTTTCTGTTCCCGAACCTGTATCCATTCTTTTAGCCGTCTTTCCAGCTATTTTTCCAGCCATCCCTCTCTCCATCCTTTCAGCCATCTTTCTATCTATCTCCTATATTCGTCCATAATTTTCTACGCCTATAACCATTTCCAAGTCACTTCAACTTCATTCAAAAATACCTAACCTCCCTCAAAATCAAAATCCATATGGCCATTCTACCATATATTTCCCCTAATGTATAACCATATAAACTGAATAAATCAGCGAATAAATCACATACCTGCTGTCAGCTAACAAGTCAACATAACCTTTTACCCTCCCCATTATAAGGGTCCTATCTCGTAAAAGTGTTCATGCTGCCGGATACTACCCCCATCCCCCACACAAACCCTCAAAAAATCCACACACAAATGCCAATAAATCTAACAAAATACCGATTTTTTCACCCACCTATTTATCTCCTTAATGTTTCTCTCCTATGTCTTTACGTCCTCATTTCCCTATCTTGGCTGGTCACATACTCATTTCCAGCTCCCTCACCTCCGCTTACGCCCCCATCCCATACACTCCCCCTCCCCCAACCACCAAAAAAATAGCAACAAAAAAAATCCCACTACCAAACACCTCAAACACCACCAAACACCTCACCCCTTCCCACAAAAAAGGCCCGGCATCTCCCGCAGCGCTGCTCTGCATTCTGCAATGCCGCGGGATTACCCAGCCATTTTACACCCATTATCTATTTCAGTCTGTCCGACCCTTTTCCCCGCATCCGGCCATCATCAAACCGCTCTCGTAACCTCCGCCAGCCACACTCTCTCATCCTCATCCAAATATGGACTAATCTTCTCATACACCTGTTCATGGTACCGGTTCAGCAGTTCCACATCCCGGTCAGACATAATCCCCCTGTCAATTACCTCCAAATCAACAGGAACATACGTCAGGTACTCAAACCGCAGGAACTGGCCATATTCATTCTTTTCGTCCTCAACACACAAAACCAGATTCTCCGTCCTGATTCCGTGGCTTCCATCAATATACACGCCAGGTTCATCCGATGTAATCATACCCGCTTCCATCACCGCATTATCCTGGCGCTCCGGGACCATTTTGAAGCGGATGCCATTGGGGCGCTCATGTACGCTGGACAAATAGCTCACCCCGTGTCCGGTGCCATGTTCATAGTTAAGTCCCCGTCTCCACAGCGGCTCTCTGGCCGCATAATCTAGGCTGAGTCCGCGGCAGCCATGGAGGAACTTAACATCTCCCAAGCGCAGCATACTCATAAGCACCAAAGTAAAATGTTCCTTTTCCTCATCTGTCACCGGCCCCATGGCAATGGTCCTGGTAATGTCGGTGGTCCCTTCATAATACTGACCTCCGGAATCAATGAGGTACAGTCCCCTGGGCTCCAGAGAGATATTGCTCTCCGGTGTGGCGGAATAATGGCACATGGCTCCATGTGCACCATATGCGGATATGGTTGCAAAGCTCAGGCCTATACACCCCTCCTGGTCCATGCGCAGCTTCTCCAGATAATCCGACACACTGATTTCATCCATGGGAATGCGCCCCATATTCTTCTTCAGCCAGTAGATAAACTTGGTCATGGCCACGCCGTCCTTGATATGGGCCCGCTTTTCATTTTCTATCTCCACATCATTTTTAACCGCCTTCATGGAAGCAGTGGGATTCATTCTGTCGATTACCTTATTGGCTCCGTTAATCAAGCGGTAAACGGCATAGTTGACCCTGCATTTCTCCAGCAGGACCTTTTCGCCCTTAAGCTCCTCCACCATGTCATATACTCCGTCATAAGGCATCACCGTGACACCCATCCGTTCCAGATACTCCCTCACGCTTATGTCCTCCGCATCCTCCAGATACGGATAAGCTTTTCCCACCAGCACACTGCTGTTGACAAACAGGTACAGTTGGTCCATGGTCAACAGCGCGTACGACAGCACCACCGGATTGTACAGGATGTCGTTACCTCTGATATTTAACAGCCATGCTATATCATCCAGGGAGGTAAGCACATGGACCGACGCATGGGCCTTTTTCATAGCCTCCCTCACATCCGCGATCTTTTCCAATGCGCTCTTTCCCGCATATCTCTCATCCAGAACCCATGCAGGCTCCGCCGACAGCTCAGGCCGTTCTTGCCAAATCATGCCTGCCAGGTCTTCCCCGTAGGAAATACGCGCTCCCCGCTCCTTTAACAGTTCCTCCAGGGCAAGCCCTTCGGCCGCATTTACTACCCTGCCGTCAAATCCCAGGCAGCCGCCCTCAGGCATTTTGTCGTCCAGATACGCTCCCAGGGAGGGAACGCCCTCCTGTCCCATTTTCATCATGGTCATCGTGGAATCCTTTAGCTGGGCAGCTGCCTGCACATAGTAGCGTCCGTCTACCCAAAGGCATGCTTCGTCCATTGTAACCAGGGCCGTACCTGCCGATCCGGTAAATCCGGTCATATATTCCCTGCATTTGAAATGCTCTCCCACATATTCGGATTCATGGAAATCAGCCGTGGGTATCATATACGCATCCATTCCCCGCTCTTTCATCAATTTCCGCAATGCGTTCAGCCTGCTCTGAATCACATTCATACTATTATCCTTCCTTCCATTTCTTTCTGTCTCCCCGCACCTATTTCTTCCTCATGGCATCCTCTATAGCCGCCCCAATGCCTTCATTGTAAGTAGGCTGCGCCCGCATGGCAAAGGACATTTCCTCTGCGCTCAGTCCGTTGGCTATGGCCGTGGCTATTTCTCCAATCATATCCGTGGCCCTGGGACACATCATCTGCGCCCCCACAATGGTGTTGGAATACGCTTCAAATACCAGACGGATAAATCCATTTTCCCCGCCGGTTATGATGGATTTTCCATTTTCTCTCATGGAGAAATGCCCGCAGCGCACCTTCAGTCCTTTTTCCCTGGCAATTTCCTCCGTGATGCCGACGGTGGCAATCTCCGGATCCGTATAGATACAGTTTGGCACAATTGGAAGGGACACATACATGCCATTGGGCACTACCTCCAGCTTAATGCTGTGGGGTCTTCCGGCTATCCTCTCCACCACATATGTGCCCTGGGCCGCTGCCACGTGGGCCAGCTGTGTTCTGGCGGACACGTCACCAATGGCGTAGATTCCCCGCACGCTTGTCTCAAAATCGCTGTTTACGGCAATCTTCCCGCCTTCCATCTCAAGAGAAATGTCCCTGCCCAAAAGCTTTTCCACATTTGGCCGGCGCCCGATGGCCATGAGTATCTGGCCTGCTCTCATTTTAACAGGCTCTCCCTCCCCGTTGGGAGTGATGACGCAGCTGAGTCCGCCCTCTTCCTCCAGTATCTCAGTAACCGTGGCATCACAGTACACGTCAATGCCCTTTTGGCGCAGCTCCTTTTCCAGCTCCGCAGACATTACATCATCCATGGGCGCCATCAGATGCTTCTGCTTCTCCACAATGGTCACATGGGAACACAGGTTGTTGAACATGGTGGCAAACTCCACCGCGATAACGCCTCCGCCCATGATTGTCAGCCTGTCAAAATTCCAGCTCTCCGCTGCCAGCAGCCTGTCGCTGTTCCATACGCCTGCCAGGTCCGCGCCGGGAATCCGGCTCATGTAGGACACCGCGCCTGTGGCTATGATGACTGCGTTTCCGCGGAAGAATTCCCGGCCGCCTTCCTTTAGCTCCACCTCCACGGTCCTGTCCCTGCGAAGCACCGCTGTTCCGTAAACAATTTCCACATTCAGCTTTTCAAAGCCATATTGAATGCCATCCCGGTATTTAACCACTGCTTTTTTCTTATACTTCTGCATTTTCCCAAAATCAAAGGAAATGAAATCAGTAGACACGCCAAATTCATCGCAGCTCTGCATCATATGAAACATATCGGAGGCATGCAGCAGCGCCTTGGTGGGAATGCATCCCCGGTTTACGCATGTACCTCCAATCTTCTTTGCCTCTATCACCACAACCTTGAGGCCAAATTCCGCTGCTTTAAGCGCTGCCGTATAGCCCCCTGGCCCGGCTCCTATAATCACTACGTCAAATTCTCTTGCCATACCCGTTCTCCCTTATGTTCTTAATAAATTATTCTTTTAAATTATCTTGATTACATTATGTTTTAAATAATTTCTTCCAAGCATTTCTTCAAAGAAGGCGAACCTAAATCAAACTAAAATGCCTGCAGGCCTTCCATATCCCGTCCCGGTCAATATCATCTGTAACATAATCCGCCACGGTCTTCAGCTCCTCCACGGAATTTCCCATGGCAACACCGATGCCTGCCTCACGTACAATCTCATAGTCATTCATGCTGTCTCCAAAGGCGACTGTCCGCTCCAGGCCTATGTCATAGTACTGGCACAGCCGTTTCAGTCCCTCTGCCTTGGAGGCCTCCCGTTCCACCACATCCGCCCCCATGTTCCCCGAGAACATGGGAAATTTGAATTCAGGAAAATGGTCCTCCAGCTCCCTGGCGCCTTCCGGACCGCCTATGTACACCAATGTCCTCACCGGCATATCCATCAGTTCCCATCCATCCATGAAATTGCGCTCCGAAACACCCCAGCGAAGCCGGTCCATGCGGACCACGCCCTCCGGGTGTATATAATAATCCTTTCCCTCCTGGCTGACGCCCAGGGAAATTCCGTGGGTATCCCCATATTCCAGCAATGCCCTCAGCCGGTCCTTGTCCATCAGATGTTCAAAGAGGACATTGCCCTCAGCCACGACCCGCGTTCCGTTCATGTGTATCACTGCGTCCGGCATAATCATATCCCGGTATACCACACTCATATCATGGTCCATGTTCCTGCCGCTTCCTATGACAATGACCGAGTCTTTCCGCAGCAGCTCCAGGGCTTTCATAGCGCTGTCCGGAATTTTCCATGTCTTATGGTCCAGCAGTGTCATATCCAAATCAAAGCTGACAATCCGCTTTTTCTTACTTGGTTTCTGTGCCATTTTTAAATTCTCCGAATAAATTAAAATTAGGTCTTTTCAAAATGAAAATTATCTGATATAATAAGTGAGGTTCGAGAACGGAGTATGGCGTAGCTTGGTAGCGCGCTCGGCTGGGGGCCGAGAGGTCGCAGGTTCAAATCCTGTTACTCCGATTTTCAAAAGTGTGCTGGAAGCGTTGATATTACAACGCTTCCAGCTTTTTTTCCTGCTCTAAAATGTCACCGTTTTGCATAGACACCTGTAGACACATTTTATTTGTATGCAGGATTGAGAGTTTCTTAACCTTCTTCCTGGTCTCGCTCTCCCTAAACGGATTAAAGATATACGTAAGAGTTGTGGATGCTCTGGTATGTCCAAGCCATTTTCTGATTTCTTCAAGATTCCATCCGGCTGCATCCATTCTGCTTGCAACGGTCCTTCTGATACAGTGGGATCGTTTCATATTATTCTTTTCCTTCCATCCCAACGTATTTTCCGCTTTTTCCAGCCGGTGTACAAAGACCATCTTATTTGCCCTTGAACCATCCGCGTTCGTAAAAACAAATTCAGAAAGCACCTTGCCATCCCTACGGATTCTCTGAAACAGTTCTAAAGCTTCATCACTTAGAGCCAGCTCCCTGTAGCCTGCCGAGCTATCCGATTTCACGTATTCTACTACATTACCAGAACTGTCTTCCATTCTCTGGATAAAAATAGTTTCATTTTTCCAATTGATATCCTTCCATTTGAGGGAACACAATTCGCCAACCCTTAAACCCAATTCAAAGTTAATTATGAGTCCTAAATTAGCAACATTTCCATTATAATCGTAGCCGCGCTGAAATTCAATATACAATTCATCAATTTCATCCGGATAAAATATCATTTTGGCAGAAGGCTTGATTCTCTGTGATCGAAACAGATGATTATATTCAAGTTCTTCTTTATTCCATGGGTTTTCGGATATCCAGCCTTTACGCTTTGCATATCTCAAAGGACCAGTAACAGCTATTTTATGCGTATTAAATGTTTTAGACTGCATTCCGTATCTGGACAGAATATCAATTGCCCACTCTTCTATATCAATGGTTTTAATTGATTTCAGCGGCATCCTGTCGATTTTAGAGCCCTTGACGTACTTATTGTAACTTGCCTGGTTCTGCTTCTTAGTTTCCGGCGAGTTTCTCCGTTTCCTGCACTTATACTCCAGCCACTCTTCAAAAATATCGTATAGCCTTAAGTCATCTATATTGTCAAAGTTCTCTGGAAAATAGAAATCATAAAGCTTGTTAATAACTTTTTCATAGGAGGATAGCTTTATTTCACGCCAGCCAGACTTTGTGGAAGCATCCTTTACCACTGTCTGCCAACGGCCACTGCTCTCCAACTTTGTTATTTTGCGTTTATGTACCTCTAATACTTTTTCTTCCTTCGTCATAAGTATGTGCTGCAACATTGCGTCCAGATTAATTATACCTCTTCTTACGCTGAAGAGCCAGTCCTCTTTTTCTCCAGCCAATCCAAATCGTGCACATTCCTTATACGACTGGTCTAAATTCATTCTGCATCACTTCTTTACTTTTTTATAGTTACTGTCTCTTTATAACGAGAGCAGCATTGTATTAGTTGTCACGGTCTATTATCTTACTGGCTGCAGCACATATGTCTCCAAGAGTATTATGCAGCTTTTCTGACCATGATTCTTTTCTGTAACAAAAGCTTCTCCACGAAATCTTTTTATTGTCCTCATTCTGTAAAGCCGCCCAGTTTAATACATTTCCTACCTCTGAATTCAGTGATACCGCAATGCACGACCTCTGATTTAAATAGCACGACGTTTCATCCATCCTTACACCATCGTTCGCCATCTGGATTATCTCTTCGATTTTAAAATCACAACTTGTAATATACGCATCCTCACTCCCACGTTCGTTTCTGGCTATCCATGAAAATGTATAATTAGTCCCATCTTTTCCTGAACGCGGTCTTGTAAGAATCCACCCAGACTGACACAGGCATTTCTTAATCTCCATTTGTGTAAATGGCTGCTTTACATAAGGCAGTTCCTTTATGTAAATTTTATTAATACCCATCTCTAAAACATCGCAATCTAAAAGTAACACTGATCTGCACCTTTTTCTGGTCCCTCCCTTGAGTAAGCTTTCTACATCTTTAATGTAGACACCAATTTGCCTTCTTTCTTCATCAAATGCAATTGTCTGTAATTCTCTCAATGATGCCTCTTCTGAAGCAACCCAAATTTCATGCTGCCTTGCCTGAAGAAATTTTATAAAAAGGGTTTGTAATACTTCCTGCCGGCTGCTCACAGTAAGTACCATTGCCGAGTATTGTGCCTCCATGAAGCATTTCCAGCTTTGAGCCGCCTCATAAGTAAAGCCAGTATCAACGGCCTTTGCCCGGCAGTATTTAAACCACAGTAAATGAATCGCATACAAATTCACAATCATATTTTGAATTCTGACATTAATATGACCATTGAATATATTCAGACTTTCGCGGGCCTCCTCCATGCACTGTTCAAATTCTGCCTCCAATCTTCCTTCATCCAGTTTACATGCTATCCACTGGATCATTGATAAAACCACACTATAAATCTGCGTTTTCGACTTATCGAGCAGATCAAGATGGAATCGTGCCCTATTCCGCTTAACATAATCATCAAGCCAAAGTACCATACAACGCTCAATAACTGATTCCCTTCCAATAAGTTTTTCACCTGTAAATACAGGCTTTGCATTGATAATCTGATTTTTTATGCCGATGGGTTTTCCATCGTAATATGATTGAACGATTTCTGTCAGATTTCTTATGGCTTTGTCCTTTGTCAGCCGTTCCAGAGCTACATCGTCCACTACGAAATGCCAGTCATTATATATTGAGATGCCCTCAAGAAGGTGATTCAGATTAGTTCCCGATGTAACAACCGACACCTTCCCCGGCACTCCAAACCATCCTTTGGCCAGGGATGTCTTACCACTTCCCTTTTCTCCGACAATCATAAGAGCTGTTCTGTTATAATCTGTTCTCTTCTCCAGAATTCTATCCAATACGGATGATAAAACAGATAGAAACATCACTCTGTCTTCCCAGGAGAATCCCATTAACTGGTTAACGGTGCCAATCTGTCCACATACATACGCCTCGTAAAACTCCTGCAAAGGTAATGCTTCCAGACTCTCACTCAATTTAGTTTTAATCAAGCCATTCCTGCCAATTGCACCATCCTTGCCCACATACCAATACCTGTCATCATAATGTATCCACCCCATTTCTGTAAAATATGTGGTATCTGCTTCTGGCAGAACAGCCATACCTAAAATATACTCCGCAATCAGTTTATATATTGTGCTACTCTTCTCATAGAAGATACATAGTTCTTTATGGTTCTTAAAAAAGCTGCCTGACTGAATCTCCCCCAGTCTGACCACATAACACTTTTTACTGCACAAATCCGCAAAGGATACTGTGATTCCATAACGTATACTTTGATTCTGGCCTTCTGCATCCAGCACTTTGTATTTTATTGCATGTAAAATACTAAAGTTGGTTGCCTTGTGGCCCTTGTAGTAGAAGCAACTGTCTGCTTCTATCTTGAATGGTTTATTATTGTCTGTACTGCTTTGCTTCATGGTTTTTCTCCTCGTAATATATTGAAGAGACCGGTCTAATTCTTTGTTGTGCACACTCATAATTATGGCATAATCGGTATTAAAATTTCAAAAGAAAAACGAGACAATCGTCTCGTTTAATAAAAATTTACACTGTTATGTTTTACTTAGGTGGGCCTTAAGATTTTTAATGTACTGCAATTCAAACCGTACATCAACATTGTCCATTGGCTTACCAAATTTCATTCTAACTTCGTTAATAACTTCTGCCTCATACTGTTCCCTTCGTATCTTTAGATCTTCCGGGATCATATTTTCACTGTCTTTCATCACACGTTCACATTCTCGAAAATACCAAAATGATAGAACCGCCTCTTTTGCATCACTATCGTCCTTGGCATTTGTAATATGTTCACAAAATGGCTTTGAGAAAGATCTGCCTGTATTCTTTTTATATTCTTTTTTGTAGTTATCACTAAAGGTTTTCAGACTTTTCAAATGGTTACCACATTTTTCCATTTTTTCAGCATATTCATTCGCAAGTCTTCTTTGTTCTCCTCTTAATTGGTCTGATAGTTTAAAAGTTGATTCACAAAATTCCAAGAATTCTGTTCTGTAATCATTTTTTTTCTTCCTGTGTTTTAATTTTTTAATGTCATCATCACTTAGCTTTATATGTCTTTCTCTAATGCTTTCAATCTCGTACGTAGGAGGTTTGATATTTAGATGCTTCCACACATTGCCATAAGCCAAATCGTACAATTGATCTAACTTTGTCTCACCTATGTCATTTTGGAAATCATCATGTAACTCTTTTAAAAATAGAACTAATTTATTCCCAATCACATACTTTTCCTTATCTGAAATTTTTTTAATCTCGCTATTGTTAAGATCATATAGTAAGCTTAACAGTTGTACATCACTATGAAAATATATTTTATAATTTTTTTTCTCGCCCTTTTCAACTCCAATTATCGTCCTGATAAATTCATAAACTTTGAATTCTTCATACCTTCGCTGGATTCGCTTTGCTACACTTTTAACTATTTGGGGTATCCCATCTGCATCTTTTAATAATGCCAAATCATTAACTTCCCTTGGAAAAAATTCTTCCAAATGCTCTTTTATCAGTTGATCTAAGGTCAAGCTTGAATATCTTTTTTTGTTTTCTTCATCTATTTTCTCACGGGTTCTTTTAACAAGTGCATTGATTTCACTTTTACTTCTCACATCAAACATAGCCCTTAATTCAGGATTTTCAAGAGCTCTTTTGAATGTTTCTGTAAATGAATTTTTTTCTATAATTTCCAATGCACGCTTTAACTCCCTATCTTCCGTGTCCATAACATTACATTCATTATCTAGCCTTTTCTCATTCATATTATACCCCCTTGTAAAATGTATTATCTAAAATACAATATATACACTTTTCCCGTTTTTTCAGTATTAGTGAAGAGGACTCCCCCTATCTCCTGGACAGCCCTCTATACCATTTTGTAAATACCTCTGTTTCTAATTCTTTTGAATCTCATCCAGTGTGATTCACCTGATCTATTTTTCCGTCATATGCTTTTACATTTATGCCCCTACTCTGCTAGTATTTTATCACAATTGCATCTTTTCAGCAACATTATCAGATAACTTTTCAACTTTCATTCTACTCTTATCATACCGGTATGCACCTTCTGACAAGATCTGATCTTCCGGAACCTCTGTATTATTAACGAATCTAACAAGTCCAACAAGCTCCTTGTACTCGTAATCCCCCGTATCCTCCAGAAGCAGCAGTTCATGAATACTACTTGGTAAAATAATCACATCTGCCCCCATCTTTTCCGCAAATCCGGCTATTACACCAGGATAAAGCATACATGCCGCTCCATACATACCATCTTCCGATGACAAGACATAAAAGGGCAGGCTTCCTTCCGATTCTCCTGCTTCCTTCGGGCTTAATCCGGCCACCTCAAACAGATCATCCATAACTTCCTTCAAACTCCTGATTACTGCTGGTTTCTCTCGTATCATATTCACCAGTGCCATATTATAGAGCATCCGTGCATCCACATGCCAGGCATCCATATGCTCATAATGGATCAAAGATATTACCATATTCTCATACATTTCCCCGATATACAGATAAAATACAATGGAGAAGTCCAGATATTGAATGCTCGGAACCTGGCTCAACAGCCTGCCATTACGTTCTGTATTAATTAACTTAAAGCGAATTCTATTTCTTACATTGCTGAAGGATTGTAAATCTGTATCCATTTTCCGGTACACTTTGGGACCCCCTCCATGATACCGATAGGCATTCACAATTCTATGCGTCTCTGCATCTACTTCGCTTTCTTTCCATAATCCCTGACCATTACCAGACTGCCCCAGATTAAATACACGAGCCATCCGCTCCCCTTTTCGCCAGATACAGATCCCTGTAAGCCCCTTTCCCCCATCCTTTAATACCGTTTTAACATCTATCTTATATTCTTCTCCCAACAGCTTCTTTACTCCGATTCCAACCTTTTCTGCATACTCGTTTATTGTCATCTTTTTCCTCTCCATTCTCTTTAGATTTCTTCTACCAGTCTCGCTAACGCGCCTACCAGTCCTACCACATCCTCCACCTGTTCTGAATCAGCCTCTCCTGTACAGCACCAGTTTGCAAAATGCTCACAGTTATTCACCAACAGATCATACTCATCCTCTCCCAGGCGGCTAAAAGCCCGTTTTCTTATCTCTTCCCCTGTGTAAGGTGATTCCGGATGCGGCACCTCCTTCACCCGTTCTCCCCGTGAGAATTTGGACAAGGTATCGACTGTGATACCATCAAATGCATAATGTATCACCAGTCCCTCACCAATATAGATACCATGATGTTCATAAAATACTCTGCATGTCTTTAGATGGCTTCCCAATTTAAATTGATCCATATTGCTTCATCCTTTCCGCTTTTTCCCATATAAAAAGGAAGCCATTGATCCTCTTTCAGATTATGGCTTCCTTCCATCCTGTAATTGCTATACACTTAAAATCTTCCTTGCAACCCGTATGCCGTCTTCCAGACCAGCACAGTAAGCCGTCCGGCAATCCTCATACCCCCATTCCATCATGTCCTCTAATACGCTGTCAATCATTTCCCGGCTTTTTCTATCCAGCTGTACCAGTAATTTCTGTTCTTCTCTGAAATGGGCCTCTTTCCTGCTTTTACACTCATTAAGCACATCACCGATGCGTTCACCTATAAGTAATTCTACACCGTCCTCTATCATCCACATCCCTCCTAAGTTACAAAAACAGCCTGTCATGCATCATACATAACAGGCCAAATCCATCTTTATTACTTATCCAATATCTGTTCCATATTGCGCTTACTATAGAGAATCCTCCGTACTTCCATCACGTCCTCTATAACCACATAATAAATCGTATAATTTCCCACATAAATCCGGTAATAGGGATATTTCCCCACCATGGCTCTGCCATCATATGGCTCAAACGCCTCCGGATAATTCAAACGTTTTCTTATGGCTGTTTCTACCTGATCCAGAAAGTGTGATGCGGCATCCGGATTTTTAAAGTTAAACATGAAATAATCCAGCATTTCCTCCATATCGGACACAAACAACGGAAGGTACCGAAGCTTATACACTTTATTTTCCATGAATCCTCTCTTTCAGGCTTCCAAACACATCTTCATGAGTATACCGAATACTGCTCTGTTCTGCCTGTGCATCCGCCTCCTGCAGCTTCATCTCCACATCGCCGGTCAGTCTGGAATACTGCTCCAGACTCAAAACCACCATGCTTCCATAGCCGTTTTTGGTCAGGTATACCGGTTGATTCTCCTTTACAAGTGCTTCTATTTCGGGGAATTTATTTCTTAAATCTGATACAGGCCTTATCTCGATCATAATATACGCTCCTTTCTATCTGATATCATAATTTTATCATTATTTTATCTTAATTTCAAGCATGGCCTGTTTTCTTTTTTAACGCACACCAGAACCTCCCCTCATATCATGCCGCCTCCGTCCCCATATCCGCAGGGATACAGTCATTGCGTATCTCGCTCATGTCCACGGCGATCTCGGATTTCACTGTTTCATCCAACGACAATGCCTTCTGAAAGTCTGAAGAAACAGGGGCGTATTTCAGGGCTCTCTTTATAACAGTTTTCTTTGCCATGGATTCATAATCCTCTGTCCATGGACTGTACTTGCTGCCAAAGGATTTTGAATATTTTGCTGCAAATGCATCCATCTCCGCCTTGTTGCTGACCTCAAATCCATATCCTCCGTTTGACAGCTTAAACAGACCATAGATAAATGTAATCTGGCCCCGTTCTTCATTTCCCGGCTTATGGACCAGTCTTGAATCAAGACCATACTGATATTCAAAATAATCAAACTCCCGTACAGCCTGGGCCTGTATGATCTGAATCTGCCCTGTACGGTAAGCAAGATCAATCAGCCCTTTGTATCCAAGCTGAAACTGGCACTCCAGTGTTCCTTTATTCTTATAAGGAATCAGGTAAGCCTGTCCCAGTGGAGTATTGGGCTCCAACCCAAGCTGTGCCGCATTCATAAGCGCCGCAATAAATGACATAGGCGTACAGTTTGCCAGCTCCGGCGTATTGTTAACAGCAGACAGGGCCATCCGGGTAAAGCGCTCCGGCGTCAGGATGGCCGGAAGCGCTCTCTTTATTTCCGGCTCCAGTGCCTTCACCATGTCTGCAATGGTCATATTGCGGGTCAGCTTCACCGGTTTATCCTGTCCTGCCGCCCTCTTTTCGAGTTCATGTTTCACATCAATTCCCATATTTTATGCCTCCTTCGATTCCTTTTATTATGCTGATTTGACTGTAAACCGTCTGGAAGTGGACATTTGGAGGAAGTCCCTGTATATCTCCGGCCGTTCCTCCCGAAGACGGTTCACATCCAGTCTGGATGTTTCCACATTGGCCCATAAAACCCGGTATTTGTCACTGCGCGCGGCCTCATTTTCCTGCATATACAGCTTGATTCTTTGATCGATCTGCTTTTGTTCCTGTTCCATTTTCTTTATCAGACCAGTAATCTCCTGTCTGCGTTCCAGACTTTCATCAAACCCCACCAGGGGTACTTCTGTCCCCTTCCGGGCCAAATGAAAATACTGCTCCAATACCTCGTCACATGCCTTAGAACCGTCCGAGTCCGGTATCACCCGGGGAACCACATGATTATTCCAGAAATCATCTTCAATAGCAATAAGGTTCTGTATGATCCTGTCATCCCATGACAGCTTTCTGTATTGGAATCCCTGGCCCAGAATCACTACGGCAATGTACCAGTTTCTCTTTCCGGTCACGGCCATGTAATGGTAACATTGAATCATGTAATGGGGCGGTATCTCTTCATTCTTCCATTTATCCGCATTGTAGGCACTGGCAGTCTTGCATTCCAGTCCTGCATCCTCTCCCACAATCATCCGATCCACGTCCGCCAACATGAACGGATGCCGACAGTCAACATACATCATATTGCTTTTTCTCACTTTTAGTCCGGTGGCCTCCATAAAACGCCGGGCCACATATTCCTCCAGATCCCTTCCCTGGCGCATAGCTTCGTTGTCCATGTCTGTAATCTGGTCGGTTGTCTTATCATGGTAAACACTCATAGGGCTCGCATACGGATTCAATCCGCAGATTGCTCCGGCATCCGATCCGCCAATTCCCTGTTTGCGCCGTTTAAGCCAATCCTCATACGGCATATGCAATGTTGATATTTTTGTAATCATGATTCCGTTCCTCCCTCTATTTTTTAAACAGTCTGATGATTATTTCAATAATAATAAGCGGCATCATGCCACCTCCCTGCCTGCATATCTGATTCCATAGTGCTCCTTAAAACTATAGTACTTTAAATCTTCGCCCACTATAATATGATCCAGCAACGAAATTCCCAATATCCGGCCACTTTCTTCTATTCTTACCGTAAGCCTCCGGTCCTCTTCGCTTGGCTGCGGATTCCCGGAAGGATGATTATGGAAGCACATGATAAATGCCGCATTATTCAGGACTGCGTGTTTGAAAATATCCCGACAGTCAATGGTACAGGAGTTCAATCCTCCCACTACGGCAATCTCCAGTGCCATGGGCTCCAGAATGGTATTCAGTGACAACACCAGCACCATCTCACGATCTGCCATATCAAACAACGGACGGACCATTTCTGCCGCCTGGGCCGGATCAGTGAACCGGTGCATTCCATACAGAGTGCGGCCTTCCTTCACCATCTGCAGGCGTACAATCCCTACCTTTTTTCTGGGAATGGGGCGTCTCATCATATCCTCAATTATCTCATTCTTCGATTTCTGGTTCATTTCTCCTCCTCATGTAAAAACCGGGAATATCCAGACTTCTGCCCGTCATTCCCGGTCTGTAAAATATGGTTGCGGCTTATTAATCAGGGTATCCATCCAACATTCCTTCCTGTCATGCTGCCTGGAGCATGGCATACGCCTTATCTATCATGGCATTCCCCTCAATCGTCCTTGCAAACAGGCTTTCTCTATAATTAGCACTTTCCCGCAGCGGCTTTGCATGTGTTGCGAAATCAGATACCGCATTAATAAACCGGTATCCATTCCTTCCCACACTCTTTAAATCAGGCGCATCAAAATATCTGACCTGCATATCCTCCTTCATGCGGGCCAGGTTCTTCTTCTGCTGGGGTGTCGGCTCATCATACAATGGGAATAATGCGTCAATGTATTCTAATACCTGCCGTTCTGACAGCTTTATATGGTTCATCCGGTCAATCTCCTTTCCCAGTTCTGACATATATTGGTCTGCGTACAGCAGGGTATACCGGGCATCCTCCAGCTTACCTGCAATGTCTCCAATATGGTTCGTAGACCAGGAACGTCTTGCCGTAGAAAGAGCCAGATTCAGTGTATTCTGGCAGACCACACGGACCGGTGTCATAGCCGCTTTAATTGCACCTGTGCCATCATGGGTATTCATGAATACCAGATACGGTGTGATTTCATCCCCGCTTATGATATAACGCTGCGGCAGCTTTGCAAGAAGCCAGGTACGCCTTCCATCTTGGAGGGAACCTGCCGTTTCATAAGTAACGCCCTCGCCCAACAGTTTATCTGTAAAGGCGAAGGCGTCCTCATTCTGCACTACCTTATATCGGTCTGTCACTACTCCCAGGACACGGTTGTCCGTATCCCGCATGTTGGCCTTAAATCCTGGAATCTGAAACCCATCCCCTGTCTTAATGGATTTCTGGACGACCCGCCAGTCCAATCCAGCCAGCCGAAGGGCCTCCCTGGAGTCCGGTGCTTCCTCAACTCTGGTCCCCAGGCCATGCCAGGGCTTCTCACGGGTGTAAAACATGGTTTCTACGTTTGCTGACATATACATTACCTCCTTGAAATTGATTAATATGATTGATTCAAGGAAATAATATATATTCAAAAATGTCCGAGATACAATTATGTCTGTCCTTTTATTGCTTAAATATTACAGTTGGACTCTTCTTGATGAATTCCAACACACTGTACCAGACACAGCTACTGTCACACCGATGGTGAAAATCATTTACATAGATTAATACTCTATTGACGAATCTACTAATCCATAATAACCATAATCGTCTGCAATCATATCAACATTTGTCATCTGATGCCCATCTACCATCTGCATCTTTGAAAAATCAATTGACTCCATCGAATCCCATGTGACCTCTATTGTTCCATTATAAACCGGGGATTCTTTGGCTGCCTCATACATGTCTCCACGACATACCAAACCACCATTAGGAGTCTGCTCTATCTCCGCTATCTCAACTGTATAGGCAGTATCTGCTCAAATTGTATCATTTGCTGACGTGAACCAGATATTATATGTATCACTATATGAATCATAAAACGGTATTATATAATATCCTGTGGTGTCCGAATGCCAAGACCATTCGTCTGTACCACTTCCAAACACGTCATTGACTGACATAACCAATGTGGATGAAACCTGGTTTGCAGTTATTGGGACATATGCACCAATCCTAGGCATGGCATATGCTGGTGTTGCCATTAGCACTACTGCCATTGTTATTGTAACCATACTTTTCACAAAATTCTTCCTCATTTTCTTTTACCTCCTGGTACTTAAATGATTTTTCTCATCTTTTGGAAGGATGTTCTTCATATACATCTTATCCCACGTACAATTCCCATTTACATATACCGTAAATACTTTAATTTCTTAAATCCTTCGCACCACTAACTAATACAATTATTATTATATTAAAATTATAGAGTGAACCTTATCCATTACTTTATCTTTCATGGACTTTAAGGTTTCAAATGCCCTTTATGTTAGTTTTTTTTGCTCCCTGGGCCACTTTCTTGATTGTAGAATAGACTTTCTCACCAATGCTGCTTCCCATTACATAGCTCACCATGCCCGCTACCACCCCCCCCCCCCCCTAAAACGAATCCTTTCAGCGCACCTTTCGCCAATGTCATGCGCATCATTCCTCCAGTCATGGACATAGTGACCCTTCCCATACAATCCATCCCTTTTATTGTTGACAATTTACCTTCTGCCATCTTAAAAAGTATCTTTGCATTTACAACTTAATGAATAATGGCAGCTGGTTAAAATCCAGCTGCCATTATTCATCCTCTTTTAATTATAAACTGAAATTTGGATCGCTATAATCAACCCCTGTAGGTCCATAGTACTGATAATCATCGGCAACCATGTCGACATCTGTTAGCTGGTGTCCGCCAATCATTTTCATCTTTGGAAAATCAGCTGTCTCCAATGAATCCCAAGTAACCTCTAGTCTTCCATTGTATGCCGGAGATTCTTTGACCGCCTCATACATGTCTCCACGGCACACTAGACCGCCGTTTGGTGTTTGCTCAAACTCTGTTACCTCAACAGTCCATTTGGTGTGTGCCCACATTGTATCATTCTCCGATGTGAACCAAATATAATACGTATCGTATTCTGGTTCATAAAATGGGGTTATATAACATCCTGTGGTATCCGAATACCATGAGCATGTGTCCATACCCGTTCCAAATACATCGTCCACCAGCATAGTTGGTGCGGATGAAGCTGGTGTATATGCACTTGTTGTTGGAAGTGCATATACTGGTGTTGCCATGGTTGCTACAGTTATCATTAGTACTGCCAGCTTTGTTAATAGGTTCTTTCTCATAATTTTTACCTCCTTTAGGTTTTTTTGTAGCCATGAGCAAAACTCCACACATCTAGTATTTATGCGTCTTTGCGAGGCATGGCAAACCTCTTTATCACTCCAAATTTATAGAAACAATCAGCTCACTTTGATATAATTAAGTTGTCAAAATCAATAACACCGAAAGGAGCTGATTGTTATCTATCGCCAGGAAATTTTAAAAGACATTCGTCTTTTTACGTCTCAGCCAGTGGCTAAGTTTTATGATTCCCTTTTCCTGAATCTTGACCTCTCTACCGTTCAGGAATACCCTGTCACAGGGCGAAAAGGGTTTTCCAACCATGCTATGGTTTGTGCTTTTATCGTTATGAAATGTGAACGCCTTTCCATGATTTCTGACCTTGTTGATTATCTGAATAACAACCTTCTCATTGCTCATTACTGCGGTTTTGATATTTCCAGGCCACTTCCATCTTATTGGACCTTTGACCGTTTTCTAATTAACTTCGATCATTCCATCCTATCTGACATCATGAAAGCACAGGTTCTTTCCCTTGCCGATAAGGGAATCATTGACTCTTCCTTTATAGGGCTTGATTCCACTCCCATAGAAGCAAATACCTCGCAAAACAATCCCAAATCTTTCATCAGTAATAAATTTAATCCTGCTTACCAGCTTACCAGCCAAAAGCTGATAAGGACTGTAAGCTCGGAGTTCATGCTGCTTCCAACCAGACGGTTGAAAAGAAATATAAATTCTACTGGGGATATAAAAATCATGTCCTTGTAGACTGTATTTCTGGACTTCCCATTTATGAAATGACTACAACCGCCGAGGTTAGCGATTCCACCGTTGCTCTGGATATTCTGGCTGATACGCACGGTTTTCTCTCTGTTGCAGAATGCACCTTTCTTGCTGATAAAGGCTACGATGTTAAAAACATCTACAACCAAGTAAAACAACTTTACGAAGGTGAGTGCATTATTCCCTTGAATAAAAGAAACACCAAAAATCCAAAGCTGCTCCCGCAAGGAAATCCTATCTGCGAAGCCGGGCTCGCCATGTGGAAAGATGGTAAGTTTTCTGACAAAGGACGTACCCGGCAGAAATTCTGTTGTCCCTTAAAGACTTCTCCTGATGCTGACTGTCCCTGTCATCATAAAAACTTTTACAATGGAAAGAAGTATCGTGGCTGTACCAGATATATTACCATCCCGGATGACCTGAGGCTCCTTCTTGACCGGAACAGCAGGTATTTTAAACGCACATACTCTTTACGCACGGAATGTGAACGCTATAATTCCAGATTCAAAGGTACCGGGCAGGAACGTATGTGGGTAAGAAATAAGTCGTCTGTTACGAATCTGAATACGCTTGCACACATCAGCCTTTTAGCCGTTGCCATTGCTGCCATCACTATGCCGGGAAGCCAGTCTTACCGTAAATTGAAATCCCTAAAAAGGACTGCCTGATGCTTTTTACTCTCATAGTATCTCTGTGGCGTAAGTTTTGGACTTACGTTAGCTTTGCTGTCCTCAGAAATTCATTTCTTTTCTAATTGCAAAGATAACTGCTAACGTTCAACTATAAATCATAACGTTTTGCTCATCTCTTCCTAATAATTCTTTCATAATCCCCTTTTTCGCCGATTGAAACTTCTGTTTATAGTCAAATGTCTCTTTAAATACCCCCTCCGCATTCTTCTCTCCTTTTGTGGCTCTTGAGTGCTGAAAAGCGAATGTATCTTCTTTCTTTTCCTGATTCCCTGCATCATCAATAAAACTTTGTTCTTTTTTCATTAAAGGATGCCCACACTGACTACAAAACGCAGCATTCTCATCCACTTCTATTCCGCAATTTTCACAATACATACTCATCCTCCTATATGACTAAAAATAAAAACTACCGGCATATCGATAGCTACATATCAATGCAGCTGGCTGCCATTTCACAGGCCCTATAGCTTTGCGTCACACGTTTTCACGGGTTTTGCTGACTATTTAGTTAAATTCTTTCATTCCCTGTTTTTAATAGGGTCCTCACCCATATTTCAGTAAACCCATATTTCAGTGCCAGTTCTTTAACATTCTTCCCATTAAACTCCTCTCTTATCTTTTGTGCTGTGTACGCAGATGAGTATAATTTATTTGGAAACACCACCTGTTGCCCCCGGAAGTTTCTGTACAGAGCTTCAGCTGCTTCCTCACCTACAATTTCTGCAATATCTTTATAGATGCCTGCCATCCCTTCGCCCCTGGCCTTCATTTCTTCCAACATATACCATCTCCTTTTTATTAAATATAGCACTCTCGTTTTGAAGTTTCATCTCGCATAGTTCTATGCAATTATAACTATATATAATTCCTCTAACAGATGATTTCTAAGGGGATAATATATATTTGTAAACCGGGCTGAATCACTTTTCCTCATGTTTGAGAAATTGTACATGATTATTCTGGTAAATCCGTTTAAAGCCACTGCTTCCTATCTTTAATACTGGAATTACTATAACTATGAACATAGATATCCACTGCGAGGTCGAAAGAAACAACCACTTTCCTCTTATTGCATCTCCTCTAAAAAATTCTAATACGAATCTACAGGCTGCATATAAGAAGATATAGACTTCCAATAAATGTACATTTTTTTCATATTTCTTTTCGGCCCATATCACAATCAATAGTACAGTAAAAATACAAAAGCTTTCAATCAGTTGTATGGGAATTCTTAAAACCTCGGGTTCATTATATAGCGCCACTCCCCAGTCTGCTTCTTTTCCATAACAACATCCAGCAAAAAAGCATCCTATTCTTCCCCAGATATGGAATATTGCAAATCCAGGTGTAATCACATCCGTTAATTTCTTAAAATCTAGTAGATAATACCTGGAGAATACATATGCTCCTATTATGGCGCCAAATAATCCGCCATAAAACACAAAACCGCTTGTAATAATAACATAAAGTAAATGCTTATTTGAAAAATTACAAATCACCTTAGGAACCTGTGTCAAAATGAAAAGGAACTTACTCCCTATACCCGCTCCTGCAACTAAGAGAAGATATAGAATTAATAACCGCTCAAATGGGATTACCATTTTCCGGCTCCGGAAATATATTGTTATCATCATGCAGAATAAACCAATATTGGCAAATAATGCGTATGCCGGTATTACCATCACATTGGGCTTCATACAATCCCTTCCTCACTATCAGTATTCAAAATCTGCACAACCTTTAACACAGCCATCGCAAAATGCACCACACCCCGAGCACTTTATGCAGGTAGTACAGCCCATCATGCTATCCCCGCACCCTCTGCAAAAAGCATGACTCATACAGGAGCCACAGGATGAACAGGCATTGCATCCTGTTATGATAGTTAAACTAAAGGCACAAATTAGAAACATAATCAATACGTGCGTTATGTCTTGTTTTTTCATTTGAATTCTCCCAATTAATCGCTTTTAACACTCCACCCGGAACATTTCCAGTGTACCATGATTTACTTTCAATATACTTCCGTTCCTATGGCCTTTTTCCAATATCATCCTTTGGAATTTCTATCTCCAAAACTCTGCCTCCTGTTTCCTTTATGCTTAGAATATAAGTATTTTCAGTTTCCTTTCTCAACTCAACAAATGCCCATGCTTGTGTTTCTGATCCATCTGATAATACTTCTGTAATGAAACATCCAACCCCGTTTTGTCCTGGCAAATCCTTTATTTCAAGCTGTATTCCATTCACATTGTAGGAAGTTCCCTTTATTACTTCTAATAATTTTTTTTCATCCATTGTGTATGGTTCAAAGGATTGTATAATCTCATTACATATAGCATCCTGCATTTCATCTGTAAATGGATATAATGACAAAATAAAGACATATAGATACCCATCCTTATTTAATGAAACCATATGAACCTTTATACTCTCTGTTTCGTATGAGTCCAAAATCTCCCTTAGTTCTTCGTTATCAATACCAGTAAACTCATACACAAACCGCATTCCAGGGCAGGAAATTGCTGTAAACTCTTTAACCGAATGTGCTATTATTGTTTCATGATTCGTCACCGCCTCCATATGTCGTTCCATATATTGATGCAGCATATTTTGTGAACTATCTTCTGTATTCTGAATTTTTTTTACAATCACATCTATAAATACGCCGGGAGCATAGTCCCCCCATGTATATTCATCTAAATCATATTTATAGTGTAATTCCCCATCTTTTTCGCAGACTACCGGAACAGGTATATAATATTGGAGTCCTTCTATATGTTCCTTTGTACTATCTGGTAAGAAAACATGCCGATCTGCCAAATGACTCCTATAATCATCCATATAAATATTTATACCATTATAAAAGCCACTATCCTGGAAAACTAATGTATTATTTTTTATGGATATATCATAACCAATCGTTTGTTCTCGCATGTTACCAACAATAAATTCTATTTCACCCGAATATCCATTATCGTCAGTTACCTGAATCACATGTTCTCCTGTCTCCAAATAAATATGACATTGATAACTATGGTTTACTTTCAGCCGTCTGGAAGGCAAATTATCAATTTGAATTTTAAACCATTCTTCGCTCTCTTCTCCCCCGTCTTTCAGATAAGTAACAAATAAGGTTGTATCACACATATTCGCATCCCTAGCTTTTATTTCTGATATGGTAACTTGATCATTCGTTTCATACTTAGGATCTTCCCCCTTCTCATCCTCTGTCTCTCCAACTATATTTTCTGTTCGTGTTGCTTCTGTTTGTTCTATTACATCATCCACTGTTACCTGTGCTTTCTTTATGGAACACCCGACTTCAAGACAAACAGTTAACAAAATTCCTCCTAATAAAAGAACTTTTTTCATTTGCATATCGTACCTCAAGCTTTCTTCGGTTTATGTGTTGCACTTAACGACCACAACAATATCATCTTCTTCTATATACTCTTCCTCTATTTCCATATCCGAAGTCCGATGAATCTTTTCAAGCAAATTACGATACGTTTCTTCCTGGACAACCTTCTTGTACTCTTCATCCAAAATATTCAAATAGATAAGCGATTTATTCATGTTTTGATTTACTTTTACCTGCGCTTCGTAATATGCTTTATTTCCTTTAGAAAGCTTTAAATGACATCCATTCAAGTGGCATTGAAATGCTCCTTTTTCCAAGATATAGGGAATATCCGCCTCCCCAAGTGCGGATTTCAATGTTTCTTCATCTCTAAAGTTGGTAGGATAGGTCTTCTCCTTCACCTGCTGTTCTTCCTGTATCGTCTGGAATAAATCTTTTCCAGACGCTTTATTTAACCGTTGAATCAGCTTATCTATTTCATTTGCATCATCGTGAATTGAAAATACAGCTGTCCACTGATTCTCATCCTTTTCCCATATAAAAAAGGTATTTCCGAAATGGGTTTTCTTAAAGCTTCCATAATCAATCAAATCATATCCTGCCATTCCCACCAATTTCTGTAACTCGTTGTCTTCCCTGATTTTGGTAGGCATCCTTTTCTCATTTGCCTTAATCCAATTATTGTAGCCTTCTTCTCCCATTGCAACTCGAAGAGCAATGGCTACCGGAACCATCAAAATATTAAATGACATCGAATTCTCCTAGTATTCAACCAACCGTCCATTGAATCGTATTTTTCTTTTATTCCTTTTATCCACATCAACTTGCATATCGTCCTGATTCTGATAAGTACCACATATTAACATTGCACGCACTTTATCTGATATATGGGGTTTTATCTGGCTTATCTGCATAAACTCGTCAATATTCTGGAAGCCATTTTGTTTCTTTCTATAATCCACCAGTTTCTTAGCCGCAACTATGTTTACTGACGGAATCTCCAAAAAATCCTTCTCGTTACAGGTATTGATATCAATGGTTCGATTTTCTACCACTGCCTCCGCCTCCTGATGCATAGAAGCGGGGCCTTCTTCCATTTCCGGCTCTATATCCGAACCTGTTGATACCACATAATCGTGGGCTATTATAAATTCTGCTAGCGCATCTTCCGTTAAGCCAAACTGCTCTGAAATCTCCCGCTCATTTTTTCTTCCTGTCACATATTCACAATCTAAAACATCAATAATCGCTCTGCTTCCTTCTTTTGAAATGCAGAACACGCCATAAGATTCATAGTCTCTCTGCACTGAAAGCAGAGCATAAATCAGTCCCTCTAACAATTCAGGAGATAACTTTATGGTTTCTTTCAGACGGCGCACCATTTCTCCTATATTTAAAATATCCTTATCTTTACAGTTGGTTTCAATTTCGCTTTTTATATTTCTAAAACACGCTGTCTCCAGATATAGCATTACATCGGAATCATCTCCGCCCACTGCTGTTATTCTTCCAGTCTCTTCAAAATATTTTACTAACTCAATAACCTCATCTTTCTTTTGCTTTAACTCATCAGCTGAGGGTGAATCGCCAGCAAGATTTTCCACAATTTCATTGATTTCATAATGTGAAATAAACTTAAACCGATCAATTTGCGCTAAAACCTTAGCTATTCTTTGCTTTATATTCTCAATTTGTACCACCGGTAGAAAAGCACAGCAGAGCAATGCTGCAACCAAGTACCATAAGAATCCTTTTATTTCAACAGGAAATGCATATCGTAACTCTGACATGGATAACATTGCTGCTGGAATAATATATGCATACAGACACGCCCAACATACCTCCAGATCTTTATGTACCTTTTCCAATTTACGATACTCTTCACCGAGCCCTTTATATTGCTGCAAAAAAGCACGAGCTGTTATTGCATAGATAACCGTTATTCCAATCTCTATGATTGCCATATCAGCAGCTGGAATCATAATTACACAAGCTGCAAGGACTACAACAAGCCCCAGATTTTTTGATATCTCGCCACTTTCCACCAGCTTATTAAAAACATAGCCAATAGCAATTACACTACCAATAATAAAGCAAAAAATAAAAATGATTTTAAAAAACCCTATAATCCAGCCCATTTTCTCTTCCTCTCACTTTTATGTATTTTTGTACTTCCTTCTGCTGTAAAACCGCTTCTTTCTCGTAATACTCTTCAGTATATTCTGAATCCACAATATCCGCTTTCAATATTTCCTCTAATATCGGAAGATACCTCATGCATTTTTTTCCTTTTATTCCCCGACTGGACGCCTGAATACTTCCATCTTTTCTAATTCGGATAATAATTCTTTTTTCCTCCATCCTTTTCTCCCCGGCTAAAAATCAACAGAACGCCCTCCGCGCATCTTTCGGACGTTCTCTGCAGCACCCTCTATATGCTGTATTTGTATATCTTCGGAATTCCTTGCTTTATATTCATTTCTATCCTCGGCTGCAGTTGCTGCCACTGCCCTTACATCCGCCCACTCCCGAATCTGCATAATCTGTTCTGACTGGGTTACTGACAACGGAACTGTATTATGAATCACCTTCAAAAAATCCTGTTTCTGAAGAACACGCTCTTCAGCAAAAGCCTCAAATAATGCTGCAATTACGGCCTGTTCTATCTCTGCACCAGAAAAGCCCTCTGTAATTGACGCTAGCTCCGAATACAGTGACGGATTCAACTGTATCGTTCCCAGAATGTCCGAACGCTTTAATCGTTTTTCCAAATGAAGTCTAAATATCTCTTCCCGTTCTCTCTGTGTAGGAATATCTACAAAAAAGACTTCATCAAATCGGCCTTTTCTCAACATTTCAGCCGGCAAAGCCTGGATATTATTCGCTGTTGCAACAACAAATACAGGTTTTGTTTTTTCCTGCATCCATGTAAGGAATGTTCCAAAAACACGGACAGATGTCCCACTGTCTCCGCCTCCCGATGTGGCTCCTCCCAAGCCTTTTTCAATTTCGTCAATCCACAAGATAGACGGTGCAACTGCTTCTGCCGTTTGGATCGCCCGGCGCATATTCTCTTCAGAGCTTCCCACAATACCGCTGAATATTTTCCCCATATCCAACCTCAACAGAGGAAGTTTCCACATGGCACTGATTGCTTTGGCAGTCAGACTTTTTCCGCATCCGGGAACTCCGGTGATTAAAACACCTTTTGGAGAGGGCAGGTTGTATTTTTTTGCCGCATCTGACCATGAATTATTTCTTTTCTCAATCCAACGTTTTAAATTTTCCAGTCCGCCCACATCTTCTAGATTCAAATCACTTTTTACAATTTCCAAAATCCCTGTTTTCTTAATTACCTGACATTTTTCGTCTGATATAATATCCAGTTCTTCAATGGTCAGCTTACCACGCTCCACCATAGCCCGCGCAAATGCATTCTCTGCTTCCTGAATTGTAAGCCCCTGGGCTGCCCGGCATAAGCTTAACTTTTCATTTTCTGATAAATAAACCTGAATTTTTCCTGTATTTTGATTGACTTCAATCATATCCTCTAACAGTTCTTTGATTTCCTCCATACTTGGAAAGTCCAAATTGACGATTGTGACATCTTTCTGTAGCTCATTTGGCAATATCAAAGAAGGAGAAATGAAAATAATATTCTTCGGTTTCCCGCTATTCTTTAGATACAGTGCCAGGTCTCTTAACTGCCGGACAATCTCATAATCTACAGCCTTTCCCGGTACACCAAGATATACATGAAAGTCCTTTAAAATAAAAATAGCTGCCTCGTCACAGTCATCAATAAATTCCAGTACTTTTTTAGGACTCCTCGTGTCCTCTTTCCCTACCTTCTCATAATCACATTCCAATCCCTGGGTCTGTGTCCATGTATAGACCGTTCTCAACGTTTTGATTTTTTCTTCATCAGAAGCAATCTCCTGTATGAGCTCTGTCACTCGCCCTTCTTCCCATGTAGAGATATAGATAAATGGGAATCTTGCTTTTAAAAGATTCGTTATATATTCTTTGGTTTTCGCCAAATTAGTCGTTTTTTCCATATTCTCTCCTAAAACCATGTTCTAATCTCATCAATGTCTGCCATTCCATTCATTTCAATTCTTCCATCCCGATGGATTCTAATTTCTAACCGATTTCTTTCCTCTGCAAAATCTTGATAGCGATCTGACAGAAATATAAATCGTTGATTCCCTGATCCTACCCAAGGTCGCGATAAATCCAGTTCTCTCTGTTCAAAATTCCCATCGATTAATACATCCGTATTATTTAATATCTTTTTTACAGATATATCTTTACCTTCGCTTAATGTCTCATAATGGTATCCTGTAAAAACAAGAACAGAAAGACCATGCTTTTTTACCTCTCCGACTATCTCTGCCACAGCAGATGCCTGCAAAAAAGGTTCTCCTCCTAAAAAAGTAATTCCTTCAATTTCATGGCTACGCTTTTTAATTCTTTCCAATATTTCTGATGTTTCATACTCTCTTCCTGCATTTGATTCCCACAATTCCTGATTTGCACAACCACTGCAATGCAAATTACATCCTTGCACCCATATACAGAATCGCTTCCCTGGTCCTTCACAAACAGTTTTCTCCAAAATACGGTTGATTCTTATTTTCATTTTCTTTAGACTCACATACTTTCTGTTTATAGATTTCTGTTTATTACCCAGATACGGTTGGTATTTCCGGTCATTTTTTATAGTTTTATTTATCGTATTGATTATACGTCTTTAATTATTATTTTGCAACGATTTTTCGTATTATAATAACGATAAACATTAGTAATAAATCTAATTCCATATATCAGATTGTTTTTTACTAACAAATACTCACTGGGAGAGATACTATGATTGATATTCTTCAGAAAATTACCCTTGAACGCACAGCCCGCAACTGGACAGAATACCAGCTTGCCCTCAAATCAGGGCTTCCGCAATCAACAATTTCTTCCTGGTATCGAAAGAATATGCTTCCTTCTCTTACATCCCTGGCTAAAATTTGTTCCGCTTTCGATATGAGTATGTCGCAGTTTCTTGCTACTGACAATTATAGAGAACTAAATCATACACAGATAGCGCTGTTGGAAAAATGGGATTGTTTAACCCCGCCCCAAAAAAAGGCCTTTTTTGAACTTCTAAAAACAATCGTAGAGTAGAATAGGACAGACCATCCCCTGCAATAATTACCACTTTGGCCTGAATTTTTCCCGAAGTTTCAGTTCCACAATCCGATCCATTTTTTTCCCTTTTATCTCTATCTCCCGTTTATAATCATGCCTTTTTGCCCCCGTATTGTAATTTACTGTATTCACGGCAAAATGGATATGCGGGCCTTTTAGACATCCATCCCCTTTATGTACCGCATATGCTACCTGATATCCCTCATTATAATAGATAGCCGCCATCGTTCTGGCAAGTGCATTCATGTCCTGACCTTTCTGCTGGACATCCAGTGCCGTAAATAGTGAAAATTCATAAATCTCATGGTCAATATATCTCCCAAATTTTCCTCTTCGGGTATGAAGCTGCTGGACCAGTCCAAATGCCTCCGTAATGCCTTCTGCATCCCTCCATTCCGGAGCGCCTAAGGCTCCCCATGCAATCAAATCTTCTTTTCGGGTTTCATTTGATCTTTGCCTTACAATATAGCGTACGACAGAATCCATATCTGTTTTTTTACAATATCGTCCTTTTCCTGCTTTACTTATTAACATTCGCTTGATGCCCTCCTTTGTTCAAACAGCTTTTAACTTTATCTAATAGAAGCTTATCTCCACTGGCCTCTACCAGATGGCAGAGCTCATTTATCTGATTCCAGGTCTCCACCAGATCTGGTATCATCTCTAATTCATTATTTGTGAATGGCTGCTCTAACGCACACTTGATTAGATATCTACCGACAGATAATCCTTGTGCTCTGGCATTACAATCCAGCTGTTCCTTTTCAGCTTTTGTACATCGAAATATTACTTGTTCCTGTTTTCTGGTTTTTTGTGATTTTTTATTCATATGACTCTTTCATACCACCTTTCTGTTACAGTCATGCTCTTACTAATATAGAAATAGTAGAAATTTATATAATGATATAGCAAGTACGCAAAAAATATAATAATCGCATTCTTTTTTACCCCTATACGAGGATATACTGCTTATTGCGCATTTGAAAGTGTATATACAATTTCACCCTCAAAATCCTTTAAGCCAGCCGTTAATCAAACTACTGATTTGTTATGAATATCCATAACTGGTTTATACATTCCATGCATTTTATTAAACTGTTATTAACACTTTAAAATCTACAACAATTATGATAACCGGAAAAGAACCGCCGGCACATAGCTGCCAGTCATGAGAGGTAAAACAGCTATAAATAATTATGGCTGGTTTTACACTGTCATAAGAACATAATTTTTAATTTAAAATGGAAGGAGCGATCGAATGAATACTCAATACATAACATTAAAAGAATTTTGTGAATTAACAAAACTAAGCTCTTCTACAGCTTATAGAATGATTCGTAATGGCACCTTACCCGCTACAAAGCTTGCGGGAACCCGGCACTGGAAAATACCAAGTGATTTTGTACCTGGATATGATTCTAATACTCTACGTATCAGATAAAAAGATGGAAGATATCCGAAAAAGACGAAAGGACATAGATGCCCATTTTCTCATTTGGTGTAAATTGGTTTTAAAAGGGCATCCCGCTCTCGCAGAATGCCCTTATACACGTGCCTATTTACTTAATAAAATTGTAGGAAACTCTCTTTCTTAAGCATTGGAGCAATTACAATTTTATTGTTCCAAAGTCAACTTGAAAATCAGAATAGATTCCCACAGGTATTTGATCCGAGAATCCATAGATGGACGGAATCCAATCCTCTGATGCATTATATACCGTTATGGTCTGGCGTGTTCCATCCACAATCCAATACTCTTTAACACCATTTTGCAGATATAATGCCTGCTTTCGTCCATAATCCAGTCTCCTGCTTGACGGTGATATAACCTCAATTACCCAATCGGGAGCACCATGGCACCCCTTATCGTCCAGCTTATCCTTATCACATATGACTGAAATATCAGGCTCTACATAATCAGTGGATTCATCTTTAAGAGAATCAAGAAAAACAGCAAAAGGCGAAACATCAACCTCACATTCACCACCATGTTTCTTAATATACGCATTAATGATGGTTGCCAATTCTGTTACAATTCTCTGATGCGTCCTTGTTGGGGGAGCCATATAATAGATCTGCCCATCAATCAGCTCTGCCCGTTCCCCATCCGGCAAACTGTAAATATCCTCAATGGTATATATGATCTGTTTTGGTAATGGCATAGGTTGTCACTCCTTCCTGCAATACTGTTGTGTTTATAGTATACCCTATACTCCAGACATTTTCCAGTAAAACAAAAAGAGCGCCCTGTTTTCCCTGTTTTTACAGAACGCTCCTCTTATGTCCGGTAACATTAATGTCTTCTAATTATTTCCTGACGGCATCTATGTGGACGAGATGTTGCATACTCCTTCTGAATTTTATTGTTAAATACTCTTATAGACACCTGCATAGACACTTTTTACTGCTTCCTTGGAACCCTTGATTTTACAAGCTTCTTTCCACTACAATTAGTTCAAATCCTGTTACTCCGATTTTTCCTTTTAATTCATAGGTTCCTGATGCTTATCGGTGTCAGGAACCTTTATTTTTTTGATTACCTTTCTGCAATATATTGATTACCTGTTACCCAGATTGGACATTTCAGCATTAATACGCAATATGATTTCAGTCTTTTCCTCAATCCCGCTAATATCGTATGTATAATACCGTTCATTCACATCTTCCGTATGTCCGAGAAGTGCTGCTGTAGCCGATACCTCCTCACACCTCATTTTAGAGTTTACCGTCCTGCGGAATGCGTAAATCCCCTTTTCACTGTTTCCTACTTGTCTACATTTGTTCTTTGAACAGGAGGATATCATTGGCGCATGCACTCTCCCGTTCTCATTTAAAAAAACTCTGACTCATATCCCCATTGAACCTCCAATGTCCTTTTCTGGTTTAGGCAAATTCCTGATTTCGTTTGTCATCGGAGAAATACGCGCTTTGCCAGGTACTCTTTTCCTTGTTCATTTTTACTTTCTCTTGTACGTATGACAGGTCAATAATACCATTTTCCAGGGCGTAATGCAATATGCCCAAATTGTTTTCTGCTTTCATCATCACTTATCAGGAACCGTGTATACACTCACTGGCCGGTGGGGGGGGCTCCTCTTGTATCTTTAATTTTATGTCTGTTAAATATATAGGGTCCGGCTTTTTTGGACTCTCGTACACTTTTTATCTTCACATTCTTAACTCGACCACATCCCTTTCTTGAAAATTGTAAAATAATCTAAACCATGTCAAGGACTTTTTAATGTAACCAGCTTCATCCTCCTTCCAACGCCGGATGTTATCATCCAGTTCAGTAATATAAGATTCAAGTGAGTATACTGCAAAATAATTACAATAAAAATGTTCCGATAGACTCCTTATTGCTAAATCACGTATATACTGCCCATCATTTTCAAGAAAATATGCAATGATTCTCTCCTGATTTCCAGATTGGGGGATTCTTAAAGCATTTCTCTTCATATGAAATGAATGACGCTTTCTATTAAAAATTCTGCGGTATAGCGGCACACAAATAACTCCCATCAGAAAGAACATCGGATTAACAGTTTTCCTGTGATGAATGGCACAATGTTTTCCATCGTCCTCTCTGCGCTTTTCCTGCTTTTGCACAGAATCAGGCAGTCATCCGCATACCTCACATACTTGTGTCCCCTGCTCTCCAGTTCCTTGTCCAACTCATTCAGCATGATGTTGGCAAGAAGCGGTGACAGATTGCCTCCCTATGCAAAGCAAGTAACTATGCAAAGTAAATCCATGGAATCCCTGTTCCAAGCCATTTTTTCTTGCGCTGCTTTGCATAGTCTCCGAAGATATTTATGAGAGTTATTCTCGAATATATCATATCGGAGGTGCCTTTATGGACAAAACATACTTACCAGACCTGATCTCAGGACTGGAACAGGAACTGCTCCGGCTTGGCTATACCAAAGGGAGCATGACCTTTTACCGCCGGCGTCGGAACCAGCTGATGGCCTATGCGGAAGATAGGGGTGAATGCTATTACACGGAACAGCTTGGCATGGACTTCCTGAAAGAGTTCTTCGGGATCACGCAGGAAGATTTCTCAAGGACACTGCCGCAGGCAGAAACACAGGAAATCCGTGTAGTCCGTATGGTTGGGGATTTCCAGCTCCACCATGCGGTGCTGCGGCGTTATCTCAAGCATAAGGAACTACTGACAACCCCGTTTTTTGTGGATATCCGCAGCCGATTCCAGAGTTCCTGTGAGAAAAAGGGCTATTCACAGGTGACTACGGAGCATTATGTGAAGCAGTCTTCCTACCTGATGGATTATCTGGCCGCACAGGGGATGGATGATTTCACAGCAGTCACTCTGGATACGGTCAATGTCTATATCAGGACACTGGCAGGTTTTTCCTACAAAACAGTGGAGCAGCATATTTGTTCCCTGCGTGCCTTTTTCCGTTTTCTGAACCAGGAAGGGATCATGCCGGATGACCTTGCGGCAAAAATGCCCATGGTGAAAGCCAGGAAGCAGACTGCCATCCCTTCGGTCTGGACCCAGAACTGAAACAGCTGGTCAGGGCCATTGACCGGGGGAAGCCCGAAAGGCAAGCGCGACTATGCCATCATCCTGATTGCGTGCCGTCTGGGGCTGCGCTGCACAGACATCAAAAACCTGTGCTTTGAAAACTTCAACTGGACAGAGAAAAAACTCTGTTTTACCCAGTCCAAAACAGGGCAGCCCATGGAACTGCCGCTTGTCCCGGATGTGGGCTGGGCAGTGATCGATTACCTGAAATACGGGAGGCCGAAGGTTGACAGCAGCCGTATCTTTGTCCGTCATACGGCCCCGTTCCTTCCCTTTGCAGAAGGGGACCATCTGGACCAGCTGATCAGGGCATATATGGTAAAAGCCCATATCCCCATGCGCGGTAAACACCGGGGGATGCACAGCCTCCGCCATACCATGGCAAGCGTCCTTCTGGAGAAGGACACTCCTCTCCCGGTCATTTCTGATATCATCGGACACCTGGACACGAATTCCACCGCCGTATATCTCAAGGTGGATATGGAACGGCTGGCGGAATGCCCCCTGGACTTTGAGGAGGTGATCCATCTTGGCTGAACCCACTTTTACAGGCCCTTTCCCCAAAGAAATGGAAAACTTCATCTCCCTCAAACGGTCCGTCGGATACAAATACAACACAGAGCCTGGCATACTAAAGCGTTTTGACAGCTACCTTGCGGCAAAATATCCGGATGTGGCAGCCCTTTCCAGGGAGGCCGTGACCGGCTGGTGCGCCAGGACAATGCACGAATCGGCCGCAAACCATTGTTCACGGGCTTCGGTGGTACGCCAGTTTTCAAAATACCTGGACAGCATCGGGATCAGCGCGTGGATACTCCCAAAGAATTATTATCCCGCGGGCCAGCAGTATGTGCCGCATATTTATACCCCTGAAGAACTCAGGCGTTTCTTTGCGGAAACAGATAAGTGCCGCCTGTGCCCGGAAGTCCCTTACAGGCATCTGGTGATGCCAGAGTTCTTCAGGCTGCTCCTTTCCTGCGGGCTGCGGTGTTCGGAAGCCCGGCTGCTCACGGTGCGGGATGTTGACCTGCATCAGGGGATACTGACGGTCCGTGATTCAAAGAACCATAACAGCCGCCTGGTCCCGATGCCGGAATCCATGACACTGAGGCTGCGCAGGTATGCCGGGGAGGTCCATCCTTTTCCAGAGCCTTCCGGATATTTTTTCCCGGGTTACGGCGGAAAGCCGATGACACTGGGAAATATCTATAAAAACTTCCGGCGCTTTCTCTGGAAGGCCGGCATCCCCCATACCGGGGACGGCCCCAGAGTCCATGATTTCCGGCACGCCTACTGCATTTACCGTCTGAAGCAGTGGGCACAGCAGAACCGGGACCTCATGATATTGATCCCTATGATGCGCACTTATCTGGGGCACCAGACCTTCCATGAAACAGCGTATTACCTCAGATGGACAGCCGATGTCTTTCCTGACATCCGGGTGAAGCTGGAAAAGTGCTATCAGGATATCATACCGGAAATGGAGGGAACTGCCCGTGAAACCGACTGATTTCTCCATGCACCTTACAGCATTCCTGTCTGATTACCTTCCTGTCCAGAAGAATGTCAGCAGGAACACGATAAAATCCTACAGAGATACTTTTAAGCTCCTCCTTCTTTTTTGTGAAAAAGAGGAAGCCATCCCAGCGGAAAAGATCACCATGAAGAACCTTTCCTCCGATCTGGTCGGGCGGTTCTTAAACTGGCTGGAAACAGAACGGAAAAGTTCAGTTTCCACGAGGAACCTGAGGCTGACAGCAATCCATTCCTTTTTTCGGTATGCCCAGTCGGAATCACCGGAATCCCTGTACCACTATCAGAAAGTACTGGCTATCCCGGTAAAGAAGAAACGGCAGTCAGCAGTGGAGCACCTGTCCCCGGAAGGGATCAGGCTTCTGCTGGAGCAGCCGGATAAATATACGGCCCATGGACGGCGGGACCTTGCCCTGATGAGCCTGATGTATGACAGCGGCGCAAGGGTTCAGGAGATCATCGATCTTTCTGTCAGGGATTTCGTTCCAGGAAACAAGCCTGTGCTGGTCCTTACTGGAAAGGGTAACAAAACACGGCGGGTTCCTGTCATGAAGAATACGGCTGCGCTCGTAGAAGCATATATCTCCGAGAACAGGCTGGATCTGGCACATAAAGCCAGTTACCCGCTTTTTACGAACAGACAGCACAACCGGCTGACGAAGGAAGGAATTGCTTATATCATCAACAAATACGCCGTTATGGCACACGAAATATCTGATAAAGTACCGGAGAAGGTAAAGTGCCATATGCTGCGCCATTCCAAGGCGGTCCATCTGCTGCAGGCAGGTGTAAACCTAATCTATATCCGTGACTTTCTGGGCCACAGCGATATCAAAACTACAGAGATTTACGCAAGGGCCGATACGGAGCTGAAGCGAAAGGCCCTGGAGAACGCTTATCCGGATCTGGTAGATTCCAATCTGCCGGACTGGAGCGAAAACGGTGACCTAATGGAGTGGCTGTCCAAGTTGTAATGGCTATAAGTAGAATACTATGCAAAGTAAAATCTGAGAGAATCTTTTATTTATAAGGAAAAACAGTACATTCTTTGCATAGTGTTCTGCTTTGCATAGGGTGGTCTATGCTGAGCTTTGCATAGTCCGCCCTGCGGCACGCCCTCGGCCGCTGCGTGAAATCCTCCGTCCTCCATTACTCCGGCTTTCAGGTACTTGTGTATCAGCGAGATTACCCTCCCGTCCTTCACCGTCCTCGACAGCACCTCTATCAGCTTGCTGTGGTTCACCGTGTCAAAGTCCGTGTTGGTGTCGGGGTTCCCGGTAATCCTTTCATGGGCGTACACTACTGTTTCCCTTCCCTGTTCCGCAGGTATCTCTCGCAGGTAGTCCTCAATATGAAGTTGTCTGTACTTAATTCCATGTCCGGTTTCCATTTGGTAACGACACCTCCTACTGTTCAGTCCTTCCCGGTGCGTTTGCAACCGCCCGGTACTATGACCTCTGCTGACTTCTCACGGCAAGCTTTACTCCGTGACAGCGAATGTTTTATCGTCACTTTCACGTCCGTGATACCTCCCCGGGTACTCACACGATCTTTCCCACTTATACCTGCCCCGTTTACTGCTGGCGTTCCGTGCAGTTATTGGACTTTAGTTTGTTAGGCAGCCTCATCCACGCTTCACAGCCTATCCGGACAACTTTTACAGGCCAGTGGTTTGCCTCCGGCTTCCTTCAGACCCCACCTCACGATGACGCCCTTGCCATTGGCTGCACCCTTCCCACTGCCGGGCGGGTCAGGGACTTTCACCCGTTAGAACGTGCGCCCGCCGGGCGTACCTAAAAAAGGCGGCACCTGTCTCCAGGTACCGCCTGCGGTCATTCTCGTGAATTTCATTTAATTATGTTGCTGCAGAGGCAGATTACATCTCTCCCAATCCGCTCTCAATGGCCTCGGTCAGGGTCTTCATGGCCTCTTCCTCGTCCTCGCCGTCACAAATCAGGTTAATCTCAGTGCCGCACTTAATTCCGGCTGCCATAACGTTCAGAACGCTCTTAGCAACAATCTTCTTCTCCCCACATTCAATTGTGATGTCGCTCTTGAACTTCATAGCTGTCTGTGAAAGAACTCCTGCTGGTCTTAAGTGCAATCCGGATGGATTTACAACCGTTAATGTTTTGCTGATCATAATACACTCTCCTTATTCACTATTTTGTACTCTTGGACACTGCCCATGTCCCTTATGAAAGATTCTATTACATCTGACTTCCTATGTCAAGTTAATCGGAAAAATCCTAAGCAACTTTTTCACAATCTCAGGGTCAGAAAAAAGCGCCGGCATTATTCCCGAAGCCGCGCTTTTTACGCTTCAGCCCGTGAATAGACACAGCCGCAGTAATCCTGACGGTAAAGTCCGTACAATGCGGATAATTCCACAGAACGCTTATAGCCGTTTTTCTTCTTAAAATCCGAAACCAGATAAGGGATTCCATACTGGCCGGCCAGTCTGCATCCGATGTCATTGAGCCACCGGGCATTCTTTAAGGGACTGATGGATAGGGTGGTCGTGAAAAAATCAAAGTTCCCTGACGCGGCCTCTCTGGCGGCGCGGTCCAGACGCAGTTCATAGCAGCGGTGACACCGCTCCCCTCCCTCCGGATCCTTCTCATGGCCCCTGGCAATGGAGAAAAATTCCTCCGGTTCATAGCTGCCTGCCAGGAACCGGACCGGCCTTGCAGCAGCCATTTCCCGTATCAGGCGCTCCTGTTCCTTCACCCTGGCCTCATACTCCGCCTCAGGAAAAATATTGGGATTGTAATAATACACGGTCACATCAAAGTATTGGCTCAGATATTCCAGCACATAGCTGCTGCAGGGAGCACAGCAGCTGTGCAGCAGCAGCTTAGGGATGCGGCCCTCTCTCTGCAGTCCCTCTATGAGCCTGTCCAATTCCTTCTGGTAGTTGCGTTTTTGTCCCGGCTGTGTCATTTCTTTGCCATCCTTTCCTGAATCCACTGTTATTTTTATCCGCCAAAAAGAGAGGCCGCCCGTTTACGGCCTCTCTTTTGAATTGCTCCCGAATTTTCTGACCATAACAAACACACCTGAAGCCTTTTGAGTCAGAAGCACCTGTATGGTAAGACCTACAGGAAATCCCTGATTCGTTTGCTTCTCACCGGATTGCGCAGCTTTCTGAGAGCCTTGGCCTCAATCTGGCGGATGCGTTCCCTGGTTACATTGAATTCCTTGCCCACCTCCTCCAATGTACGTGGATGGCCGTCCTCCAGTCCGAACCGCAGTACAATCACCTGGCGCTCCCTCTCCTTAAGATCTCCCAAAAGGGCGTCGATGTGTTCCCGCAGCATAACGGATTCCACATTGCCCTCCGGCGTCACCACGTTGTTGTCCGCCACGAAATCACCCAGGTTGGAATCGTCCTCCTCACCAATGGGCGTTTCAAGGGAAGCCGGCTCCCTGGCAATCTGCATGATTTCCATAACCTTATCTTCCGTCATATCAAGAGCCTCTGCCAGTTCTGTAACGGAAGGCTCATAGCCCAGCTCCAGCGTCAGCTTTCTCTGCATCTTGGACATCTTGTTGATGGTCTCTACCATATGCACCGGTACTCGGATTGTCCTCGCCTGATCTGCCAAAGCCCTTGTAACGGACTGGCGGATCCACCATGTAGCATATGTACTTAGTTTGTAACCCTTTGTATAGTCAAACTTTTCCACGCCCTTGATCAGTCCTAAATTGCCCTCCTGTACCAGGTCCAGAAAGCTCATGCCCCTGCCTGTATAGCGCTTTGCAATGCTGACCACAAGACGCAGGTTAGCCTCGATTAACCTTTCTTTTGCAAACTCATCGCCGTCAGCCTTACGCTGGGCCAAATCAAGTTCTTCGTCTGCCGTAAGAAGGGGCACGGTGCCAATTTCTTTGAGATACATGCGGACCGGGTCCTCTGTTCCGATTCCCTCTAACAGGTCCACTGCATCCAGGTCGATTTCTTCCTCTTCTGCATCTTTAATGAAGCTGTCGTCGTCTAAATCCAGGTCCAAATCAATGTCATCAAGCAGAACAGTGTCCTCGGTAAGCATCGCTTCGTCCAGTACGGGAACCACATCAATGCTGCGGCCCTCCAGGTAACTGTAAATTTGGTCCATCTGTTCCGGTGACAGATTATCCCCGGTAAAAAAATCGTTAATCTCCCCTGCATCCAATGTGTTGTGTTTGGTTTTTGCATGTTCGACCAGCTTTTCCAGCTTCTTTAAAAAATCGTCCTTTTCCACTGATAAACGTCCTTTCGCTTAAAGGTAAATGTGGAAACTCCCACAACTTATCATTATATACTATCGAAAACCTTATTTCAACAATTTTCGACATTATTTTTTATTCTATCTGTTTCCGCCCTGATTCCTCTTCCGGATGATTCCTCAACAGAATCTGTATGTTCTCCCTGATATTTCCAATGGTCACCTCGGTCCTGGAGCCGCCGTATTCGCCGTCCAGCACCCAGTCCACCTCCTGTTCCGAAGTAAGGCGTATGGATGATGTCTTGAACTTATGCACATACTCATTTGGTTCTTCCCTGAGAAACATATAGGAGATAATATTGCTCAAATCCACCGGTGTCCTCGGCATCCGTATGAGCAGAACCTCAAAGAGACCGTCATTGAGAGCCACAGACTGATTCACCAGTCCCTTAAACCCGCCCACACTGATGGTATTGGTCACCATGCCAAAGGCAAAATCCTCCTCCAGCACCTGCCCGTCCCACTCCACCTTCATATGATAGGGCTTCAGTCCTGCCAGACTCTTTACACCTTCCAGCATGTACGCCTGGTGTCCCAGAAGGTTCTTCCTGTCCTGGGATGTCAGATAGGACACCTCCGTAAAAGCCCCAAAGGCCGCTATATACATAAAATTCCTGTCTTCACAAAAGGTTCCGGTGTCAATGGCAAAGGGGGTTCCCTCCACGATATCCCAGGCAGCCAGGGGCATGCGCTTGGGTATTCCCAGGCTGGTGGCAAAGTCATTGGTGGAGCCGGCAGGAATATAGCCCAAAAGCGGCATTTTCTTAAGCTTCATCATTCCGGATATGGTTTCATTGAGGGTGCCGTCTCCGCCGCTGCACACCACCACATCCACCTTTTTGCCCAGCCTGGCCACCACGTCCATGGCATCCTTCTGCTTTTGGGTCACATGGACGCGAAGCTCGTACCCGGCCCTGGTGAAGATGTCCAGTATTTCCATCAGCTGTCCCTTAATCTGTTCCTTACCGGAACGGGGATTGAATACAAACAACATTTTTTTCATCCTGCATTCCTCCCTTTCAGTGTAACCATTTTTGTCAATCTTATCCAATCAGCTTTGTATATGCATTAAATGCATTGGGCAAAGCGTAGGTTTGCTCCAGGTCCTCCCTGGATACCATGAAGCAGGACAGTGGGTTCTCCTCCTTTGAGAGAACCACCCTGTACCCGGTCATGTGCCACTCCACATGGGAAAACACATGCTTTGCCTCCGGCAGCTGCTCCACCGACTCCACTTGCTCCCGCTCAAGTCCCAGCACCCGCGGCACTGCCTCCCCGGAAGCCTTTCCCTCAATGTTGGGAAGCTCGTAGAGGGAGGCCAGCAGCCCCCTGGGAGGGCGCTTGCGTATGGCCACCTTATCCTGGTATTCTATGATAAAAACGGTCCGTTCCTCAATCTTCCTCGCCTTATCCGGAGATTTGTACGGAATCTCCTTCCACCAGCCATTTTTTCTGGTAAGGCAGATGGATGCCAGGGGACACTGGCTGCATCTGGGTTCGCCGCCCGGTATGCACACCAGGGCTCCGATTTCTATGAGTCCCTGGTTGTAATGGCTGGCCTCATCCCGCGGCATCACGTCCTTAAGCTCTGCCTCGATGCCAGCCTTCACAGAGGCTTTTTTTATATCCTCCCTATCCCCCAGGACCCTGGATATGACGCGGAGCACATTGCCGTCCACGGCCGGCAGCGGAATGCCGTAGGCGATAGAGGCAATGGCCCCCGCTGTATAGCTTCCGATTCCCGGCAGCCGGATCAGTTCATCAAAGGATGCAGGAAGGCAGCCGCCGTATTCTGACATAATCATCCGGGCCGCTGCCTTTAAATTCCTGGCCCGGTTATAATATCCCAGGCCTTCCCACATCTTCATGAGATAATCGTCTTCTGCCTGTGCCAGATGGGACACAGTGGGAAACGCTTCCATGAAGCGCTCAAAATAGGGCTTGACCGCCTCTACCCTGGTCTGCTGGAGCATGATTTCCGATATCCATACCCGGTATGGCTTCGGGTCATCCCTCCAGGGAAGGGAACGGGCCCTGGATGAATACCAGGCCAGCAGGGGGCGTTCCATGGAGCTGAGCCGTTCCCTGCGTCCAAGGGGCATCTCCTCCCTCTCCAGTACCTGGAGGCGGTCATACAAATGTCCTGTATCATACATATCCATATATACCTCTTACCGATACCTCTCCTGAAATGACGGCTGATACATTTCCGTCCTCCCGTCTGACCAAAAGGCTGCCTTCACCGTCAATGCCCAGAGCCTTTCCTTTATATTGGCCTCTGGGGTCCAGTACCAGAACCTCCCTGCCCAGATTGACAAGGGACTTATTGTAGTCATCCCTAAGACCTGACATATCGCATGTTTTCATGAAGATACCATAATAATATTCAAAATTATCCGCCACCGCGGCAATGACTAAGCTGCGCTTGATGCTCCTGCCCGCCTCCAGCTTAAGAGAGGTGGCAGTGGCCTTGATTTCCTCCGGAAAGCCATCCATATTCACGTTGATTCCGATTCCCGGAATCACATAGCGGATGCATTCCACCTCCGTGCTCATCTCCGTAAGAATTCCGCATATCTTTTTTCCATTCAGCACCGCATCGTTGGGCCATTTAATCATAGCCTCAAGTCCCGTACTCTCCTTCACACCCCTGACCACTGCCAGTCCTGCGATAAGAGTCAGCATGGATGCGCTCATAGGAGACATGGGCGGCCTGAGCACCATGCTCATCCATATGCCTGTGCCGGCCGGGGAGACCCAGCTTTTTCCCCTCCGCCCCTTTCCCGCTGTCTGGCGGTCTGCCACCACCAGTGTTCCGTGGGGGGCTCCCTCCTCCGCCAGTTTTCTGGCCCTTGTATTCGTGGAATCCGTCTCATCAAAATATACCAGCCTGGTCCCAATCCACTGCGTATGAAGCATGGATGCAAGCTCAGCCTGGGTTATGACATCAGCACCTTCCACAAGACGGTATCCCCTGTTCCGGACCGCCTCTATTACATATCCTTCTTCCTTCAGCTCACCTACAGCCTTCCAGACAGCAGTGCGGGAAACTCCCAGCATCTCACACAGCTGCTGTCCGGACAGGTAATCTCCGGTGCTTTTAAGCATCCGTAAAATTTCTGTCTTCATATGCCGCTCCTCTATGCCCAGATACTGATGGCGCTTAAAATGCCAAGGACCATAAGTCCTGCCGCCAAAGCCAGCTGCAGAATGCTGGCGCCAAACTTCTTCTTATCCCTTCCTCTGGTCTTAAGCTCAAATATTCCGTTTACCGCGTTTAACAAGGCTGCCAGTAAAAACACCAGAGGGAAAAGCATATGATTTCCCTCCGGGTTAATGAATGACAGCACAGCCAGGATTACAATGGCAATCCCAAGTATCAGGTGTACCATGTCCAGGAATACCCCGGAATGGCGTTCACTCCGTCCTCTCTGTCCCTGCATATATTATGATTCTCCTAACGTTGCCAGCATAACTGCTTTGATGGTATGCATCCGGTTCTCAGCCTCGTCAAACACCACAGACTGGCCGGACTCAAATACTTCGTCTGTTACCTCCAGCTCGGACACATGAAAACGTTCTCCCATCTCCTTGCCAATCTTGGTCTTAAGGTCATGGAATGAGGGCAGGCAGTGCAGGAAAATGGCCTTAGGTCCAGCCAGATCCATGACAGCCTTTGTCACCTTATATGGAGTCAGGTCCTTAATTCTCTCCTCCCATACCTCGTCAGGCTCGCCCATGGATACCCACACATCCGTATCAATGATATCCGCTCCCTTAACAGCTTCCGCCACATCCTCGGTGAGGGTAACGGAACCGCCGCTGGCCGCCGCATAGGCCTCGCATTCCTTGACCAGGGATGGATCCGGGAAATACTTAGCCGGAGCGCAGGCCACGAAATGCATGCCCATCTTTGTACAGGCAATCATCAGGGAGTTACCCATATTATAGCGCGCATCTCCCATATACACAAGCTTTAAGCCTTTCAAACATCCCAAATGCTCGCGGATAGTCAGAAGATCCGCTAACATCTGGGTGGGATGGTCCTCATTGGTCAGGCCGTTCCATACAGGCACACCGGCGTACTTTGCCAGTTCTTCCACGATTTCCTGTCCGAAACCACGGTATTCAATACCCTCATACATCCTTCCCAGAACCCTCGCCGTATCTGCAATGCTTTCTTTCTTTCCAATCTGCGACCCTGACGGATCCAGATAGGTGGTACCCATACCCAGATCATGGGCCGCCACCTCAAAGGCGCACCGCGTTCTGGTACTGGTTTTCTCAAAGATAAGGGCCACATTCTTTCCGCGCAGTGAATCTGCCAGCACTCCCTTTTTCTTTTTATCCTTCAGGTCCGCCGCCAAATCCAGCAGGTATGTAATCTCCTCCGGTGTATAATCCTTCAGTGTCAAAAAATGCCTTCCTTTTAAATTCATAGCGTCCTCCCTATTCCGCCACCCATGTCCTGCCATGGATTCGGCTTGTTTTTCTGCAATAAATAAACGTGCATTCCTGTTTAAAAACGCATAGTTATTTATATTTATGCATCTTTATGCATAATATACTACACCTGAGTGCCGCTGTCAAGTACCGGAATCATGGCTTTTAATGCCGCGGTACCGGCTTTTTTGTGAATCAGGCGCAGAAATTCCTCCACTGTATAAATTTTAAAACGGCTTATGCGGTACTGTTTTGCCAAATCCTCCAGTATAGACAGGTAAAGCTCCTTATAGTCCCACCCCTCCTTCAGTTTCAGTTCCTTTGCCAGCCGCGGAAATATCTGCTCTGTGTATACGCGGTATCCCGCAATGGTTTCCTTCTGCACCTCCCGTCCGGTTTTTGCCTCCCCTGCCGTTTCCAGCTCCGGCTTCATGTAAGAGAGGAGGCTTTGTATCTCTGACATCATCTTGTCAAAGTAATATGGTTCACCTTCCGGCGCATCAATATAATAGACACGTCCCGCCAGACCATAAAGCATACGTTTTCCGTCAAAATATCCCAACAGCATGTTTCTTCTCGCCCGGCGTCTGTCAAACTCCAGGAGGCCGCCCAAATCCCTCCGGGGCGCCACATGGTACAGGTTTACCCCTCCCGGTACCTCCAGCTTCTTTTCCGTATCAACGCCATAACCATAAATACGCAGGACAATCACGTCCTTATATCCTCTGTCCAGCAGCACATCCACCGGCACATTATTGATTCCGCCGCCGTCCATATAATACTTGCCGCCCAGCCGTTCCTGGCGGAAACCAATCAGATAGGCGCTGGCCATAAGCAGATCCGCTACTGCGCCTTCCGGAGCCTCCTTTACATTGGCAATCAGGGGATGCCGGTCAGAAATGGAGTAGGTTACCACATACAGCTCCCTGTCCGAATTTCGTATTTTCTCCTCATCCACCACATCCTCAATCAAAGCCCTGAGGGGAGCGATATCAAAGCCGCCGTCCCTCAGGACCCGTATGGCCCCCGTTATGAGTTCCCCCACATTAAGGGATGCCAGACTGGAAATATCCTTAAGGCTGAACTTTCTCAGACGCTCCATAAGCTCGTCGTCCACATCCATGACCCTGGAGTAGCTGATATTCTCCCAAATGCGCTCCGCCTTTTCAAAATCATCCATGCAAATAAGGGCACCGTTCAAGGCGCCAACGGAGGTACCCGCGGCGCCCTTTATCCGAATGCCCGCTTCCCGGAGGGCACGCCAGGCCCCCACCTGATAAGCGCCTTTGGCGCCTCCTCCCTCCAGGACAATTCCATATTCCTTACTCAAGTCCAGCCGCAGCTTAATGATGTCCACCTGCCCTTTCCCGTCTGCCCAGCATAAATGCCACAGGACGTATAAGAATAAGCGTAAGGAATGATACGGCCACAAACACTGCCAGCTGCGCCTCCATAGGCAGCCCGGCCAGGGCTGCCGCAAATCCGCCTATGGCCCCTGCGGCAAACCACAGGGACGTCAGGCAGCCAAAGGCCAGCTCCACTCCCAGAAAAATCAAAAATGATACAAGCCATCCAACTGATAACATATGCACCTTCTCCTTCCTGCGGGCAGATATGGCCGGAAGTCCTTTCCTTACGCTGTTTCCACCGGAACGCTCATTCCTGACGCGGTTCTGTCACTGCCGGCAGCTTCTTCTCTGTCTGGCAGTCTCAAACATAAGAACGGAAGCAGCAACCGCCGCGTTCAGGGATTCCACCTTTCCCTCCATGGGAATCTTCACCAGGCAGTCTGCCAGCGAGGCGGTTTCCTCCGTAAGACCATTGGCCTCATTTCCAATTAAAAAGCCCACATTGTCAGTATAATCCTCCTGGTCATAATTATTCATGCCTTTCAGATGGGCCGCAAAAAGACGCACACCCTTTTTTTTCATGAGCAGGCAGGCATCCTGCAGGTCAGCCGCATACACAAAGGGCATTCTGTATATGGACCCCATCGTAGAGCGTATAACCTTTGGATTATATAAATCTGCCGTAGCATGATTCATAACAATGCCTGTGATACCGGCGCCCTCCCCTGCCCGGATAATGGTTCCAAGGTTTCCGGGGTCCTGAATGGTCTCCAGGACCATGATAGCCAATGGCCTGACGCCTGACGCCGGTCTCACAATGTCATCCATGGTATAGCGCTTCTGCCTCACCACGGCCAGCACTCCCTGGGGCGTCCGCGTATCTGCCATAACATTCATGGCCGCATCGCTGACTGTCTCCGGCCGGAACCGCTCCATCCATTTCCTGTTATCCCGGTTCCCTGCAAAATTCTCCGTAACATACAGGGCATCCACATCCTCCGGGTTCAGCTCCCTGCACATTCTGAGGCCCTCCACCACATACATGCCCTCTTCCCGCCGGGCCTTTGCTTTGCTTCTCAGGCTCACAACACGCTTTACCTGCTTGTTCGATGTACTGTTAATCATCCGTATCCATTCTCCTGACACTGCTTATTTGATGCCTTCCAGTTCCTCCAGCCACAGCCTGCCCGATGCATCGCTGGGCATCCTCAAATCCCCTCTGGGAGAAACCGCCACAGAACCTACCTTAGGCCCGTCCGGAAGGCAGGAACGCTTAAACTGCTGGCTGAAGAAACGTCTGTAGAACACGTTCATCCATTTTAGGATAGTCTCCCTGTCATACTGTGACTTAAACGCCTGGAACGCCAGACGGTAAATCTTGGACGGGGCATATCCGTATCTGAGTATATAATAGAGATAAAAGTCATGAAGCTCGTAAGGCCCCACCAAATCCTCTGTTTTCTGAGAAATCCGGCCGTCCTGCGGGGGCAGAAGTTCCGGACTCACAGGTGTGTCCAGCACATCAAGAAGCACATCCGCCAGCTCCTTTTCCCTGCATGTATCCGCATAGTAGCGGACCAGATGGCGGACCAGGGTCTTGGGAACCGACCCATTGACACCATACATGGACATGTGATCGCCGTTATAGGTAGCCCATCCCAGCGCAAGCTCCGACATGTCACCGGTTCCTATTACCAGACCTCCCACCTCATTGGCAATATCCATGAGGACCTGGGTTCTTTCCCTGGCCTGGCTGTTTTCATAGGTCACATCATGCCTGTCCATATCATGACCGATATCTTCAAAATGGCGTGTCACCGCTTCCCTTATATTAATTTCACGAAGTTCCGCCCCCACCTTTCCCGCCAGAGTGCAGGCATTATTATAAGTCCTGTCCGTGGTCCCGAAGCAGGGCATGGTTATGCAATGTATGCCGGACCTGGGTATCTTAAGACTGTCAAATGCCCTCACGGTCACCAGCAGAGCCAGCGTGGAGTCAAGTCCTCCCGACAATCCTATCACTGCTTCACGGCATCCCGTGTGCTCCAGGCGCTTCTTAAGGCCCATGGCCTGAATGGAAAGAATCTCCTCACAGCGCCTGTTTCTCTGTCTCTCATCCCTGGGCACAAAGGGAGCCGGGTCCACATACCGAAGCACATCACCGCCTGGCTGTGAAGAACCCGCGGCCTGGGCATTCTGGCTCCCGGGGCTGTCCTCCAAAACCGCGTCAAGGTTAAACTCCACAGCCAGATATCCGCCTTCCTCCCTGGCAGCCGCCGGGTCCGGAAATGTGCTCATACGTCTGCGCTCACTGTCCAGACGCTCCAAATCCATGTCAGCACATATACTCTCGTTGATAAACCGTCTGGACTCTACCAGGCATGTCCCGTTTTCAGCTATAATATTCTGGCCTCCAAATACCAAATCCTGGGTGGATTCTCCCTCCCCTGCATTGGCATAGACATAACCGCACACCAGCCTGGCCGACTGACTGCATATCAGATCATGGCGGTACATGTCCTTGCCTGTGGTCTCATCACTGGCAGAGCAGTTCACCACCACTGTGGCTCCGGCCAGCGCGTGTCTGATACTGGGCGGGCATGGCACCCACACGTCCTCGCATATTTCAGCCGCCACCGTAAGTTCCGGCATGTTCTTACACTTAAACAGGAGGTTTGTGCCCATAGGAACCTTTTCTCCATTCCAGTTTGTCATCACTGCCCGCTCATTGCCCGGGCAAAAATTCCTGGCCTCATAAAACTCCGAATAATTAGGCAGGTTTCTCTTTGGCACTATGCCTAGAAGTCTCCCTTTTTGGATGGCTGCCGCTGCATTGTAGAGCTTGCCATCCCGCTCCCAGGGAAGCCCCAAAAACACCAGAATATCCTTTCCGTCCGTAAACCGGACAATACGGTCCAGTTCTTCCCTGGCCTTTCTTAACAGGGCCTTCTGGCCAAACAGGTCCGCACATGTATACGCAGTAAGGCAAAGTTCCGGAAATACCATAAGCTTCACTCCCCTGCTGTATCCCTGGCCAATCAAATCCATAATCTGCTGTGCATTATATTGTGGGTCAGCCACCCTGACCTTTGGCGTGGCAGCTGCTACCCTTAAAAATCCATCTTTCATCTCTGGCCTCCATTGAAAATAATTGTTTTGATTTAATATACCACAGATTGGCAGAAAAATATAGGGAGGAATTGGGCCGGATGGCACTGGGCCCCTGTAAGGTTTCGGTGTATGGTTTTGGGGGAAAATCCCCATTTACATCCCGCCAATTCTATTATACAATCATAAAAACAAATAAAATACAGGAGTTATTTCTATTATGATAAATGAATTTTCCAGAACTGAAATGCTCATAGGCGCCGAGGGAATGAATACCCTTAAGAACTCCACAGTAGCCGTATTCGGGGTGGGCGGAGTTGGATCTCATGCAGTGGAGGCCCTGGCCAGATGCGGCGTGGGCCGCCTGATTCTTGTGGACAATGATACGGTCTCCCTTACAAATATTAACCGGCAGAGTATTGCGCTCCACAGTACCATCGGACAGTTTAAGACCCGGGTCATGAAGGAAAAAATTGCCGACATCTGTCCCGGCACACAGGTTATTACCTTTGAGGAATTCGTACTACCCGATAATATAGAAAGCCTTTTTGAACATATGGAGCTCCAGATGGGGCAGGGCAACTCTGTGGATTATATCCTGGATGCCATCGATACAGTGACCGCAAAGCTGGCCCTGGCAGGCTTTGCCGCCTCCCACGGTATCCCTGTGATTGCTTCCATGGGTACCGGCAACAAGCTTCACCCGGAACTCCTCCGGATATCCGATATCTCCCGGACCTCTGTGTGCCCTCTCTGCAAGGTGATGCGCAAGGAATTAAAAGCCAGGAATATCTCCGGACTGAAGGTCTGCTGGTCACCGGAGCAGCCCCTTACGCCCGGACAGACGGCAGAGGATACAGGGTGCCGCCGCGCCACTCCCGGAAGCATATCTTTTGTGCCGCCTGTGGCAGGACTTGTGATTGCCGGAGCAATCATAAGGGATATCTGCGGGCTGGAATGAATTTTTAAACACATTCTGGCATAGCCGCAGATATCCCTCTGCTCTCTTTTTATAATTATTCATCCCCAGTCCTATTCCAAGGGCGCCCGGTAAAACCTGCCTACAAACTGCTGTGTCCTCAGCACATTGATGATGATATGCTCATCTGCTTCCTGCATGATGTGGATGGCGTTGTTTACCTCATAGGCTGATATGACTGTATTTAACAGGTACATTTTCTTTTTGCTGTACCCTCCCATGGCTTCCACACAGGACATTCCATGGCGGAAATGACTGATATAGGCATCCACCACTTCCTGTCCTTTTATGGTAGTTGCCTGAAGAGTAACCAGCTCATAGCGGTGGTGGAAGGCGGAAATCATGCGGGTGGAGATAAACTGGAAAATAATGGAATATCCCGCGTGCTTCCAGCCAAAAATAGCGCCGTAAAAACAGTACATGACAGCATTTCCAAAAAACACATAGGACCAGATGGAAAGCCCGGTGCGGTTGGATACAAAGAGGGCTATAAAGTCCGTGCCTCCGGTGGAGGCGTTTCCCCGGAGGGCAATGACGATTGCACTTCCAAAAATGACGCCTCCAAAAATAACATTCAGCACTTCATCTGTAAAGATGGGGCTGAAGTTAAATATCTGCAGGAAAATACTGCTTAAAAATACCTGGACCAGGGAAAATATTGTAAAACGGATGCTGATTCCCTTACAGCACAGGATTGCCACCGGAATATTCAGCAAAAGCATGGTGACCTGCATGGGAATATTAAGCCCCTTCAATTCCCCCAGCCGTTCCACAAGCATGGCCATGCCAGTAAATCCGCCGGATATGATACCGGCCGGCCGTACAAAAACCTGCAGCGCATAAGACTGGATAAGCGCGGATACAAATACCGCAGCCACTGTAATGCAGGTTCTTACCCTCCTGTCTTTCTTCCACTGATTGATAAAAGCTGAAATTCTCAGAATCTGTCCCATAGGAAATTTCGCTCCTGTTTCATTTAGTTATCATATCACATAATTATCCTTCATGCTTTTCTGCCACTGGACCAAATCCTCCAACGTATATTTATCCACCACTCCGCTGATAGCCTCATCCAGCTCGCGCCACAGGCGCAGGGTCACACAGTCCATCTGCCTGGCACAGGGGTTCTCATCCCCGCTTAAGCAGTCCACCGGGGCCAGACTTCCTTCTGTGATTCTCAAAATAGAACCCACTGTATAGTCCGAAGACGGTCTGGCCAGGTAATATCCTCCCTGATTTCCCCTGATGCTGCGCACAAAGCCGGCCCTGGATAAGATGGAAATAATTTGCTCCAGATATTTGCCGGATATTCCCTGACGGTTGGCTATGTCCTTTATTTTAACAGGCTCGCCGTCTCCGTGAATGGCTAAATCCACCATGGTGCGGAGGGCATAACGGCCTTTTGTCGATACAAGCATATATGTTCACGTCCTTTATCTTAAATTTTATCCTGACATGAGTATATCATACTATTCCTGTAGGAAATATGTCAATAGTAAGTTATTGTACCTGCCAGGTCTGTTGGATTGCTTTATGAATAGAGTGCGCCATTTTCGGGAAAATAATATGGAAACTGAGAAAAATTGCAGGCCTGATTCCATATAGCCGGCCTGCTGATCATTGAGAACGGAGGATTTTCATGAAGAATGAACCGGTATTCCTGACTGACAAAAACCACAACATAGTGTTGGAGGCCCTTTCACCGGCTCCCAACGCAGCTCTCCCCGATTCCTGCAAACCCTTTGAAATCCTGGAGCCCACAACCGCTGAAGGCGCAGCGGAAAAACATCTTCCGGTAGTGGAGCAGAATGGACTCCGTGTGACAGTCAGGGTTGGAAGCATTTTCCATCCCATGGACCAGGAGCACAGCATCGGATGGGTGTGCCTTGTGACGAAAGCCGGCTGTATCATGCGCGTTCCACTGACCCCTGATTGCGAGCCGGTGGCATCCTTCACCCTGGAGGAGGGGGATGCTCCTGCTGCGGCTTACGCTTACTGCAATCTCCATGGGCTGTGGAAAAAATCAGTCTGATTTTGACCGCCTTTGTTTCCCTGGCAAAGTGCCGGAAACATCCGGACAAAAATGAGAGCCGCCCTTCCCCCACAGAAGGCAGCTCTCAGTCACGATCAAAAACCGTCACACTATTAGTTTATCTGGCATCCCCATACCAAACAAAAACCTGTAAGGCACTCCTTTGTGCTTCTTACATGGACACTATACCACCGCTCCCATGATTTGTCAATCATTTTTGTGCATATTAGCGAATTCCTTTCCCCTATAAACAAGTTTTTATATAAAATTATATGGGATTTTAGATTATCTTTTTAGAAGTTCTTGAATGTCGGTATAGCCCGTGTTTCCGGGCTTTTCCGGCATTTTTGATATTGTTAGATACTTACAAATGTTCTTATTACCTCTCACCATTTCCCCCTCAAAAGTAGTAAATGGAGTAGTAAAACCGGCCTTGTGTCAGGCTGCCAGCCGTTCCATTTCTGCCCTTGCGGAATCGAATGTGGCGTGTGCATAATAGTTCAGCGTCATGGTGATATTGGAATGTCCCATAATGTACTGCAAGGCTTTGGGGTTCATTCCCGCATTGGCTAACCGGGTGCAGAATGTATGACGCATAGCATGGGGCGTCGTCGTTTTCGGCAACGCTTCTTCATGGCTCTTGTTGTACTTCTTCACAAGCCTGCCAAACATCCCGCCATAATCTACCGCCGTCATGGGATAGCCGTTCTGTTTGAGAAACAGGAAATTGGCATACCCGTCAATAATGAACGGCTTTGCACCTTTGCGGTTTTTTATCACTCGCTGGAACGCCTGATACACTTCCTCATTCATGGGGATTTTTCTGACGCCGCTTTGGGTCTTGGGTTCGTCAATATAGTAACCGACGCCGGTATTTCTCAAAAGCTGGTGGCTCACGATGATTACCCGGTTTTCAAAATCCAAATCTTTGTCCGTCAGTCCGCACAGTTCCGAAATGCGAAGCCCTGTCCCCAGCAGAATAACGATTGCGTCATAATGCTTTTGGTAAACCTTATCACCTTGAATAAAGGACAGAAAACTTTCTTCCTGTGCTGGTGTAAGAGGCACCTTTGGTTCCGTATCGTCGTCCAGAACGTCACTAAGCTGGAAGTCAAACGGGTTTTTTCGGATGCAATCGTCCTGTATGGCGGTGTAAAAAGCCGCTTTCAGGGAACGCTTGTCGTTATTGATGGTCTTATAAGAAAGGCCCTTTTCTTTCATCCGAAGCGCCCATTCCTTTGCGTCGGACAGCTTCACACTGTCAATCGGGCAGCTCCCCAGCCGATCTTGTTCCAGAATACGCATCAGCCGTTCCCGGCCCAGTTTGGTGTTGTGCTTCACATTGCCCCGGTGCCTGATCTGCTTGGCGTAGAGCTGGCAGACGGTCATTTTCTTGCCGATGGTGTCTATCCCGTCGTCAAGGTCTTTCTGGATTTCTTTCTCCTTTTCCCGGAGTGAAATATCCTCCCGTTTACCTGCCGGGGTCTTATCCGTAGGCACTAACTTCCATGAGTAAACAAACTGCGGTTTTCCAAAGGTATCAACATATTTGTAAGCATATCGTCCGTCTTTTCTCTGGCTCTCTCCAGACCGCAAAACGCGATTTTTGCTGTCTCGTCTTTTTTCTGACATCTCGTCATGCTCCTTTCCATGACGGAAAGAGCCGCATATATGCTTATAAATTATTATAACATATCTGCGGCCCTTTTTCACTATTAGATTGTGTCCAAAGTGTCAATTATTTTCTCAAACTGCTTGCGTTTGATCTGGATGCGGTTGCCATTCATAATGACCCAGCCAGAGGCCGGATTTTCCTCGGCCAGCTTACGCAATTTGTTTTCTCCGATACGGAAATATTTAGACGCTTCCTCAATCGTCAGCGTGTATTTTTCCCAAATAGGCACATCATGGTTCATAATGCAGCCCCCTTTCACAAATTCAAAGGTTTGTGTGATTTAGGGGCATAGACGGACGGCTGCTGGCACAGCTCCACGGGACTTTCACCCCCGCGTGGTTCTCACGCGGCCCTACCCATTGCCTGCGACGCTTTTAACGCTCGGACTGTGGCTATAAGGGAGTATCATAGTCCTGCCTGTACGTCGTCGCCCGCAAGCCGCCACGCTCACATTGCGGCGTGGTGTTCCTCGCTCCGCTTTTCCCGTAGGGAAAAGTATCATGGCGCACCAGCCGTCCGGCTCGGCACAGACAGAATGTGTCCGTATGCCCTATGATGCGCCGCCGTTATCTTGCGGGCATATTTATCAAGGTGCGATCAGGCCACCGGGAAAACACCGAAACGGGGAAAGGGTAAGCCGTTTCATGCTGCCGGGGCCGGTTCGTCAGTTCGTGACGATAGCGTGGATGAGCTTGATTTCCAGACGGCGCTTCATGGCCTCGTCCAGACACACATGCGGATAGCCGTTTTCGTCATAGAGCGTCCGGGTACACAGCTTGTTCATGTAACCGCTGTAATACTGCAAAACGCGCTCTACGGCTCCGGCATCCCCAGCGCGGGCGGCCTCGATCACCGAAAGGGGCAAAAGCTCAATGCCCTTGTAGTTCGGGTTCTTCATCCGCGTCTAACCTCCCTTCGGCATCAACGCCTTTAGCTGTTTCCGCAGCTCCGATAAGGTATTTGTCCTGTGCCGCTGAACGGCACTCCGGGACATTCCCACAAGGCCGCCGATCTCACCATCTGCCATATCCAGAACACAGTGCAGGATTAAAATACTCTGCTCCATGCTGGGCAGCGCGGCAAAGGCTTCGGCAACAAGCTCATTGTTGATATGTAGGTCATAGCCATGCGACGAAAACGTAAAGCTGTCGCTGGGGTAGTGATCTACTGTACAGAGCTTGTCCAAATCTGCCTGTGACAAAGAGCTTAGTGACACTTCACGGTCACGGCGGCGCTTCATTTCAGCCAAGTAGCTTTTGGCCTCGTTACGCAGTACCGTCTTGCAAAAAGCATCGAACATGCACCGCGCTTCATAGTCGCGGGGGATAGCATCCATCTTCTCACCCCCTTTCTGTGGGGGACTTAGGTGGTTCTCTCCCTTTCCGCTAACAAGACTTTGACAAGGCCGCCAGCTACCCGCTAAATACCTCCTTTTTGAAAATTTCTCAAAAAATTTTTTTGGGGACAGCCGGGCCGCAAAAGACGACAAAAATCGCCCGGCAGGTCGCAAACCTACCGGGCGAGAAAATGCTTTGCTATGCTGCTGATTTACATGGTATAGTACATACTCATAACCGGAATAGCCCTGTGGAGGGGCAAGGCTTTTTTTGAGTGGTGGAAGTGGATTAGAGCATGGCAATAGCAAAACAGCATAGCGGCATCCTCCTATGGGCCGCCACACCTTTTGCTGCCAGAAAAGAACGGCGGCCTTGATTTCTCAAAACCGCCGCCAGCAAAATACAAAATGGGCGTGGGAAAGGTCTGCCCAACAGCGGTTTTTTTCTTTTCTGCCGCTGGGCAGATTGAATACTATAATTTGCAATGTATTACAAAAGATGCTTTAACCACTTTCCAGTAAAAGATTGTCCATGACCAGCATAGATTTTATCAAATCCAAAATCTGATACAAAACCAATACTTTCATTATGAAACGGCAAAATTAAAATAGGTATCGGGGTATGGCTCATCAATCAACTTATAGTGCCACCATTCAAAGCGATAAGACTGAAATCCGCTGCTTTCCATGATTTTACGCAAGCATCTTCGATTTTGTGCCTCTGCATCCCCTATCCCTTTTGCTGTATGATGCGACCGTTCGTCCATAAAATCGAAGTTACTTCCCATTGAAACAAGTTCCCCTGTATCCAGGTGGTAGAGCGTAAGATCAATTGCGCTTCCACGGCTATGGCTGGATTGTGAGGCCACATAACCCTTTGTAATCAACTCGGCTCGCTCTATATTGGGGTAAAATTTTTCTTTTGTGAGCTTGTCCTCCGGTTGCGCTGCCCAACGCAGGAAGCAGTCCACCGCAGTTCTTGGCCGATATCCATCCCATAAAAGCAAGCCATAGCCAAGCGCAGCCGCATGGATTTGTGCCTCGCGCAGAGCAAACGCCACGGCCTTTGTGCCGATGATGCGATTCACCTCATACCCATCCACCGGTTTTCCTGTGAAGTTATCCCATGTGGCGTACTTGGCATCCCAACGGACGCCATGCAACATTTCATCTAAAAACAAAAAACCATTTTCCATACTTATCACCTCTTTAACGCCAATGTAATCAGGCTGTCAATCAGTGCAGGAAGCGTGATTCCTGCGGCGGCCACCATACGTGGGTAGCGGCTGTACGATGTAAAACCGGGCAGGGTATTGACCTCATTTAGAACGATGCCGCCATCCTCCTGCAAAAAAAGATCAACACGGGCAAGCCCTCTGCATCCAAGCACCCGATATACTTTCTTTGCCGTTTCCTGCACCCGATTTCGTTCCTCGACCGGAATGTCTGCGGGAACTGTAATCATCGCATTTTCTGAGCCTTTTTCCGGCTCGTTTTCCTGATGGATGCGGAAGATACCGTGGCTCAGCCGGATTTGATCCACTTCGCCGACAATCAAATCATCCTCGTTCCCCATGACCGCACACCCGACCTCACAGCCCGAAATCGCTTGCTCAATTAAGATTTTTCCATCATATTGTCCTGCCGCTTCTATCGCAGCGTTAAGTTCTTCCGTACCGTTTACTTTGGTTACGCCAAAGGACGAACCTGACCGTGCCGGCTTCACAAAGACAGGGTAGGTAAGCGCACCCGCCTCCGGCTTGTCACCTTTATCAATCATTTGAAATTCGGGAACGGCGATGCCCGCATTTTTTGTAAGAATGTAGGCCAGTGATTTGTCCATGCAAACTGCGGAGCTTTGAATATCACAGCCCACATAGGGGATACCAGACAATACAAACAGCCCCTGTATCGCACCATCCTCCCCGCATTTGCCATGCAAAACCGGGAAAGCCACATCAATACGCCGTGTTTCGTATTCGCTTTCTTTCATGACAAGCAGCCCATGCGTTTTCCTATCCGGGGAGAGTATGGCGGGGAGACTGTCGGCTTCCCATTCCGTACATGGCTTCTTGCATAGCTTCCATACACCGTTTTTTGTAATTCCGATGTAGTGCGGATCGAATTTTTCCGTATCAATGTTCGCAGCAATTTCTATTGCGGATTTTACCGACACATCATGTTCCTCCGAGCAACCGCCGAAGATGATTGCGACTTTTATTCTATTCATGCTGTAAACTCCTTTCAAAATTGAGACAATTCCTGATTGTTTTTTCTGTAGTATCCTGCAGCACACGCTCAGTGTAGTACGCCGTATGGGGTGTGATGATCACATTCGGCATCCTTAAAAGCTGCGACAAAAAGGGATGGTCAAGCACTTTCTGCGAGCAATCGGTATAAACAAACTGATCCTCGCCCTCCAACACATCCAGTGCCGCACCACCCAGCTTTCCGCTTTCCAACGCCTCCACCAGCGCCCCGGTATCGACAAGCGCTCCGCGCCCGGTGTTGATTAAAAATGCGCCTTGCTTCATCTCTCCAATTTGCTTCTGACCGATCAGATGGCGGGTATCCGCACAAAGCGGCACATGGAGCGTAACAATATCGCTGTTTTTTAGAAGC